>Ga0116223_10002830_pt1 | contig 15988 bp, 11 predicted proteins | sample Sb_taG_3_FD_90092 | JGI IMG/M metagenome (GOLD analysis project Ga0116223, IMG submission 90092) | Peat soil microbial communities from Weissenstadt, Germany - Sb_50d_a_PC metaG | ecosystem: Environmental > Terrestrial > Soil > Wetlands > Peat | place: Germany: Weissenstadt | collected 2010-09-21 | reverse complement strand
CTTTCTGCCTCCTTCGATTGGCCGAATTCCACGTAGAGGTCACTTAGGAACTTGCTCCAAACTTGGTTCGACACCTTCATCTGGTTTGAGAGATCCGCGAGATGTTCTTCCTCTTCCGGCGTCCGCGAACGTTTTGCACGCAGTAAGGCCCATTCATCGCCGATGGCTGTGATCCGGTTCGCGCTCTCTTCGTATTTGCGGTTTAACTCCGATTCATCTGTGGTAAGTGCGATAGGAGTGGTGAATGAGGAAGCCTCCTCACCATCCCGGCGGATGAACTCGAAGTATTCTTCTTGTTTCAACAGATGGAGGACTTGCTCCGCTGCGGGAAGGCGCCCCTGTGATATCAATAAGCCCGCAAGCTCCCGGTACGTATCTCCCTTGGAGGACACGAAGCTCTTCTGCAAGTCCTTGTCGAGCCCTACGATATTCCTCCGAACCTGCTGGTAGGCGTTGACCGCTTCCTTGCCGAAGAAGATGGCTAAGGTGGGATTCCCCGTGTTCTTCGAATGCAACATCAGGTCGCTCAGAGCAAGGCCTTCATCCAACAGATCATGAACCTCCAGGAAAAGCAGGAGACCTTGGTTCTGATAATGTGAGGCTTCTTGCGTATGCCCTAGGCGGTCGTATGCAACGCCGATATTGTGTAGTGTCATGGCTTCTGCGGACCGGTCACCTACAGCATGCAAGATTGGTCGTGCCCGCTTGTAATACCACAACGCCTTCTGGTTTTGACCGAGGTTGTGGTAGAAGAATCCGATGTTGTTGAGTGTCTTCGCTTCCCCGGTGCGGTTCCCCACTTGTCGCCAGAGCGACAAGGCAAGATTGTAAGAAGTCAGCGCTCTTTGTCTTTGTTTGAGCTCGTCATAAACCAAGCCAATATTGTTGTAGATCGAAGCTTCTTCGGCCAAGTTGCGGAGTTGAAGCGCGAGCTTAAGTGCTTGTTTATAGTAGTCCAGCGCTTTTCGTCTCTCGCCTAGGTCGTCAAAGACTCCGCCAATCTTACTCAGTGTCTCGGCCTCTCCGTTACCGTCGTCCAAGGTGCGCGCGAGTGAGAGCGCTTGGTTATAATAATCGATTGCTTTCTGCTTCTCGCCGAGACAGTCATAGACCATACCGATATTGCCTAGCAACGAGGCCTGCGCGTAAGGGTCGCCGAGTTGATGTGCCTGACGCAAGGCTTGCTCAAAAGCGCCCAGCGCCATATCCCCATCACCGAGTTCGAAGTAGACCTTGCCGAGACCGCCTAGGGTATTGGGTTGAAGCGTTTGTTCGCCCATATCGCGCTCGAAATCGAGTGCCGCTTTGAATTGCTCCAGCGCTTTCCCCCTTTCCCCGTTGGCATCATAGATACCACCGATATGATTGAGTGTCGCGGCCTCGCCCGCGTGGTCGCCCATGGCGCGCATGAGGGGCAGCGCTTGGTTGAAATAATCGAGGGCTTTCTTCCGCGCACCGAGGCCGTCGTAGATCATGCCGAGTCTATTCAAGGTAACGGCTTCTTCATAGGCGTCGCCCGCGCTCCTCCACAACGGCAGAGTGACCTCATATTTTTGGGCGGCACGATTACGTGAAACCATGTTTCCCCCGGCGTACAGCTCTCCGGCATCGTCGAATATTCGCTCCGCTAAAGTGCGTGAGCGGTCCGCTTCGGTGGGGACGCGCAACTGATCCATCGAAACGCGGTAATGTCCCGGCGGTGCATTCTCGTCCCCAGATGCCAGGTCGAGTATGTAGATCCCGTTTGACCTCGCGATCGTCGAGATTTTTTGTAATCCTGTCGTTCCGTTCGGGTTTTCCGTCGAAACGATCAGTTTTCGATCCGGGCCAGAGAGGGTCAAGACCACATGTATTCCGAGCTGCTCCACGACAACATGAAGAAACTGTCCTGCCTCGGCCTGCATGCCATAAGAATGACTCTCGCCGCCCGCGAGCGAATTCTCGACTGGTTTGCCCGCCTCGAGGCGCGCGGCAGCACTTTTCTGTTGAGTCGGATTGGCGGCGGCAGCTTGTGGCTCTGGCGGCCGTGTGAGTGCCGCAGGCAGCGGACGCATCAAGCAGAGGAAGGCAAGCGCGGCTACTGCGGGTCTCCAGCGAGGGAGCGAAAAGACAAGTCGTTGTGTTGGTGTCACCCGGGCGACCTTGATGATGGGCGCCATTATTGCATCGCAGCGAAGCGTGTCAAGGCGTATTTGTTTAGCAGGTGAATCTCCGCTGATTCGAAGCGTACGCCCAATACTTGCTTATCTCGATGTGATCCCTGCGCTGCCTGAGCCACCGCCGGCGTGCTTCCCAAAAGACCGCATCCGGGGCAGAGCCAGCCTCAGTTGCCGGTTTTTCCTCGAAGAGCGACCCGTGGCATTGGGGGATGTGCCGCAAAAGTCAGTTTCCGCAACAATCTCGTGGACTCGATGGATCACTGTGTCCCTGTTGGTCTACGCAGCAGTTTTCCTGCGCGAGGACGTCCCCATGAGGCACCACGATGTGGCCCTCGGCAGATGGTTTGCGTTAACTCATTCAACAGGAGAAAAACATTCTGCGGCTTGAAATTTGTACTTCTGAACGAGCAGATCGCGCATTGCCTGGGCATCGTTGGCTGCGCTATGCAAATGATGGCAGCCCGGCTTTCCCGGTAAGGCGGGCTCCGAAGACTTGGGCAACGTGACGGTCTGGACGCCCCGAGAGTCATTCGGAAAAACCGCGGCCATTCCATGAAGCGAAGCGGTAGCCAGCCCGTTGCAGCGTTTCGATCAACGAGGGCAGGATCTCGATGGCCCGCCGGTGGATATCATGAAAAAGGATGATTCCCCGTCCTTCATGCTCCACTTGCTTCAAGACCCGTTGGGCGATGGAATTGGGTACAGGATCGGCCCAATCCATGGAATCAATGTTCCAGATCATGGACTTCAGCTTGTCAGCCTGGACCACCTGGAGAATGCCGCCATTGCGGGCGCCATACGGAGGACGGAACAGGACTGGATCGCCCTTCAGGATGTACTTGAGTACCTTATTGGTGGAATCAATCTCATTCGAATATCCCGCCCGGTCAAGCTTGGGAAGTAGTGCATGCGTGTAGCTGTGATTGCCAAGCGAGGAGCCGGCCTCCAGAATGCGATAGCTCACGGCCGCAGTGGGCGTGAGCTTGATCGTGCCGTCGTTCGCGACCGTGCCCAGATTGCGCCCTACCTGAAAAAATACCGCCTGAAGGTTGTATTTCTTCAGGATCTCCAGAATACGGTCGGTGTAGCGAGGATGCGGCCCATCATCAAAGGTGAGCAGCAAAGTCTTTGGCGGCAATTCGGTGCCAAAGAGTTCGTCGCTGCTCCTTTTCTTTCTGCTTCCGGCGCCCAGGCTCTCATCCGCAGGCAAAGCTGCCTCGTATTCTTTCAGGATCTGCTCGCGCTGGTATTTCTGCTGGATAAAGACAAGATATGTCTCCCAAGCCTCACGCCGAACGGGCATTCCCCGGGTTCGGAACTGATCGAAGACTGTGGCGAGCTCTTTTTGATACAGGACCTGAATCTGGTCCAGGGCGCCAACATCATCGGCAAGGCGCTTCTGCAAAGCGGCATTCTTATCCTTCGTAAGACCGGCGGAGAGGTCGTCCAATAAGTCGCGGAAAACCAGTTTGTCGGCATCGTGGTAGTCGGGATTTCTTTCCAGTCGGTCGAGAAATGTTGCCAGCGCTGCCTGATTGGCGACCAAGCCGGCACTCAGAGCGGAGATTCGTTCCTCGTTTTCCTGGAACAACATCTTCCCCAGAATGGAGACCCGCTCGCCCGTGAGTGCATCGAGTGAAGCCTGGTTGTTCGTGAGCACAATGATTTTTCTGTAGCCGGCTACGATCTCGTCAGCCTGCTGGCCGACGTCAGGCTGGACAGTTGAGGCAAAGCCGGAGGCAAGATTCAGAAGAAAGGCTGCAGTGGAAAGAATCTTCAGGAGATTGCACATGACGCTCCCCCGAGCGATGAAATGTGTAGAGAATACCAGCAGAGAGGCCGCATGCCCGTTGTTTCTTTGTGACGTTAGTAATTCTGGCTCTGCGCAGGAATCTGACAGGCGCCCGGTTTTACGGGGTTTCTGTGGTTTCGGGCATGGAGCCTCCCGGCGGTTTCGGGATGCCCGGAGAGCTCGGCGCCAATGATTGCGGGTCTTTCAGGAAGATTCTTCGAGTGTGATTTGCGGCTGGCAGGAATCGCTCGGCCGGTCCAGGCTCCCACAGGCGAGGCCGGGCGAAAGCTACGCCTGGAACGCGACGCCGTCTCCAGGAGCTTGGTGTCGGAACCCGGACTGTCCGGTTGGAACGGCCAAACTGGTAAAGGTCGAGACACTGGCAACACCTCATCGAATCAGCTGCTTACGTCTACGGCAGGAACGCTCTCCGATCCCGCCTTACAAACCCGAGCACTTTTGCCGCAGATGGGTATCCACTTGACTCAGGTTCGGCCCAATACGCTACCTCGGGCTGCGCATCGAAGACCGTCCCGCCACAAGATATGGTGGCTACCTGAGTCGCATGGATACCCATCTTGCCGCATTATGGGATACAAAGAGCTCTGGGCCCTGAAAGCCATCTTGCAAGAAAGAAATGGCGAAGGCATGAGGAGGGAATCGCGTAAGATAGTATCTCGCGCCGCCGTCAGCAGCTATCGACTAAAGAGCGGGTAACCTCATACGTCTTCGTCTGAGGTGTACCTCGAAAAGGGGATGAATGTGATTCCGCGCCTCAGTAAAACATTGTGGGTTTTCGTATTCATCTCCTTTCCTCTTCTTGCCCAGCAAAGAGACCAGATCCTCTTTGACAGCCGCAGTGGCGTTCTTGTCGGTTCCAAGTTCGGCCCGATCGCAAGGCTGCAGAGTGCCTTGTCTGATGCTCTGGAGAAATGCGGCAAACCTCCCATAACCGCAGACGGCAAACTGGGGAGAGGCACGAAAAGAGCGGTCATGGAGTTTCAGGCCTGTCGCCTCGGGCCACGTGACGTTAAGCTTTCGCAAAACGGGGAAGTCACTGCCCGGCTCTGGCATGCTCTCATGCCGGACGACCCTGTTCCAACTGTTATGGAGCGTTCTTTCGTACTATGGTTGTCCCACGAGGGAACGGACTACGACCGCATCGAGTGGAACTTTGGAACCTCCGATGACGCCTCAGCCCTGACATGGGGACCATACGGGGCAACGATTGGGTATGGAAATGAGGTTCGCGGAATTTTTGCAAAGGTCCTAAGCGAACAACCCGGACTTACCGAAGCCATCTTTGGGAATGAAACGTCTGTTCTAAAGCAACTGGTGAGACAGCCGCACAACGCAGGATATTCCATCGTCAAGGCTGTGTTCGAAGATCCGGAACGACGCAGAGTGTGGCAACGCATGTTCCATGCTCTAGGAGCGCAAAAGCAAGTAAGGATTGCCTATGACTGGTATGCTTTCGAATCTTCTGAGTGGCTGAAGCCCCCTCTTCGGAAACTGTACGGCCTTCTTTCAGAGCCTCCTACGCCGACGGAAGTTGACTTTGCCTTCTTTGTTGATCTGGCAATGCACATGACAATCAGCGGCGCCAGAATTAAAAGGGCGCAGGATGCCTTGGCTGCGGCCAGAGCGAGACACGCCCTGAGTCCCGGGGAACGGAGAAGAGTGATCTCCAATGCCCTCGTTCCGAGTAGCCAAAGGGAAGATCGATTGGGACGAAATGTTGTGTACTACGTGGACGCGGTAGGAATCGAGCAGCTTAGGCAGAACGAGAAGCAGGCTTGGCTGGCTCACGGCCACAGGATGTCATCCCAGTGCGGACTGAGCGACACCGAGTTCTTCCCGGACTTTCTGAGGTAGCAATGGCGTGTGTGATGGAGAGCAAGGATTTCGTGGTCTTCAGCAGCGTACGGCAGTACCGGAAGATGTCTACGAGCGATTGAAAGCCTTGACAACCGGCACCGGCGGAGCGAGACGCACACCCCCTGGATGGTGCGAGACTCCGGCCAGGGAGGTAAGGTGCGTGACACCCGGCCAGTCGGGGCCTATGAGCACCCAGGATCGGAAATCTAACTGAAACCCAGGAAAAACGCAGACCGTTGTGAGGTACAATGCTTGTGGCCATGCGCTCCTCGCACAAGGAATTTACCGTGAGGGCTGTCTTATGGTTCGCGATGATTGCGGCTTACCTCGGGGCGCCTGCCTACGCAGAAGTGATTGGAACAGTGGTCAGAGCGCAGGGGACCTGGTGCGATAAATCCCATCAACAGTGTGGTTCTCAGGATTTCAAGGGCCTCTGGAGGATGTACCCCGTTCATCGGGACAGCAAGTTGGTACTTGTTGGAAAGGTTAACGGCCGAGAGGCGATTGTGATTCGGTCGCGTTGGGGAGCGTTGGAGACCTTCGACTGTTCAAATCCTCGCGAGCTGGGGTGCAAGGATCCTTTGAACTTGGGACGCCTAATACCCACTGAGCCGGAAAAGAATGTTGTGACCGCTTTTTTTGACGCCGTTCTGGAACTCGCTGCAGATCATCCAAAGATTTACGACAACCTCAGGCAAGGTATTTTGCGAACGCGGGGATCACCCGGGCCGCTGTCAGATGGTGTAGTGGAGTTGCGCGAAGAGGCTCTCAGTCTCCAAAATATCTTTGGAGACTGGGACGCTAGCGACTATGTACTGGAATTGTGCCCGCTGGACGATATGGCCGAGCCTAAGTGTCCTGACGACGCGAGGCCAACGAAGTATTCCTGGGATCCAAGACGACCGACGCTATTGCCGGTAAGAAGTGTGCATACTGGCCTCTATCGCCTATTCCTCTGCGAGATTAGTTCTGGGATTCCCAGGAGAACGCCGAACTCCGCCGAGTTGCTAGTTGCCCGAGCGCCTCAATCTGAGCAATTGGCGAACGATTTCCGCCAGGTCGTGGATGCGACGCGGGGCTGGGACAATACAGACTCGACTGCTCCCGCTCTTCGTCGTGCCTATTTATACACGTTGGCGCACCGGTAGAGGACTCATGGGGAAACGGCCGCCCCAAGCTCGTGCAGCGCAGGGATCACAAAACCTCAGCAGTCGTCTCTGGACACCGCACCCGCGGCCGTTCCTCAATATTGTCGCAAATTGGCGATTCCTCGCCGTGCTCATGCCGCTATTGATTTTCACGAACTGGCTTGGACATAGATGGATTTTTGAGCGAGCCACGCTGACGGGCTCGGACGTCTTGCTCAGCGTGACGAAACCAAGATCAGCGCGGTATTGTCGGCTAGTTACCGTTGATGAACACGAACTCGAAGCGTACTTGGGCGAATGGTTACAGCCAGAGAAGCTCGCAAACGTGCTGAGTGTGATCATGGCTTACGAGCCAAAAGTGCTGGTTGTAGATATCGATACTTCAGCTCCGCGTTTCCAGAGTCTGAAAATACCGACCGGTAAGTCGAAGATTGTGTGGGCACGAGTCTCGCACCAGCAGGAGAAGAACAACCCTGGGGAGCGGAACCGTTCGTACGTGTGGAAGGCAGGTGAGGTGCTCGGCAATCGTGCGGATCAGCCCGAGTACGTGGGTTCGCCGCTTTTGCCCCAAGATCCCGATTGGACTGTACGCGGGTTTCAACGCGTCGTGCCAACAGACGCGAACCCACAATCGCTGCACTGGGCGATTCTTCGAGCCTATTGTGATACCGGTGCCCAAGATGCATGTGCACTCGTTCAACGCGGAAAACCAGACGAAAGCGCAGATGAAAAGAAAAAGGCGGAGGAGCAAGTTAGAGTACGAGAATTCCGCACCGATTGGGATTTTCCCTCGATTCCCCTTTCCGATTTAATGGGCGAGGGGGGTAGCGCAAAACCGCGACCTGGCGAACTCGGCGACATCGTTCTGGTGGGAGGGAAGTTCAGCGACATTCACCCTACGCCATTTGGACCGAAGCTTGGGATCGAGCTGACAGCCTCGGCAGTAGAGACCGAGTTGGCTGGCGAATCCGAGACGTGGCGGGTCTATGGATGGAGCAGGTGGATAATAAAGGTCTTACTCGCTTTCGCAATCGCGTGGCTCAACAGCCGCATGATGCCACGTTGGGCGACCGCCGGGATATTCCTTCTGTTAGTCTTGGTCTTCGCGGCAAGCTTCCTAGGGATCTATTACGCTCTTTTTCGGATGGAGTTTCTGCCGTTCATGATCGGAATCTGGATTGAACAGCTGATAGAGGGCTCGGAACATGCCCAGCGTGCAGCTCATTTGCCCGATGATTCTTAGAGTTTGTTGGCAAAAAAGACAGAACGCGCATTGGGCGCTCTCCGCTCGTACTCGTAAAGCTTGATCGCACGCTCAACGAACTTCTGCATGGTCGCTAGGGCGAGCTCTTGACCAATCCCGACCCTGCCGAGCGTGATTCTTCCGGGTTCTAAGTGCTTGGTCTGAATCTCCAGCATAAGCCAGACTCCTTCCCGATCTTTGAACTGGTCTCAACGGAACCCGCTGAACATGACCACATCGGTATCGCTGTAGCGAGCGCGGGTGATCGCGAATTTCTTGCCATCCCGTGACCACGCATAGGCGGCCACATGAGCCGGCTCAGAATCGAAGTGGGTCAACTGCAGCGCTGCGCCGCCAGCGAGTGGCTGCATATACACATTCTGCGTATTTCCCGTCGTGTCGTACACGTAAGTGAGCGCGTGCCCATCCGGCGTCCATCCGAGCTGACGGAAGATCGCGGGAGCATCGATCTCCTGCAAGGGTGGGCCGCCTTCCAGCCTCTGGACGACAAACTTCGACCTAGCGCCGGCTCCCCGCCCGTCAATCCTTACATAAGCCACCAATGCGCCATCCGGGGACACAGCCGGGTAGACCGTTGGCGATGGCGTACCCGGCAATCTGTTCAATAGGTTTCCGTGGGCTAATTCCACGGGTGCGCCACCGTCAATGGAGACTTTGAAAATGTGCTGTACATCATCAGTCGCCAGAAATCCTGGGTACACGACCCATTTGCCGTCTGGCGTGCAGGAAGACCACTCCTCGTCCTTGCCAAAGGTAACCTGCTTCAACTCACCGGTTGCGACATTAAGACGCCAGAGGTGGCGCGTGTTGTTCTCGAGAACCCTGGACACAACCACGACATCACCCAGGCCGCAGGCGTTTGGGTCGAAAGCCAAGTCATCATTCTCCAGCAAGCGAACCCGGCTGCTGCCATCTCCGGCAGTCACATAGATGTGAAACGCCGCATCCCGCTGCAGGAGTTTACCGGCTGCGGTCCATGAGATTTCGTATCCAGTCGCTTGTTCGGTCGAGATCGGAGTTAGCTTCCAATCGACTTTGTCATTCAGGATCGCTGGGGAGTCGCTTATGTAAATCGTTGCCGCTCGGCGTGCCTGGGCGGTGACGAACGAATTACCGTCCGCCGTAACACTAAGCGAGGAGTATTGACTCAAGTCGTTGCTGATCTTGAAAGGAACACCGGCAGGATAAGGTTGAAACCAGACTTGATTCCGCAGGCCAGTCGATTTTTCAGCGCCCGCGAAGAACAACCCCGAGGAATCGGGCAGCCATGCAACTGCGCTGACGATCATGGGGAGCGGAAAGGTCTTTACCAGCTTGCCTTCCGGCGTGAGTACGAGAATGGATGTAATCGTGTTTTTCCCCACCTCAAAGGCGCCTACGGCGATGAGGTTGCCCGCAGCCAACCAGGAAGGAACAGTGATCAAATTCTCGGGTTCATGTCGGAAGATGACTTGCTCGCCGGTGCCATCGGCATTCGCAATCAAGACCTGATCTTCGCCTTTGTCCTGAATTCTGCGCCGGTACGCGATGCGTTTGCCATCAGGCGAGAATGCCGGCGCGCTGGCCACGTCGCTCACGATCTGACGCGACGCCCCGCCGAGGGCCGGTACGCTATACAGATTGACAGCGTTAGGGTTGGCCGGATCGTCATGCGTGTAGTACAGATAATTCCCGTCGGGCGTGAAGGTGGCGCCAGAGCCAAAGAACCCGGTCTGCGGTGGCACGACCGTGACCTCGCTGCCCGTGGCCACCTGCTTCACCCGCAGGCTGCGTTCTCCTTCCCGCCTGCCATAGGCCACCAATCTGCCGTCGGACGAAATGCTGGCAAACTCGATGGCCTGTCCGTGCTCGGTCAGCGGCCGGATACTGATGTTGCGGGTATCGATGGCGGGAGTGCTTTTGCTCAGCAGTTTGTACACGCCGAACGCGGCCGCGACTGCCAGCGCCAAAACCACCACAGCCGCACCGATCAGCGCGCCTCTGTGCCGCCGCGCTTCAGCGATCAGCACAGAACCAAATGATGCTGAGGCGGAAGATGGAACCGCTGCGCCCGCAGATCCGGACACCGAAGTTCCTGGCTGAAACGAAGCGGAGGTGTCGGTCGCGGGTGCCTCTCCGACCACTTTGCCCGATTCCGTATCCCGCTTCAGCCGCTTCAGGTCAGTGCGCATCTCCGAGGCGCTCTGGTAACGCAGATTCCGGTCCTTCTCCAGCGCCTTGTTGATGACTTCTTCCAGAATTGCGGGCAGATCAGGATTCAGGCGCAAGGGCGAGACCGGGGCCTTGTGTAGGATGGTGTCGAACACGGCATTGGCGGTGTCCCCCCGAAACGGCAGGTCGCCCGTTGCCATCTCGTAGAGCACCTCCCCGAAAGAGAACAGGTCGGTGCGCGCGTCAAGCTCTTTGCCCAACACCTGCTCGGGCGACATATAGGCCACGGTGCCCATCACGCTGCCGGGGCTGGTCAGATGTTCTTCGCTGACCGCTGTCGTCGCCGTGGCATCTGCGCCCACGGCTTGCATCTTCGGTTTCGACACCTTGGCCAGCCCGAAGTCCAGCACCTTCACCTGCCCGCGCTTGGTGATGAAGATGTTCGCCGGCTTGATGTCGCGGTGGACGATGCCTTCAGCATGGGCGGCGTCCAGCGCATCGGCGATCTGAATGCTGAGGTCCAGCAGCGTTTCCTGGTCCAGCGGACGGCCCGTGATACGGTGCTTGAGCGTCTGGCCGTCGAGGAACTCCATCACGATGAACGGCTGGCCCTCGTGCTTACTGATTTCATGGATGGTGCAGATGTTGGGATGGTTTAGGCCGGACGCGGCCCGCGCCTCACGGCGGAATCGTTCCAGTGCCTGGGAGTCTTGAACCACATCCGCGGGAAGGAACTTGAGTGCCACGAATCGCCCAAGTTCCGTGTCCTCGGCCTTGTAGACGACACCCATCCCGCCGCCGCCCAGCTTCTCGACGATGCGGTAATGCGAAATGGTCTGGCCGATCATGCGAGGGGGAAGCCAACAAGAGGGGTAATCGTAGGGCCGCCGTGGACGGCAAGTCAATGGAAAGCAACAGAGGACGACCTCGCACGCTGTCCGCCGCCGATAGCTGTCGAGAAATTGATTGGATAAGGACGAAGGCTCCACGGGCGGCGGCCCGGGTGCATTCGGTGACTGCAGCGGCGGCGCGCTGGGCTTCGGTGGCGGCGGGGGCGGCATCTTCAACTTCGCCGGCACCGTCGCGGTGAACCGCAGCACCGTATCGGGTAATCTCAGCAGCTTCGGGGGCGGCATCTACAACAGCGAGGGCGGCACGCTGACCGTGGTCAACAGCACCTTCGCAGGGAACCAGGCCGGCACGGCCGGCGGCGGCATCGCCAATATTGGAGAGACCAGCGTAGTGACCCTCAGCAATACCACCATGTGGGGCAACAGCGCCCTGAGCCGTACGGACCTCAGCCCGATCAGCATTGCGTTGCCCGGCAGTGGAGGTTGCGATTCCAGTGACTGCACTGGCGGTATTTACCGCGTTGCGCCCAACCTGGGCGCCGGCGGCGTCTTTAACGGCGGCATCATGACCCTGAAAAATTCCATGCTCGCGGCCAACACCACGACCGATCCAGATACGTCCAATGTGTTACCGGGAAATTGCGGTGGGCCTGGAACCACTGTGGGTGTTCATCGTTGAGGTCAACGTGCTGATGCAAGGCCGCGTATAACGGGGCAGCAGGCATCCGCGCTGACTACGCCAGCACAGGAATCATCCAGAGTCTCGGCCGCGTCGGCGGGTGATCAGGCAATATGGTCTGGGCTTTGCGGCTTCAAGATGGCGGGGGGAGGGGTGGGCGATGCCCAAGCGTAAGGAGGAAGAGGCCATGAAAGGGCCTACCATGCAATTCACCCGTCTGGCGTCGGTGAACAGCCTTTCCAAGCCCGTCACCGGCGACATGATTGCCCAGGTTGGCAGCATCACCTCAAAGGGTCTGGCTGCCGGGCATGACCGCAGGAGAATCGTCACGGGAAACCGACATCGCTCGCCGCTTGGAGTGGCTCACCGTGTACAGCACCAGTTCCACGCGGTTGGAGATGCCCAGCTTTTCAAAAATGTGGAAGAGGTGGTTTTTCACCGTGTGATCGCTCAGATGGAGCTGCTGTGCGATGTCGTGGTTGCTCAAGCCTTCGGCAACTTGCCGGACCACCTCCTCCTCTCGTTTGCTCAAAAGGTTGGCGCCCTTGGCATTGACGAGACGGACGGCAGGCACTTGCGCCACCGTTTGGCCTCATTATTTGTTGCTGGGTGGAATGCTTCGCACTGACAAACGGTGAATCGACCAGTTCGCTGGAGTTTCTTCACCCCACCCTCTGGTGGTGCTGCCATTACTGCGTAGAAGGTTGATTAGTGGATTGTTTGCGTCCCTCACAGCAACCGCACCTCGAGTCCGAACCACCTCACAGTCAAACACCGTCAAGTCACCGATTGGCCGCTCGGTCGTGAGCGTAATGTAGCTGTCTACTCCCCAGGGTTCGGTGACCTTGATCTTTCCGACGACGATTTCCTTATCATACGTTCCGTCCGCATTCTTGGTTGGTATCAGATTTCGCTGGTCATCCGCCCCTCTCGGGAAGAACAGCCTGCACCCGCCGAACGAGTTGATGCCAAAAACGTAGACCTTTCGAGGCTCCTGGAATCCTTTGAGTTTGTTCGGATCGGCTTTCAAGACAATCTCAAGATGCTGTCCTCCCTTCACGATCGGCGTCGCGATGCGCGATGACCTCTCACTAACGGTGCCCTGGAGGGTTTCCAACTCAGAACCTGTAATCCAAGCACCGGTATCGGTGTCCCGAAGTACCAGCGCGTATGGAAAGCCACCCTCGTCGGGCGGCGAAGCGAGGGTCATCCAACCCACCACCCTGCCAATACCATGAAGATGGTCGAGTAGATTCTCAGAAACGTGGTCGCTATTAGCGGGTTCGATTTTTAACCAATCACTGCGTACCAGCAGGGGAAGATCTTCGGATTCAGCCCCCTCGCGGGTAGCGTTCGGTCGCACCCATGAATACTCCACTGCCTGCCCTGAGAATCTTCCCACCAGCCAATATTTGCCTTTGGTGGAGCTTGTTACCACATCGATGGCGCTGTTCTCGGAGCCGGGCCCCAAGGGCAGCTTGCTTTTCAATTCAACAGGAGGGGGTAGGAAGAGGAACAGCCGGACCTCGGACGACTTGTCGGTCTTCAACTGTGCCGCAACCGACTTCGCACCTGGATCCGACAGTTCCACAGTCGCCGTTGGGGTTTGCAACTCCCATGTTCGTCCCGTCCAACTGATGATGTGGGTAGGAGTCGTCTCTGTAGGATCATCCACCCATTTGATCGCTGGGTCTTGCTGCAGTTCGCCGAATCCCACAGCAGCCTTCCGAACCTCGCTCAGGGGCAGGTTGGACGACGGAAGCCAAACGGAGAGCTTTGTTCCGCCAGGAAAGGCCCAGAGATCAACTTCAAAAGCATCAAGCTTCCTGATAGATGCGAGATCTCTCTTATCTAAGACTTCAGCCACACTGCTGCTGAGCCCGTTCACTGCCACGATGCGCACCCTAACCTGCAAGCCGCGTGACTTCTCGACCTTCTTCAGTTCCGCCTTTGGTTCAAGCCCGAGCGAGTAACCGCCGTCCAACACGATCTTTCCCTCTGACGTGATGTTCTGAACCAGCACCTTCGGGGAGGTGGAAACACCACTCAGATCGCCGAAAAGTCCCTTCGTGAAACGATCGTCGGTCCCGGCCAAAACAGGTTCTTGCTCAAATCCCTCGGCATGGAGTGCTACCCTGGTCATACGGAATACATCCTTTGCGGGGGTGTTCGGCTGGACACGGTTCAGTGTGCGAAGCAGTGCAAGCGTGAAGGCGCCGTGCGGGATACTCTCGCTGTTGTGTTCGTCAACATCTTCCGATGCTGACTCATTGTACTGGGCTGCCGAGATGATGAGAGCCCCTCTGTCTTCCGGAGGCGTCGGATGATAATCATCTTTAGCATCACGAGTATCTCCGGGGATGTTGCGAACCTTCACCGGGCTGGCTAATCCGCGAGCGATCGACCCACTATGACAGCTATCGAAAATTGCGGTGAGCGTCACCTTGTATTTGTCGAGGGCTTCATTGAAAAGTCTTGCAATGTCCTTGTCGCGGATGTCCCAGACGCCTGCATTCGCGTCCCAGGGGACAATGGTCTCATCCTGCTTGTCGGTCTTGTAGGAAAGCGAGTTCTTTACTTGGGACCCATGCCCGGCATAGAAGAAAAACAGCACATCACTGTCGTGTGCTTCAGCAATAAAGTATTTGCGTATGGCGCCGACTATCGCCTCGTGGGTGGCCTCCTCGTTCTGAAGCACATGGACGTTCTCACTCGTGAAACCAAAGGTGTGGAGCAACACGTCCCGCACGCTTTCAACGTCGTTCACTGCTCCGTCTAGAGGGCCAAACGCATAGTCGCCTCGTTTTGGAGCGGTCACACCTTTCTCACGAGCCGCTGCGTTCTCGGCTTCTGTTGCGGGGCGGTACTTGTCTATCCCGACAAGAAGAGCACGCCTCGTCTGAGCCATCGCTGGTCGCTGACCCAGAACCAAGACTAGCGATACCAGCATCAGAAAACAACCGGCAACACGGCGAATAAGTTGGTGCTGCACATTGGCAAAAGCAGTCGTCAGCATGGCACGTTCTTCCCCTGATCTGATACAGGCCGCAAGTCGGCCCAAAGCCGGAATGCCCAAGCAGAGGCTGCGGCGGGCTTGATAACATCGGGACCCTGCAGTGTCAAGGGCTCCTTCCAACAGTGTTGTTAGCACATGATGTGTCCGGTCGATTTAGCAAGTGATCTGTCCGCTTTTCAGGCGGTGGGAGTAGGAGAACATGCTGGCATGTTCTCTTACTCGAAGTCCGCGGTGGAGCAGGCGAGAGATCCGGCCATTCATAGCCTGGCGCAAATCGACTGTCCGATTTGTGAGGTTCGGCGGTGATTCTCTTGAGCACCTCGCTCTCGGCTGCTGATGGATTATAGTGATTAATGCCGCTTAAGAGCGCTCGCTTGGTCGCTCCGCGCACACCGACACCAAAAGCCAGCGGCAATACAGACACCGACGCTACACGCACTATCTCTCGCATGTCTGTTCTTCTGAGAATGGATTGGCGCGAGACTGAAACGCCCGCCATCGTGTTGGATTCAGTCGGCGACACTACACCTTCCAGCGAAAGAAATACAATAGATCGCACAGTCAAGCTTGCCAAACCCCCGCCCGTAATTCGTCCAGCGCGGCCGATCAAACGCATTGAGCTCCTCGTCCGCAACGGCCTCCGACAGGCTTACCTCTTCGAGTTAAAAGCGTGACCGTAGGTAATATCCGCAACCTTGCAGGACGGATCCCGCAACCTTGCAGGACGGAATCGGCTTGATAAATCGCTCAGAACGAATACCGGTATTCGACTCGGACGATCTCTTCGTACCAGTGCGAGCGTGTAACCGCGTGCCCGAATCCTACGTAGAAAGAATTATGTCTGCCAATTGACGTGCGCGCTCCCACCTTGAGGTTCACGATGTTGGTACCGTCTGCGCTAACAGCGTCCTGGTTGAGACAGGGGTTGACCTTCCCGTCGGGCATCTTACCGGACATACAGTTGGTCTCAAGCCCGCCCAGTACCCTCCAGCCGACCAGCTCGACTACAGGCGCGATCCGGACGTGTTCGCCCCGATAGAGGACGTAGCT
>Ga0116223_10002828_pt1 | contig 15997 bp, 16 predicted proteins | sample Sb_taG_3_FD_90092 | JGI IMG/M metagenome (GOLD analysis project Ga0116223, IMG submission 90092) | Peat soil microbial communities from Weissenstadt, Germany - Sb_50d_a_PC metaG | ecosystem: Environmental > Terrestrial > Soil > Wetlands > Peat | place: Germany: Weissenstadt | collected 2010-09-21 | reverse complement strand
GCGTGGCCTGCCGGTTGGCGCTGGAGGTCGTGACGTTCCGCTCCCTGTTGCGGAATTCGCGCGCCCAATTGCTGCCGGGCCCGCGCTTCGTCTACCGCGGCGATCGCTCGCTGTGGATCGGCGCGCTGCTATTCCACGGCTGCCTTTTTTGGGTGTTCGCAGGACACCTGCGGTTCGTCCTCGAACCCGCACGCCTCGGTCCGGCCAACCGCTTCGTGGATGCCGGACTGCTCGCCGCGCTGGCGTTCCTCTTCCTGCGGCGCGTGCTCGACTCCCGCCTGCGGTACCTGACCCTGGCCGCCGATTACCTGCCGCTCGCACTGATCGCCACCGTGGCCGGATCGGGCGTCCTCATGCGCTGGTGGGCCCACACGGATGTGGCCGCGGTGAAGCGCTTCGCTCTCGGCTTGGCCACGTTCCACCCGGTCGCGCCGGCCGGCGTGACCGCCCTCTTCTACATTCACCTGTTCGCCGCCAGCCTGCTGGGCGCCTCCATCCCGTTCACCAAGCTGGCGCACATGGCGGGCGTCTTCTTCAGCCCCACGCGCAACCTGCCCGCCGATTCGCGCGCGCGCCGCCACGCCAATCCCCAGCTCGCGCCCGCCCGGGTCCACACCTACGCCGAGTGGGAGGACGAGTTCCGCGACAAAATGCGCGCCGCCGGGCTGCCGCTGGGGCGCCAATGACTACAACAGTCTCAAGTCTTCGCACCCCTGGTGGGGCGGGCCCCCTGGGGGGTACCCTCTGGGTCCGCCGACCCCCCGGTCGGCCCCCTCGGGCGGCCGCGCGCCGCAGCAAGCTGGTGAGCAATGCAGCCTAAGCCCGACCAACTCGTACAGATCGACTACACGCCCCGCGAGCCGTGGCCGGGCGCCCCACCCGAATTCCGCAAAGGCACCTACTCGCACGCCGGAGCCGCCAAAAACCTCAAGTACCTCGGCCTGCCCAACCCGCGCGACTGGCAGCCCGCCGACGCCGATTGGAAGCTCCCCGAAAACTGGCGCGAAATCGTGCTCGACGGCATGCGCGAGCGCCTCGAAAAGTACCGCTCCTTCCGCCTCTTCATGGATATCTGCGTGCGCTGCGGAGCCTGCGCCGACAAGTGCCATTTCTATCTCGGCACGGGCGACCCCCGGAACATGCCGGTGCTGCGCGCCGAGCTGCTCCGCTCCGTCTACCGCCGCTATTTCACGCCCGCCGGCCGCGCGCTCGGCCGCCTCGCCGGAGCCCGCGACCTCACCGTGGACGTGCTCAAAGAGTGGTTCTACTACTTCCACCAGTGCACGGAGTGCCGCCGCTGCTCCGTCTATTGCCCCTATGGTATCGACACCGCCGAAGTCACCATGGTGGCCCGCGAGCTGCTAAACCTGGTGGGCTGCAACATCAACTGGATCGTGGAACCCGCGGCCAATTGCCACCGCACCGGCAACCACCTCGGCATCCAGCCCCACGGCTTCAAGGACACGCTCGATTTCGCCGTGGATGAGATCGAAGAACTCACAGGCATCCGCGTGGAAGCGTCCGTGAACCGCAAAGGCGCTGAGATCCTCTTCGTCGCGCCCTCGGCCGATTTCTTCGGCACCCCGCATTACTTCACGCTGCTCGGCTACCTCATGGTGCTGCACGAGGCCGGCGTCGACTACACCTTCAGCGCCTACGCCTCCGAGGGCGGCAACTTCGGCATGTTCGCCTCCCACGAGCTGATGCAGCGGCTCAACGCCAAGATCTACGCCGAGGCCGCGCGTCTGGGCGTGAAATGGGTCTTGGGCGGCGAGTGCGGCCACATGTGGCGCGTGATGCACCAGTACATGAACACCCTCAACGGGCCGCCCGATTTCCTCGAGCCGCCAGTATCCCCGGTCACCGGAACCGTATTCGCCAATGCCCGCTCCGCCCGCGCCGTGCACATCTGCGAATTCACCGCCGACCTGGTGGCCCACGGCAAGCTGCGGCTCGACCCCGCCCGCAACGACCGCTGGACCGTCACCTTCCACGATTCCTGCAACACCGCCCGCGGCATGGGGCTGCTCGAGGAGCCTCGCCTCTTGCTGCGCGCCGCCTGCAACCGCTTCTTCGAAATGCCCGAGAACACCATCCGCGAGCGCACCCTGTGCTGCGGCAGTGGCGCGGGCCTGGGCGGCGACGAAAATTTCGAAACCCGCATGCGCGGAGGGCTGCCGCGCGCCGCCGCGGTGCGGCAAGTCAAAGAGGCGCACGGCGTCAACCTGCTGGCCTGCATCTGCGCCATCGACAAAGCCTCCCTCCCCAAGCTGCTGGACTACTGGGTCGGCGGCGTGGAGGTGGCCGGTGTCCACGAGCTGCTCGGCAACGCTCTCGCGATGCAAGGCGAGAAGCCCCGTGCCACCGACCTGCGCGGGGAGCCGTATGTCTGAGCGCGCCATCATCGCGACGGGCATCGCTTTATTCCTGGCCGCCGCCTGCTTCCCCTTCTACCGCAACGCCGCCGCGCCGCCGCGTCCCCTGGTCCTGCCGCTGCCCGCGGGCGAGCGCGAATGCATCGCTCCCGTGGCCTACATGCGCGCCTCGCACGGCGACCTGCTCCTCGCCTGGCGCGACCGCGTCGTGCGTTCGGGCGAGCGCGTCTTCACCGCCCCCGATGGCCGTGTGCGCGAGCTGAGCCTGACCCGCACCTGCCTCGGCTGCCACGAAAAGGCGGCCTTCTGCGACCGTTGCCACGACTACGTGGCCATCGGCCCCGACTGCTGGAACTGCCACGTCGATCCGCGGAGGCCGCAATGAAAATCACCCGCCAAGCCTTTCTGGCGCTGCTGGCCGCCGCCGCGCGCGCATTCCCCAGACCGCGCCGCATGGCCATGGCCATCGATCTCGCGAAATGCTGGAAAGACCGCGGCTGCACCCGCTGCTCCCAGGCCTGCCACGCCGCGCACAACGTCCCGCAGATCCCCGACCGGCGCCGCGAAATCAAGTGGATCTGGAAGGATCGTTTCGAAAACGCGTTCGGCGAGGAGAGCGCCAGCCCCGCCGTCGCCGGCGCTCCCGTGCCGCTGCTCTGCAATCACTGCGAACACCCCGCGTGCGTGAAAGTCTGCCCCACCGGCGCCACCTTCAAGCGCGCGAGCGACGGCCTGGTGATGATGGACGAACATCGCTGCATCGGCTGCCGCTATTGCATGGCCGCGTGCCCTTACGGCTCCCGCAGCTTCAACTGGAGCGACCCGCGGCCCTTCCTGCGCACCATCGATCCGGCGTATCCCACGCGCACCAAAGGCGTGGTCGAAAAGTGCACCTTCTGCGCCGAGCGCCTGGCACGCGGCGGGCAGCCCGCCTGCGTCGAGGTGTGCCCGCCCAAAGCCATGGTCTTCGGCGACGCGGCCGACCCGTCCTCCGCCGTCGCGCAGCTTCTCCAAACCCGGCACGCTTTCCGCCGCAAGCCCGAGTTGGGTGCCGGGCCCAACGTTTTCTACCTGCTTTAGAGGCCGCATTACCTTAGAAACCCCATGACTGTTCTTGCCAAAGCGATGTTGGGCGGCCGGGCCTACCGGTGGTGGCTCACCGCCCTGGCCGCCGCGATCGTCACCGGAGTCCTGCTCTGGCTGCGCCAATGGCACCAGGGGCTGGCAGTCACCGGCATGAGCCGCGACGTGGCCTGGGGCCTCTACATCGGTCAGTTCACGTTTTTCGTGGGAGTCGCGGCTTCCGCCGTCACCGTGGTGCTGCCGTATTACCTCCACGCCTGGAGAGCCTTCGCCCGTGTCGTGATCCTCGGCGAGCTATTGGCCATCGCCTCCATCGTGGTCTCGCTGCTGTTCGTCCTCGTCGATATGGGGCGGCCCGACCGCCTGCTCAACGTGCTGCTGCACCCGTCGCCCTCTTCGCTGATGTTCTGGGACATGCTGGCGCTTGCGGGCTACCTGGCGCTAAATGTCATTGTCGCGCGCGCCGCGCTGGCGGCCGAGATCGATGGCGCGCCGCCCGCCACTTGGACGCGCGGCCTCGTCCTGCTTTCAATCCCGTGGGCCGTCTCCATCCACACCGTCACCGCGTTTCTCTATGCCGGGCTGGCGGGCCGCCCCTTCTGGCTGACGGCCGCGATGGCCCCCCGATTCCTGGCTTCCGCGTTCGCCGCCGGTCCCGCCCTCCTGATCTTGCTCTGTGGCGCGTTCCGCTACGACATCGGCGAGGAAGCCCTCTGCAAGCTCCGGCTCGTGATGACCTACGCCATGACCGCCAACGTCTTCCTGGCCCTGATGGAAGTCTTCACCGCATTCTACAGCGGCATCCCCGGACACGCCGCGCCGTATAGTTCGTGGACTTGGCTTTCCGGCGGCTTCGCGGCCGCGGCACTCGCGCTCGCGCTGGGCCGAAGCCGCTACGCGCCGGCGGCCGTCTTCGCGTCCCTGGCCATCGACAAAGGCGTGGTGCTCATTCCCGCCGGATTCATCCCGTCGCCCTCAGGCGCAGTGACGCCCTACATCCCCACCGCGGTCGAACTAGGCATCGTGCTGGCGATCTGGTCGGTGGGCGCATTGCTGGTGACCATTCTGTTCCGCGTCGCGATTGCCGCCCGCGAGCTGGATGCCGGGGCGTCGCCTCAGTGCCTGGCGAGTTGAACTCACGCCGAGATTGGCAGAATCTTCCGCGCCGCAAAGCATGGTTTTCTCAGTGCTCTCCACTGCCTCCGTTTACTCAGGTTTTGACTTCCTCTGGGTTTTCTCCGCGTCTTCCTCCGCGTGCTCAGCGCCTCCGCGTCAAAATATACGCCCCCCTTGGTTCCGGCTCGGCCGGGTCGGGAGGGATAATGAACTTGTAGCCCCCCTTCCGGCCTATGGCGACCCTCAGTGACAGCCCTGACGCAGACGCATGGCGAGACCCCACTCCGCCCTCCAGCAAGCTCCGCTGGTTGCTCCTGTTCGTCTCCGTACTCTTGCTGGCGATCTTGCTGGTGTCCGGCGCCCTGGCTGTCCGCTTTCTCGCGGCCATCCACACCCAGGAACTGGCGGTCACCCACGCGCTCGCCGAGCGCACCAACGCTCTCTCCGGACTCTGGCTCTCCATCCAGAGTTACAACCAGGCCGTCCAGCAATTCGTCGCGCAGACCGCCGCCGACCGCGACGCCGACCGCCGCCGCCTCGACCAGCTCACCCTCGAAATCGCCTCCGATTTCGAACGCTATCCCAGCGTCCGCGACTCCGAAGAAGACGCGCTGCTGAACGGTATGATGCGCGTCTTCTCGCAACAGCGGACGCTCTACGTCACGATTCTCTCGGCGAGACCCGCGGAGCGCAAACACCAAGCCGAGAGCATGCTTGCCCAACACATCGTGCCCGCCCAGAAGCAGGTCCTGGACTGGTCCGGCAAACTCCAGGAATGGAACGGAGAGCGCGCCCAGCAGGCCGATCGCGCCCTCGTCACGCAGTTCGGGAATCTGCAGGGCAGCCTGTCGCGGGTGCTCGCCATCGGTTTCGGAAGCGGTCTGCTGCTGGTGCTGGGAAGCATGGCCTGGATCGCGCGGCTCGACCGGCAGACCCGCGTCCGCTACGTCGAGCTCGCGCGAAGCCAGCACTCGCTGCAGCAGCTCTCGGCGCGCCTGGTGGACGCCCAGGAGACCGAGCGGCGCGCCATCTCGCGCGAGCTGCATGACGAAGTCGGGCAGGCATTGGGAGCCCTGCTGGTGGATATCGGGCGGCTCTCGACCACACTCGCGAACGACCATCCCGAGGTCAAGGCCCAACTGGACAATCTGAAGTCGGTGGCCGAGCGAACCTTCCAATCCGTCCGAAATATGGCGCTCCTGCTCCGCCCCTCCATGCTCGACGACCTTGGGCTGGCAGCCGCCCTGGAATGGCAGGGAAGAGAGGTATCGCGGCGCAGCCAAGTCGAAGTTGCCGTGGAATCGGAGAACGTCCCCGAAGACCTGCCCGACGAGCACAAGATTTGCATCTACCGTCTCGTCCAGGAAGCCCTCACCAACGCGGTGCGCCACTCCGGCGCCCGCAACGCCAAGGTTGTGGTGGACAAGGTCACGGTCGATCGGAAGGAGAAATCCATCGTCGTGCGGGTCACCGATGACGGCCACGGCTTCGATCCGGTACGTTCGCGCGGAATGGGAATCCTGGGAATGGAGGAGCGCGTGAAACGCCTGGGCGGAACCTTGCGCGTGGAATCGCAACCCGGGAAAGGCGCCACCGTCACCGCCGAGCTTCCCATTCCGCCCGCCCCGGGAGGTAATGCGTGAGGCAAATCCGCGTCCTGCTGGCCGACGACCACACGCTCATCCGCGCGGGCCTGCGCATGGTGGTGGATGCCGAACCCGATCTCACGGTGGTCGGCGAAGCCAGCGACGGGCGCGAGGCCGTGGCCGCCGCCGCAAAGCTGAAGCCCGACGTGGTGGTGATGGATATCGGCATGCCGAGCCTCAACGGCATCGAGGCGTGCCGCCAGATTCGTGCCGAGCTGCCGGATGCCCAAGTCGTCATGCTCAGCATGCACTCCGACGAAGGCTACGTGCTCCGCGCCCTGAAAGCCGGAGCCAAGGCCTACCTGCTCAAGGACTCCGCCGAGGCCGACCTCGCCCGCGCCATCCGCGCCGCAGCCGCCGGCAAATCTTTCTTCAGTCCCGCGGTCGGCCAGGTGCTGCTCGAGGACTACATGCGCAGGCTCGAGCGCACCGGCGCCGAGGATTCCTACGAGCTGCTCTCGCCCCGCGAGCGGGAAATTCTGCAACTCGTCGCCGAAGGCAAATCCAGCAAGGACATCGCGAACCTCCTCAACCTCAGCGTCTATACGGTGGAGACCCATCGCGCCCGGGTCATGCAAAAACTCAATCTCCGCGGCATTCCCGAGCTGATTCTCTACGCCGTGCGCAAAGGCATCATCTCCTGAGTACACTCTCCGGAAACCCCTGGACAACCCACTAATTCTGAGTTGTTTGTGGGGCAGCCAATCCTGGCTGCCGCCGGCTTCAGCCGGCGCTCCGCAACCCGCGAGATTTCCGCTCCCCCCGCGATTGCTGCGCCATACCCAATCGCCGGGACCCCTCATACCGACTCCCCGGTATCAACCCTTCAAGCCCCCATCCGTCCATTGAATTGAGGCCAACGGGACTCAACAACCTGCCCGAGGCCGTCGAATTCAATTTGGAGGCTACATGTACAAACAGAATTTCTGGAGGCGGCGCCACGCAGCGTTGCTGGCCGCGGCACTCGCGGTAGGAATCGGCGGCGCCGGCTACGCCGCGGTCGACCACCTGGCGCACCATCCCGCGATGGAATTGAACCTCGCGAGTTCCGACCAGGCTCCCAGCCGGACCGGGTTTGCGCCGGTCGTGAAAAAGGCGCTGCCCTCCGTCGTCAATATCGCCACGTCCAAAGTATCCAAGATGCCCACGGGCTTCTTCCAACAGATGCCCGATGATCCGCTGTTCCGCCAGTTCTTCGGCGACAACGACAACCGTCAGTTCCGCACCCCGCGCGAAATGCCGCAACAGCGCGAAAAGGCTCTCGGCTCCGGTGTCATCATGACCCGCGACGGCTATATCCTCACCAACAACCATGTGGTCGATGGGGCCACCGACGTCCAGGTCACCCTGGGCGACAAGCGCGAGTTCAAAGCCAAGATCGTCGGCACCGATCCCAAGACGGACATCGCGGTCCTGAAGATCGACGCCACCAATCTGCCCTTGATCACCGTGGCTGACTCATCAAAGGTCCAGGTCGGCGACTACGCGCTGGCCATCGGCGATCCCTTCGGTGTCGGCCAGACCGTCACCATGGGAATTGTCAGTGCCACCGGCCGCTCCGCCCTCGGAATCGAAGACTATGAAGACTTCATTCAGACCGACGCTCCCATCAATCCCGGCAACTCCGGCGGCGCCCTGGTCGACGACCGTGGCAACCTGATCGGCATCAATACCGCCATCATCGCCCATGGCTCCGAAGGCAACCAGGGCATCGGCTTCGCCATCCCCGCCAACATGGCGCGCAACGTCATGCAGCAGATCGTGGAGCACGGCAAAGTCACTCGCGCCTACCTGGGAATCGTCCCGCAAGACGTGACTCCGGCCATCGCCAAAGCCTTCGGTGACAAAGACCTGACAGGCGCCCTCGTCGGCGACGTCAGCCCCAACAGCCCGGCCTCCCGCAGCGGCCTCGAAAAGGGCGACATCATTCTCGATCTCAACGGCAAGCCCGTCGGGAACAGCAATGACCTGCGCATGTCCATCTCGATGATGGCTCCCGACTCCACCGTAACCCTGCGCGTCCTGCGCAGCGGATCCGAACGCAACTTCACGGTGAAGCTGGGTGAGCTTCCCACCACCGAAGCTTCGGTCGAGCCCGCCAGTAAGGGTTCCAGCAGCAGCGCGCTGTCCGGCGTCTCGGTGCAGGATCTGGACGGCCAGTCCGCCAAGGATCTCGGACTTCCCGCCAACGCCCAGGGCGTGGTGGTCACCAAGGTCGGCCCCGGCAGCCCCGCCGCCGAAGCGGGCCTTCGCCGCGGTGACGTCATCCAGGAAGTCAACCGCAAGCCCGTCCGCAACACTTCCGATTTCGAGCGCGCCGTCGCCGGCTCGAAAGAGGACACTCTCCTGTTGGTCAATCGGCACGGTAGCACTATGTATCTCGCTGTCTAATTGATGACCAAACAGGGTGGCCGGCTCCGGGGATCCTCCGCCCCGGGGCCGGCTTTTGTTTTGGCCAAGTGTAGTGGAAAGCACCGACTCCGTTTCTATGACCGCGGTCACACAACCCGGTATCGAAGACGTTTGTCACCTGGCGCTCGATACCGGCGGGCGGTCAACTTAACGGTCAACGACCTGGCAGTCTCGGGCGCCAGGGCCGAGACATTAGTGGTCACTTATGTTTTGGAGGCAGGACTGCCGCCGCGGCCTCGCGTATTCGGGAAGTCCAGGCATCCGTCTATCACGTGATCCGCGCTAATCTGGAATTAATCCAACATGCCCGTGCTAGAGTTTTTTGGAACCGCCGGCTGCCCCCACACTCGCGAGATGCCCGAGTGGCTCGAATTCCGCGGCCGCGACTTCCTGGAATACGACGTGGAACTGGATCGCGCGGCCTTCGCGCGCATGCGCGAGCTGACCGGCGGCCAGCGGCTCGTGCCCGTGCTGGTCTTAGCGCCATGACCTGCGCCCGGTCCATCCGCGTGCGAGGCGTGGTGCAGGGAGTCGGATTCCGCCCGTTCATCTTCCGCCTCGCTCATGCCAACACCCTCGCGGGCTGGGTGCTGAACGGCGAAGAAGGCGTGGAGATTCACCTGGAGGGCGCCGAGCCCTCGGTGGACGCCTTCCTCCGCGACCTGCAGGCCCAGCCTCCGCCCGCCGCCCGCATCACCGCGCTCGAAGTGCGCACGGCCGAGCCCGCCGGCTTCCGGGATTTTTCGATTCGCGAAAGCCGCTCGCACGCGCAGCCCTCCACCCGCATCTCCCCCGATCTGCCCGTCTGCGACGAGTGCCTCCGCGAGTTGTTCGACCCCGCCGACCGCCGCTATCTGTATCCTTATATCAACTGCACCAACTGCGGCCCACGCTACACCATCACGCAGGCGCTGCCTTACGACCGGCACAACACCACCATGAGCCACTGGCCTTTGGACGATGCCTGTGCCCGCCAGTATCACGACCCCGCCGACCGCCGCTTTCACGCGCAGCCCGTCTCCTGCCCCGCCTGCGGCCCGAACTACTTGCAACCCGGCATTGCGGCCACGGCGGACCTGCTGCGGTCCGGCAAAATCGTCGCCGTCAAGGGAATCGGAGGCTATCATTTGGTCTGCGACGCGGCCAATCACGCCGCCGTGCTCGCGCTGCGCGAGCGGAAATTTCGCAAGGAAAAACCGTTCGCCGTCATGGCCAAAGACCTCACCTGCGCCCGCGCCCTGGTACACCTGACCGCGGATGCCGAAGCGTTGATGACGTCGCCTGCGCGGCCGATCGTGCTCTCCCCGGCGCGCGCCGCTCTCGCGGGAGTGGCGCCCGATAACGACGAAATCGGCGTCATGCTGCCCTACGCGCCGCTCCACTACCTGCTGTTCGCCGCGGGCGCCCCCGACGTGTTGGTGATGACCAGCGCCAACCGCTCCTCCGAGCCCATCGCCTACACCGACGACGACGCGCGCGAACGGCTCTCCGAAATCGCCGACGCCTTCCTCATCGGCGAGCGGCCGATCGCGCGGCGCGTGGACGATTCCGTGGCCCGCGCCGGCGCCTTCGGCCCGGTAATCCTGCGCCGTTCCCGAGGCTATGCGCCGGGTGCGGTCGCGCGCTTCGCGGTGGATCGTCCCATCCTGGCGGTCGGCGCCGATCTCAAAAATACGATCACGCTCGTTGCCAGCGGCCAGGCCTTCGTCAGCCAGCACATCGGAGACCTCGACCACTACCAGGCCTTCGAAGCCTTCCGCGAGACCATCCGCGACCTCCTCGCCATGTACCAGGTGCGGCCGGAAGATCTGCTGGTGGTTCGCGACGCGCACCCGCAATATGTCTCGACCACGCTCGCCTTGGAACTGCCCGCCGCGGAGCGATGGCCGGTGCAGCACCACCGCGCCCACATCGCCTCCGTACTGGCCGAACGCGAGGCCTGGGACGAGCCCGTGCTCGGCGTCAGCTTCGACGGCACGGGCTACGGCGACGACGGAGCGATCTGGGGCGGCGAGATTTTCGCGGGAAGCATCGCGCGCGGATTCGAGCGGATCGCGCACCTGCGCTACGCGCCGCTTCCCGGAGGCGATGCCGCCGCGCAGCACCCGGTGCAGGCCGCGGCCGGCTTCCTGCTGAATATCGAGGGCCTCCCAAACCTGGCGGCGGAGCCGTTTCTGTTTCCGCAACGCTATGAGGTCGCGCGCCAGTTGGCCCGCACAGGAGTGCGAACCTTCCAGACCAGCTCCATGGGGCGGCTCTTCGACACCGCCGCCGCTCTGCTCGGCTTCCATACCGCGATCACCTTCGAGGGCCAGGCGGCCATGTGGCTGGAGCACATCGCGCGCACTGCTCCGCCGCGCGACGCATATCCGTTCCCCCTGGTTGAAGCGGAGCTCGACTTCCGCCCGCTGCTCCTGGCGGTGGCCGAGGACCGCCGCCGCGGCCGTGACCCGGGAGAGATCGCGCGCGCATTCCAACTGGGCATCGCGCAAGGCCTGTGCGCCGCTCTCGAAACGTTGAGCCGCCAAACCGGCACCGGGACGGTGGTACTATCGGGCGGGGTATTTCAAAACGAGATGTTGCTCGCCGACATCCAAGCGCTGGTTGCCGACAGCCGCCTGCGCATCTGGACCAATCACGCCGTCCCGCCGAACGACGGCGGCATCAGCCTGGGACAAGCGGCCATGGCCGCGATGGGAGCGCCAAATCCATGAGCACGGAGCCGCGGCTGGTCGAGGTCCGGAGAAACATCCTCAAGCACAACGACGTCATCGCCGCCGAACTGCGCAAGCGCTTCCGCGAAGCCGGTGTCTACACCGTAAGCCTGGTGTCGAGTCCCGGATCGGGCAAGACGGCGTTCCTCGAAAAGACGCTTTCGCTTCTCGGCAGGAATCATCGTGTGGCCGCGCTGGTCGGCGACCTTGCCACCGAGAACGACGCGGCCCGCCTCCGCCGCAGCCAGGCGCCTGTCAAACAGATCACCACCGGCACGGTCTGTCACCTGGAAGCCGCCATGGTCCGCGGCGCCCTGGATGAATGGAACCTCGACGACCTGGACTTTCTCTTCATCGAGAATGTCGGCAACCTGGTCTGTCCGTCGTCCTATGATTTGGGAGAGAATCTCCGCCTGGTGCTGCTCTCGGTAACCGAGGGGGAGGATAAGCCGCTCAAGTACCCCACCATTTTCAACACTGCGGATGTGGCCGTGATCACCAAAATCGACCTCGCCGACGCTGTGGAGTTCGACTGGGAAACCGTGCTCTCCAACATTCAGGCCGTCCGCCCCAAGATGGAGGTCTTGCGCGTTTCCGCGAAAACCGGCGAGGGTTTGGACGAATGGCAACGCTTCCTGGAAGCTCGCCTCAGGCCCTGATCGCATCCACGTACGATTGCGCGCACGTTGGCAGGTGGAAGCGCCTGCCCCACCACAGAACGGCCTTTCCATTTTGCGCCGTTTGCGTTAGGTTTCCATACAGAGGTAGTCAAGCATGGCAGGACGAGCACCGGTGATACCCCGGAAATCCAAGGCCGAACCCCTTGCCTTGGAAGAGCGGATTCGGCGGGCCCTCGCGAGGTGTGCGGAGCGCGCCCGCGACGACGGGCCGGAGACGGAGCCGGAGCAGGAAAATCCGGCCGGGGAGGAACCCGAGACGTCCAGGGATTGATCCGCAGCGTCCGAATCAGCTAGCCAAGCTAGCCGAGCTAGCCCGCCGCCGGCGCGCTGCTTTCCAGAACGCAGATGTCGTCGAGATTGCGGTACTGCTCCGCGTAATCCAGCCCGTATCCCACCACGAACTCGTCGGGAATCTGAAACCCGACGTAGCTGGCGTGCACCGGGCGGAGCCGCCGCTCGGGCTTGTCCAGCAGCGCGGCGATGCGGATGGATTTCGGCCGCCTCTGCTCCAGCACGTGCATCAGGTAATTCAAAGTAACGCCGCTGTCCACGATATCCTCCACGATCAGCACGTCAGAGCCTTCGAGCGAGATGTCGAGGTCCTTGGTGACCTTCACTTCGCCGGATGTGGTCTTGCCCTTGCCGTACGTCGAAATCCCCATGAAGTCGACATACACGTCGCGCTTCATGGCGCGGGCCAGGTCCGTGAGGAAGAAAAAGGCGCCCTTCAGGATGCAGATCATGTGCAGGCGGCCCTCGGGATAGTCGCGGGAAATCTGCTCGCCGAGCTCGCGAATGCGGGCGTGAATTCTCTCGGCGGAGATCAGCACCCGTAGCTTGGGATCAGTCATGGAATCCAATTATCCGCCGAGCTTGAACCGCGTGCTCATGGGCCCCAGGTGGATATGCGCGCCCGTGGCCTTGCCGGGAATCGCCTGGCGGAATGCGAAGTAAGGAATCTTGTTCCGGGTGAGAAACTCGCGCAGCCACACGCCCTCCGCCTGGTCGGGATTGAGTGCCACGTCCACTCGCCCCGTATGGTCGAAGCCCAGCGCGCGGTGTACGGCGCTATCGCCCATGGCGCTCACCGGGAGCGGCTTTCCGAACTGGTTGGTGAACGCCATCTCCACCCGGGAGAATGTCGTGGCCGTGAAAACGCCGTCGCCGTCGAAGCGCTCGGCGATCCCCGGCACCGCCGACGGCTCCGCATTCAGCCTGGCCTCGACGGCCTCCTCGGCCCTGGCCATTTCGGCCAGTTCCCGGGCCAGCTTGGCGCGCGTCTCGGCGAGGTCGCACTCCTTGCGCGCCATTTCCAGTTCGTCGATGAAGGTGGCGAGGGAAAGCTGCGATTCCACCCCGATCTCCACCAGCTTCCTGGCATCGTCGAAAGCCTTCTTGCGGCGATCGAAGCGGCGCGTGGAGGCGGCGATCATCTCGTCGGATTGTTCGGGCGTGAGATCCTGGCCGTACATGGTCTTGCGCAGAAACGCGGCATCGCGGGCGTCGGCAATCGCGTCTTCCGCCTTCTCCAGTTGGATCCGGGGAAGGGCGCCGGCTTCCACCAGGCCGCGCAGTCTGTCCAGTCCGGCTTTGGCGCGCATTACTTCGGGGTCATCGTCGGTTTGCGCCAAGACGGGAGTTTGCGCAAAAGCACACACCAGGAGTATCAGGCCGAGAAGAAAACGCATGAACCTTTATTATAGGCGGTAGCGGGGCCCCAATGGGTTACAGAGCGTCCAGCACCTCCAGCCCATGTCTCGCTGTGGGCCGCATGGCGGCCTCGCCGCCCAGACCGAGCGTCTGCGGCGACTGGTCACGGATGCCTCAAGGCTCCCGTGGTAATCTGTCGAGGTGGCGCCGAAGCATCCTCTTCTGTACACCGCTGGCCATCGGCTCGGCCCGCTGGTCGAGGAGGAAACGTTCGTGCGCCTATACCGTTCGCGCGAGTTCCTGGCCGAGAGTTTCGACCAGAGGGTCCGCCTCTCAGATGCCGCCCGCCAGGCGTGCCTGTCTCCGTTCCATTACCATCGGATGTTCGTGCGCGCGTTCGGCGAGACACCGCACGATTTCCTCACCCGCCGGCGCATCGACCGCGCCAAACAGTTGCTGGCGCGGGACGTGTGTCCGGTCACCGAAGTCTGCCTGGCAGTGGGATACGAGAGCCTGGGCTCGTTCAGCTCGCTCTTTCGCTCCGTGGTCGGCCGCTCGCCATCGGAGTACCGCCAGTCGCTTCGCCGCGTTTTCCCGGTGCTGCAACTCACGCCCTACCGGTTCATTCCCGCCTGTTACCTGCTCTCGTTCGGCTCCCGGGCCTTCTAAACCGCAAGATCCGAGAAGCGCCGCCCCGCCCTTCTGTGAGAATCTGTTTCCCGGAGGTTAGAAAACATGATTCAACGCTTTTCCCACATTACGATTTACGTCCTGGACCAGGCCGCAGCCTACGATTTCTACGTGAACAAGCTGGGCTTCGAGGTCCACACGGACGCGGCCATGGATGGCGGCTTCCGTTGGCTGACCGTCACCCCCAAGGGGCAGCCCGACCTGGAAATCGCGCTCATGCCCAGCGGCCCGGGGCCCATGATGGACCAGGAGACGTCCGACATGCTGCGAACCCTGATCGGCAAGGGCGCGCTCGGCAGCGGAGTGCTGCAGACCGCCGATATCCACAAGACCTACGAGGAATTGAAGGCCAAAGGCGTCGAGTTCTCCCAGCCGCCGACCGAACGCTTCTATGGCATCGAAGCGCTGTTCAAGGACAATTCGGGCAACTGGTTCAGCCTGTCGCAGCGCACCGAGGCCTCGGCGAAGACCGCGTGATATCAGTTCTGCACAGTGGCCGAAAACTGCGGAAATCGGCCGAACAGAATCCGCTGAAGTGCCCAAAGGGCCCCCACCGCACGCTGAAGCCCTGCCCCACAGGGCCGCACAGGCCGCAACCAAAGGCGGTCCGCCGGCGCACCAAACTCGCCCGCTCAAGGCCACCAGCCATCCGTTGGTGATTTTCTTCGTGACTTAACTCACACTTTGGTGTAACGCTGTGTCATGAAGAGATCGGCCGGCGTGACCCTGACGGTGGTTGCCGCCATGGGCCTGGCCGCACGCGCCCGCGAGCGGCCGAATCCCTGCGATGCGCTCACCTTCAACGAACAGTCCTGCCAGGACGCGGTCCAGAAGCGCGGCTATTGTTGGAACGGGAGATGGGTGGGCATGACCTTCCACTACCCGTTTCCCTACTACTACGACGCCTACCAGGAATTCGTGACGCAGGGAGGCGTGGCGACTCCCGCCGCGCTGGGCGGAGCTTGCCGTCACGGGTTCTTTTCCGGCATCCACGGCGTGTCGCGGGCGGGTTTTGGGTCGACCGGCGCCGGTCGCGGTGCGGGCGGGTAGCGGCCCTCCTGTATAATCTCGTCATGAAGCTGCGAGTGACGTTGGTTTTGGCTCTGGCCGCACTCGGCCAGTTGACATTGGTGCAGGCCCAGCAGAGAGGCGAGCATTGGGTCGCCACATGGACTACGGCGCAATTGCTCGCGAGAGCGCCTGCGCCCGCGCCAGCGGCGCCTCCAGCGGCGACAGCGGGTCCGCCCACGTCGCAATCCATCAATGCCCGGGGCTTCAGCAACCAGACCGTGCGCATGATGGTGCGGACGAGCCTGGGCGGGCGCCGCGCGCGCGTGGCGCTGTCCAATGCATTCGGGAGCGCGGCGGTCGAGGTGGGTGCGGCGCACATCGCACTGCGCGCCAAGGATTCCGGGATCGCCCCCGAATCCGACCACGCGCTGACGTTTAACGGCAAACCGGGCTGCACCGTCAGGGCTGGAGTGGTGCTGTACAGCGACCCGGTGGATCTGAACGTCCCGCAGGTGGGCGACCTCGCGGTGAGCCTGTACTTCTCCGGCGCGACCGGTCCGCCCACCAACCACGCCACCGCCCTGCACAACACGTACATCTCCGAGGGCGATGTCACGGCG
>Ga0116223_10002823_pt1 | contig 16014 bp, 21 predicted proteins | sample Sb_taG_3_FD_90092 | JGI IMG/M metagenome (GOLD analysis project Ga0116223, IMG submission 90092) | Peat soil microbial communities from Weissenstadt, Germany - Sb_50d_a_PC metaG | ecosystem: Environmental > Terrestrial > Soil > Wetlands > Peat | place: Germany: Weissenstadt | collected 2010-09-21 | reverse complement strand
TTTTATGAATCCGGACCGCGTCCAAATGTACTTCAGGCTGTAAAAAGTATCCCAAACAGATTGCGTGCGCTGCCGAATTTCCTCGGCGGACATAGTTGGATGGGGCCAGTAGAGCTTGGGCCGAAGCGCTGGTGGAATGAGCCAGCGCCGGGTAATTGGAATGCCGGCGATGGGCACCGGAGACGCCTCCATGTTCTTTTCCCAGCGGATAAAGTCCACGGTTCCGGGATACGGAGTCAGCATCACAAACTGCGCAAACGCAACCTCAGCTCGAGCCGCAGCCAAGGCAGTGGCGTCGAATGTCTCCGGGCGGTCACTGGGCAAGCCAAAAATGAAAGAGCCGAGCACGTATACGCCGTGGCGACGGAATGTTCTCAGCCGCTCGACCAGATCTTCCCCTGCCGCATTGAACTCCTTGTAAACGTCCTTCAATCCTTCCGTGGTTACGGACTCCACTCCAACCAGCGCACCCTTGATGTTCGCCGCGTGCATAGCATCGAGGAATTCGGTATCTTCCGCTGCTTCCATGGTGATCTGCGTAAAGAAAATCGTGTCTGACGGAAGCTGAGCCAGACGCGCCATCAGTTCGAAACGCTCCGCTCGGATGGCTTTGAGTTCATTGAGCCGGTGGGTATTGTGCTGTTCTGCGGCGAGGCGCAGATCGGTAAGAGTCACGGGATAGAAGTTGTCGTCAGCGAGTGCGATGAAGCGGAAGCCGAGCCGGCGCAGTTGGACGATCTCTTCAACTACCACGTCCGAGGCACGCTGCCGGGGACGCTGCCCGTCCGTCCGCCAAACCGAACAGAAAGAGCAATGCTTGGGGCAGCCGCGAACGGTTTGTACCGAAGCCCACATGTAGCTCTTTCGTGGTACCAAGTCCCAGCGCGCCGGCAGGAATTCCGAGGCCTCAATCCGCCCTCCTTCGTAGATCAACTGGGGAATCCCGCGGCAGCAATCCGACAATACCTTCGCCCACACCACGTCTCCGTCGCCTTTGACAACAGCATGTGCACCACCAAGCTCGTGCGCTTCGGTTGGGTAGAGGGTCGCGTGGATGCCTCCGAACACCACGTGCGCGCCACGGTCGCGAGCCATTTTCCCAATTTGGTAACCGCGAAGTGCATTCGCCGTGTGGATGCCGATGCCGACAATATCTCCAGCCTGAATGTCGAGTGGGTCCACGGCATCCAGAGTTTCATCGACCAGGGAGGGATCACCGAAGCTCGCGGGTGTTGCCGCGGCCAGGACATACAACCAGCGAGGAGTAATGACAGCTGTTCCGAAGGACACTTCGCTTGGATTAATAAGATGAATGCGCACGCTGCTTCGGCCCCTTAGCTTAGACCGAAAGAGGCCGGGCTGCTTGCCAGGTTGCATAGTTGGTGTTGGCTGATTCTATGCGGATGAACTCCAAACCGCAATTGATAACTCTCGTAATCAGATGGGATGAGAAGGCCGGTCTCCGACGGGGTGCTGTACGCTCCCAAGTTATCGACGCGCTCGAAGCGCAAAAGATAAAGGAGACCGGCAATGAAGAAGGTTAGCACTGTAGCGGCGAAGCAGATCAGAAATTTTCCAGACCAGAAGCTGACGATTGGCTTGGATCTGGGCGATTCGATCAAGCTGGTATTGCGTGTTTCGTAAACTGATAGCCGCAGAAGCCGACGCGAGTTCCGCCGCGGAAGACCTCAGCCGCTCTGCAGGGGGTTTGGACCTTACGCATCGGTCTCATTGGACTTCCGTGACTTGGTCTTTCTCAGTCTGGAGGTTCAAAATGATACTCGGGCGGCCTCGATCAAGAAGGTGAATCAATGAAAATTGCGAGAAATTACACAACCAAACGGATTGAGGGCGGCATCGCGTTCAAGTGCGAACAGTGCGAATATCGCGTCACCACTCTTGACTTCCAGAGCAAGGACGGCAACACCCGCACGCAAGCCGCGACAGCGGTCAATGAGCACGCTGTCTCCGTGCATCACCAACCCATGCTTGTTTCATCTGCCAATCAGCTGCAGCGTTACTGATTCCTGTCTTGCCCAAGGCTTGCAGGTGCTCGGCGAGGGCGAGATCCAGCAAATCCTCGAAGAAGACGGCCGGGCAGGTGGTGACCTGGACCAAAGAAAGTGAGCACTGCCTCGGTTTGGGCGAACACGTCTGCTCCTAACCTCTCGCGAACCTCTTCCGACGGCGCCGCCGGAGACGGATTCGTGCAGTTGATCTCGCTCAGCGGCACAAGCATTATCATCGGTGCCCCGCACCACGCCGTCAACGGCAACGCCAACCAAGCCGTAGCTTACATCTTCGGCCTGAAGCGGTAGCCAAACGTGTTCACTGTCAGTCTTTTGTCCGTGAACGTGAGCCAAAACGGAGCAAAACGAGGCTAACTGCGAGAAGTGTTTTTCAGTGTTTCGTTGCACTTAGTTGGTCTGATTTGCTTGCCGTGTAGCGCAGAATCGGCGCAGCCTTCTTACCTGACCTCGCTGAGAGGTTGCTCCTGTGTGGGAGTCCCCTCCGCTCCGACCCACGCTTCGATGCTTTTGAGAGACGCGTCGGATTGCACGAGTAGTTCCTGAAGAAACACAGGCGCGAGCTTGCGCGCAGCGGCAGCCGAAGACGTATCCGGAAACTGAACTCTGGCGTATGAGAATTATGACATTCCGGCGCGCGTGTGTCGAAAGGCAAGCGTTTTCAAAATTGTGGGTTTGTGAGTTTTTCAGTCCTCAAGGTCTTGGAATACACTCTGTTGGTCTATGAGCCTGTTCTGTCTTGTCCACGGTTCTACTCAGGATGCCCGCTGCTGGGATCTGCTGGTACCTGAACTGGAGAAGTGCGGCCAGCGGGTGGTCCTTGCCAAGCTGCCCACGCATGAGCCCGAAGCTGAAACCGGCCGCTATGCGGAGATCATTTTCAAGTCGATCCCTGAGGACGCCAACGATGTAATTTTGGTCGGTCACTCGGCCAGCGGCTACTTCCTTCCGGTCGTAGCAGCCCAACGCCCATTGCAGCGGATTGTATTTCTTGCTGCCACTCTCCCCCAGATGGGCATGAGTTTTCTCGATCAGCTCCGTGCCGATTCGACAATTCTTTCGCCGGATTGGATGGGCAAAGACCCCACCAGGGATGATGCCGCGGCCATGTATTTTCTCTTTCATGACTGTTCGCCGGGAGTAGCACGGTGGGCAATGACCACGCGTATTCGCCTGCCGCTGGAGAAAGTCGCGAGCGAGGTTTATCCGCTACGGCAGTGGCCTAGTGTGGCTTGCAGTTATATCGTGTGCAGCGAAGACCGCACGATAAGCCCAGAATGGTCGCGGCGCGCAGCACGCGAGCGGCTTGGGGTCGAGACCATTGAGTTTCCCAGCGGTCACTGCCCGTTCCTGTCCAGGCCCGGCGAACTCGCCGATGTGCTGTCGCAGATCGACTGGGTCAAAAAGTAACCGTTATCGCATTGCGGCATCCCCGCGTGGACACTAACACCCTTTGTGGCTAGGCGGATGGCTCCAACCCGATTGGTGAGTGAGATTTTACTCAGCGATGTCTTGGCCTTCTTCTTGCGACCAGAGCTTGCGAAGTACACCAGTCATATTCGCACCTCCGTGCAATAGGGACTAGGTTCTACACCTCAGCCCGACTTCGTGCCGGAAAAGACGCGTTGCGATCTCAATCGATTGTGACGGGCATCACAGCGGAAAAAGAAGGCTCCATCGCGACGCGCACTACGCAAAGGAGCCATCTTGTGTCCCACTAATTTCTTGGGAGCTGTTGTGAAGTTTACACCCGAAGTCAAATCCAAAGAGATCCCGTACCTCCCAGCATCTATCGCGCGTGGGTGTTGGCGCATTGCTCCCCCAGCGCAAGAAACGCCCGCCCTAATTCGGAAGGCTCCTCCTGCCAAACCGAGCCAGAGGCGGGCGTTTCATCGATCTTTCGTGCTGTAGCCATGATACGCCCTTGGGTCAGCATCGAAGAACAGCAAACAGCTTTAGGATGATCCGCCACCCCAAAGAGGGTTCTTCCGCTTCGTTTGCTTTGAATGAGCCGGTGCTCTAGATTCTAAATAATGTCTGGTCTACCACCCCAGGTCCCCTGGAGGCGTTTCGTCCGCGTTCTCCGCAAGCTCGGCTATACGCCGCAAAAGGGAAAAGCGGGGTCGGCAAGATCGTTCTTTAACCCGAGACGCAGCCCAAGTCTTGTTTCGTTCCGGGATCCCCATCCCGGACAAAACATGCGCCAACGAATGTTGCACGAGTACTTTCGCAAGCTTCTCCTCACCCCTGATGAGTTCATGCAGCTGTTGGAAGACTGCTAGATCCCCCACCGTTCCCCCTTCCCGGTCTCGCTTCGGGGACATACAGGGAACCGTTCACAGATAGGGCACAGGATTGAGGGCAGATTAGGACAGTATCCGCCGTCGGGTAGCTTTACTAAATCCGCCGCACCGGGGAGAATGGTAAGTTCGCCCTGCAGCGCACCTCGTCACCATAATCCAGACGCAGAACTCACGGCACAAGAGCTGCGAGAGCCAGGGGAACAGGGGGCCCTCATGCAAGCCACCGGTGAACTCATTCGTTTACTGAGCTATGTCGATGATATTGCCGCGACGCTGCACCGTATTGACGCTACCATCCCAACCCTGACCCCGGAAGAGCGGAAGCGCTTGGCTGAGTACATGCGCAAGTCCGACCCGAACTTCATCGTCGTACTCGAGACGTTGGAAAAGGGAGGCCATTAGTGGACGAAGTGTTCCACACAGCGCCACGGATGCAGAACGCCTCGCACTCTCAAACCCGCTCGGGATCGCGACAATCCCGCTGACATCCTTTTGTCGTGCTGGGTCAGTTGGCAGCGTGTCGCCTTGTCCACCGGGATTGGGCTGCTTCTCCATTTAGCCGCCCCGGCGAGCAGCGTATTACCCTCGGCGGGTCACCTTGGTGCTGGATTGGCCCTCAGGAAAAAGGACTACCATGGAAGTACTACCGTGGAAAGTGTGAGACACTACACAACCAACCGGATTAAGGACGGCACCATGTTCACATGCACACCCTGTGAGCACAGCGTCACCACATTGGATTTCCACAAAGAGGCTGGAAACCTTCGCACGCAAGCAGCGACAGCGATCAATCTGCACGCTGCCGCAGTGCATGGCCAACCCGTGCTGCTTTCAGCGCCCGATTCACAGCATCGTATCTGGCGTACCTAGTCTTGGTCGGTTCCTTCCTGCCCTTCCGCTCATTCCGTCGATCATCGGTGAACTTGCACTCCTCGCTGTGAACCCATACTGAATCAAGAATTGAACTGAGCGAGAGGGTAGTTGGCGTAATATCCGCTTCTCACTTCTCACCAAGAAGGTTGTGATCCAAAACTATTTTATTATTGGGCAACCGACCGGCTCCCACAGTTGTGGTTGTATCCGCGATGGCAGCTGGAGAAGATGCTAGAGGACAAAAGCAGGATCGGAAAGTTGCCGTGTCACAGGCCAAGAATTGCGGCTCGGATATGGCCTTCGTCTGAAGCGCTTCGGGTGACCAGACCGCTCCTCCGATGCGTACGTCGCTCCCAGCGTGCACAGATTCCGGCGTTATTCGTGCACGTCGTCCAGAAGAAACCTGAGTTTGCGGGAACGCGAAGGATGGCGCAGCTTGCGCAGGGCGTTGGCTTCGATCTGGCGAATGCGCTCGCGGGTGACGGCGAACGACCGGCCCACCTCCTCCAGCGTGTGCTCCGTCCCATCCTCCAGACCAAAGCGCATCTTAATAATCCTCTCTTCCCGCGGACTGAGGGTGCGCAGCACCCGCGCGGTCTGCTCCTTCTGGTTCACGTTGATGACGGCCTCGGCCGGCGAGACCACGGCGCGGTTTTCGATGAAGTCGCCGAGGTGGGAATCCCCCGCTTCGCCGATGGGTGTCTCCAGCGAGATCGGTACCTGCATGATCTTGAGCGCCTTGCGCACTTTGACCGCGGGAATGTCCATGTGCTTGGCTATCTCTGCCGACGTGGGTTCTCGGCCCAGCTGCTGGACCAGTTGCCGCGAGATGCGAAGCAGCTTGTTGACGATTTCGATCATGTGCACCGGGAGGCGGATGGTGCGCGCCTGGTCAGCAATGGCTCGGGTGATTGCTTGGCGAATCCACCACGTGGCATAGGTGGAAAACTTGTAGCCGCGGCGGTACTGGAACTTGTCTACTCCCTTCATCAGGCCGACGTTGCCCTCCTGGATCAGGTCGAGGAACTGCAGTCCGCGGTTGCCATACTTCTTGGCGATAGAAACCACGAGGCGCAGGTTGGCTTCGATGAGCTCGTGTTTGGCCTGTTCCGTCTCCATCTCACCATGGATGATTTCGCGCTGCGTGCGGTGCAGCCCCGAGAACGTCACGCCCCCATCGCTTTCCAGCCCTTCCAGCTCAGCACGATGCCGCCGCTGTGTTTTGCGGTAATCTTTCTTGCGTTCTTGGCTGCGCGTGCCCTCAATCTTCCTTTCCAGGTTGCTGAGCTGGCGGTCGAGCGAGCCCATGATTTCAACGGCCTTATTCACCCGCTCGATCAGGCATTTACGCTCGTTGTTGGTCAAACCCAGGTTGCGGATGATGAGCGAAATCCGAACCATCTCGCGGCCCAGTCCGCATCGGCAGCGGCGGTATTCGCGTGGTTTCTTTCTTGCCGGGATGGTCGGTAGTCTTCCGGCCAGTTGGCGGGCTCTTTTGTAGTGCTTCTGCAGCTCGTCGATGCGGCGCGTCGTGTGCTTGACGCGGTTCTGCAGGATCTCCTCGGTCATCTCCTCCTCATCGAAGACGACAATTTCCTTGATCGAGCGGACGCCACCTTTTAAATCCTCGCCGATGGCCAGAATCTGCCGGATCACAATAGGCGAGCGTGAAAGCGCCTTCAGCACCCGCATCTGGCCGCGCTCGATGCGCTTGGCAATGTCCACTTCCCCTTCGCGGGTGAGCAGAGATGAGGCTCCCATCTCGCGTAGGTAGATAAGCGCCGGATCACTGGTCCTTTCAAGAGCGCCTGGGGTCGGGTCGAGCGCGACCTCCTTGCCGACTTCCACTTCTCTCGCAAACTTTTTTTCGAGGGCGGAGGAACGTAGCTTGGGCTGGCCCTCAAACACGTCAATGCCCTGCGTGCGGATGGTGGCGAGCAGGTCGTCCAGTTCCCCTGGGGAATGGACGCCATGGGGAATCAGGTCATTCACCTCATTGTTGGTCAGACAGCCCTTTCCCCTTCCTGCGTCATTGAGTTTCGTGATGTCGTCAAGAGCCAAGCGGAATCCCTTCGGCGCCGTCCTGCTTGGAAGTGAGACTTTGCGTCGGACAATACCTGATTACTTTGCCCTTCCGGCAGGCTTCCTGCGAAATCAGCCCAACTCGTCAGAGATCGCTAGGTTTGCTTGGCTCAGCTCGGAAAAGTGCAGCGTGTCACTCAGATACGATGGCGCCGGTGATCCCTACTGGGAAGTGACTCGTATTCGCCACTGCGGTAGAGCTTAGGACGGGCTTCATTGACAATCAGGGCCCGCCCGCCGTGGACCGAACCGTTCAGGGCACGAATAGCATCTCGCGCCTCCCCAGCATTAGTCATCTCGACGAACCCAAATCCCCGCGGTTGACCCGTGTCGCGATCCGTGACGGCCGTGACTGTTTTAACTGCTCCGTACGCCGCAAACGATGCCTGAAGCTGCTCTTCGGAAGTGGAAAAATCTAAGTTACCGACGTAGATGTTAGTCACGGCTTACCTCCGGTGGTTTGAGCATGGTTCATGCCTCGCTGATCTGCTATCACGCTCGACTTGGTAAGGCAAAGAATGTGTCAGCCGGCGTCAGCGAACGACAAGCGCTTTCGAACCTAATACGTTTCTCTAGGCCACGCGACCCGATCATGAAGTATGATTCGCTCTCAACACTCATGTCGCCAGTCGATGTCGGCGCCAGCCTTGCGGTCTTAGAGCACTGCCGCGATGTCCCGCTCTTTCCCATCATCAGTGGTTGGGAGCGGTCGGAAAACCGTCGTAAACGTCTGCTTAGTTGTGCAGGAATGTCTAAACTATTGGAATGGTTTCTACTGTTCTTTCGCACGATGGCCTCCACTCACGCAGAAGACCGTCGCGTCGCGAACGATGGCGGAGAGGTGCGTATATAAGTAGTATACGCTCGTTTCCTGAGGCAACGACTCGTTCCGCCGAAAGGATGGCTGATTCTCACCTTCATGGCCGGGTCACGACTGTGGCTTTCGAAAGAAGGGCGGTCTTCAAGGAGGCCGCCCCGTACGACGGACGACAGCAACGTAGCAACAATTCCCGCTTTCTCTCAAGAACCCGATCATCTGATTGTCAGGGTGGCTCTCTACGCCAGAGTCAGCACACACTTAACAATCAAGATCCCGAAATGCAGCTCGCCCACCTGCGGGAATATGCGGGGCGCCGAGGCTGGCAGATCGTTGAAGAATTCACAGACCATGGAGTGTCCCGGGTCTCCTGCTATACTTTAACCGGGTTTAACTGTTCGCCTGCTCCGGCTTCCCAGGAACGCCCGCTTACTTGCTCCTCCGCGCCGAAGTCCGGCCACACTTAAAAAGGTGATCCCCCAAGAGGTGCTCCATGAAGAACATTTTTGTTGGGAATCTCAATCCCAACACCTCGGAAGGTGCACTTCGTCAGCTTTTCGTGGCATTCGGGCCGGTCGACCGAGTCAAGATCATGATGGACGGCTACACCGACAAGTCACGCGGGTTCGGGTTTGTGGAAATGGCCAATGCGGAAGATGGGGAAAAAGCGATCGCTGCCCTCAACGGCACTCTGCTGGACGAGCGTGCATTGAATATAGATGAGGCACGGCCCAGGAAGCAGCCGGGAAGCTCCTGCGACCAACATGCCCGTGCCCGCGGTAGCGGAAGGCGCTGGTAATTCACCGCGGCAGCCGGGCTGCGAGCGTAGAGGACAGCAACACGGCCTGTGCCTCTGCGGCGATATCGTCGTCAACGGTGTCGGGAATCGGGAAACAGCGCGACCGCGACACGACGGTGTGTTGTGCCATGCTTTACAAATCTCCGAGAAGCCCGTATTTCGTCCGATGGTTTGCTTCCGAGTAGGTCGGCAGGGCCGCCAGAGATTGCAGTCACCGTTCGTCGTGACCGCTCTTCATTATTTTGTCCCAGTTAGTTATTCGCCGCAATCAGCTTCAGCGCCGCCTTATTGCGGACAACGAGCGTTGAACCCTTGCCTTGCACGATCTGCCGCTTCCTGAAGTCCCCGAAAAGGCGCGTCACCGTCTCGCGTGATGCCCCTATCATTTGCCCGATCTCTTCGTGGGTAAGCGCTAACGTCAGCCGCGGTTCCTGTTTGGCCGCTTCCCCGTTTCTCGAACTCCATTCCAGGAGGAGTTTCGCCAGCTTCTCCCCAGCCGAATGAGAAAGGCCCAAGGTGCGGACTTCATGGCACGCGGTGTTGTACTTCTCGCTCAACACTTCCGCGACCTTGAAGCACGCCCCGGAGTGTTCCTTGAGGAAGCGCAGGAGATCATCGCGCTTCACAAAGTTCACTTGGCACGGGTCAATGGTTTCCGCGGTCAACTCATAGGGCTTTCCCGAAACCGTGGCGCTGAGGCCCAGAACCTCACCCGGTTCGCCAATTCTTACGATTAGAGTCTTGCCGTCAGTGGCGCAAATGGAGAGCTTGACTCGTCCCCTGCATAATACAAATGTGCCTCGTGGCGCCTGCCCTTCGACAAACAACACTGCACCCTTGGGATACGCCGTCGCGTACTTGATGGTTTCAAATGCCTGCAATGCCCCGCCGGGCAGATCGCAAAAGAGTCGCTCAGTGCGCGTCTTGCACGTCAGGCAGCTTTCGATGATATCCAGACCGTATGGTGAGAGCACGAATCACCCCCTTGTGACACCAGTCTTCCTGAATCCACCGCGCGTCCCGTGGGCCGACACCTGTGACCTGCATCACCAGACCAGTGTTCACCCGCAGGAAACTCTCAGCTGTGACCCGTACTACAGCCGGTTGTGACTTGGCTCACAGAGCACATTTCCGCCGGTAACGCGATTTTCGACGGTTCTGGCATTCTTGCAGCAACTGGCTAGGCGAGTAGCGGACGCCCGCCAGTAGGGGTCCTACGGTCACAATGATTTGTGATGCACGTCATATGTGGAGGCACGACGCCCGTCCTAATCTCGTTCAAATGGCCCGTCTAGGAGGTTAAAGGATGGCATGCTACACTGCTCGGCCAGAGCTGTATGCGGCGCTCGAACAGTGCTGCGAAAGAGTCAAAAAAACAAGGTCGACTGTGCTGTTCCGGCGCGGGGAGAAGGCTTTCGGCATGTTCCTCGTCATAAGAGGCGCGGTCTGCCTGGATTTCGGCGTTGACGCTTCCACCGCCTTTGCCAGCGCCTGTGGTCCGGGCGCACTGGTGGGTCTGGCCGCAACTCTCACGAGGACCACCTACAGGATGACGGCCACTGTAACTGACGACGCCGAACTGGGGTTCCTAACGCCTCAGGCGCTAGTTTCTCTGTTGCGCAAACACCCTGAACTCTGCCAGCGGTTACTTACAATTCTGAGTGCCAAGGTTGCGCACAGCGAGCAGGTCACGAAGGCGCTGCTGCGCAAAGAGGAACTGCCTAGGCTGGAGTTGGGAGTTGCGTAAGAGAAAGGAAATTGATGGCGATCGTGGTAGGGATACCACCCTACGTGGTACCACCCGCACAGAGCCGGACGGCCGCTCATTAGCGTATCCGGTTCTTATCTCAGATGGGAGGCGGCGAAGGAGCAATTTCAGTTTCGGGAGAGCGTCCGTTCCGCGATGAGACGTTCACGCAGACAATTCCAGTCCCGCTCCCACAGGCCGGGCACTAGGGCACCCAACGAACCTTTCCATGTGGCGTGAATGCTCGAAATCTTGCCCGGCAAGGTCTCCACACGCAGGCCGTTCAATCAGCTCCTTCAGCCCATTCCTCATACCGACTCGATGAATCGCTTGCGTCCACACAATCGAGCTGGTCGTAGAATTCGTAGGTGAGGCGGCGCGTTTCTGCTTCCACTTCGGATTGAGCGTATCTCTGTTCTCGTCCAGGTTCAGGTGGACCCAGCAACAAGGCTGCCATGGGAATCATTCCTCCCGCGAGACGCGCCATCCATAGCTGGCCAAGCCAAAATAGCGGCCCGGAGCAACCAACTCGCTGCTCCGGGCCGTGACTCCTGTGTTCGCCCCTCGGCTCAGGCTGTAAGGGCATTCACAAAGTGCTCACACAGGGTGGTCTCGACCGTGTACAGCTTCCAGGTGGGTGGAGTGGTGAGATAGGGTTGCAGGATTTCCTGAACCTTGGGGAACGCTTCGCGCTCATAGCGCTCGGCATCCCGCTTCTCCGCCCACAGGGTGATGTTGACGCACTTCCATTCTTGGTTTCCGGGAAAAAGGGCAGGATTTCCAGGAAGCCGGTCTGCTTCTTCAGAATAGGTAGAACCTCGTTCTTGACCGTCTTGATGAACTCCTCTTTCTTTTCCCACTTCGGACTGAACTCCAGCATACGGGCAAACATCGGATTCTCCTTTTTCTTTGGTGGGTAAGCCCGGAAGCTGTCCCATTGGAAACGGGGCTGTCTGCGAGCACACTTTTCGGATAGCGAACGCTAGCATTCCGACTGGCTGGAAGTCAGTGACCTGCGAGTCTCATCAATGTGAGCCGAATCACCGCGATTGCCAAATGAAACACGAAGGTCGAAACCCTGTAGTTTTGGCCCGGTCAACTTCGGCGATTCCGAATGGGACGAATCAATAGGTTGGGAGACTAGCATCGAAGAGGTTTTTGGCACGTTAGGTTGCAGCCCAGAAACAGCAGTTTTCCAGCAGCGCCCACTGCTGAGTTCTTACCCGAGCTGCGCAAGAAACGGTGTAGAATGGTGGCCGTTTCTTGAAGTCAAGAAGCGGATTAGGCAAGCGTTGTTCCACGGTTCCACACGACCTGAACGCCCACCGGTGTGTTAGAGAAGAGGAAGTGTCATGCCATCGACACAGCTTTCTCGCCAGCTGACACTAATTTCCCTGCTGATTGGCATCTTTGTGGCAGCGTGCGCAACTGTCATGGCGCAGACCGGCAGCGCTGGCGGAGCGCAGGAGGTTGTCCTTCACAGCTTCGGAGGCCGGGACGGCGCTGGTCCTTTATCTGGAGTCATGACTGACGCGGGGGGAAATTTCTACGGCACGACGGTGTTCGGTGGCCCCGCAGGATTGGGAAGCGTTTTCAAACTGACTCCCAATGGATCGAGCTATCGCGAGAGCGTGCTTTACAACTTCCGGGGTGGCTCCGATGGTGACAAGCCATCTGGCGGACTCGTCGCCGACCAGCAAGGCGCCCTCTACGGCGACACCTTTGGCGGTAACAATCAATGCTTTGGCGGATGCGGCACGGTCTTCAAACTTACACCGGAGAAATCAGGCTATAGCAAACACACACTCTACAGCTTCGGTCCCACCCCTGACGCTAACCAGCCGGTGGGTGGACCAGTGCTCGACCAGGACGGAGCCGTCTATGGCGTCACGCAGTTCGGCGGCACGTCAAACAATGGAGCTGTGTTCAAACTAACACCGGGGGAATCGGGTTACACCGAAAGCGTGATCTACAGCTTCCCGGGCGGCGCCGGCGGCTACTTGCCGCAGGCAGGTCTCACCATCGACAGCAACGGCTCGCTGTATGGCACGACCTATTACGGCGGTACCGGAAGTTGCAGCGGTGGTTGTGGCACAGTCTTCAAACTCACGCCCAGCGAGTCGGGCTTCACTGAAAGCTTGCTTTACAGCTTCGCAGACGACTCCGACGGCGTCCAACCATTTGCGGCTCTCACGGTAGATGAGAGCAGCGGCACGGTATACGGCACAACGCAGTATGGTGGCTCTAATTTCTTGGGAACCGTATTCAAACTCACTCCCTCAGGCTCCGGCTACAGCGAGACGCTGATTCACCAAATCACCGGCAACGCCGAAGGCATTCTTCCCGAGTGTCAGTTACTGCTCGAAGCAAACGGCGTCCTGTTTGGGACGACCTCGGACGGCGGGCTGCGTGGCAACGACGAAGAAGCCTATGGGACGGTCTTCCAACTGACACCCTCCGGGTCAGACTATACGTACGAGCGCCTCTACACCTTCAAGCAACCGCTTCGCGGGACTGGGCCGCTGGGCAGCTTGATCTCCGACGCGAGCGGGGCCGTCTACGGAACGACCCTGTCCGGCGGATCGAAAACGAATTGTGATGACGGCGGCGTCGGCGGTACTCTGGGCTGCGGCGTGGTATTCAAGCTCGTACCGTGATGGCGGGACGGTTGTCGCTTGGATCGAACAGCAACGGAACTCGCCAATCTGCCGCCGAACTAGGGGTCGTTGCTACGCAATTCCTTTTCGACGGCTGCAACCTAACGTGCAAGAAACCTCTCGAATATCGGGTAGGGTTTTCGCACCTCAGGTTACACCCGAGGGCGGCGCTGACACCCTTAGCCAGGTCGATGAGTGTAAACGCCTGTGGCTGTTGAAAAACTCGGGATTTCACAAAACTGGCACAAATTCGGGGGATAGAAAATGTCTAGCCGACCCGAGAAAATCGTTGGTAGGGCATCCTGACGCAATCTGAATTTTGCGGATTTCTGGGAAATGAGTTTTTCAACAGCCACGCCTGATTAAATCAACTAAGCCACTGGCGTCTGCCGCAATCTCGTCCAGCCCGAACGCGCCTGGCGCCTGCGCCTGGCTGGAATGGGAGCGAATCGCTGACTATTGGAAAGTCGCTGTGAAGCCCGCCCAGAAATCGCCCTTGGCCCTCTGGTAGCTGCCTACGAAGGTGTTGGCGTCATTGATCCCGCCAGCGTAGTCTTGGTAGGGCTTAGGACCGGTAAACTTGTAAAGTTTGCCGCCCAGGAGCAGTGCACCGTGCTCCAGGTTATTGGAGTCGTACCAAACAAACGTGATGTCGTCCTCGTTGTTTATGCCTTCGGGAAAGGAACCCAATGGTCCGCTGCCCGGGACATTGATTGTTTTGTAGTTTTGGGTTTGGGGATTGTAGACAGACCCTTCTAAAGCGTCGCTCGAATTCACCCACTCCAAGACAATGTCACCCGCGTTGTTGATGCCTTCAGCAGCCGTAAGAGTGGCGCCGGGTACGTCCAGGGTCGTATAGGTTGTTCCTTGCAAGAGGAACCCATGCGTAACCCCACTTGAATCTGTGTACAAGCCGACGATTGCACTGTTATCGTTTATCCCATAAGCCGCCGAGGCAACAGCCCCCGCCGGGCCAAGGATGTCGGTAAAATTTCCGTTCGTGTACATAAATCCCACTAAGGCGTCAGCAGAATTCGTGTAGACGCCGACAACCGTCATCGTACCGTTGAAATTGATAGCGAAGGCGTCAGTGCTTGTTCCGTTCGGATCATCGACCGTGGTCAACTGGTTGCCGTTGAGAATGTAACCGTGATAGACAAGACTCGAATCTAGGTATTGCCCGACCGTCACACCTGCGTTGTTGATATCCGAAGGATAGGTTGCCAGTGCCCCAGGCACGTTGGCTGTAACGACTTTGAAGGTTAGGTTCGGCGGATTGGCTGCACTGACCGCAGCGACTGTGAACACCAGCACAGACCCCAATACACACAGCATGAGTTTGTTGGTTTTCATCGGTACTCTTTTCTTGTAGTGCAAATTTTCTGACAATGGAGCCGAATGCTTCAAGGTAAAAAGTCGGTGTGGGAATTATGTTCCGGGCAACGGAGACGGGGCATGGGCACCCAAAACCTGCGAAAGATTATGTTCGGCGGATGTCGCTCTGTCAAGGTTCCAAATAGTGGCAGTCGTAGGCGGAATGCAACTCAATGAAAGCCGTGGGGTTGGAGGCATTTCAAGTGGGTTGTTGGCGAAAAATCGCCACACTCACTGACCTAGCCGTCGGCGTAGCTGCCGTTTCTCGACTGTGCCAAAAACCTCTCCGGTGCTTGCCTTCCAAACTGTTGGTTCGTCTCACTCGGGATGACCGAAGTTGAGCGCGCCAAAACTACATGTATGGGCTACAAATCTTTACAATATTTTACGTCGTTTCGCACCGCGCTCAGGTTTACTTAAGGCTGTCTTAAGCCAGACCTGCCTATACTGGTTCCCTAGCGAAGTGTTGCGCTGGTTAGAGTACTGCGGTAAGCAGCAAGGTCATCGAAGTGAGCATTCATGGAAACCTTGCTTAACGTGGTGTGGCTGCTGGTTTCGGCGGCAATCGCCGGAGCGTGGATTCGCCAGCGTCGAAGCCAACGCCGGCGGTTAAGTTGCGGGGTGCAGGCGCTTGCATTGGCCTGCACTGCGGTGTTTCTGTTTCCGGTTATTTCCGCAACCGATGATCTGCAAGCTACCGCGCTCGCGGTAGAAACGACGAACACGAAGCAAAATCCAAAGAAGTTCGCAGCGCAAGGGTCTTGCTCGAGCGCGACCGGCAGTGCCTTTCCACCGGCTATTCTGCAAAGCACTGTTTTCCCGTCTCGGGTTGATGGCACAGCCCTCCTTCCCCCTGTAGTCAGTTTGCCGATTTCCGCCATTTCGTTCTCTGGCCTGCTCGAAGACCGGCCACCTCCGTCGAACTCCATTTGAGAATCTGACGACGACACCAGTGGATTCCCAGTGTTTTTGGGGTCCCGTGTTAGAACGCTTTCCGAGTGCACACCCGAGGCATGAACCGGGTTTCACCGGATGCGGTCATGGTTTGGAACCTCTGGCTCGAAGGGAAGTAATGTTAGCGACTGTAAAAGAGGGCCGCTCTGCGGTGAAGGTCAGGGAAGCCCGACTGACCGACTACGCGCAGATTGCGGCGCTGGAAGCTCGCAATGGTCTGGAAACGAAGCCGCAGCCGGAGTGGGAGCACTTGTACCTAAACAATCCGGTTTTCGGACGGCTGGCTGACTGGCCGATCGGCTGGGTCGTGGAAAATGAAAACGGGGAAATTGTGGGTGCCGCCGGCAACCTTCCCGTGAGTTACATATTGGATGGAAGGGA
>Ga0116223_10002817_pt1 | contig 16028 bp, 14 predicted proteins | sample Sb_taG_3_FD_90092 | JGI IMG/M metagenome (GOLD analysis project Ga0116223, IMG submission 90092) | Peat soil microbial communities from Weissenstadt, Germany - Sb_50d_a_PC metaG | ecosystem: Environmental > Terrestrial > Soil > Wetlands > Peat | place: Germany: Weissenstadt | collected 2010-09-21 | reverse complement strand
GCGATGACTTCCAGCGTTCGTCCGCCCAGGTCAAAGTGGCCGCCGTCATGCGTGTAGGCCGAGATTTTCCAGGGCCGCGTGACGTAGGTCTTCGAATCAAATCCTTTGGGCAGCGTGCCGCAAATCTGGTCGGGAGTGACCTCGGCCTGCGCGTCTTCGCGCGACCCGCGCGCATTCGCCCGCGTGAAGTCCGTGTCCATGCCGTAGATCGTGCCGAACTCCCAGTTGTCACCCACATGATCGTCGTGCGTATGAGAGTTCAGCACGATGACTGGCAGCTTCGTGAGTTCCGCCGTGACTTTCTTCAGGTCGCTGATGCCCATTCCCGTGTCAAACAGCAGCGCCCGCTTCTGTCCAACGATCAAATAGCTGATGACCTCTTCGCTCTGGTGCGGCTCGTAGATGGCAAAAACGTCGCGCGCCGGTCGGTAGACTTCAAACCAAGCGTCGCTAACGGTGACGCGTTCGAGAGTCTTATATTCCGGTCGGGGCAGCGCCCGGCACCACTCAGGGACGCTATCCTGTGCAACCAGTCGCGGCGCTGCCGAGGTCAGCGCCAACACAAACACAAAGACGATCGCCGCTCCCGCAACGCAGTAAACTCCCCACGCCCAGAGGCGCACCGAGTCGCTTCTCTCATTTTGCATCGGCAAATCATACGCGATCCTAAATCCACAAACCACGAAGCCACGAAGCCCAGAGATTTCCTTCGTGTTCCTTCGTGCCCTTAGTGGTGAAAGCTTTTGCCTTCCCACGTTTGTAATCGCGGAAGCCGCGATGTTACGCTCGGCGAAGAAGGAACTGAATGGTTTCCCGCGACTTCATCTTCTGGGAAGTAGATTGTCAGGCCGATTTCCTGCTGCCCGGCGGAAAGCTCTACGTTCCCGGCGCGGAGAAGCTCCTCCCCAACATCCGCCGCCTCACCGACGCGGCACGTCAGGGGCGCGTATTTCTGGTCTCGCACGGATGCTTTCACACCCCCGACGATCCCGAGTTCAAGACTTTTCCGCCGCACTGTGTGAAGGGAACTGCCGGAGCAGACCTGGTCCCGGAAGCTCTAACCGAGAAAGTTGCGCGAGTGCCGAACGATCCTGACGCAAAGCTCCCGGAAGATCTGTCGCAGTATCAGCAGATCCTTCTGGAAAAACAAACCCTCAACATTTTCGAGAGTCTTCACGCCGACGCCCTGGTCGAGCGACTGGGAAGTCACCCCGAATTTGTTGTGTTCGGAGTCGTCACCGAGTACTGCGTGAGCTTCGCCGTCTCGGGCCTGCGCGCCCGTGGCCGCCGCGTGGCCGTCGTCCGCGACGCGATCGAAACCCTCAACCCGGCAGATGGTCAAAGAGCGCTCGCCGAGTGCGAGAGCCTCGGCGCGCGCCTCACCACAACTAATCAGGCTCTCAGCGATCTCAGCCGCTGAGAGCCGGGCTTCCGGTCTAGTGCTTTGGCCTAGTGATGATCGTGGTCGCCGTGGTTGTGGCGCCAGGTCCAGTATTCCTTCTGGTCATCTTTGGACAGCTTGCGGAAGTCGCGATGCGGATCGCGATGTGTCTCCCCCGCCCATCGGTTGTAGTACGTAACCTCGTCGTCATTCCACACGTGATAATCGGTGTAGTAGGGGTCGTAGACACGATAGGCGTGGTGTTCGCAGGCGATTCCTGCCACCGACGAAGTCAATGCCAGCGCCAGCAGCAACGAACGCAGGGGACGCGATCCAAGGCTCATGGTTTTCTCCTTCAGCGAATGTAACACCAGCGGTCCTTATTAGTTGCCAGCCTGGCGCGCGCGGTTGGGCGCAATGCCGCAAGGGCCGCTGTGTCAGTGCGGCCCACGATAACCCTCGCCCGCGACAGGCGCAAAGCCCCGCTGACGTTCCCTTGCGAACGCGATTTCATTTACTTTCGATTACTTTTCAACGGACTCGGATTGTAATAGACTACAGTGTCTTTGCCGGAGGAGAGAGCCGTTTGGGAAACCCTTTGCGCATGCTGCTGGATCTGCCGGAGCAGGAAAAAAGCGACCGCGGCCTGCTGCATACACCGCACGAGATCGGGCAGCAGCCGGCCACCTGGCGCGACACCTGGCAGCGCTGCGTCGAGCGCCAGTCCGAGATCACAGACGCCCTGCGCCGCGCCGGCATCGGCCGCGGCAATACCTCCTCGCCCACGGTTTATCTCGTCGGCGCGGGCACATCGGACTACATTGGCCGCGCCCTCGCCCCCCTGCTTCGCCGCCAATGGGGTTGCGATGTCTGGCCCATCCCCAGCACTACGCTGCTGACTGAATTTGAAGAATTCCACCGCCCCGGCCGGGAATACCTGTGGATTTCGTTCTCCCGCTCGGGCGACAGCCCGGAGGGCGTTGCGCTTCTCGAACGGGCTCTGGACCGCAGCCGCGAAATCCAGCACCTCGTGATCACCTGCAACCAGCAGGGCGCGATGGCGCAACTCTGCGCCCGCCATGCCGAGCGCGCCCTGGCTCTGGTGCTCGGCGATGCCGTCAATGACCGCGCCCTGGCCATGACCAGCTCATTCACCAACATGCTGCTTGCCGGCCAATGTGTGGGTCATCTGGAGGAGTTCGCCGAATTCGGCAAAGTGGTCGCGCGATTGGCCGACATCGGCGAGCAATTTCTTCCGCCAGCCGCCGAAGTCGCCGGCACGGTCACCCTGCTGGGCTGCACCCGGGCCTGCTTCGTGGGCTCGGGAGCGCTGCGCGCCGTGGCCGAGGAGTCCGCCCTGAAGGTCGTCGAGTTGAGTGCCGGGAAAGTTGTCACTATGGCCGAGAGCCCGCTCGGACTGCGTCACGGCCCCATGTCGAGTGTCGACGGCCAGACTCTCTTTGTAGGTTTTCTCTCCAGCGACGCCCGCCGCCGCGGCTACGAACTCGACTTGCTGCGCGAGATTGACCGCAAGCGCCTGGGACGCGTCCGCGCCGTGGTGACGACTCCGGGAAATGACGATGTATCCAGCCTCGCAGACTATTCTCTGTCCCTACAATGTCCTCCGGATTTCCCCGACTATTATCGTCCCGTGCTCGACGTGATGTTCGGCCAACTGATCGGCCTGTTCGCCTCCATGCGCTGCGGCCTCAAGCCCGACCAGCCCAGCCCGAACGGCGCCATCACCCGCGTAGTCCAGCCCATCAAGCTGTATTCCTGAACGTTGTCCCGGCAAAAGAAAAGCCGAGGGCGGAATTCCCTCGGCGTATTTGGCGCGTGTCGGAGCTATGTGTTTGCCGCGACGTCCGGCTCATACGGGCAGAAGGGATCTGTCCCCAGCGCGTCGCCGGTGTAGGCAAAGGCCCGGGCCCGCGAGCCCCCACAGATGTGGCTGTATTCGCAAGCTCCGCACTTTCCATGGAATGTGTCGGGAGAGTGCAGCGAGCGGAAGACCTCGGAGTTGCGGTACACCTCAACCAGCGAATCGGCGCGCACGTTGCCGCAGCGCAGCGGCAGGAATCCCGACGGATAGATCTCACCCAGATTCGACACAAACACGATGCCGTGCCCGTCGCGAATCTGGAATCCCTTGTAGACCGAAGTCGCCTTCATCTCCGGCTTGGCCATCCCGGCGTCTCGCATGATGTCGACGGCGATGCGGCGATAGGACGGCGCTTCCGTCGTCTTCACCTGAAATGGCGAGTGCATCGAGAGCTCGAACACCCACTTCATGATCCGCTCGCCCTCTTCCGGCGAAACTTCGTTCAACTGCTTGCCGCGCCCGACCGAAATCAGCATGAACAAGCTCCAGCGCATGACCGGAAAGCTGGTCCGCAGCAGTTCGTAAATCGCGGGCAGATCATCGGCCGTTTCTTCCGCGACCAGCGTGTTTACTTGAATAGGAAGCCCGAGCCGTCCGCAGTGCCGCGCTGCTTCCATCGTGCGTTCAAACGTCCCTGGAACCGCGCGGATATTGTCGTGCTTCTCAGCGCACGAGCCGTCCAGGCTCAGCCCCAGGCTTTGAATGCCGTGTTCTTTAAGCTTCGCGATTGCCTCGTTCGTCAACTCCGGCGTAGCGCTCGGGGTGATCGAAACTTCCAGCCCTAGTCCGTTCGCGTAGTCGATCAGTGAATAAATATCCTTGCGGCTCAGCGGATCGCCGCCGGTCAGAATCAGGTGCGGCAACGGATCGCCAAAGCCGACCAACTGGTTCAGGAAGCGCTTGCTCTGCTCGGTAGTAAGTTCCAGCGGATTAGCATTGGGCATGGCCTCGGCGCGGCAGTGCTTGCATGCCAGGCCGCAAGCCTGGGTCATCTCCCAGTAAACCAGCATAGGATTTCGGGAAAAGTCGTGGGCCACATGGCCCATTTTCGGAGTAGTGCCGGCGACCACCATGATCTCCCCTTTCGGCGTATGAACTATCACTATGAAAGAACACCCACAAGCAGCTTCAGAGTACGGTCGCTAGTACAAAAAGGCTGTGATTCAAATCACACCGGCGCGTGACCAATCTCGCAAAACTCCCTGATTTCCGGCCTTTTTGATGAGGGGATTGGCAAACAAAAGCCCGGGTCTGGGGGTGAGCACCGAGACCCGGGCTGGCTGTTCCGTGTGCTGGCGAACTCGAGAGGGGATCCCCGGCGTCTGGCTTGGGCGCCAGATTCCGCCGGTGAGACGGAACACTCACTCTCGCACGCCCGCGTGGCTACCTCTCGGGTCCACGCGGTTCGCCGACCGGAACAGCGAGGTTCAACCGCTCTGCTGCGTTACTTTTTCTGCGCGTCGCGCACGTAGGCGATGACCATCTTGATCTGGTCCGGGGTCAGGCCCTTGTTGGCGAACGCATGCATTGCCTTCTTGTCCTTGCCGCCGTTCGCGACCATGTCGGTCAGATCGGCGTCAGAAGCCTTCTTGGCCTCGTCGGAGACCAGGCTGGGAATCTTGGCAGACGGTTTCCCCGCGAGGTCCGCGCCGTGGCAGGCGGCGCATTTGGTTTTGTAGATGGCCGCGCCGTCATCGGCGGCCCAGGACAGGTTCGGCAGGATAAGGAATAAGGCCAGCGCGATCATTACGATCACGAGTATGAGTTTCGTCGTCTTCATGATTGCTTTTGTCCTTTCACAATCCAGAGTTGCGGAGCAAACTCCGTAACCGGTAAGAACCTACTAATCGTTTTGCAGTTTCTACGCTGGCAGGCATGCCGGTCAGTGATTCCCATCACGTTCAGCCGTGATCATGCCACCGGGCGCAACTCACGGGTGCCCACTCATATGCGGCGCGGCCAGATGGGCCGACGCTGTCGTGGTCAGTCGAGCCTCGCGTCAAAAGACTCGGCTCGGGCGCGTTATATCCCGCACTGTTGCCCTTTTTAACAGCTCCGGATCCCCAAAATGGGGCGGCACTCCGCTGAAAACAAATAGGTTATGCCGACCTTCCTCGATCCACTCTTTGGCATCGAGCGTGCCGTGAAGCAAGTGAAACGTACGTGAGGTGTTGCAATGGAACCTACGCTCATGGTGATCGGCCTGAATCACACCACCGCCCCGCTGGCCATGAGAGAGCGCTTCTGGATCGGCGAAAAACGCCGTTACGAAGTGTTGCAGCAACTGAAAATGGCGGAAGGCATTGAAGAGATCGTTGTCCTCTCGACTTTCTGCCGTACGGAATTTCTGCTGTGGGCCAGCGAGCCCACGCTGGCGGCCAATTCACTGCTCCAATTCCTCGGCTCCCAGCATGGATTGAAACTCCGCGAATGGGAGCACTTCTACCGCCTGCTGGATGACGCCGCCCTCACCCACATTTTCCGCGTAGCCTCCGGACTCGATTCGCTCGCGCTGGGAGAACCGCAGGCCGTGGCCCTGCTCAAGGCGGCATGGGAGCAGGCCCAGACGCTGGGCGCCGCCGGACGCTTTCTGAATTCAGTCTTGAAAAAAGCGGTCGACGTTTCCCGGCAAGTGCGCCGGGAGACGGCCATCGAGAAACGAGCGCTTACCCTCCCCGCCGCTGCGCTCGAACTGGCGCGCCATGTATTCGGATCCCTCGCGGGCCGCCGAGTCCTGCTGCTGGGTTGCGCCAAGACCAGTGAAATTGCCGCCCGCCATATGGTGGAGAGTGGCGCCGGTCCCGTAGTGGTGATCGACCAATCTCCGGCTCGCGCCCAGGAGACCGCGCAGAACCTGGGAGCGACCGCTGCCTCGCTGGCGGATCGCTGGAAATGTATGCTGCACGCCGACATCGTTCTTAGCTCGACCGGCTGCCCACACGTCGTGCTGACCGCGGCGGAAGCGGAACGAATCGCCGAGGAACGCAACCGGGTGGCGCTGCTCATCATGGACCTCTGTGTGCCCCGCGACGTGGATCCGGATGTGCGTCGCGTCGATGGCATTCTGCTCTACGATCTCGATGGAGTGGAGCGCATCTTGAGAGGTCACGCCGCCGAGCGCACTTCCGCCGCAGCCGAGGCGGAGCGAATCGTGGCTGCTGAGGCGCAGGCATTCCGCGGCGCGCTGCGGGCGCAGCGTATGGTGCCCACCATCGTAGCCCTGCACCATCGCCTCGAAGAAATTTGCCGGCAAGAACTGGAGTCCTTTATTGCAGAACGCGGGCCCTTTACCCGGGAGCAGAATCAGTCGCTGCACGCCCTGGCTGGACTACTCATTCAGAAGATCGCCAGCTCCCTCGCCCACGAACTCAAGGAACCTCCAGGGAAGGAGGAACAGGAGCGCATGGCTGCCGTAGTAGCCCGCCTGTTCCACCTCGATGCGCCGAAAACGGCGCTTGCCGGCACCAGTTTGGAGAAACCACACCATGAGCAAAGCACAGAACCCGCGATCGCAATGGACTAGTGATCCCGCCAGCGCAACCGCGGCGGGAACCACCTGGACCGGCGTCCAGGCCTATATCCTGGCCGCATTCTGTCTGCTGCTGGGCGTAGCGTTGGGCTACCTGTTTCGCGGATCCGCATCTCCGGCCGCCGCGCCTGCCCCGCAGCAGGCGAGCACTCCTCGCCCGCCGCAACCGGATGCCAACGCGCAAGCGGCCCTGGCCCAGGCAGCCGCTCCGCTGCTCGACGCGGTGAACAAAGATCCCAAGGATTACGACTCGCTGGTGAAGCTCGGCGACGTTTTTTATGACGGCCAGCAATACCCGAGCGCGATCCAGTACTACGAGCGCGCACTCGTCATCCATCCCGAGAATCCCGATGTCCGCACCGACATGGGCACGGCGTACTGGTACACCGGCGACGCCGACAAAGCGATCGCTGCCATGGAAACTTCGTTGCAATACCGTGCCGGGCATCCCCAGACTCTGTTCAATCTGGGCTGGGTGCGCTGGCAGGGCAAGGGCGACGCAAAGGGCGCGGTGGAAGCCTGGGAGAAGCTGCTGAAGGCGAATCCTGATTACCCGCAACGGCAGCAGGTCGAACAGTACATCGCCAAGGCCAAGGAGCACGCCGCCCGCGGATAACATTTCGGACGAGCAACGCTAGTGTGGCGTTCCATTAGTTCGTGTCAAAAGTTTGTGAGTTTTGAAAGGGCGCGGCTTCCAGCCGCGCCGCTAAGAGCCCTTGAGGATGGCGGCTTTAGCCGCTGAGGCTAGGAGACCCAGATCAAGGCTTGGTGGCCGCGTTTATTTGCGTATTCTCGGGACGGACACTAGGCTGCCGCGACCGCTATAACTTCGAGCATAGGCGCTATCCATACCTCCTCATAACGCGCCACGGGGCTTCCATAAGGGGGCCCCGTTCTTGTCTTGAGACGACAGCGGGCGGAACCGCCGAGAGCCAGAGCCGCTTCACCATCAAATAGCTCAGCTCCATCAAGGAGCTGAGTTCCAATTCGGGCAGTAGTGCAAAGTGGGACTGGGTCCCTTTTTCCCGCCCGCCGCCATGCCGAAACTCGGTGTCTCCCACTCAAGTTTTTCTCCATCCTGCCGAGGTTGTGAGGATATGGAACCCCAGCTACCACCCCCGTCTGCCTTGCGCCGCAGCGATCGTGTTTCCCTCGCTTTCCCGATGGAAGTTGCCGGCATCGACTTTGCCGGGAACCGCTTCTCCGAACGAACCAGGACGATGACCGTCAGCCGCTTCGGCTGCTGTCTGCCCCTGATTCATTCCCTGCCATCCGGCCAGGCGCTCCAGCTGCGTCGCATCGGCACGAACGAAAGCGCGCTGGGTCGCGTCATCGTTCCCATGGGCGTGCAAGGCGATGAACACCTTTATGGTGTAGCCACTCGCGATTCTTGCGAAAACCTCTGGGGCATCCGTTTCTCGACCTCGCTTTACGAGTCCCTGCTGCAGAACCTGCAGGATGGCGTCTATTTCGTGAACCGCGATCGCAAGATCACCTACTGGAATGAAGCGGCCGAGCAGTTGAGTGGTTACAGCGCCGGAGAAGTCCTCGGGAAGTGCTGCTCCGACAATCTGCTCGGCCATGTGGACGACCGCGGAACCCCGCTGTGCCTCTCCGGATGCCCGCTGTCGGCCACCATCCGCGATGGGCAGCCGCGCCAGAGCAAGATTTATCTCCGCCACAAAGACGGCCACCGCGTTCCGGTCAGCGTCCGCGTTCTGCCCATGTGGAACGGCAATGGCAGCATCGTCGGAGCTCTGGAAATCTTCAGCGACGCCAGCGGCAAGAAAAACACCGAGAAAAGAGTCTTCGAACTGGAGCGCCTGGCCTTTCGCGATGCCCTGACCGGCCTGCCCAATCGGCGGTTCATGGAACTGAAAGTCGAGCAGAGCCTGGAAGAGCATGAGCGCTTCAGCCGGCTCTACGGCCTGCTGCTGTTCGATCTCGACGCCTTCAAGAAGGTCAACGACACGCACGGCCACGACATCGGCGACGCGCTGCTGAAGGCCGTGGCAGAAACTCTGATGCATGGCCTGAGGCCCCCAGACATCGTTGGGCGCTGGGGTGGGGAAGAGTTTCTCGTCCTGATGCCCGATCTCGATGCGGTCGGCCTGGGCGATCTGGCGGAGCGCTACCGCGCTTTGATCGCGCAATCGTCAGTCAATGCCGGCTCCGCCCGCATTGCCGTCACGGCCTCGATCGGCGCCACCGTGCTCGGCCACTCCGATACCGCCGAATCCGCCGTCCGCCGCGCCGATGAACTGATGTATCAAAGCAAGCATTCCGGTGGAGACCGCACCACCGCGGGATAAGTGGCCTCTTTTTGGGTGGCGCAGCGCTTCAGCGCTGCGATAGATCCCATCTTTCTGTGGGCCTTGGCCCCTGAGGCTGCGCTGCGCACCGCTGATAAGATCGGCTGCTAACCTTCGGCCTGCACCGAATCCGCTGCCTCTTCGTCTCCCGGAACCAGGTCAAACTTCTTCAACTTGTAGCGCAACGCGTCGCGGCTGATATCGAGCAACTTGGCGGCGTGCGTCTGATTCCCATTGGACTGCCGCATGGCGAGCTCCACCATGGCTCGCTCCACTTCTTCCAGCGACGTTCCTTCCTCTGGAATATAGAGCCGCGGCAGCACGCGCCCGCTGGCCAGTTGCTTGCCCGCGCCGTCCGCCGAGGCGCTGCTGTGCTCAAACGCCGTCTGCCCCGTGCGCGCCGCTTCTCCCACCGCGAACGGCATGTACGCCGGGCGCAGAATGGATTCATCTTCCAGAATCATCGCCCGCTCAATCGAGTTCTTCAGCTCGCGCACGTTCCCCGGCCAGTTGTGCGCCAGCAGCAGACGCCGCGTCTCAGGGGTAATGCCGCGCACCGACTTCTTGAATTTTCGGTTATACAAGGCAATGAAAAAATCGACCAGCGGGAGCACATCTTCGGTATGCTCCCGCAGCGGCGGAATGAAAATGGCGATGATGGCCAGCCGGTAGTAAAGATCCTGGCGGAAATGCCCTTCCCGTACCGCCTTCTCCAGATCGCGATTCGATGCCGCCACCACCCGCACATTCACCTGCAGATCGCGCACCCCGCCCACGCGCCGGATCACCTGATCCTCCAGCACGCGCAGCAGCTTGGCCTGCAGCAGAGGCGAGAGTTCGCCAATTTCGTCCAGAAACAGCGTGCCCCCGTTGGCCGTCTCGAACAGCCCTTTCTTCATGGCTTTGGCGTCGGTGAAAGCGCCTTTTTCGTGGCCAAACAGTTCCGCCTCCATCAGCGTTTCCGGAATGGCCGAGCAGTTAATGGCCACGAAAGGCCCATCCTGGCGGCTGCTCTCGTAATGGATCGTCTTGGCCACCAGGTCTTTGCCCGTGCCGCTCTCGCCCTGAATCAGGATGGTGGTAGCTTCGCTGGCCGCCACCTTCTGCACAAAGCTCATCAGCTCCGTCATCTTGGGCGAGGTCGCAACTACGTCGTGATAGCCGGTGCGCCGCCGCACTTCGCCGCGCAGCGATTGCACCTCGCTGCGCAGCTGGTTCCTCTCCAGCGCGTTCTGGATGGTGACTCGAAGCTCCTCGAAGTCCAGCGGTTTGCCGATGAAGTCATACGCTCCCAGCTTGAGCGCGCTCTTCACGTCGTCCAGCTGCGGATCGGCGGTGATCATGATGACCGAGGGCGCGTCGCCATTTTTCTTAAGCTGTTCGAGAACCTGCAGGCCATTCAGGCCGGGCAGACGGACGTCGAGCAGAATCAGGTCAGGAGACTCGTGCTGGGCCAGGCGCAGCCCGACTTCACCGGCCTCAGCTTCTACGATCTGGTATCCCCACTCCTCGCACTTCTGGCGCAGCGACCAGCGCACCAGCCGCTCGTCATCGACAATGAGGATTTTCTCCGCAGACATGCTTGTTTAGCTTACTACGGAAAGTTAGCGAAGAGGCAAGTGGACCCCGACTTGCACCGTTTGAAGCTAACAGTATGTTCCCACAACTTCAGTGCAGCCAGTTCTCATGACGAAGGCCGTCTACACGAGCAAACTCGCGTTCATTGTCGGAAACGAGTGTGTAGCCAAGTGCAAGCGCCTGCGACGCAATCAGCAGATCATTGCCTCCGATCGGTCGTCCTGCCTTTTCAAGCCGCGTACGAACCATGCCGTAAGTCTTATCTGCTGGCGTTTCAAGAGGCAAGACTTCGAGAGCCCCAAGCACCGCCTCCAATTGGGCAGTGAGCCGGAGTGAGCCCTTTTTTTCAGCCCCATACCGCAGTTCGGCCGCGACGACAATGCTGGTACAAACCCTATCTTCGCCTAACTTGCTGATTCGCTCAGCGATCTTCCCCTGCGGATTGCGCACCAGATCAGAAACGATATTTGTACCAAGCAGGTAGCGCATTAGAGGTCAACGGGATCAGGGGACGGGTCAGTCAGGGGTGGGAAATCCTCCTGCAGCGGCTTGAGCATTGCCAGCACAGCCAGCAGCGATTTTGGAGGAGCGGGTTCAATGATCAGCTTCGTACCCTCCCTGCGGATGATGGCATCGTCGCCTGGGAACTCGAACTCCCGGGGAATTCGCACAGCTCGATTGCGGCCATTTCTGAAGATCTTCACGTGGCGTTCGGTGCTCATGATGGGTGTCAGACTGTTAGCCTATGCCTTAGCATAGGCCATACTTGGAACCTTGTCAATCTCTCGGCCCAGGCTTCCTCCGTTCGTGATTTTCGGATCAGAGACTACAAAGGGCCAGATCGACCAAACCCCAACCTACGTAACACTCCCGATGACGCCATGGGGAATCGATCCGGACTTAGTGCGCGACCACCCTGGGGGGCCCTGGCTGGCCGAGAGCCTTGGCTGCCTCGGCCCAGAGTTCTCTGGTGTCGGAATCGTTGCTGGCTGCTTTTTGTGCCAGATCCGCGCCCAAGGTAAGATTTCGTTCTGCGTCCGCTCCGGCGCCATTGCCCTGATAAGCCACAGCCAGCAGGAAGAAGTCAGCCGGCTCTGTCCCTTTGTTAAACTCCACCGACTTCTTCAGAGTCGAAATCGCTTCATCCCAGAGCCGGTTGCGGACCAGGGCGAGCCCCAGCGTGTTGTATTCGTCGCCGGGATTTTCGCCGGCCAGCTTTACCGATTTGCGGGCCAGTTCCAAAGCCTCCTGCGGGCGGCGCAAGCGCTGGTCCGGGACGGTCAGGAGAAACCAGGCCAGATCCTTAAAGGCGGCCGCATTGTCTGGCTGCCCTTCACTCGACTTGCGATACGCGGATTCGGCCTTTGAATATTCGCGGAGATCTTTGTAATCGGCGCCCAGGGACGACAATGAGTCGAGAGTGGCCGGATTTTGTGGCCCGAGCACACGCGCCCGGATTTCTTCGGTCTTCTCATCGAGGGCGGCTGCCTGCTCGTACTGGTGGTCGCGGCGGTAGTCCTCGGCGAGGTTGTTCATCGACGAGAGCGTGTCCGGCTCTTCGGGGCCGAGGACCCTGCGCCGAATCTCGAGCGTCTGACTGTCCATGGCCTGGGCTTCCGTGGTATGGCCGAGAGCGCGGAGATCATTGGCAAGGTTCTGCACCGAACGCAGAGTGAGGGGGTGCTCCGGCCCGAGAACGCGGCGTTGAGTTTCCAGAACCTGGCGGTCGATCGCTTCGGCTTCCGTATATCGCTTCTCCTCACGATAATCGAACCCCAGGTTCACCATGGCATCCAGAGTATCGGGGTGCTCCGCACCCAGGACGCGGCGCCGACTCTCGATCAACTCTTTGTTCATCTCCACGGCCTTCGTGATTTTTCCTTCAGATGCATACGCCGCTGCCAGGTTATTCATGGCGTTCAAGGTGTCAGGATGGTCCGGACCCAGCACGCGCCGTCGAATATCCAGAACCTGCTGGTTCGTCGTCTCCGCCTGCGCGTACTTGCCCTCTTCGTAGTACATGATGGCGAGAAAGAACATGGAATCCAGGGTCACCTGAGCTTCCGGTCCTTTGACGCGGCGGCTGATCTCGACCGCTTGAGTCCCCAGAGCCTCGCCTTCAGAATACTTGCCCAACTCGTCGTAAATTGACGTGAGACGATTCATGGAATCGAGTGTAAGCAGGTTCTCGGGACCCAGTGCGCGACGGCTGATTTCCAGGGCTTGTTTGGCAACGGCTTCCGCATCCTTGACCTTGCCTTGTTCCTCTTCGGTGGCGGCGAGGAAAAGCATGGTCTTGATTGTCTTCTGGTTTTCGGGTCCCCAGACCGCCTTGTCGAGCTCCAGGGCCCGCTCCAGTTGTGTACGCCCTTCCGGATAGAGGCCGAGGTCATAGTAGGTCGACCCGATCGTCGCGCGGATGGCGGCTTCCACCTCAGGTTGCTGTTTGAATTTGCCGCCGATATTCTGCGCCGCGCGGTCGAGAGCGGTGCGAACCTTCATATCCGGGTCGGGCGCTGGAAGCGTTGGCTTGGCTGTAAGCGCCGGCCTGAGCCAGCAGATCTTTCTGCAGAAAATCATTCACGGCCTGCGCGACTTCCGTCTGCTGCTGCGCGGTGCGCTCGGCTCTGCGGGCCCGCACCGCTTCCCACGTGCTGGCGATGACGCCCAGGAGCAGAGCCAGGAAGACAGCTGCTACGCCCGTCACCAGCGCCTTATGGCGTCTCGCGAACTTCTTCAATTGATAGCTCGTGCTCGCCGGTTTGGCGGAGATGGGCTGGTCGTCCAAATACCGCCGCATGTCTCCCGCCAGGTCGGCAGCCGAGGCATAGCGCCTGTTCTTGTCCTTCTCCAGCGCCTTGGCAACGATGGTTTCGATATCGCCGCGATAGATTCGGCTCACGCTGCTCAGTGGGTTGGGATCGGTTTCCTGGATGATTCGAATGGCTTGCGGCAGCTGGCGGGATAACTGGTAGGGCAATTTCCCGGCGAGCAATTCATAAAGAATGACCCCCAGCGCGTAGACGTCGCTCCGCGTATCCAGCGCCAGCGGATCGGCCAGCACCTGCTCGGGACTCATGTAGGCCAGCGTTCCCAGGATCTGTCCGACATCGGTTTGCCGGGTGGCTTCGGTGTCACAGTCGGTGGCGCGGGCCAGGCCGAAGTCCAGAATCCTGGGCTGGCCCGTTTCCTCCACCAGAATGTTGCCGGGCTTGAGGTCGCGGTGGATGATGCCCCGCTGGTGGGCGTGCTGCACGGCATCGCAAACCTGGATCATCAACAACAGCCGCTGGCGAAAGTCGAGTTTGTGTTTGTTGGCATACTGGGTCAGCGGCAGGCCATGGATAAGCTCCATGGCGAAGAACGGTTGCCGTCCGCTCGGCGTTTCGGCGCTGCCCGCCTCGTAAATCTGCGCGATGCCCGGATGATGCAACCGGCCGAGCGCCTGCGACTCTTGCTCGAATCTCTGGAGCAACTCAGGACTGGCCAGCGATGCTTTGATGACCTTCAGCGCGACGCTGCGGCGCGGCTGGTCCTGCTCCGCCTCGTAGACGGTTCCCATGCCGCCTTCGCCCAGAATGCGAATGATCCGGTAACGCCCGACGTGGGCGGCGACTTCGCTCTCGCGGGACTGTTCGGGAGGGAGTTCGGCGGATGATAGTGTGGGCTGGTTGTCAGAGGAATTTTCCTGACGACCCGCGTCGCTCGGGTGCTCGGGCAAGGGAGCGAACCTCCTGAGACACGCAATCGCCCCCAAGCATATTTAGGCTTTGCATGTGTGTCTAGGGAAAAACCGAAGGGGCAAGCCTGCGCCGGAGCTCTGGTAGCCCCGTGAAGAGTTCAGTGGGCGTCGCCTAAGACCTAGAGCCTGGCTCCGTTGCCCTCTGCAGCGGCAGCACCACGGCAAAGGTCGTGCCTTTGCCCAGGGCGCTCGATACGTCGATGCGTCCGTGGTGGTCTTCCACGATGCGCCGGGCCAGCGATAATCCCAGGCCGGTGCCTTCGCCCTTGGTGGTGTAGAACGGCCTGAAAATGTTGGGCAGATGCTCGGGCTTGATGCCCCGCCCGTTGTCGGCCACTTCAATGACCGCTGACCCTCCCTGTGGTTTGAGGGTGACGACAATTCGTCCGTCCTTGTCGATCGCCTGCAGCGCGTTGAGCAGCAGATTAAGCAGTACCTGGTGAATCTGATCGCAGTCGTGCTCGACTTCGGGCAGCGCCGGATCCTTCCTGAGCTCAATCGCCACAGATTTTGCCAGCGCCTGTTGGCGGCCCAGCATCACCGCATGCTCCACGGTCGTGTTCAGATCGCTCTTGCGCACGCGCGGCGGATGCGGCCGCGCCGTCTGCAGCAGGTCGGTAACGATGCGGTTGATGCGCGCGATCTCCTGGCGAACGTCTTTGACGACGGGCCGCGCCGGGCTGGTGGCCGGCAAATCTCGTCCCACGATTTCGATCACCCCGGCAATTCCCGCCAGCGGATTGCGAATCTCATGCGCCAGTCCCGTCGCCAGCTCTCCCAGTGTGGCCAGGTGCTCGGCCCGCGACATCTGCGTGCGATGCAGGCGCTCAATTTCCTCGCGTGACTCGCGGAGCTGTTCCACCATGTGGTTGAAATTGCGTCCCAGGTCTCCAATCTCGTCATTGCGATGGGCAAAGCTCACAGCCACGGTCAGATCGCCCGCACCCAACTTGGCGATCTGCTGCTGCAGTTCGACCATGGGTCGTTGCACCGTGTACGTCAACACTACGAGCAAAGCCCCGCAAATTGCGACTGCACCAGCTCCAGCCACGAGCAGAACGATGTGCCGTTCGGGATCGCGCCAGGAAAGCGTTGCCAGCAGGAACAGCACCATCCCGCCCAGCAAAACCACAGCGATCGGCACCAGCGCCTTGATTTCCCAATTGATGCGCAGCCAGGGCAGTTCAGCGTCCTCCGGTAGTGCAGCGGCCGAGTTTTCTTCAGCCGGCACTGCAAAAGCCCGGTCGTGCGCGGAGGCCCGGCTCGAATACCCGGTGCTGAAATTCGTCACCGATGCGGCGGTTTCTGGTTCCCTTTCAGGGTTGGTCGTTTCCATGATGGTCTCAGGCATACGCATGTAGTCCAGGCAGCAAGTAGGTCACACCAAAGAAGGTGAACATCACGACCGCGAATCCGAGGATCGCGAAGTAAGCAGCGCGCCGTCCCCGCCAGCCGCGCGTGATCCGCATGTGCAGATAGCCGGCATACACCAGCCACGTAATCGCCGCCCACGTCTCCTTGGGGTCCCAGTTCCAGTAGGAACCCCAGGCCCGGTTGGCCCAGTAGGCGCCGGCGGCGATCATCAGGGTGAGTAGGGGGAAGGC
>Ga0116223_10002816_pt1 | contig 16029 bp, 16 predicted proteins | sample Sb_taG_3_FD_90092 | JGI IMG/M metagenome (GOLD analysis project Ga0116223, IMG submission 90092) | Peat soil microbial communities from Weissenstadt, Germany - Sb_50d_a_PC metaG | ecosystem: Environmental > Terrestrial > Soil > Wetlands > Peat | place: Germany: Weissenstadt | collected 2010-09-21 | reverse complement strand
CTTCGGTCGAGCGTCCATTCTCGCATCCCCTTCCCTGGAAAGAAGTAGGATGACAAAAATGCCGCCGGCCGGATACCCGGCATTTCTTCAATACCTGCAATCCGGTAGGGTCAGGATTTTTCACCGTCGCTGAGCGCGTCGTGATGACCGCTCGCGAACGCGCGAGCCATCCCTTTGGACCCTTTGAGTTTATCGCCGATTTCCCGGAGCGACAGCGATGGAGACACTCCTGCAGTGACCGAACTTTCCCTGACCGAGCGCCTTTTACTTGGCTACGGCACCCTTGTTCCCAACCATCCGCGCAAGTGGTGGTTGCATCCGAAGCTACGCAAGTGGCTGGGAATTCGGGTGGACCGCGAGCTTGAAGTTATCCGCGGAGGGCTAAGGTGGTCGCTCAACCCTGCCGATTTTCCTCAAGAAAGCCTCTTCTGGCTCGGCGCCAAAGACACCTGGGACCTCTTTCACTTGCGGCAATACGTGGTACCGGGAGGGGTCGTTCTCGACGTCGGATCCAACTTCGGATATTATGCGGTGAACCTCGCCGCGGCGATGAACCGGGTCGGACAGGTTCATGCCCTGGAGCCCGATCCTGACAACTTCGAGCATCTCCGCCGCCACATCGCGTGGAATGGATTGGATGACGTTGTCCAGGCCTTCTGCCTGGGTGTTTCTGATCACCCGGAAACGGTGGCGATGAAGCGGCACCCGGGCAATTCGGGGCACACGGCAATCGCTCCAGCGGGGGAGATCGATGGAGTCACTCTGACCACGCTCGACGCCTACTGCGAAAGGGCTGCGCTCAACCGGCTCGACGTCGTCGTCATTGACGTCGAGGGATATGAAGAACGCGTCCTGCGGGGGGCTGAGCAAACCATCGCTCGTTTCAAACCGATTGTGTTTGTCGAGTTGTTTGCCCCCGTCATGGAGCAACAAGGCTCGACCCCAGAGGCAGCCGCTCGAGTCTTGACGGATCACGGATACAAGCTCTTCGCCGCTTACAAGGACCGTCTGGAGCCTTTGACAGTCATGCCGACGGGCGATCTGGGAAGGAACGCTTTTGCATTTCACCGCGATAAGCTTCCAGGGCAGTTTCGTGCAGCAGATGGCTCCTGGGCGGCTGGCAGCCGGCAGCCGGCAGCACCAACTTGAGGCAGCGTGAGCATCCGCGACGTGGAGGTCGTCCAGTGGAGCCCGTCCACATGCAACCAGTCGCCCAGGGCGCCTGCTGGATTTCAGACTTCGGGGATTCAGACTTCTCGATGGACACTTGGCGTCGGGAACAACTCAGTTCACAGATCGGCCTCCGAAGAGGGCGGACATATTCCATGGTGAGCGGCTTCAAGGAGATGGTCCGGAAAACTTTGGAGGCCATTCGTACCTTGTTTCGAAGATATCAAGGCAGTTCCGATTATCGGAGGTGGGCGGATTCTCGCTCCTTGTTACCCGATTGGGAGCCGAGAACGGAACAGTTGGCAAAGCTGATACCGCCCGGCTCAACCGTTCTGGAGTTCGGCGCCGGCAGGATGGCGCTGAAAAAATACCTCCCAGAGGGATGCAGATACACTCCTTCGGACCTGGTGGACCGCGGGGATGGGACGATCGTCTGCGACCTCAACGCCCCGGACACGCCGGCTTTCCCGACCCACGACGTCGCCGTCTTTAGCGGGGTCCTTGAGTACGTTAACGATATCGATTCTCTAATTCAGAATATTGCTCAATTCTTTCATGTTGTCGTGGCGTCGTATTGCGATCGGGAGCAGGTCCCAGGCCGGGTCGTGAGGCGGTCGCAGGGTTGGGTCAATGATTATACCTCGGGGGAATTCGAGGAGCTCTTTGCCCGATCGGGTTTCCGGTGCGACCATGTCGAGCCCTGGCTCAAACACAAAATCTACCGCTTCGTCCGGGAGGGGACCGCGAGGGCATCGTCGTCGGGCTCAGGGGGTGCGATATCTGGTTGATGCCGAGGGGGGTCGTACCCGCAGGGTGAAGCGCGCGAGCGGCTTGCAGGCGTCCGGGGACGTGGCGAAGAAATGACCTCTGAGCCTGGCATTTGAGCGGTGGATTTCTCCTGGAGCCCCATTGCGCCGAGAAGGTTCCCCGCTCCGTGTTTCCGAGCACGGTCGCTCCGCCGATGAGCGATCGCTGGCTTCTCGGCGGAGTCTTCTCGAGTGGCCCCGACACTATTTCGACCGAAAGTCGTTGCCAAGGGCGAGCCGTGGATTTTTTCTTGTTTGTCTTGTTGACCGGGGTCATGTTTGTTCGTCCCACGGATTTCGTCCCGGGTCTGGAGAGTATTCCCCTCTATCTGATAGTCATGCTGGGGTGCCTCCTGGTTTCCTGGGGCAGGTTGATCTCGCGGCTGTCTGGTGAGGCCTTTCGCGAAGCTCCAACGTCGTTCATGATCGTGGGGCTCTGGCTGGTTTCGATCGTATCGAACCTGGCCCATGGCGACATCCAGATGGCCCTCGACTTCGCGACCGAGTTCGGCAAGACCGCGATCTTCTTTTTTCTGCTCCTGGGGGTCGTGAATTCTCCAGCTCGCCTCCGGCGTTTCCTGGCCTGGCTGGTTGTCTTCTGTCTGGTTCCCACAGTCCTGGCACTTCTCCAGTACTACGGAAAGATTGACATTCCGGCGTTTCATCTTCTGGAGGATGCGGGCCAGCTCGATCTCGTCACCGGTGAACTGACATCGGTCCTGCGACTCCACGCGACCGGGATCTTCGGCGACCCCAACGATGCCTGCACAATCTTCAATACCGCCCTGGTGTTCAGCCTCTACAGGCTGCTCGAAAGCGGCAAAGGTCCGGCGCGGTATCTCTGGCTGGTGCCGGTGGTCCTCTTTGGCCTCGCGCTTTACTTGACGAAGTCAAGGGGAGGGTTCCTCGGGGCCTTGGGCGGATTGGTGGTCATCTTCCGGGCCAGGTACGGCCTGCGGAAGTCGGTGGTATTGATCGCGATTGTCCTGCCGATGCTGCTTGTTCTTTTTTCGGGCCGGCAGACGTCGCTCAATACGAGCGAAGGGACCAGTCAAGAGCGAATCCAGATGTGGAGCTCGTGTTTCCAGATGCTGCGCGAGTCTCCAATCTGGGGAGTCGGGGTGAACCAGATTCGGGTGAGACTTGGGTTGGTTGCCCACAATTCGTACATCCACATGTATGCGGAGCTTGGCTTTGTGGGCGGCACCCTGTTCTTCGGGGCGTTTTATTCTGTGCTCTCTGGCCTGTGGCGGCTCTCCATGAGCCCTGGCAGCGCCCTTGACCCGGAGATTCGCCCCCTACTGCCCTACATCTTGGGCGCCGTGACGAGTTATGCGGTGAGCCAGATGTCGGTGAGCCTTGCCTACGGGCTCTCGACCTACGCCATTCTGGGCATCGGAGCCATCTGCATCCGATTGGCGAGCTCGGAGCGGTCGCTCGCAGGGTCGCGCGAAAAGGGGTTGTCTCTGTTTCGGCTCGTCCGGGCTTCCTTGATTTTTCTGCTTGCGTTGAACATCTTTGTCAGGTTGACGACGAAGTTTTAATAAAAACCAGCCGCTGGTGGACGGCCGATGCGGCACCCCACATTGCCATGCATGAAATCGGGCCGCTGAACTTGATCGGCTTGGAGACTCGTGCCTCCCTGGTGCGGCCCGGTCTGGAAGATGCGCCGGGTAATACGAACAGTACGTTGCTGGGATGCCGGAGAATCGCCGCCTTCTTGGAGGCGTGCATTCGGGACCGGTGTCTCGGTCTGAACCTCGTCTTGTTTGAACACGAGCGGGCCTGGAACGCCCTGTGTTCTTCAGGGCGCTAAACATGGATAGACACACCGCTCAAGTCCCGGCCCCGGGGTCGGCCGCCGACGGGGGAATCGCCGAATCCGGAACGTTCGCAACAGAGCCGAAACGAGATCCGGAGCGGATAGAAGCCGCGGCTCTGCGGCGGATCGCGGTCCGCGGGGGGGCGTACGTTATTGCGTCGCGCCTGGTCATTCAGCTCTTTTCGTGGGTCGTCACGATCGAGACCGCCCGGCTGCTTCTCCCCTACGATTACGGGGTTCTCAGTGCGACGACGATCTTCTCGAATCTGGCGGACATCTTGGCGTCAGGCGGCGTGGGCAAAGCCCTGGTTCAGAAACCCGTGGTGGACGACGACGACCTTGCAGCCAGTTTCACGTTCAACTTAATGTTGTCGTCGATCATTTACCTGGTACTGTGTGTATGTGCGGGCGCCGCGGCGAGAGCCGTACGGACTCCAGAGCTGGTCCTGGCCTTGCCAGTCGTCGGTCTCGTGCTCCTGCTGATCCCGTTTCGCGCGGTCCCCTTCGCCATCCTCGAACGTCGGCTCCAGTTGAAACGAATGGCGACGATCGGGGTGCTCTCAACGATCATCCAGGGATGCCTGGTCCTGGCTCTTGCTTTCTCCGGGTGGGGCTACTGGGCACTGATCGTGGGATACATGGTCCCGATTTTTCTCGAGGTGCCGGTCCTGGCCTGGCAGGCGCGCTGGCTCCCCCGGTTGCGCTGGCCGGGCGGGTGGTCGAATCCGCTCGTTTCGTTCGGAGCTCAGTATACCGGCGGGCGGTTCTGCTCCTTTGTCTACAGGAGTGCGGACTACGCGGTTGTGGGACGACTGCTGGGGCCCATCGCACTTGGCTACTATTCACTTGCATTCATGCTGATCTCGCTGCCGGTAGAGAAGATCGTCGGTACGTGCAACGTCGTGGCTTTCCCGATCTTCTGTCGGCTGGCCGACGACCGCGAGCGGATTCGCGATTGGTACCTCCGCCTGGGAATCCTCTTCGGCTTCCTCGCCGCGCCCGCCCTCGTGGGACTGGCGCTCGTGGCGGACGACGCAATCCTCGTGGTTCTCGGAGCGAAATGGGGCCCCGCCGTGCTGCCTCTGCGGATCATGAGCCTCGCCGGCATCATGATGGTTCTGGGAAATACGATCGAGATACTTTTCAATGCCGTAGGCCGGCCGGACGTCAACTTCAGGTTCACCGCGATCAGCGTCGCCGTTTTCGCACCGCTTTTCTATTTGTCAGCGTACTGGTTGGGGATCACCGGGGTCGCTCTGGTTTGGCTCATCTGCTATCCGATCATGATCTTGTTTCTCTTCGGGTCGACGCGCTCGATCACAGGGATCGGAGTGCGCGACATCATCGATTCACAGCTCCCGATCTGGGCTTCAGTCGTCTTCATGGGGCTACTGGTCCTCGCGACACGCTACTTCTTGCGAGATTTCCGGGCTGTCCCGGTGCGATTGGGGATCTCGATCCTGGTGGGCGCATGCGGATACGCGGCGGCGATTCGTGTGCTTGCCTGGGAGAGCGTGATGGGCAATGTCCGATTGACATGGCGCGAGCTGAGAAGTCCCAAGGTCGTTCTCGATGGAGCTTGAGGGGCCGAAATTCAGGGACCGTGCCACATTCGGGTACTGTTCGATCGTCGGTGTCGGCGACACGGTAACCGAGGACCGGCTGCCGGATGCAATTGTCCCGACTGGCCCGATCTGAGGGACTGGATCATCGATTCCAACGAGGATTTCACCATGGGGCGTCTGGAGACCGGGTCCCGGACATCACGCGTTGCTCACGTCACGTTTGGCCTCCACATTGGAGGCCAGGAGAAGCTGCTCGTCGAGTTTGCGCGCCATGCCGTGCCCGGCTCGTTCGACCTTCGATTCCTCTCGATCGGCTCGCGGGGAGAACTGGCGGAAGAAATCGAGGCCCTGGGCTGGCCGGTGTTTGCGCTCGGCGCTCCAAGCGGGCTCAAGCCCGGCTTGATGGTGAAGCTGGCCGCGAGCTTGCGCCGCTGGCGGCCCGACGTGGTGCACACTCATGATCCCCGCGCGCTCTTCTACGCCGGCCCGGCCGCGCGTGCGATCGGCGTGCCGATGCTGGTGCACACGCGCCACGGGCGGGACGTCTGCGCGACGCCGCGACAGACGGTGATGTTCCGATGGCTGGCCAGGCTTGTTGATCGCTTCGTCTGCGTCTCCGAGGAAGTCACCAGGCTATCCTTGCAACAGGGCATCGACGAGTCGAGGCTGCACACGATACTCAACGGGATCGACATCAGCCGTTTCGGCTTCCATGGCCCCAATGCGAGCGGACCGGTCGTCACCGTGGCGCGCCTCAGCCCGGAGAAGGATGTCGCCAATTTGGTCCGCGCGACTGCAATGGCCGTGGAGCGTGCCCCCGACTTGCGAGTCGAGGTCGCCGGTGGCGGCCCATGCCGCGAGGAGCTGGGCCGGCTGGCGGCGGAGCTCGGCGTCGCAGATCGCATCGTGTTCCTGGGGGAAGTCCGCGACGTGCCCGCCGTGCTTGCCCGAGCCCGGATGTTTGTCTTGCCGTCCCGCTCCGAAGGGATTCCACTGACGGTGCTCGAGGCGATGGCCCGCGGGTTGCCCGTGGTCGCCACCCGGGTTGGCGGCCTGCCGGAAGTCGTGGAGGAGGGAGTGACCGGCCTCCTGGTCCCTCCGGCCGACCCGGCCGCCCTGGCTGCTGCAATGGTTGAAACCTGGAGTGACCCGGATCGCCTTGATCGGCTGGGCCATGCCGGCCGGCGCCGCGCCGAGGAATGCTTCGACGTCCGCCGGATGGTCGCCCAGTACGAGGTCCTGTACCGGGCCGGGACCAGGCGCACCGGGAGCTCCGGCGCGGAAAGGAGATCGCCAAACGCGGCACCTCAACCTGCTGAAGTCCCCGCGACCGTGGAGTGAACAGCCGTGACTCGGTCGTTGAACGTGGCCATCGTGGCGTCGGAGCTGCCTTATCCACCCACGGCCGGCAACCGGATCCGCAGCCTGAACCTGGCCTTGAAGCTGGCTCGAAGGCACAAGATCACATTCATAGCCCACCGCAACGAAGAGGCCGAGGAAGCGACTCGGTTCCTGAAAGACCAGGGAATTGCGACGATTCTCGTTGATCGGGCTCTCCCCGTGAAATCGGGCCCGTCGTTCTATTTGCGGCTCCTGGGCAACCTGGCCTCGCCGTTGCCCTATTCGGTGGCCTCACACAGCAGCACGGCCCTTCGTGAGGCTGTCCAGTCGGTGTCAACCGAGCAGGGGATCGACCTCTGGCAGGCTGAGGCGACCGCTCTCATCGACACGCTCATCGACCTTGACGGTGTTCCCAAGGTGATCATCGCTCATAATGTGGAGTCGCTGATCTGGGAGCGTTACGCCGAGACCGAAGCCAACCCGTTGAAGAGCTGGTACATCAGGCAGCAGTGGCGGAAATTCGAGCGCTTCGAGCGCCGCGCGTTCGTGGCGGCGACTCGTGTCGTCGCCGTCAGCGAACCGGACGCGGCACTCATAAGACATCGGTTCGGCGGCCGGGCGGTCGACGTGGTGGACAACGGAATCGATCGGAGTCATTACGAGGCCGTCCAGTCCGACCCCGATCCGGCGACGATACTCTTCCTGGGTAGTCTCGACTGGCGGCCGAACGTCGACGCTATCGGACTGCTGCTCGAGAAGATCTTTCCCGCCGTGCGAGCCTCCGAGCCCACGGCGCGACTGCAGATCGTGGGCCGGAAACCCTCTCCGGCACTGGTCCAGCGGGCGCGTGAGGTGCCGGGCGTCGAGTTACACGCCGACGTGCCCGACGTCCGCCCTTTCCTGGCCAGGAGTGCGGTCATGGTGCTGCCTTTGCGGATCGGCGGCGGATCGCGGCTGAAGGTCCTGGAGGCCATGGCGGCCGGCTTGCCGGTAATCTCGACCCGGGTGGGCGCCGAGGGATTGCAACTGGTGCCGGGAGAGGATTACATCGCAGCCGACGACACCGAGGGGATGGCGCAGGCGCTGGTGGCTGCGATCCGGGATCCTCGGCCGGCTCGGGCCATGGCCGCACGCATCCGGAGCTTCGTCCTCGAACGGTACGACTGGGACGCGCTGGCCGATCGTCTCGAACGAGTCTGGTTCGATTGTCTCGAGAATCCGTCCCGTGTTTTCGACGGGACCGGACCGTCCCGCGGGGAGTCCGTGAATCGAGCCCGTGGGACCGCGGCCGAGAAACCGATCGGAGATCTCCTTTGAGTACGAGGTCCATTCGCCGGCCCTGTTCCTGGATGTCGCTTTGACTGCGTACTGCCTCAGATCCGAGTTCAGCCGCGATCGCCAGGCGGTGGCCGCCAGCCTGCTGCTCGTGCTGGCTCTCGGAGGCAACCCATGATCGTGGCCCATCTGACGACATCCGCGTTCGTCGGCGGACCGGAGCGCCTGATCCTCGGGTTAACGGCGAGCCTCCCGCCGTCCTGCCGCTCTGTCATGGCCCTCTTTGTCGATCGTGGCCGGAGCCAGGCGTTCGGTCAGAGGCTTCGGGAACTGGGGCTCGAGACGATCACTCTGGCGCACGACACGCCGCATCTGCCGGGCATGGTGCGCGAGCTCGCCGGCCGGCTCCGGGAGTGGGATGCCGACGTCCTTTGTTGCCATGGTTACAAGGCCGACATCGTCGGACTGCTGGCGGCGCGGCGGGCGGGTGTGCCGGTGATCGCGATGTCGCATGGCTGGACGGCCGAGACCTGGAAGGTCCGGGTTTACGAGGCCCTCGATCGGGCCTGCCTGCGGCGGATGGACCGGGTCGTCTGCGTCTCGGAGGGCCAGGCCGAGAAGGTCCGCCGAGCCGGGGTGCGGCCCGACCGGGTGACGGTGATCCGCAACGCGGTCCGGGCCGAGCGGTTCGACCACGCCGATCCGGCGGACCGGGGGGTGCTGGAGAGAATGTTCCCCCGGGCCCCCGAACGGATCGTCGGCTCTGCCGGGCGGCTCAGCCCCGAGAAGGGCTTTGGCGTGCTGGTCGAGGCCGCGGCGATCGTGGCCCGGTCGGACCGCGGCGCCGGATTCGTTCACTTCGGCGACGGCCCGCTCCGCGAGACCATCCGGCGGCGGATCGCGGAGCTGGGACTGGAAGACCGGTTCATCCTGGCCGGGCACCGCGATGACCTCGACCGCTTCCTGCCCCACTGGGACCTCTCGGTGCTGCCCTCGTTCACGGAGGGCCTGCCCACGGTGGTGCTGGAATCGTACGCGGCGGGGGTGCCCGTGGTGGCAACCGCCGTCGGCGGGACGCCGGAGGCCGTGGCCGACGGGGTGGACGGCTACCTCGTCCCGCCCGGAGATCCGGAGGCGCTGGCGCGCCGCATGCTCGAGGCCCTGGGGGTGGACCACCGCCGCCGGGAGATGGGCCGGCGGGGTCGCGAGCGGATCCGCGCCGAGTTCGCCTTCGACGCCCAGACCCGGCGATTCCAGGGAGTGTGCGCGGGGCTGGTGAGTCAGCCGCGCGAAGATGTCGCGAACGATGATCTGGTGCCGCAACGCAAACCAACGCGATGATCTGATCCGCTGTCATCTTCTGGCAGTCCCCGGCCTGCGCAACCTGCAGCTACGCGGGAAATCCAGCTAGCAATTCCGGGTAATGCTCGACGTGCTGATCCGCACAGGGCCATGCCGCCATACTTGCCGAGGCCGGTTTCGTCAGACGCAGGGGTCGTTCGTCGGGCCGACCACGGCCCGATCCTGGATATCGGGGGCCGGAAGGTTGATATGAGAGCGGTTTACCAACGAATTGCGCACAGCGCGGCGGGATACTAACCCGAAGCGTGAGCGAGGATTCCGCAAGCGATCGCCTCGCTCACGCTTCGGGTTAGCATGGCCAGTCGACTATCCGAGTGAAAACCGCCCTAGCCTTGCGCGGCGGCAGTGTCGCGTCCGCGAGTACGGCGACACCGGGAAGTGTAACAAGAGATGGACGAGCGTTGATGAAGAACCGACAGGTCGGGGGGGAGCCTCGCATGCCGCAACTGGACGGCCTGAGAGCTTTCGCCGCTCTCGCGGTCGTCGTGTACCACTACCCCCCTTTCCCGATGGGTGGTCGATTTGATCTTGGAGCGGCAGGTGTTCGGATGTTCTTCGTCTTGAGCGGATTCCTCATCACGGGCATCCTCCTCCGCGGCCGCGGTGAGGCGGAGAATCAAGGCGAGAGGTTGCGGCAACTCGGGATCTTCTACGCCCGCCGCTCCCTGCGGATCTTCCCGCTCTACTATGCGACACTGTTCGGCGTCGCCATCATGGACAGTCGGGTGCGGGCATCCTTACCCTGGTATCTTACTTACATGACGAATTTTGCGGTGATCCGGGACGGTCAAGGCAATTTCCCGCTCGGTTACTTCTGGACGTTGGCGATCGAGGAGCAATTCTATCTCGTTTGGCCGACCTTGATCTTCTTCGCCCCGCGGCGATGGCTTCCCATTCTCCTCGCCCTCGTCGCGGCGAGTGGTCCGGTAAGCCGCGCGCTCCTGTGGTCGTTGACGAGCAACTATTATGCCGCAGTCTTCGCCACCCCCTCGACCTTGGACAGCCTCGGGCTGGGGGCTATCATTGCTTGGCTGAGTTTCTCGCCTGATCGTAATGTTTATCGCAAGATCTTCGGGGTCGCCTGCCTTGTGCTCGGGCTCGTGTTCCTGCTCGCTGGAGAAATAGGGCGTTCGCAACTGGGGATCGGCGGCCGCCTTGCCCTCTCGTTGCTCGGCATGAACCTCGTGTTCGCCTGGGTGGTCGACCGTACGGCGGGCGGGTTCCGGGGTCTCTGCGGAGCACTTCTTGGCGGCCGGGCCATCAGCTACATCGGGACGATCTCGTACGGCCTCTATGTCTTTCACCCGCTGGTTTTTCGCCTGGCCGAAGTAGCGATCGCGGTTGTGTTCCGCCGTCCGTTCGACCACGAGCTGCTGCCTGACCCGGTGAGGTTTCTCCTCGCCCTGGTACTGAGCCTCGTCGTGGCGTCGGCCTCGTGGTTCTGGTTCGAGCGGCCCATCAACAACCTCAAGCGATACTTCCCCTATGCTCGCAACCGACGCAAGGACGTCTTCCCCGCGGCCGTAGCGGCGGCGGAGTCGATGTAAGACCGTCCCCGGCCGCCGCCTCGTCCGCGGGCCATGAGCCCTCGGCGCGCAAGTAACTTCTCTATGATCCTGGGAACAGCAAATTCGCATCTGTTACAATATGGGCGGGCTTCTTCGGCCGCCCGACCCTTCCTGAACCCGAATCCACACCGCTGGTGCGGCAACCGCTCGACGTCATCCAGCAGCAGGAGGTCGTCCAGCGAAGCTGGGACGAAATCGACCGCGGCCAGCGTTTGAAGAACCGCCCTTGAATCGCTCCCGGCCGCCTGGTCATTCCTCCCCGACGGCCCCCCGAAATCGGACAGAACCCGCCGCCCTACCAGAGCCCCCACTGGCGCCTATAACAGTGAAACATATCTACGAAAATAAAGAATATATCGCCAAAAATCCGACTTGGCACGAAGAGGATTCGCCATGGAAGGCGGAGCAGATCAGCCGTATGCTCAAGAAGCACCAGATCGCCGCATCATCCATCGCTGAGATCGGTTGTGGTGTGGGAGAGATCCTCGTTCAGTTACAAAATCGATTGCCATCCGAAATCGAATTTCATGGCTTCGACATCGCGCCTGATGCGATCGCCAGGGCCAAGGCCAAGGAGCGCGAACGGCTTCACTTCCACCAAGGCGATCTCCTCACGAGCCCGGAGACGTTCGATCTACTCCTGGTTATCGATGTCTTCGAGCACGTACCAGACTACCTTGGTTTCCTTGAAGGGTGCCAGCGGAAGGCTCGATATAAAATATACCATATTCCTTTGGACGTACATGTGTCTTCTGTGGTTCGGGGAGCGTTCATCAGAGTACGCGAGTCCGTCGGCCATCTTCACTATTTTTCAGCCGAGACGGCGCTGGCTTCACTGGTCGATACTGGTCACCGAATTATTGACTCGTTTTACACGGACGGGGCTATCGCGTTATATGAATCCGATCCGACCCCGAGCAGAAGACTGGCCAATGTTGCTCGCCGCGCCTTGAGTTCTCTTTCGACCCCATGGGCTGCTCGATTGATCGGCGGATACTCCTTGTTGGTATTGACTGAATGACCGAGCGGGCCGTCGGTGAGAGCGCAGCTAAAGTCATAGCGACGGATTCATCAGCCGTTTCCTCGCTCATCCGGATCGACGGCCTCGTTCCCAACTCGAAAGCGACGCGATGAGCTGGCTCAACGTCCTCTTCTGGCTTTTCGTGGCCTGCGTATTCTACACCTACATCGGGTATCCATTGATCCTGGCCCTGGTGGCCCGAGCCCGGCCGACCCGGCCGATCGGCGGGATTCTCTCAGCAGACCTCCCGGTGTCGGTCGTGGTGGCCGCGCACAACGAGGAGTCCCGCATCCGCGCGCGGATCCGGGAGTTGGTCAAGCTGGTGGGAGCCCGGCCCGACGGCGGTGAGGTGATCGTTGTCTCCGACGGCTCCACGGATTACACCGCCGCCGAGGCCCAGGCCGCAGCCGCGGAGGCGGAGCTGGCGACCTACGGCCGCATCCCTGTGCTCGTTTTGATGAGTGAGAGCAACGGGGGCAAGGCCCTGGCTTTGAACCAGGCTCATGCCGTGGCTCGTCATCCGTTGCTGCTTTTCGCCGACGCCAGGCAGACGTGGGCGGAGGATGCCATTGATCGGTTGCTGGCACCATTCGCCGACCCCGCCGTGGGCGCCGTCAGCGGTGACCTGGTGCTCGAGTCGGCGCCCGGTGTGATGGTGGGGGTCGGCCTGTACTGGCGGTTCGAGAAGTGGCTGAGGCGGACCGAGAGCAAGTTCGATTCGATGGTCAGCGTCACGGGATGCATCTCGGGCGTACGCCGCGACCTCTTCCCGAAACTGCCCGCCGGGACGATCCTCGACGATGTCTACTGGCCGCTGGCGGTTGCGATGGGGGGCCATCGCGTCGTCCACGAGGAACGGGCCAAGGCATTCGATCGCTTACCCGAAAATGCCCGCGACGAGTTTCGCCGCAAGGTCCGGACGCTCGCCGGGAATTTCCAGTTGATGACCCGCTTGCCCGCGGTGCTGCTGCCCTGGCGCAACCGGCTCTGGTGGCAGTTCGTCTCGCACCGTGCCTTGCGGCTGGTGGTTCCCTGGGCCCTGCTGGCCATGCTGATCGTAGCCGCCGTGCTGCCCGGCTCCTTCTACAGGTTCGCGTTCTGGAGCCAGGCCGGCTTCTACCTGGTGGGCCTGGCAGGGTGCTGGCCCGTGGCCGCGGCGCGATCGCGGCTGGCATCCGGGATCGCGTCGTTCCTGGTACTCAATGCCGCCGCCTGGGTCGGCTTCTGGGTCTGGATGAGTGGGAGCGCTGCACGGTCCTGGGGCAAGGTGTCGTACGACCGCGTCAGCTCACCGATTCGGGAAGACCAGGCCATGTGCTGTACAGATCATTCACAAGGAGCCCTTGAACTGTGAGCATCACCGCGACGCGAAACGAAGCCGTGAAAAAACAGCCCGATCAGAACGGCGCTGGTCGAAAATACAAAGTGCTCTTCATGGGCCCCGGGCAAGTTCCGCCCAGCCAGGACCCTCGCAAGAACCTCCAGTACCATGTCTCGGAGTTTTGCGAGGGCGATTTCATCACCACGCATTGGGGCTCGCCCAGGGACTATCGAGGCCGATCGCTCAGCGACCTTTACGACACTCTCGGCTCCTTTCGCTATCACGCGACGCTCAGCGGAAACGTCCCCAAGTCCTTGTGGCGTAGCTGGGCGGTAGTCTACCTGCTCTGGAAAGGGCTTCAGCTTTCGTGGAGACGGCGCGGCTTCGATGTCATCATCGTCTACGGTGCCTTTTCCTGGTCGTTCGTGGGCTGGGTGATCCGGAGTTGCACCGGCGCCAAGCTCGTGATCTTGATCCCAGGTCCGCCCACGGGGGCGCATGCTTTCTATCCCGGCCTGGCCAATCGAATCAAGTCTTCCGTGGCCAAGGTCTATGTTCCCTGGATACTCCGCCGCGCCGATGGCCTGCGGCTGCTCTTTCCCGGCCAGATCGATGCGTTACCGCGAGGGCGTTATCCTCCCGCCTTCATCTTTCCGGATTTTGTCGCGGTATCGACCGTCCCCTCCTTGCCCCAGGGAGAGGCTGGCAAGGACGGCCGCTATGCCCTGTTCCTGGGGCACCCGTTCGATCTCAAAGGGATCGATGTGCTCATCAAGGCTTTTCAACGGATCAGCGAGCGACACCCCGAGATCTCCCTCAAAATCGTCGGCTACTGCGCTGACCTGGCTCCCTACCGGAAGCTCGCGGCGGGTAATCCGCGGATCGAGTTCCTGCCCTCCCAACCTCATGAACGGGCCATGGAGTTGATGGCCGGGTGCGCGTTCTTCGTCTTGCCCTCGCGAGCCGAGGGCGTCCCCAGAGTGATCATGGAGGCAATGGCGGCGAGGAAGCCCGTGATCGCGACACGAGTTGGCGGCACGGCTTACCTGGTCGGAGAAAGACTCCACGAGCTCCTGGTCGAGCCCGATGATGTCGAGGGTCTTGCCTCCAGGATGGAGCTGCTGCTCGACAACCCGGACCTGGCCCGGCAAGCGGCGGACGAAGGGTTTCGTCGCATCTTCGACGACTTTTCCGAGCAGTGCTACAAAGAGGATTTTCGGAAGATGATGGAATCACTGGTGCCCCTGACGTCGCCGAGGATCTCATGAGCTCAATCAAGGGGTAAGTCCCGTGGCTCGTCGGTGGCGAAGAGGGGCCGCGAAATTCCACCCCCTTACAGGGCGATACCTTTCTCAACGAGTTCTGATGATCACCTTGGAAACCCGCGATGCCTGGGGTCCTTACATTGATCGATACCGGTCCGGCGAGTGGCGTGACCGGATCTTTCGGGACATGATCCTGGCCGACACCCGACACTTCGGGCCCGGGCCGACCATCCTCGATATCGGCTGCGGCGAGGGCCTGGACGGTTCGATCCCTCTCCAGCGTTCGGTCGCCGAGGCGGCCGGCCGGTTCATCGGAGTCGAGCCCGATCCGGCAGTCACCCTGGGCGGCCATTTCACGGAGACCCATCGGTGCACGTTTGAAGAGGCGCCACTGGCGGCTGGTTCGATCGATCTGGCCTACGCGGTGATGGTCCTGGAGCACCTTGCCAAGCCCCAGAGCTTCTGGGATAAGCTCTTCGAGGTTCTGGCCGACGGCGGAATCTTCTGGGGCCTGACCGTGGATTCCCGCCACGTCTTCTCTCGCCTCTCACTCTGGGCGGATCGCCTCAAGGTCAAGGATTTCTACCTCGATCGTGTGCTGGGCCAGGCATCCAAGGCGGGGCGCTACAGGAATTATCCGACTTATTACCGGACCAACTCGCCCGCTCAGATCGGTCGGTTCACGGGGGCCTTTCGGTCGTCGGAGTTCATCAGTTTCTCGAGAGTCGGCCAGTGGAGCCCCTACCTGCCCAGCTCGCTACGATGGATTGCGAATGCGATCGACGCGCGGAATATTCGAAGAGGGCGTTGCGGGACCTTGGCTGCGGTTCGTGTTGTCAGGTGATTCGAGCCGAGGGGTCACGCCACTACCGGCCACCGGACCGGGCTGATCAAGGACATCGACCACCACATCCACCTCCTCGAACGTCATCTGCCTGATCATGCATCCAAGAACGTTCTGAACATCGCCTTCAGCATTCTGGCTGGGGGCCGCGAGCGCGAGAACCACGAGGGGAAGGCGCCTTCAGGTACGGCGCGCGACGGCGAACAGCGACGTTCCTGTGTTCAGACGTTGCCTGAGCGCACGCGAATGCTCCAGCGCGAACCCGGCGCGGAGGACCCACGGCCCCGGCCAGGGGGGCAGCCGCAGGTATCGGGCGTAGGTCCGAGCCGGCGATTCCGAGGTCCGGGCGATGCGGCGGGCGCGCCGCCGGCGCAGCATCGGCTCGAGCCAGGCGCCCCACCAGAAGATCGCCTCGACCTCCAGGCCGGTTCCCTCGAAAGCGGCCCGCAAGGTCTCGGGGAGGTAGCGGCGACGATGGCCCTGGACCTCGTCAAACTCGCTGAACAGGTCGGGTCGCGCCGGCACGCTGACGATCACGACCCCGCTGCGGGGCCGGGCCAGCTCCCCCAGGCGGGCCACAGCCTCCCGGTCGTCGTCGAGGTGCTCGATCACGTCGAGCGCGAGCACGGCGTCGAACGGTGTGACCGAGCCGGGCAACGGCTGCGTGAG
>Ga0116223_10002813_pt1 | contig 16034 bp, 10 predicted proteins | sample Sb_taG_3_FD_90092 | JGI IMG/M metagenome (GOLD analysis project Ga0116223, IMG submission 90092) | Peat soil microbial communities from Weissenstadt, Germany - Sb_50d_a_PC metaG | ecosystem: Environmental > Terrestrial > Soil > Wetlands > Peat | place: Germany: Weissenstadt | collected 2010-09-21 | reverse complement strand
CCTGAGGCGACGTAGCGCCGCGCCACAGCCAGCTCCGGCTTCTCAGTGAAACTCTCGACGTGGAACACTTCGCGCCCTGCCACTCGGCCTTGCCGCCGGCCCAGTCGAATGTACCCAAAGCCGGTTTCAGGCCGCGTCGGTTTCAGCCCCATGACCACGGAACGCCCAGGCTGACACGCCACGCGGCACGCCGCAGCAAGCAGGCGGCAAAAAAGCGCGGGTTTGGCGATGATCTGATCGGAGGGTAAAACCACCATGAGACCTTCCGGGTCTCGCCGCGCGATCTCTTGCGCCGCTACCGCCAGCGTGGGAGCCGTATTCCGCGAGGCCGGCTCGCCAAAAATCTGATTGGAAGGAAGACGCGGCAGAAGCCGTCGAATGTTCCGCAATAACGGCGCACTGGTGAAAATGTAGATTTGGTCAGGGGGAATGACGGGCTGAATTCGCGCCACCGTTTGTTCGAGAAGCGACTGCCGACCAAACAAGGTCAGCAGTTGTTTCGGGTGTCGCCGGCGGCTGAGGGGCCAGAAACGCGTACCGCTTCCCCCCGCCATGACTACGCCATAGGCATGCTCAAACACTGAATCGATAGCCATATTCACACGTCAAAGACAACTTTCGCGATGTCTTCCGGGGGAATGTTGTGAGCCGCGAGTGGCCGCCTGAAGTCCTGCACGAGGTTGGGAACATAATACTTCAGGAGGCGCGATGTTTGGAGGGGAGCGAATCTGTAGGCTCCCGCCGCAGGGGGGATGACCCAAGTCTCCCCCGTGCGATAGCCCAGCCAGCCCGCGGTGTTCTCGATACGTCCTTCGCCTTGCAGGATGGAATAAACCTCCACTCGTTGTGGCGAACTCTTGAAGGTGGCTTTCTTGCGCAGGAATATTTCTTCAACTGCGAAGTAGCGGCAAGCCGTAATGTACCGCCGAGTACCGAAGGACTCCTGGAATTCCCAACGCGGCAGGCGGTACTGGGGAGGCAAATCTTCCTCTATAACGTCCATGCCTTTTGACAAATGGAGAGGGCGAGGTCTCCCGTCGAGCCCAGGTCTGCCATAGTCATCAAGGCGGTAGGTAAGATCCGAATTCTGCTCGGCCTCGAACAGAACCAGGCCGGGGCCAAGAGCGTGCACTGTGCCGGGCGGAATGAAAACGGCCTCCTCTGCCTTGGGGCGATGGCGAATCAGAAGTTCCCTCGACTTTCCCTTTTCGAAGGCTGATTTCAGAGCTTCCCGAGTGATTCCCGGCTTTACTCCCACGAGGATTTCCGCGTTCGGGTCGGCTTGGATGATATACCACATCTCGCACTTGCCGACATTTCCCGGGTCGTGCACGCGCGCATAGTCGTCGTCGGGATGAACTTGCACCGATAACCAGTCGCTTGTGAAGATGTATTTGGCGAGCAAGGGAAAACGCGCCCCCTCCCAAGCTCGCCCGTGGAGCGCTGGCCCGTACTTTTCGGAGGCTTCCGCCAGCGTCAGGCCCGCAACCGGACCGTTCAGGAAACGAGAGGTGTCGTCGTTGGACCAGACTTCGCCGATCAACTCGCCCGGATTACTCGCGCCCCTCGAGATCTCCGCTTTTCGGGAAACCGGGAGGTCGGTTTCTTCCTGCGCCGGGTATATGGGCGCGAGATCATCCCGGCCCCAGATCTTCGGTTTAAAAACTGTGGAGAGCTGAAGAGGAGTGTTCAGCGTCGACATGGTTCATTCACAACCTGGCGAAGAACGCGGCCATACGTCGCAACCCCTCGTTGATATGTTCCAGCGAGGTTGCGTAGGAGATCCGGATGTGCTCGTGCGTTCCAAAGGCGGTTCCGGGGACGACAGCGACGTGCGCCTCTTCGAGCAGGCGCTCCGCCAGTACGGCTGTATCGCCCAAGCCGTCTTTCTTAAGATAATACCCGACATTCGGGTAGGCGTAAAAGGCGCCGTGCGGAGGAACACACCGGAGGCCGGGTATGGATTTCAACCCCTCCATGAGGCGATCCCGCCGGCGACGATACTCGGCGAGCATCGCGTGCACCGGTTCCTGTGGCCCCTCGACAGCGGCCAGCGCGGCCTTCTGCGCAATCGAGGTGGGGTTCGAAGTCGAATGGCTCTGGAGCTTCAGCATGTTGGCCAACAACCCGGCAGGGCCTAACGCAAACCCGACTCGCCAGCCCGTCATCGCGTACGTTTTGGAAAAAGAATCGACTATCAGCAGGTGTTTACGTTCTCTCGAGGACCCGAGCGAAAACGGCTTGCGCCCGTCGTACACGAAATGGCAATAGCATTCGTCTGAGATCAGAAGCAGGTCATGGCGGATGGCCAACGCCAGGATCTTTTCCATCTCTCCGGGCGGAACCACGGCGCCGGTGGGGTTCTGGGGCGAGTTCACGATGATCAGCCGAGTCTTGGGAGTGATCAGCTTTTCGATGGCTTTGGCGTGTACGGCGAAATTCTCGCTCTCGCTGGTCTCCAGCAGAACGGGCTTGGCGCCTTCGTATTTGATGATTTCGAGGAAGGTCACCCAGTGCGGTGTCGGTAAGATGACCTCATCACCTTCGTTCAGCACCGAGGACATCGCTTCAAAGATCGCCTGCTTCCCCCCCACCGTCACCAGGCACTCCTCAACCGTGTAGTTCGATCCGTAAGACTTCGCGTGGTGCTCTACCAGGGCTTGCCTCAGCTCCCGGATGCCGCCCGTGGCCGTGTACTTGGTGAAATTATCGTTAATGGCGCTGATGGCAGCTTTCTTGATATGGTCCGGCGTGGGGAAATCCGGCTCGCCGGCGCCGAAGTCCGCCAGTCCAGCATCCTTGGCTTTCAGTTTTTCCGCCTTTTGCAGGATGGTGGCGATAGTCGAAACCGAAATCCGGGAAATGCGCTCGGAAAGCCGCAATTCAACCTCCCTTAAATCTTGCCTTGCAAGACTTTCTGACGAAGCCGATCCTCGACCAACGGGGGAACCAAGTCTTTCACCGAGCCCCTGTTCTGGAAAATCTCTCTGACCAGGCGGGAACTGACGTAGTTGTAGGACTCAGCGGGGACCAGGAAAACGGTCTCGAGGCTCGGCTCGAACTTGCGGTTCATGATGGCCATCTGGAGTTCGTACTCATAGTCCGTGAAGGCGCGGATGCCGCGCAGAATAATCCCTGCGTTCTTCTGCTTGGCGTAAACTACGAGCAGCCCCCCGAATGTCTCCACGGAGACATTGGGCATATCACGAGTGACTTCCTGAAGCATCTCGACGCGTTCCTCAACGGTGAAGAGCGGCGCCTTATCCGGGTTTGTCCCCACCGCAACAACCAATCGTCCAAAAACCCGCCGCGCGCGCTCGATGAGGTCGAGATGACCGTTGGTGATGGGATCGAAAGATCCGGGATAAATCGCCAGATTCTCGGGCATAAACTGTTTGGTAAACCATGCCCCGATGACGGGACCCAAGAGAGTTATTCTAACTTTCGGGGTGGAAGGTTGTAAACGAGAATCTGCGACCCGGTAATGTCCTGGCTTAACTGGTAGCGCCGGCTTTCACAGGCTGCGGAAAAACCCCTCTGGCTGTCATCCTGAGGAGCCGCAGGCGGTCCTGAGCGAAGCGAAGGAAGGATCACCGTAGTTCGTTGGAGTCACAACTGCCGAGATTCTTCGCTTCGCTCAGAATGACGGTGTCCGGGCGTTTTTATGACAACTGTTTAGCCTAGTACTTGCCGACCTGAAGGTCGGCGCTACTTTCACTTTAGGCCCCGACTCCATGGCCTCAAATCGTCGGCACCATCCGGCCTTTTGCTTCGTTCGACTTGTCAGCGTGGCAGGTGCGGCAGAACTGCGCCGCGCTGTTGCTGGCAGCAGAGCTTCCGGGATTGTACCAGCCACGCACAAAAAAGCGCGTCGGCTTGACCGCCCCATTCGCAGTGCTGAAATAGGGCATGTCGTGCTGGTCGTGGCAGGTGGTACAGGTGATCCACGATTTGCTCATTACCCTGGTGCCGTTGACTGTTGAGCCGGGAACTTTAACCAGGTGATTCAACGGACCGTCACCGGCTGTCACATCAAGGTAGTCGGCGATGAAGGCTCTCCCTTTGGGTCCCGCGAAGGTAACGGATCCGTCCGCGTTTATGGCGCAGTCCCATCCCTTTTGCCCGCCGCAGGAGATCGTCGCGTCAGGTCCCACCGGATGGCCGTTCAGATAACTCCCGGTCGTCGATTCATCGCGTCCGAGAAGTGTGGGAGGGTTGAAGGTAGTCCCCGCGATGCTGATCGTCTCGACGGTGGTGCCCTTCATCATGTTGCTCGGCGCCAGATTACCATCGTGGCAGCTCAGACAGGAAAGAAGGTCGGAGTAACCGGCCCCGGAACTGGACGGAAGCCCCCCGCGGTTGGTCTCCGGCACCGTAGCGCTGAATCCACCGTGCGGATTGACTCCCGACGTCAGGGATATTCCGTAGTGGGGAGTTAGATCCTGACCCCAAAGAGCAATACGGCCGCTGTTCTTGGAGGACTTAGCCCCGTTGCCGGGAACGCCATTGTGCGGCGCGTGGCACGCCACGCATCCGCGGCCATACACATTGTGCGCTCCGAGAACGTCTTCCGTCGGGGATGTGACTTGCGCAGCGGCAAATTTCGCCAGCCAGAGAATAACGAGGAGCAAAATTGCGAATTGCTTTACTACTTCCTGAAGTCGTTGGAATAGTTTACGCCCGAATCGCAATGCCGAGAAATCTTGCGAGTATGATCTGTTACATAAAGACGGAGTGAAAGCAGCCAGGTGGCGCTTCATGCTGCACCTCCAGACGCACCTTTTGGAGCCGGTGTGATCCACCGACTTATTTATCGGCGGCATCCTAGTAGACTTAAGGACTGTTGTACAGGGTACGAAAGTTCTGTTGTCGTTAGCATATGATTGGCGATCCTGTCACGCTTGAGCGCAGTCGAATCACCGGCGGCAAGCTCTTCCTATACACCTCCAAGACTGGCACACATGCCCAGCACACAACGAAGCCCCTGGCGGGGCGGACGCTTCGCGGCGCGAGGCCCGACGTCGTTGACACATGAAGTAGCTTGGGTCACGGAGGAAGGAGGTCTCTGTGACCCATCTAGGAAAGATAATGCTGGAGGAACTCCAGAGCCGAAACTACGCTGCCACTAGCGGTGTGGCTCCGACTCGCTCGCTCGAGGCCGTCACCAGAAGAACTTCAACCCGAACTGTATCACCCGCTCTGGGGACGCCGTCACGTTGGCGGCTTGAATGGTTCCAAAGGCGGCGCCATCGAGCACTCCGATATCCGGGTTGTTGAAACTGGTTTGGTTAAAGATATCGAAGAACTCGGCGCGAAACTGAAACCTGGTTCGTTCGGTGACGGGAATATCCTTAAGAACGGCGAAATCGGTGCTGTTTAGAGCCGGCCCGGAGAGGATATTGCGGCCTGACTGACCGAAGGTCCCGAGCATATTGTACTTGATCCCGAAGGGCGTGCAGTTCTGCTGTTCAATCGCTTGTGCATTCCCCGGCTCGGGTGTGAAAGTGCAGGAGGGATTGACGAAAGCGTTGGTGTTGAAGAATTGGCTGACCATGGCGTTGCGGTTCGGATGACTTACGGCGATAGGTGCGCCGTTGCGAAATGCGTGCTGTGGGGCATTCGTCCCGTCCACGGCCACATCCAAACCGCTGTTGGTGAAGGTCATGGGCTCGCCGCTCTGAATGGTGGTGATACCGCTGAAGCTCCAGCCTCCCAGTAACTCGTTCTTCCAATGGTCGCTGAATTTCACCGGGGGCGACCAGAGCCAACTGGCCACGAAGGCGTGGCGGCGATCAAAGTTGGCGCGCCCTCTGACGCTCCGCAAACTAAAGGGATTGGAAACGCAGCCGCACCCTTCGCAGATCACCGAACACATGTCGATGCTTTTGGAAAGCGTGTAGGACGACGTCACCGACAAGCCGTGGCCCATTCGATGATTGATCTGGACCTGAAAGCTATGATACCAACTGCGGTAGTCGTTCCCGAGGTCCCAACTGCTGGAGGAAATAATCCCGGGCTCAAACCGCACGCGGTTATTGTCATTGCCGGGATTGGAGATAGTATTTTCCATTCCCGTGGCGGAATCGAAGGTGGTTCCGGGTGTAAAGATGGATGGGTTGAAGTTGAGCAACCCGTTCAGCTTGATCCCCATATTTCCCACGTACCCTAACTCCAGCATGGTCGAGGGAGAGAGTTGGCGCTGAACCCACAAGTTCCACGCCTGGGTATACGGTGTCCGCAGGGACCCGTCGATAAACAGGCCAAAGACGGGCAGGGGGAACAAGGGGCAGTTGTAGCCTGGAAATGACGAAACCGCCGTACATCCGAATTTGCCGCTTAAGATCACGGGCGGCATCGTGGTGGTGAGGGTAGTAGCAAACGGGTTCGTCCAATCGCCGTTGTACATATTCAAGAATCCCGAGTAGGGAGCATTCTGCTGGGATTCGGAGTCGGCGTTGAGCTGGTTGAAGAACACTCCGTATCCGCCTCGTACGCTCGTCTTGCCATTGCCGAAAACGTCCCAGGCGAAACCTACGCGCGGCGCAACATTGTGCCACTCCGGAGGAACGATCGCCTTGGCGATTCCCGGATCTCCCGGGAACACAATGCCGATCGGGGCGTCAGGATGGACAACCGACTGCTCGTTGGCTTTGACGGTGTCGATGCGATTGTGCTTATCCGCCCAGAACAAGTTGGGCTCCCAGCGCACTCCGAAAGTCATCGTGAAGCGCGGCGTCACCTTGAACCGGTCCTGCACGAAAAGGCTGGGCGCTGTCGTAATGTCGTCGTTGTCGGCCAGGCCAAACGGTAACTGCAATGAGCTGAAGGTCCCAAGAAGGTAGTCGGCAAACGGGTAGCCGGAAGCAGTGCCGCTAAACGAATAGGTCTGCTGCTCGATGAAGCGTTGCAGGAAGTGCAGCCAAAGCAATTCGCCGCCCATTTTGATCTCGTGGCGGCCATGCATCCAGGTGAGGGCGTCCCGGATCTGCAGATTGTTATTCTTGAAAATATTGAAGCCGTCGCCTCGCAGATTGAAACTGCCGCTGACGCTTACCCCCAGGGTCCCGTAATAATCATAATCCGGCATGTTGATGCCGATGGCGGAGGGAGGCTGTGAGCGGTTGTCGTGATATGTTGAGGTGGTCCGCAAGAACGCGATTCCAACCTGGTTCACCAGATCGGGACGGAAAGTATAGGTCTCGTTGATCGCGATGCTGACCGTCTCCTCCGGAGTAACCGCGCTATTGTAGCCCGCGAGATTACTCCCCGTAAACGGATCCTCTGACCAGTTGTGATTCACGTAGACGTGCCCAAAAACAGTCTGCTTCGAGCTCAAGTTAAGGTCAATTCGGCCCAGGTACATTTCATTGTTGACCGGGCTGGCGCCCAAAGCAGTCACGCTCCCGGTAGCACTTTCCGGCACGTAACTGAGCAGGTTCTTTGAAGGGGTGGTAATGCAACTCGGATCAATAATGTTGTTAGCCACACAAGGTGCGCCCGACGGCGTCGTGTAGGGCACGCCCGTATTGGGGTTCGTCGGGTTGGAAAGAACCGTACCCGGTAACAGGTCCGTAAAGTCGCCTGCGCGCTCGGCTGCCGAAGGGACCAGTGTTTCGTTCGACACCCCCTCGGGCCGGTTACGCAAACCTTGATACGAACCAAAGAAATACGCCTTGTCTCGCTTGATGGGTCCGCCCACCGCTCCGCCGTATTGGTTCTCCTTAATGGCCGGCACCGTGGCGGCGAAGAAGTTTCGAGCGTTCAGATCGTTATTGCGCAGGAATTCCCAAACATCGCCATGAATGTCGTTTGTTCCGGCGCGTGTGACAACCATAGCTTGGGCTCCGGCATTGCGCCCGTATTCCGCATCGAAGTTGGAAGTCAAAAGGCGGAATTCCTGAATGGCATCGGGGGGAGGATAGTTCATTCCCGTATTGCGCGAGGGGTTGTTGAAGAACGAGCCGTCAAAAGTGTAGAGATTCATGTTCTGGCGGCCGCCATTGGAGTCCATCAACGGTCCCGCCCGGGCATTGACCAGCGATTCAGGCGCGACCACACCGAGAATGCCGGGAACCAGTTCCGCCAGGCTCATCACATTGCGGCCATTCAGCGGCAGATCCACGATCCGGCGATCGTCCACCAAGCTGGACACGGTTTGGGAGGTCGTGTCAACCAGGGGCGCCTGGCTGGTCACGCTGACGGCTTCTGTTACGGTTCCTACAGTCAGCGTCACGTCGACGCGCAGATTCTGTCCCACGCTAAGCGACAAGCCATTCTGAATGTTGCGTTAACCCTTGTTTCTCGACCGTAATCGTATATTCGCCGGGGTCCAGGGCAGGGAAATTGTAGAAGCCTTCCGCGTTGGTTTCGCCAGGGTAGGTGGTACCATGCTGCACGAGCGTCGCCGTCACTTTAGCCTGCGGGACGACTGCACCGCTCGAATCCTTAACGTACCCGCTCACGGTGCCCGTCGCCTGCGCCTGCAGCAAACCTGGCAAAGTTAGTATGACCGCCACCACCGACACGCCGACTGCGAGGTTTGCCAGCCACCGCCCAACCTTTTCCATCGAAATCCTCCTGAGAGAATGTGCGGGTTGTCGCAGGACAACCAAACAGCGCCCCCAGTTTGGTCATATTCACTTTTGGAACGAATAAGCCCTAATGTCCGATATTCGAAACTGATACTATGTTGCACTGTGACAAAAAGTCAAGCCCATTCGCGAGAGGGTAGTGTCTCAGTTCGGATTCCTAGCGGCGAGATTAGCGCATCAAGTGATGCGTAAAGCCGCCTCTAGCGTCGTGGTTCAGAAGCTCGTTTAATATCTCAGCCCGCGGAGCGGGCGTCAGCGGGTAGCCCACGGCGCAAGCCGTGGGTTGCGCGGCCCTCCCTCACCCCCGCCCCCTCTCCCGCTCGGGCGGGAGAGGGGTGCCGCAGGCGGGGTGAGAGCCGTCCAACCCAGGGCTCACGTCCTGGGCTACTCTATGGCGCCCCTGACGGGGCTGCTGACGCGTGGCCGAACCGTCTCGACTTTTATCGCGAATTATTGAGACACAACACGCTGAGCCTCCACGACTATTCCGCGGACCTTGATATCGACTGGCGAAACACGGTACTATTTTCCCGAGTCAGCGATGAGCCGGCGCAATGCCGGCAAGCACTTATCAGGGCAATGAAATACAAGCGATTTACTTCAACAAGGGCCTTCTCGGTAATGTCACTGGCAGCCGCGGTGGCTTTCACTGTTCCGTCCGTCTGGGCTCAGGAACAAGAGGAAACACGAGGGCCGGGATGCTACCTGGCGGGGGGCTTGGATGCCCTGGAGCGTGGCAACTTGAGTTTGGCCGAAGTGGAGTTTCGCGGGGCGGTCAAAGCCAGTTCAGGGTCGCTCGAAGCGCGCGAGGATCTGGCCATCGTACTCGCGCGCGAGCAGAAGTTGGACGAGGCCGTAGCGGAGTTTCGAGAGGTATTGGCCGCACGCCCGTTTTGGCCGGAGGCTCATTTTAACCTGGGCGTGGCGCTTTTGGAGAAGAACGATATCGACGCCGCTCAGGAACAATTCCGCGATGCCATAAAGCAAAACCCTGAATACCCGGAAGCGCACAACAGCCTGGGTTTGGCGTTGGAGAAGCAAGGGATCAATGCGCAAGCGGAGGCAGAGTTCCGCGCCGCTCTGGAGTTCAATCCGCAATACGCGGAAGCGCAAAACAACCTCGGCGAACTTCTTGCCGCAGAAGGCGAACTGGACAATTCGATCGAGGCATTTCGCCACGCCATCGCGATCGGGCCCGATTTCATCCCTGCTCGACTGAACCTGGGCTCGGCCTTGTGGAAGAAGCACGAACTCGAAGAGGCCGAGTACGAGTTTCGCATCGCCGCCGGCAAGGGAAGCGCGGAGGCGCAAATGCACCTGGGCGCCGTGCTGGGAGAAGAGGGCCGGCACGAGGAAGCACTTTCGACGGAGCGGAGGGCGGTCGAACTTCTGCCCCGGGATGCGCACGCTCACTTTCTGCTCGGCGGGGGACTCGAGGAAAGCGGTGATTTAGCAGGTGCAATCAGCGAGTTTCGCACGGCCGCGCAACTCGAACCTAATTGGGCCGATGCGCAGTTGAACTGGGGAATCGCCCTGCGACAGACCGGCGATTTCGAAAGCGGGCTCGAAGTCTTGCGAGCCGCTGCGAAATCAGCCGACACGAGTACGGACGTCCACTACCAGTTGGGATTTACGCTGTTCCGCTTAGGGCGACTGGAGGAGGCGGAACGAGAGCTGCGCCATTCGATTTCCCTTCAGCCAAACAACGGCCAGGCATATTACATTCTTGGCCGAACGCTCGAGCAGAGGGGCAACCATGCGGAATCCGCAAAGGCGTTCGCGGAAGTCGAGCGGCTCCACCGCTCGAGCGTTGCTTATGCACAAGCTGTAACTCAATACAACCAGGGCATGCAGGCGCTTGAAAACGGCGACCTCAACGCGGCTTGCACGGCTTTTCACGCCGCTTTAGCGTTTTGGCCAGACTCAGCTCAGGCCCATACCAACCTCGGCGGGGCTCTCCTGAAGCTGGGAGACGTGAAGAGCGCGGTTGCTCAGTTTCGCTCGGCCATCGACTTGAATCCCGACGACGCGCGGGCTTATTTCGATTTAAGCCTGGCTCTGGCCAGATCTGGCGACCGCGACGGTGCGGATCGCGCGCTGGAACGGGCCCGGAAACTGGATCCGGAGATTACCGCCTCGGGTGATTCCGGGCCGCCGTGAAGCGGCTTGTGCCGAAGTCGCCGTGGAGTGCGGTAGCGCGAGCTACCGCCGTTCGCTAACTGTCCAGGGCGGCAGCTTCGCTCCGCACTCCACGACCCTCTGCGCATTTTCATGATTTCCGGGTGCCCGGCAGCCGACGGGCATGAGCGACTGGCTAGGAGCAGAGGAGGTGTAATCGCAACAGCGCGGCGTCAAGCCGCCGCACTGCAAGGCGCTTCACGCATTGCCATGAATCGACGCTATTTCACGATGCTGCTCGCCAATGGTTGGCTTGTTGCAAAAACGCTGCGGGCTGAGCACCGGGTCATTTCCATGGACCCCCTGGAAATGGAGTTTGACTTGTGGTCTCTCCAGGGACAATACACCTCCGTTGAAGACTTCTATGTTCGTAATCATTTCGAGTCGCCCTCCATCCCCCAGGCCGCGACGTTAAACATCGAAGGCGAAGTGGAAGTTCCCCGGCAATTGACCAGGGCTGACTTAGCGACGTTACAGGAGAGGAAATTCGGCGCGGTGCTCGAGTGTGCGGGAAACCGAGTGGGTTCAAGCGGCCTGATCAGCAACGGCGAGTGGACCGGATGGTCGCTCAGAGACGTTCTCATGCCCGCTCGCCCCACCGCCGCCGCACGCCACCTGCACCTCCACGGGCGTGATGGCTACAAGCGCAGTGTGCCTCTTGACCGTGCGATGGCCGGTGCAATTCTCGTGACACAACTCGATTCTCGCCCCCTCACTCTCCCACACGGCGCGCCATGGCGGGCCTTGCTGCCCGGCTGGTATGGGATGGATTCGGTGAAGTGGCTGGAACGAATTGTGGTGGCGGCTACTCCGCTGCCCAGCGAGGGAGGCACTTATCAGCAATCCCGCCAGACCTCATCGGGCGAAATCGAACGGGAACCGTTGCCTCGTGTGCGGGTGAAGTCCCTCATCCTTAATCCCAGGCCGGGGAGCGTGCTGCGCAAGGGACAGACGGAGATACGAGGACTCGCCTGGACGGGTGCAGGGACAATCGATTCCGTTGAGCTGAGCGCTGACGCGGGCCGCGCCTGGCAACCGGCCTCGCTCGACTCCGCCGGGGCGCTTGAGTGGGTCGTCTGGAAGACTTCCGTGGAGTTGACGGAAGCTGGTTCTGTGGAATTTGTCTCGCGGGCGAAGGACACCACGGGCCAAGTGCAGCCGGTCGAGCGTGATACGTCGCGATTAGACGGGTATGCCAACAACTGGTACCATCGGGTACGCTGCACGGTGGTTTAGGGGAAGTAACCAAGGGCCCGCAGCCCACCCGAGGCAACTAAAAATCCGCATCGTCGCCCCAGCTTACGCGGGGGCCCATTGCGGATCGCGAAAACGATGGATTCCCGCTTTCGCGGGAATGACATGACCCTCGAGCAGGGGCGGTTCGCGAACCGCCCCTACCAGTTCGATTCGCGGGAAATGGCGTGATTTTCAGGGGAGTGACAATAATCCGGCACCTTGGATTCTTTTGCATGTTGACGGCAGTTTTGTGGGCTCCTGCCTTGGGGTCGGCCCAGTGCAACGCTGCCTCGCCGGCCCACGCCCGCACGGCCCACTCCTCAGGGGCCGATTGGCACCTGAAGGGAGAGGGCGTGGTTTGCTGTCCTTGTGCTGTACCCTGTCCCTGCCGCACGAACGGCGGAGCGACCTATGGACATTGCGAGGCCACCCTTTACCTGCACGTCAGAGATGGACACTACGGAAAGGTGCCCTTGAAGAATTTGAACATGGTGGACACCAGCGGTCCATGCGGCATGAGTTACGAAAAACTCTCGGCAGTTTATCTGGACCGAACGATGCCGGCAGAGGTGCAGGAGGCGTTGTTACAACTGCTGGCGAGCTTCTCCGCCACAGGCAATGCCGATTTTCCCTATGTGCGGGAGGTCTCGATCCACGCCCAGGTGACCGATGGTCACCTCTTTCAGGTTGCGATTCCGGGCATCCTGGAAATGGCGGTGGATCGAAATTGGGGCCAGGCGGCGCCGCCCCTGCCAGCTTACGCCGCCCAGGACCGTTTTGCCAACGCTCTCGAGTATGTTCAGAATATTCGCTACCGCATGCACGATGACGGCGCAAAATTGAATTTCGACTATAGCCGCCGGCAAGCGAATTACCGCTCGATCAACCTCGATGCGGCGGACTACCGGGATCGCCGAATGATCGTTCAGTACTTGGACGGCAGCGGCTGGTTCAACGCCGCCATGCTCCAGATCATCCGGGAACAACACCTGCTGCTTCCCGATCTTGAAGCGATACGCAAGGAAGTTGCTCGCCTGCGGCTCGCACGTGGAGGGTCACAGTGAGGTTCCCGGCCTGGTGCGCGGCGCTCGCGATCAGCGGCGGTCTCCTGGTTGCTAAGCCGTGCCTTGCGCAGGCTGAGACGGAAATGCTGCGGGAGGGCAAGGGCGCACTCGAAGCCAAGGACTTCAACCGGGCAGAGAAGATCTTCGCGCAGTTGGCGAAGCAAGAACCCTCTGCCACCAATTATGCCTATCTTGCCGTGGCAGAATTCTCAGCGGGAGAACCCGCGCTGGCCATCGAACACTTCAAACAAGCGCACCAGTTGGGCAATGATTCCGCAAATATGCACTATTACTGGGGATTGGCGTATCTCCAGAATAAAGCGCCCGACGCCGGCATCCGGGAACTGAAATTGGCGCTCGGCAAGGATCCTAAACTCCAACCTGCGGTCATTGCCCTCGGCGTTGCGCTCGTCAACAACGGGCATTCCAAGGAAGGGGTGCCTTACCTGGAGCAGGCGGGTAAGCGTTCCCTGAGCGACGCAGAAATTCAGGCCAGCCTAGTGCGCGCGAAATTTGAGGCAGGCGATACGCCCGGGGCCCTGGCCGGCATCGACGCCGCCATTGATGCCATCCCCGAAAACTCGCGCCTCGACGCGACGTTGGCATTCCTTTGCCTCCACCACCACCAGGTGCAGAAAGCGCGCCAGTTGCTGGAAAATGCCAGTGAGGTAAACCCACAGGACGATACGCTGAAGCTGTTACTTGCAGACGCCAGCCTTAAGGCAGGCGAACCCGTGGAGGCGCTGGCCGTTCTGAAAGGCGTTCCGGAGGAAGCGGGAGGCAGAGGCGAACTGGCCTTTCTACGCGGGAGCGCTTACTTGCTGGGTGGAGATCCCAAGCGCGCCTCGCCATACTTGTCTGAGGCGGTGAGTGCCGACCCAACCAATGTCAGCTATCAACTCGCATACGCCACACTTGAAGGGTCGGAGCAGCTCTACTCGAAAGCTCTGGAAACCCTCGCCAAAGCGCGCGAGCTCGATCCGCAGACAGAAAGCATCCCCTACCAGATGGCGGTGACTTACGCATTGATGCACAATTATCCCGAATCCTTGCAGGCTTGTGAGATTGCGCTCCGGCTTACACACCAGCCTGACGAAGTCTATTTCCTACGGGGTGTCATTGAAATTGAGCAGGGAAGCTTCGGGGCGGCGGAAGAGTCACTTCAGCGGGCCGTGACAACGAACCCGCGCGTAGCGTCTTACCACGCGGCGCTGGGAGTCGCCGAGCTTGAAACGGGAAAGCTCACCGACAGTTTCAGGGAGTTGGACCAGGCCCTGGCCATGGATGCGCAGGGCGCGCCGGCGTACCTCTGGCGGGCGCGTGTGGAGGTGCGACAAGGACGGAATGCCCCGGCGCTTGCCGATTACCAGGCTTACACCGCGCTATCTCCGGATACGGCGAAGGCTTATCAGGAAGAAGAGACTCTGTACCGGCAGGCGGGACAGGTGGACAAGGCTGCGGCTGCCCATACCAAGTATGTTGCGCTGAAAGCTGAGAAGTCCGAGGCCGAACGAGACCCCTCATTCCTCGATCAACTTTGGCTGTCGCGTTTGCGCGAGGGTCTTGGGGAAGTGGCGGTGGGTCCGTGAGATCGAAATGGCCGCTTGGCCTCGCCTAGGAGCGGGGCCTCAGCCCTGCAGGGGCTGGACATGAGTAGCCGGGGGTGAAACCCCCGGACCAAGGCCCCACACCCCGCCTCTGGCCGCTTCCAGAGGCCCGGAGGGCCGCCAGAGAGTAGCCCACGGCGTAAGCCGTGGGATCGACGAGCGGCCCCGGGTTGTACACGCCCCGCAGGGGCGACAGCCCCCCGCACCGTCTCTGTTGCCCCTCCGTGGCTGTGGGTTTCAACGTCGCGCGCGGTCCCACGGCTTTCGCCGTGGGCTACTTTCTGACGCCGCTCCGCGGCTCTAGTAGCCCGCGCGTCGTCAGGTTAACGCTTATGGGGCGTTGCCCCTGGCTACTCATATTCAGCCCCTGCGGGGCTGAGTCCTCGAGCAGTGTAGCGCCGACGGTTAGGTCGGCAAGTGCTGACCCAAAGGTTAGCGCTACAGGTAAACGCAATTTCCGCACGCAGCACTAGCGCTACCGCACTCCGGCGCTGAGAGACAATTGCATGAATCTGACCAGACGTTCAGTCCTTGTGGCAACATTTGTGGTCGCCTGTATCGGTATGGCGAGCTCGCTTAGGGCCGCCACGGTTTCGCCGCTCTTTGCGCGAGGATACACGGTCATTCCCGAACCTCAGAAGGTCGAGCTGAGTGGCCGGGACTTTGAGTTTGGGGACACGTGGCGCCTGCAACTGGCTTCCGATGTTAAGGCAGATGACATTGCCGTTCGAAGCCTCAAGCAAGAACTCGAGGAGCGGGATCATATTGCCCTGCGAGAAGCGAGCGGAAAGGGCGGAGCGGTGCTGACGCTCGCCATCGATCCCCGGGCGGTCGAGATCGGCGTGGCCATCGACAAGGAAAAGGGGAAGCTAGCCGAGCAGGCTTACCGCATGAAGATGGCTGCGAGCGGGATCACGATAACCGGCAACAGTTCGACGGGACTGTTCTACGGAGTGCAAACGCTGGTGCAATTGCTGAAGTCGGACAGGGGCAAGCTGTGGCTGCCGGAGGGGGAAATCATCGACTGGCCGGACCAGGAACTGCGGGTCATCTACTGGGATGACGCGCATCATCTGGAGCATCTGGAGGTCCTCAAGGCAGCGTTGCGCCAGGCGGCGTTCTACAAGATCAACGGTTTTTCGCTCAAGCTGGAGGGGCATTTCGAGTACCAGCACGCACAGCCCATCGTGGAGCCTTATGCTTTGTCTCCGGCCGAGCTACAGGAGCTCACCGAGGAGGCGGTGAAGTACCACATGGAGTTCATTCCCTATCTGGATGGGCCGGCGCACGACGCGTTCATTCTGAAGCACCCGGAATATGTTGACTTGCGCGAGTATGGGGAGAGCAATTACGAGTTT
>Ga0116223_10002812_pt1 | contig 16042 bp, 16 predicted proteins | sample Sb_taG_3_FD_90092 | JGI IMG/M metagenome (GOLD analysis project Ga0116223, IMG submission 90092) | Peat soil microbial communities from Weissenstadt, Germany - Sb_50d_a_PC metaG | ecosystem: Environmental > Terrestrial > Soil > Wetlands > Peat | place: Germany: Weissenstadt | collected 2010-09-21 | reverse complement strand
TTCGAAGAAATGGTCCTGGCTCAAGGCCTGGGCGATGCAGATCGCCAGGCGCCGCGGGATAAAAAAGGCGATCGTGGCGCTGGCACGCCGGTTGGCCGTGATCCTGCACCGCATCTGGGTTGACGGTACCGAGTTCCGCTGGACCCGGGATCAAGCTCCAGCAGCAGCATGAAAACCACGCAGGAGCAAACCCAATAGGAGGAAACTCGAGCTCCACCGAGCGGTGGAATGATGTCCCTCGCGGGACGACGGATGAGGTGAGTTCGCATGTCCGCTTGGACTTACCGTTCAACTGACGGGAAAGCCGCCCCTTAGATCGTTCCTCCTCGTCCTCGAATCCCATTATGGAAGGGCCCTGGTGCCGATTCCGAAGAGAAGCACGAGCCCGCGAACGACGTCGACACCGAAGTGGTGGATAGTCTGAAAGCGCTTGACCCTAAACGGCCGATTAGAGAAGCGGACATTCCCCGAAGGGGGTTAGAGAGTCCGCTTCTGACGGCAAAGCGGACGTCTGCCGACCTGTTTGCCGCGGCACACAACGCCGAATTATCTTCTGATCGACGTCTCGACCGCCAGGGGCCGCCGCGACGCGCCATTCCATAACCTGTCATTATGCGAATGCAAATCTCGCGCTCGCTGAAGCCCGGACTGGCTGGCTGAGGACGCAGTCTGTCACTAGCCGGTCTCCACCGCAAATTCCCTGCTAACAGGGAAATAAACAGGGAATTTCGCAGAATTAGGCCCTTCGCCGCGATTTTCGTGCCCTGTCACTGCGCAATCAATCGCCTGCGCAGAAATTCCCTACTCAAGAGAACAGGGAATTTTCAACTCGATTGCAGGGAAGATTTCTCGACGAACAGGGAAAGCGACACGGCGGACGACCCGGCCGATTCCTTCCCGCTGTTTATGATTGCGCCCGAGACGATGGACTACCCTACCCTAGGTTAGGCCTTTGCCAGAAGCGACGCCAACACCCGATATAGGGCGCCTGCCGGATCGCCGGGTATTGCGCGGGCGCGCCAAGCGACAAATCCGTCCGGTCGCACCAGCACGGCGCCTGAATCAGTCAAGCCGTACGCGGCCGTGAACTGATCCTTGGGATCGCGCAGATCGCCGCCGACGTGGTGCACCTCGAAATCGAGACCGGCGAAACTCTTGACGGCGCCGCGCGCCGCGGTGATCCATGCCGCGCCATCGCGCGCCGCCAATAGAACAAAACCTTGGCCGAACAGATCGAGCGTGGAGATCCGCTTGCCGGCCGCCTCGAGCCAAAGATGTGGCGCGCGCGAACCCGGCCGGCCGAAGGATGTGCGCGGATCTTCATGTATGCTTTCGGACGCGACATCCGCCACGATTGCCGGCGAATGGTAAAGATAGCCGAGTTCGATATCGAGATCGCTCGCCTGCGGCTCAAAATCCTTGGCCCCCAGATAAGGCGCCGAGCGTGTGACGTATCGCGTATAGGCCTGTTCGACAGTGAATTTACCGATTGGCCGGCGCTCAAGATCGTAGGTCGACAGTAAATCCGGGCCGGCGGAGCCTTTGAGCACCAAGGCAAGTTTCCAGGCCAGATTGTGCGCGTCGTGAACGCCGGTATTGCCGCCGAACCCGCCATTGGGCGGCATTACGTGGGCGGCGTCACCCGCCAGGAACACGCGGCCCACGCCATAGCGGCGCGCAACATCGGACACCGCCCGCCAGCGGGCGACGCCATCAATATTGACCGGGATATCCGGCACACCGATGCCAGCGCGTACCAATTCCAGGAGCCGCTTCTCGCTGGTGTCGGCGGCGGGGTTTGCCGCCTCCGGCTTGCCGGTGTCACCCACGGTATTGACGACGAGGAAGCCCGCCTGGTTGTCCTTGTCCAGACGAATGAACCCGCTCATGGCCGCATTGATAATGTACATGACGCTGAGGTTGCGCCCCGCCATCAGCTTGGCGACGTCGGCGTGGAAATAGATCGTCATGCTGTTGGAAAACACGCCGCGGCCGTCGAACGGAATTCCAAGCAACTCCCGTGTCTTGCTGTGCGGGCCGTCGGCGCCGACCAGATAACTTGCGCGGAGCGCCCGCTCAACCCCGCTGTCAACATCGCGGACAGTCGCCGTCACGCCGTCGGCATCCTGCGCAACGGCAATGAGCTCAGTGCCATCGAGGACGGTGGCGCCGGCTTGCTCGGCGCGCGCCCGCAGGATCGGTTCGAGCCCCGGTTGGGTAATGAACAATCGCCGCGACGGACTCAGCGCCTCGACGCCCTCGTTGAGGCTCGGGATGAAAGCGGCGATCTGTTTGCCCGCAAGCGATTCCAACGCGACGATGGCGCCTTCGGGCGTGAACTCGCGCTCCGATTGGCGGCGGACCTGGTCCTCGACGCCGGCGGTGCGGAAGAGCTCTAAAGTCCGCAAATGGAAATGCGCCGCGCGCGGCAGCGCCAAAACTCCGCGCAGCCGCTCGATAGCGACCGAGGCGATGCCGTGCTGCGCCAGGAACACCGCCGTCGATAAGCCGACCAACCCACCACCGACGATCAAGACGGGCACCTGCTCGCCGGAGGCGGTGGGATTGTTGGATACGCTCATGACCGGGTTCCCGTGTCAGAAGCTCCGCGCAGCTTCTACTATATTATAATTGTTTGCGGATTTTGATCCCACGACGTTCAGACCATGAGCTTCGTAGCATCCCCGAAACTGGTAACGCATGCAGCGGCGGCACGCTCCATCGCGACCTCGCCCTGAAGGCTTTCAACGTCGCGGAATATAGAGGCGAGGGCGAGCACGCGCCCATTGTGCTTGAACCTCAGGAGACAGTCCTTGCGTGGGATGTCACCGTCGATCGCGATTTCGTCCCACTTCTCGGCGTGACCGACATAGTTGATCGGGACATCGTAATGTTGACTCCAGAAAAACGGTACAGCGGTGAACGGTGCGCCGTGGCCGAGCATATTGAGCGCGGCCGTTTGTCCTTGACGTTCAGCGACAACCCAGTGCTCGACGCGGATGTTCTTGCCACAATGCGGGTCGGGCCAACGTGCGATGTCGCCGGCGGCGTAGATACCAGGTGCGCTCGTCTCGAGGTATTGATTGACAACCACCCCGCGGTCGCATGTGAGCCTTGCTTTCTCGGCAAGCTCCAATCGGGGCCGAACGCCGATTCCAGCGACAACAAAGTCAGTCTCAATCGTGCGGCCGCCTTTGAGTTTCACCCGTTTGCCATCGATGGCGATTGCGGTGTCGTCGAGGTGAAAGACTGCGCCGCGTTGCTCGTGCAGGGCGCGAATGAGGTCGCCCATCTGCGGACCTAGAATTCGCTCCATCGGCCGTTTTTCCGGCGCCACGACGTGAACCTCAAGCCCGCGCGCGCGCAATGCGGCAGTGACCTCAAGGCCGATGAAGCTCGCCCCTATCACAACCACGCGGCGCGCTGCCTTGGCGTATTCGATGATGGCGTGGCAATCCGTCAGCGAGCGAAGTGTACAGACATTTGGCTGGTTGGCCCCGGGGATGGACAGACGAACCGGCTCGGCTCCGGTCGCCAGCAGTAACCGGTCAAATGGAACCTTGCCGCCACCCGCGAGAACCACGTCACGGGCACGAATGTCGATGTCGACAGCCGTTTGACCCAAGCGCACCTCAATATTGTTTTCGCGATAAAAGTTCTCTTGGCGCAGAGGCACGTAATCGAATGGAGCGCTGCCGGCGAGATAGTCTTTGGAAAGGTTCGGTCGGTCGTAAGGCAACGCGTCGTCGCTGCTCAGCATAACGATGCTGTTTTGGTAGTTTTGCCGCCGTAGCATTTCGGCTGCTGCGAACCCGGCGGCCCCGCCCCCGACAATGACGATCTTTTCGGGCGCACTGCCCGCAGCTTTGCCGCGCGGCTTCGGCCGCTTCTGTTCACGCTTCTGGCTTACCCAAATCTTGCCTTCGCGCTGCTCGACTCCCCGGCACGCGATCGGGCTAAGGGCCGGCGCTTCGAGGACCTCCCCGGTGCGCAGATCGAAACAGGCGTGGTGCCAAGGGCACCGCACCGTGTCGCCGACCACGAGACCGTTGGCAAGCGGACCATGATAGTGCGTGCAATGCGCCCCGACGGCGAAAATCTCTTGTCCCTGCCGCACCAATAGGACGTCTTCTCCGCCAACATGACCGACGAGCATTTTGCCATCGGCAAGCTAATCAAGGGGAATACCTTGGGACAGATCGGGACCGGTCGGCTTCGTCTCGTCTTGAGCCATCGTCGTCTCCGTTCAACCCCGAGCGACCGACTAGGTCACTGCTTCGTGTCCTTCGAGCCGCGCATCGTAGCTCTCTCCGGGAAGGTCCCGCCTATATCCCGGCAATCGGATTTGCGGCACTACCACCTTAGACGACGCCAGAGCCTGAAATGTTCCCCAAATATTTCGGAACCTTTTGCCTAGCGACCGCATCCAATGTGCGGTTCGAACGAAGACGGGAATCGCGGAAGAACGATGGACAGTCGCCTGACAGAGCCCCGTTGGACGTCCCGAGACGCAGGAGCGGTGGGTCGAAATCGCCCGTCCCGTCTGCAGGCGGAAGAGGCGGTTCGCACGCTGATTTGGTGGGCTGGCGATGATCCCACACGGGAAGGGCTCCTCGACACGCCTGAGCGGGTGGCCCGCGCCTATGAGGAATGGTTTACCGGCTACGACAAAGAACCTACCCAAATGCTCGAACGCTGTTTCGACGAAATCGCCGGATACGACGAAATCGTGCTCCTGCGCGACATCCATTTCGAGTCGCACTGCGAGCACCATATGGCGGCCATCATCGGGCGTGCCCATATTGCCTACTTACCAGATCGCCGCGTCGTCGGTATTTCGAAGCTAGCGCGTTTGATCCAGGTGTTCGCTAAGCGGCTGCAAATCCAGGAAAGAATGACGGCGGAGATCGCACGAACGATCGATCAGGTGCTCAAGCCACGTGGCGTGGCCGTCGTGATCGATGCGGTACACGAATGCATGACGACGCGCGGTGTGCATAGTCGTGGAGTCAGCATGGTAACGAGCCGGATGTTGGGAGCATTCCGTGACACTCCTGAGACCCGTCACGAATTTCTCGCCGCAATCGGGTTGCGGCATGGGACTGGCCTGAACGCATACGGCTGCTGACGAGATCATGTCATGACCCAATCGACAGGACATAAAAGCGACGTCACGCTTGCCGCCGGCGAACATGAGCTTGTTGATCATGCGAAGAACGGCGACCAGTCAGCGTTTCGCCAGATCATGGAACGGCACAACCGACGGCTCTACCGGGTAGCACGCGCTGTAATGCGGGACGACACTGAAGCGGAGGATGTGGTGCAGGAGACGTATCTGCGTGCATTCTCCAATCTCTCCAAATTCCGCGGCGAGTCCTCACTTACGACCTGGTTGACACGGATCGCTTTGAACGAAGCGCTGGGGCGCAAGCGCAAGCAACGAGCAACCGTAACCTTGGAAAGCCTTGAAACAGCGCAAGAAACGAGCGCACAAATTATCCAATTCCCCGCCATGGACACAGAAGCCGATCCCGAACGCTCCGCAGCGCAACACGAAATACGAAGACTTTTGGAACGTGCAATGGATGCCCTTCCGGAAGCCTTCCGCCTCGTCTTTGTCATGCGCGACGTGGAGGAGATGAGCATTGAGGAAACCGCGGCCCACCTCGGCATTCGACCGGAAACGGTCAAAACCAGATTGCACCGGGCACGACGACTGCTGCGGCAATCGCTGGATGGTCAACTGGCGTCGACCTTGAAGGGGGCGTTCCCATTCGCGGGCGCGCGTTGTACCCGCATCACTGAGACTGTATTGAGTCGGTTAAGGACGGATAGCAGCCTCTGATCCGCTCAAATAAACAGTTTTGATCGTCTCACGGCTCCATCGGTTGGTACAAATACGTCGTCGCGGCGCCCCGCAGCGTGGATTGATCCCTAACCAGCGAGCCCAGATGCCCACGATACCAGGAGACTGAGGCTGCTACCCATGGTGAGCCATCAAGCCCAACCAAAAACAGCTTTCGTTTTTGCAGGTGGCGGCAGTTTCGGCGCCATTCAGGTCGGGATGTTGCACGCGCTTGCGGCTCACGGCGTCGCAGCGGATGTGGTGTTCGGTTCCAGCGTCGGTGCGCTCAACGGCGCCTACTACGCGGGGATACCTACGATCGAGGGCATCCGGCAGTTGGAAACAATTTGGCGCGGATTGCACCGTTTCAGATGACTTGGCGAACTGTCCTCGGTTTTGTGCGGCGAAGGGACTTTCTCGCCACGTCGGACGGCCTGCTTCGACTCATCGACAAGCATTTGCCCTATCGCAGCCTCGAAGACGCGAAAATCCCAATCCACATCGTCGCAACCGATATTCTGTCCGGCGAAACCGTTGTGTTGTCGAAAGGTCCTGCAGCACAAGCCATCCTCGCGAGCGCAGCGATTCCGCCCGCGTTCGCACCGGTGAAGTTCGAACGTCTGTACCTCGCCGATGGCGCAATCTCCAGCAACACGCCAGTCAAGGTCGCAGTCGAGCTTGGCGCGCAACGACTCATCATCTTGCCGACCGGATATGCTTGCGCGCTCGAACAGCCGCCAACGGGTGCGATTGCGAGCGCGCTACATGCGCTGACGTTGCTGATCGCCAGGCAATTGCTCGGCGACCTGGAAGGCCTCGATCCGCAAATCGATTATTTTATCGTGCCCCCGCTATGTCCGCTGACGGGATCGCCCTATGACTTCTCGCAGACAAGTGTACTCATCGCGCGCGCCGTGGAGAGCACCAACGCTTGGTTGGCTGGCGGAGGCCTTGAACGACCGAACGTTCACAAACAGTTGAGCCTGCATAAGCACAGTCACTAGCCCCAGATTGAAAATCGCGCGCCGGGAGCTGTTAGCCTCCGAGGGGTCCATTTGGGCCCTGCAGCTCTTCGATAGCGTTATTTGGCGATCATCACCTGACCCGTCATATTCGGGTGAAACTTGCAATAATAATCGACCGTTCCGTCGGCTTTCAGAACAACGCTCTTGGTGGCATTGGGCGGGACCATGATATCCCAGACGCCATTGCGCGCCGTCGCCGTATGCGCAACGAAGTCGGCGTTCACCCATTTGATGGTGTCGCCGACATGGGCCGCAACCTGCGCCGGTGCGAAGGCGAGGTTTTCGATTTTAATCTCAAGGGTCTCGGCGCGCGCCGATCCCGCCACGAGGACGAGAAGGAGCGCGCCGAGCGTTTGGCTAACCATTCCATTGTGCATCGTACGCGCCTTTACTTGAATTCCATCGCGACGTGCTCGGCGTGTTGCCCATGACCCTGAAAGATTTTCAGACCGGTCGTGAGCAGGTCCTTGAGCTCCTGGTTGCTAGCCGAGGGAATGAGCGTGTTCTGCAGCGCGCTGTTGACGGTCTTGTGATAGGCGACCTCGTTATCGATATAAGCCTTATCGAATGCGGCGCCGCTGAGCTTGGCCAGCTCGGCGCGCTTGTCAGCCGCCTGCTTGGTGAGTGCCTTGCTGGTATCGTTGTCTTCGGGCGTAACGCCGAGCTTCTTTACCAGCGCCAGCGCCTGATCGTTCACCGCCTTATGGTCGCGCTCCATGTTTTGCGCAAAAGCGGTCACATCCTTGTTTTTGGTCTTTTGCAGAGCTTGTTCCGCAGCCTGGATGTCGAGCTGACCGGCGGTATAGGCGATGTGGGCGATTTGCGGATCGGTTAACTTGGCGCCCTCCGCTGAAGCAACCCCGGACGCGAGCAGCAAAGCTGCGAATACGCCGGCGAACCTAATGAATGCCATGACGAATCTCCTTGTGACGGCCGCAAATGGCCGCGCTCTTGCACCACCATTGGATGCGGGAACGGCGCAAAGGTTCCGCTTGATGGCGTTTTCGGCTTAGAGGGAAAATATGGGGGCAACAAACCCGAGCCGGGCGGAATCGGTGATGTCGGCAGCCATTGTCGAGACGGGCTCTATGGCGACGACCACTCCTGTTGCCTCGGCCGCCCCGTGGGTGTTTACATTTTCCATGCAGACGGAGCAGTCAATCGTTGTTGATCCAAAAAGTCCCGGCAGCATCAACTCGCCGCATGGCCTGATCCTGTTCGACGGCGTATGCGTCCTATGCTCGCGCGGCTGCAGCTTCGTAAGCAAACGTGATCGCCGCGGCTATTTTCGCTTCGTTCCAATGCAGTTGGCCGAGGGACGTCCGCTCGCCGTGCAACTCGGTATCAATCCTGATCTCCCAGATTCCTTTGCGTTCGTGGCGAACGGCCAGGCCTATGTAAAATCCGAAGCCGTGTTGCGCATCGCGCGTGAGCTTCCGCGCTGGCAGTGGACATGGCTTTTTCACTTTGTCCCCTGCGCGATCCGCGACGCAATCTATGACTTGGTCGCGCGCAACCGCCTTCGCTGGTTCGGCCGTCGTGACGCTTGCATGCTGCCGAATTCCGATCGTTCGTGGCCATCGTGAACCGCCATTAGGCGAAAACGAAACCCCTGTCCGCGCAACGCCTTGCTGATTGAGCTCTTGTTCGACTCAATCGTCGCGCCAAAATTGCGCTAAACTGTTGTGATCGGCTTAGATTGTGCCGATCTTGATGATCGGCTTGACCGTGATCCCACGCTCGCTGTCGCTCGCCGCTTCATTGATGCGATCGAACGGGTACATTTTGGTCAGTTTGTCGAAAGGGAAACGCCCCTGCATGAACAAATCCAGGAGTTGAAGGATGAAAATATCGGGCACGCTGTCTCCCTCGATGATTCCATAGATTGTCTTGGACATTTGCATGAACTCGGTGACGTCGATCTTGATCTCGGTCCCGGGCGGCGCCGCCCCGACGATACCACATGTGCCCCGCACGCCGAGAGCGTCAACCGCCTGACGCACGACAGCAGATAACGCGGTTGTCTCCAGGCTGAACTGCACGCCGCCGTCGGTAATGGCCTTCACCGCAGCGACCGGATCGTGCTGCGTGGCGTCGATCGTGTGAGTCGCGCCGGTCTCTTTGGCCAGTGTCAGGCGGGCGGGGACGACGTCAACCGCGATGATTGTCGTCGCGCCAACGACACGGGCCGCCATTACCGCGCTTAATCCCACCGCACCGGCGCCGAACGCAGCGAAGCTGGCGCCGGGCCCGACTTTCAGCGCGTTCATCACTGCGCCGGCGCCGGTTTGAATGCCGCAGCCAAGCGGACCAAGCAGCTCCAGTGGCGCGTCCTTCGGCACCTTCACGACGTTGCGTTCATTGGCGACTGCAAACGTGCTGAACGATGACTGGCCGAAGAAGTGATCATGCACGCGTCCGTGGTCGTCGTGCAGACTGCTGGTTCCATCCGCCCGGCCACCGCTGAAATTATGCGCGTTGAAGTTCATGCAATTGGCCGGCCGCCCCTGCTCGCAGAGGCGGCAGCGGCCGCAGGACATGAATGTCAGCACGACATGATCGCCCGGCCGTACTTTGACAACGCCCGACCCGATTTTCTCGACGACGCCGGCACCTTCGTGGCCGAGCACGATCGGTTGCGGAACCGGATAGACCTGATCGCGCACCACCATATCGGTGTGACACATGCCGGTGGCGACGATGCGGACAAGGACTTCATCGGCGCGCGGTTCCTCAAGCTGCAGCTCCTCGATCGCAAAAGGACCGCCCTTCTTGCGGACGACCGCGGCGCTCACGGCATTTGCCGTCGCCGAAATAGCCATGATTTTCCTCCCTGGCGGATGCCGTTCTTGGGTTGCACCGTTAACCCGACGTCGCCGGCGATTTCAATCCAGCAACAATTGCGTCGCCGTGAACTGATCATGTCTTTGTACGATATGCGAACTGTGGCCGTATTCATACTATTAGCCGGAGCCCCGCCCAAAAAAATTCCACCGATTGTGCTGCCCGCCGGGCTTCACCAGCCGAAACTCCGATTCAAAAACTTTTCCTTGACACCTCGTTGACCGCACGACGAACGAGTCGCACGCGCCGCGCTGGACTTAAATCCAGGGAATAGTTATTGCACAGGAAGGCAACACCGGTCGGCCTCTTTTCGGCGCCGGTTCGAAAATAAAAAGTTTCAAGACACGTCACAGGCATCGCCAATCCATGACGTGTCAGGGAGTGGACGTTTAAACCAGAAACTCTGTCTCGGGAGGACCGAAATGCAATCCAGAAAACTGACCAGCAATCAGAGTAAAGAGCAGAAGACATTTGACGTCGCCGGCGTATCGCGACGTGATTTCGTCAAGCGCGCCGCCGCCGGGGCCGGCGGGCTAGCGCTCGCTGGAAAAGTGTCATCCGCTTTTGCGCAGGGCACCGAAACACTCAAGATCGGATTCGTCAGTCCGAGGACCGGCCCATTGGGCGGCTTCGGCGAAGGCGATCCGTATGTGCTTGGCCTGGCGCGTAAGGCACTGGCCAACGGACTGACGGCCGGCGGCAAGAAATACAAGGTGGAGATCATCGACCGGGATTCGCAATCCGACCCGGCCCGCGCCAGCCAATTGGCCAAGGCGCTGATCAATACCGACAAGGTCGACCTGATGCTGGTGACCTCGACGCCGGAAGTGGTCAATCCGGTTTCCGATGCCTGCGAGGCCGCGGGCGTACCCTGCGTCTCCACCATCATGCCGTGGGAAGCCTGGTATTTCGGGCGCGGCGCCAAGCCTGGCGAGCCCTCGCCGTTCAAGTGGACCTATCACTTCTCGTTCGGCGTCGCCGAATTCGCCAAGGCGTATATTTCGGAATGGAACAACGGCACGGTGCCGACCAACAAAAAGGTCGGCGTCATGTTCCCAAACGATGCCGACGGCAACGCGTTGCGCGAACACATGATCCCGATCTTCGAGAAAGCCGGCTTTACCGTGTTCGATCCGGGCGGATACGAAGACGGTACCACCGACTATTCTTCGCAAATCGGCAAATACAAGGACGCCGGCGTCCAGATCTTCACCGGCGTGCCGATACCGCCGGACTTCGCTACCTTCTGGCGGCAGGCTGCGCAGCTCGGCCTAGCCAAAACTATCAAGATCCAGAGCATCGCGAAAACGGGCTTGTTCCCGTCGCAAATGGAAGCGTTGGGCTCACTCGCCTACAACATCGCCAGCCTTTGCTACTGGCACCCGACCTTCCCTTATAAGTCTCCGTTGACGGGAGGAACGTCGCAGGAACTCGCCGACGGATACGAGAAAAGCTCCGGGCGGCAATGGAACCAGCAGCTCGGCGGCACCCAGTCGCTGCTCGATGTCGGCGCCGAACTGCTTAAGGCCAGCTCCAATCCGAAGGACAAAGTCGAGGTCGCCAAGACGCTGAGTCACTTCAAGGTCACGACTGCGGTCGGCGTCGTCGAGTGGGGCAAATTCCCGATCGCCAATGTCTGCCCGACGCCGCTAATCGGCGCGCAATGGATCAAGGCCAAGCCGGGCAGCAAGTTCAAGCTCGACCTGGTGGTCGTCGACAACGCCGACGACGCCAACGTGCCGATTGGTGCTAAGCTGCAGCCTTATAGCTGAGCCGAGGGGAAAGATTGCAGGACACGGCCGCGAGCAGCGTCGACGGCGGCCTGCTCGTCGGCGCCGATGTCCACAAGCGTTTCGGGGCACTGACGGTCCTGGACGGCGTCAACTTCAAGCTGGCGGCCAATGAGGCCGTCGGCATTGTTGGCCCGAACGGAGCCGGCAAAACCACCTTGCTCAACGTGCTCGCGGGGGCTTATCCGCCGTCCGGCGGCACCGTGTATTTCAACGGAGCCGATGTAACCACGTTCGACGCCGCCCAACGTTGCCGACTCGGCGTTGCTCGCTCGCATCAGATTCCACGCCCGTTTGGCGGCATGACCGTGTTCGAGAACTGCCTTGTCGCCGCGACGACCGGCGGCGGGCTTTCGGGCCAGGCGGCTTACCAAGCTTGCGTCGACTCACTTGAACTTTGCCGGATGCCACATATCGTCAACCGCCGGGCGGAGACACTCGGGCTGCTCGATCGAAAGCGTCTGGAGCTTGCGCGCGCAGTCGCGACGGAGCCGCGCGTGCTGTTGCTTGACGAGATTGGCGGCGGCCTCACCGATGAGGAAGCGAATGAGCTGGTCGAAACGATCCAGGCGCTGCGCGGGCGCGGACTAGCGATCGTCTGGATCGAGCACATCGTGCACGTGCTTGTCCGCGTGGTCGAGCGCCTGGTTTGCATGGACGCCGGCCGCATTATCGCTGATGGCAAGCCCGAGGCAGTCATCGCCAACGCCTCGGTGATCGATGCTTACATTGGGGGCACAAGCGCGTCGTGAGCCTGCTTGCTGTCGAACAATTGGACGCGTGGCACGGTCTCCTTCAAGCCGTCCGCGGTGTGACCTTCGAGGTCGCGGCAGGCGAAACCCTAGCACTGATCGGAGCGAACGGGGCTGGAAAGACGACGTTGCTGCGCGCAATTGCCGGCGCTCATAAGCCCGCGACTGGCCGCATCTTGTTCGAAGACGTCGATGTGACCGCCGTTCCCGCCTATGCGCGTCTGCGGATGGGCATAGCTCTCGTCCCGGAAGGCCGGCGGTTGTTTGCCGGGATGACGGTGAAGGAAAATCTAATGGTGGCAGGCAGACATGGCCGGCCGGGGCCCTGGAACGTCGAAACCGTGATCGAGGCCTTTCCGATGCTGGCGCCAAGGCTCAACAGCCGCGCCGCCAATCTGTCCGGCGGCGAACAACAGGCCACCGCGATCGGCCGCGCCTTGATGGCCAATCCAAGGCTCCTATTGCTCGACGAGGTTTCGCTCGGGCTCGCACCGATCGCCGTGGAAGCAGTCTATCGTTCGTTGGCCGCGCTAATTGCGAGCGGCACCACCATTGTCCTGGTGGAGCAGGACATCGGCCGCGCGCTCGGGGTTGCGACGCGTGTCGCCTGCATGCTCGAAGGCCGGATCATTCTTCAGGGGCGTGCCAACGACATGACCCGCGAGCAGGTCACGCAGGCCTATTTCGGTTTGCGGCGGGCAAACGGAGCAACGTCGTGACCTGGGTGACCCAACTCCTCAATGGCGTGTTGCTCGGCGGGTATTACGCGCTGCTTGCTTGCGGCCTTTCGTTCATGTTCGGTGTGATGCGGATCATTAATCTCGCCCATGGAGACCTCGCCATTCTGAGCGCCTGCCTGGTCTTTCTGATCGCGGACACGACGGGCATCTCGCCGTTCATTGCGCTGGTAGCGGTGTTGCCGGTCATGGGGCTGGTCGGCTGGGGCTTGCAACGTTGGATGCTTGAACGCAGCCTCCGCGCTGGAGTTCTGGTTCCGCTGCTGACGACTTTCGGTCTCGCCATCGTCATCGAAAACGGACTGTTCGAGTATTTCGGAGCAGACACGCGATCGCTTGCCCCATATATCGGCGATTTTGCGTATGATAGCTGGGAAATCACCAGCAACGTTTATGTCGGGTCATTGGCAGCCCTGATCTTTGCGCTTGCCGTGTTGCTGCTGGGCGGGTTGAAGTTGTTTCTGACCTACACGCCGCTCGGTCGCGCGATACGGGCCACCGCGGAGGATGCCGACACCGCGGCGCTTGTCGGCATCAACGCGCGCGCTGTTTACGCCATCGCCGCTGCCATCGCCGTCGCTACCGCAGGTTTGGCCGGCATATTTCTGGCGATGCGCGCCGTATTCACGCCTTTCTCCGGACCGGAGCAGCTGATCTTTGCGTTCGAGGCGGTGGTAATAGGCGGCATCGGCTCACTGTCGGGCACGCTCATCGGCGGCATCGTGCTTGGCGTCGCACAAACATTGGGCGCTCAGATTAATCCTCAAGGCTTTCTGATTACCGGCCACGTGGTGTTTCTGGCTGTACTGGCCGCGCGTCTGGCGCTCGGCGCATTGCGTGCACGCGGCGGCATCCGCGGAGTTTTTTCGCGCCCATCATGAACACAGATCGCAGATTCATCGTCGAGCGCTGGACCCGGTTGTCGGCCGCCGCCAGCGTGACCGCCGCCGTGGTATTGGTTTTCCTCGCTGTGGCACCATTCCTGTTTGACGCCAATGTCGTCGATAGCCTTACCACATTGTTCATTTATCTCATTCTGGCTGTGATGTGGAATGCACTGGCGGGCTACGCGGGCCTGGTTTCGGTCGGGCAGCAGGCTTTTTTCGGCCTCGGTGCGTATTTCGCCATCCAACTTTCCTATCACGGAATGAGCGTCTATCCGGCTCTGTTGCTCGGCGCGGTCATCGCCGGCGCGCTTTCGCTGCCGATCTCGGTCCTTATGCTGCGCCTGCGCGCCGGCGAATTTGCCATCGGCATGTGGGTAGTGGCCGAGCTCGCGCATCTTTTGGTCGCTCTCGATCCAATTATTAACGGCGAGACCGGTGTCTCGCTCATAGCGCTGAATGCCTACACCGCCGACGACCGTCGTGCGTATAATTATTGGATGACGCTGGCGGCGATGGTGGTTCTGCTCGCCGCTGTGTTCGTGTTGTTGCGCGGACGGCTTGGCGCCTCGGTGCAGGCAATTCGCGATGACGAGGACGCGGCTCAATCCGTCGGCGTGCGGGTGCTCGCTGCAAAGCGAACGATTTTCTTCCTTGCCGCATTTGGATGCGCATTGGCCGGCAGCCTTTGGCTCGCCACATCGATCTCATTTCAACCGAGGACTTATTTTGGCATTCAATGGACCGCCTACATGATCTTCATGGTGCTGGTCGGCGGGCTCGGGACCTTCGAAGGACCGATCATCGGCGGCGTTATTTTCTTTCTTATCGAGTATTTCTTTGGCCAAACCGGCGTGTGGTATCTGGTAGGGCTGGGCGCCGTGGCTATTGTCTTTGCGCTGTTTCTTCCGCGTGGATTATGGGGAAGCATCGAAGATAGGTTTGGGATTCGGCTCCTTCCGGTCGGTTACACCCTGCGCCTGCTTCGCTCGGATTTCTATCATGGTAGCCATACCGCACCTCCAAACGATCGGCTGCACGATTTAACCGAACCGAATGACAACGTTGAGCGAACCTGATTGGTTGCGGAGCCGTTGTTTGATGAACCGATGTTGGTCGCCGCAAGATCGGACACTCGCCGAGCTGACTGGAGAGCCATGAGTGTTGGCGCGAACGGGCAGCTTGGGAATGAAATTTCGGCTCTTTCGCGACGCAGAGACGCTTTGCTCGGCGGCTAACCGTCGGAAGTGTCGTCGGTTTCCGCCAAACGTGGAAACCTATGGAAGAGACCGGACTGGCTGGCTGATGACGCAGTCCATTGCGAACCAGTCTCTGCATTAATTCCCTGCTAACAGGGAAATAAACAGGAAATTTCCGGTATTATGGCGCAAACGCCACAAGCGTTTTTATAGGCATTGCCTACGTTACGGAAAGAAAAGCCCCGGCGCTACGCAGCACTTACCGGGGCTAGTTCGGGTTGGATCATCCGTCCTTGGAGAAGGACGGTCACGCCCCCAAGCTTAGTCCGATGGCGCAAATAGGCAATGGCCGAACCTCACGTCATTACAGCACTCAGAGCAAAGCGCGCTGAAATCAGCGGGCACGTTCACGACCTTGAACGCAAGCTCGCGCGTCATCGGGCAAGCCTTGCGAACATTGATGCGACGATCAGGATATTCGCGCCAGAACTGAATCCTGAGAACCCAGCGACTGTAACGCGGCCCGAGCCGCACGCCGCAACACGGCGCGCTCATACACGTCAGCCTCCCTTACGTTTTTGAAGCGCGGAAACGCCCCAGTCGATCCGCTTGTGGCGTTTGCGGGAAATTTCGCACAATTAGGCCCCCGGGCAGCGATTTTTATTGCCCGGTCACCGCGCAAATTCAATCGCTTGTGCAGAAATTCCCTACTCAAGGAACAGGGATTTTTCATTCGTATTGCAGGGAAGATTTCTCAATAAACAGGCAAATTATCGCACACGTCGATGAGCCCGCAAAAAGATATCCTCTTACCTGTTGGTAGTCTTCACGCGATTGCAACCGCTGCTAGAGCATATCTCGGCTGAGTTGAATCGGGGGATTCCCGAGGGTCTTTGGATGAGCGAGTCTGGCGGTATCGATTCGATTTTTGGAGGGCGATCGATGCCGAAACCATGTTCTTTGGAC
>Ga0116223_10002811_pt1 | contig 16043 bp, 11 predicted proteins | sample Sb_taG_3_FD_90092 | JGI IMG/M metagenome (GOLD analysis project Ga0116223, IMG submission 90092) | Peat soil microbial communities from Weissenstadt, Germany - Sb_50d_a_PC metaG | ecosystem: Environmental > Terrestrial > Soil > Wetlands > Peat | place: Germany: Weissenstadt | collected 2010-09-21 | reverse complement strand
CCGTCGAATTTTGCCGATGACGGTTCCTGCGCGAAAGTGATGCCGCCCTCGGCCTTAATCGCCTTAAGTCCGAGAGTGCCATCCGACGCCGTACCGGATAGAACGATTCCGATGGCGTTGCTGCGCTTGTCGCCGGCCAAAGATCGTAAGAACCGATCTATGGGCAGGTTCCGGCCGGACTCTCGCGGCTCGGCCCGCAGACGGCCATCCCCTATGCTCAAGGACACGCCTGGCGAGATGACGTAGACGCGATTCGCTTTGACGGTGGTGTCGGCAGTGACCTCCAGGACCGGCATCGGGGATGCCTTGGCGAGAAGCTCTGTCAGTTCGCTATGTTGCTTAGGGTCAAGGTGCTGAATCAGCACAAATCCCATGCCGGAATCGGGAGGCAGGTTTTTGAGGAACGCCGTGAACGCCTCCAGGCCGCCGGCCGATGCTCCGACACCAACGATCGGGAATGACTGTCTCTGTGACGCCGGTTTGGCTGGCGCTGAGGAATGTTTCAATCGCCTGGGACTCTTTTGTGGCATGCTGAATTCCCTTCCGCTGGGTCACCCCGGTTGGCAGGCGGACCCAGAGGGTACCCCGCCTGCCCCACGTTCTGCGCTCATGTTGGGCTACTCCCGGCAGCCGGCCGCTGGTTCTCGCTCGCGGCTGGCAAAGAGAATTGCACTGTCAGCCCCGGGCCGTCGTTTGCCTCAGCCCAGATTCGCCCGCCGTGAGCCTCCATGATGGATCGGCTGATGGACAATCCCATCCCCATCCCCTTGGGTTTGGTCGTAAAGAAAGCGTCGAACATCCTCTGCATGTCCTGGGGTTTGATCCCGGCGCCGCAGTCTCGCACCGCGACTAAAACACCGGGCTGACCTCCGGGCCCGGCGGATTTCTGCGAGGTCACCAGGAGCTCGCGCGATCCGTCTTTTCCTCCTTGACCGGCAAGAGGGGCGGAGGCTATGGCTTCGAGGCCATTCATCATCAGGTTCAAGATTACCTGCTGCAACTGGATTCGGTCGCCCTGCACGAGTGGGAGTTCGGGAGAGAGGTCAACGCGCAACGCAACCTCCCTTTTTGTCAACTCGGCACGCGCAAGGGCGACGGCCTCTTGAATCGCTTCGTTAATATCGAGCGACGCCGTCTCGTGGTGGTCTTTCTTCAAGAATTCGCGAATGCGGCGGATCACGTCGCTCGCCCGATTTCCATCCCTGACGATCAGCGCCAGGGATGCCTGCGCCTCGTGGACGTTCGGACTTTCGCCGCCGAGCCAGCGGAGACCGGCCTCGGCATTCGTCACCACACCGGCGAGCGGTTGATTGACCTCGTGCGCGATGGATACCGCCAACTCGCCCACCGTCAATGCCCTGGCGATGCGCGCAAGTTCGGCCTCCGTTTCCCGCAACGCTCTTTCGGAGGCTAGCGTGCGCTCTTTGGCCAGCAATTCAAGACGCTCGTGTTCCATCCGTTGGCGCTCGGTGATGTCCACGACGGCGCTCAGGACCCATCGGCCGTAGCTGGTGTCGATCGGATTCAGGGCGATCTCGACCGGGAACTCGCTCCCGTCTTTCCGGCGTGCACGGAGGTCTCGGCCTTCTCCCATCGGCCGGGCTTGCGGATTGGCGTAAAAGCTTTTGCGATACTGCGCGTGCTCGCCGCTCAGTTGCCGAGGCGCCAGAAATTCGACTGGCTGGCCAATCATTTCTTCACGGCTATAGCCAAATAGTCTCTCCATCTCGGAGTTGGCCAGAATGATCTTTCCCTCCTGATCCGTTACTACCATGCCGTTTGGCGCTGCCTCCACCGCCAGATGGAATCTCTCCTCAGCTTGCCGGTGCGCGGTGATGTCGCGGACGATCTTGGATCCGCCCACGATCCGCCCCAATGCATCCTGGATCGGCGACCAGGTTATGGACACGCAGATCAGCTTGCCGCTCTTGGTGCGCCGCGTGGCTTCGTATTGCTCGATCCGTTCTCCCTTTTTTATGCGATCCATAATAGACAGCGACTCATCGACAACGCCAGAAGGAATGATGGCAGAAATCGGGTGGCCGATCATCTCTTCGGCGGAATAGCCGAAGATACGCTCAGCGCCTTTGTTCCAACTCGTCACAACTCCATTCAAGTCTTTACTGTAGATTCCGTCGGCTGACGATTCCACGATGGATGCCAGAAGGCGGCCTGTGGCTTCGGCGCGCCGGCGCTCGGTGATATCCCTGAACACCAGGACCGTGCCCTGGATCGGCCCGCCCTCGCTGCGAATCGGGGCGCCACTGTCATCGATCGGGGTTTCCGTTCCGTCCTGTCCAATGAGGATCGTGTGGTTGGCCACTCCGACGACGGCGCCCTCGCGCAAGACCTTCGTCACCGGACTCTCCACTTTCTCTCGCGTGAACTCGTTGACGATCCGGAAGACGTCATCCAGATGCTTGCCAACCACTTCAGTTTCCGGCGCTCGCAGCAAGGATAGGGCAACCTTGTTGGCGAAAACGATGTGGCCCTCCAGATCGGTGGAGATAACCGCATCTCCAATGCTTGCGATGGTCGTCTTCAGAGCATCGCGAGCCGTGTGGGCATCGGCAAGAGCCGCCTCTCGACCGAGAATCGCCCGGTTTATCGCGATATAGCCCGCGACCAGCAGGAAGACGAGCAACAGAGAACCGATAGTCGTAACCAGGAGAGCCCCTCGGTTAGCCGTCAGGGCTTGGGTCTGAACTTCGCTCCGTTCGGACTCTACCTGGCGCTGGATAGCGGAGCAAATGCCGCGTATCTCATCCATAATCCGTTTGCCCCGGTCGCTGAGGACGACTTCCATCGCCGGTGTGACGCCTTGTATCCTTCGGACGTCGATGGTCTGGCGAAGTTCCGTGAGTTTCTGGTCCACCAGGCCGGAGAGGCGCGCGATGTTCCCATCCGGCTCGCCCTCCACCGGCGTCAGAAGTCTGTGGAGGCTCGCAAGCTCGGGCGGGACCATTTGAATCGCCCGGTTGTACGGCTCGAGATAGAGATCTTTGCCCGTGAGGAGGAATCCACGCTGGCCAGTTTCGGCATCCAGCAGAGCTGACAGGAGGCTCTCAACAGACCTCTGAACGGCGAGCGTACGAAAGCCCACCGCGCGAGCCGCGCTGTATTGCCGCCACTCTCGATAAGCCAGACCGGCCATCGCGAGGAGGATCGCCAGGGCTCCGCCGAGCATGACCGTATTCAGCCTTCGGGCGGTGGAGCGGGATGCATTTCTGTACATGCTGAATGATAGTGTACATCGCCGCAATATACATGCTAGTTCCCGATTGGACCCCGGGATCGCCTGGCGCGCTTGAGCAGAAAATTAATGCGGCTTTCGACGTCCTGATTGCGGTCGTGGTCGAAATGCAGCTCGGGGACGTGGCGGAGACTCAAGCGGGTGGCCAGCTCGTGGCGCAGGTAATGCCGGGCGTGCTCCAGGGCTGCCAACGATTGCTTCTGCTCCTTCTCGTTTCCCCGGATCACCACGCGGATATTGGCGTGGCGTCCATCAGGACTGACATGCACCTCGGTCACCTCGACGGCCAGCAGGCGCGGGTCGGCGGTTTCGAAGCCGATGATTTCGGACAGCTCTTCGCGGACCGCTTCGGAGACTCGTAATGTGCGACGTTCGTCCATGGGTCAGATTACTTAGGACCACACAGGCACGAATGCCTGTGCCACCTAACACAGCCACTCCACCGACGTGTCCGCCAGCTCGCCGCCTAACATTTGGGCGGCCTCTTCTTCTACCGAACGCAGTACCTTCTCGGCGTGCGTGTGGTCGGAGGATACCGTCACTGCAGCCACGGCGGCGCGCTGCCAGAGATCCTGGTAATCGATTTCCGCCACCGCCACGTTGAACTTGGAGCGCAGGCGGTCCTTCAGGCTCTGCACTACGTGACGCTTGTCTTTGAGCGAGTGCGAATTCTGGAGACGCAACTCCAATGTCAGAACGCCAATCGCCGCCATCGGATCAGACGAATACTTCGCTGGCGACACGCTCGGTGGCGAACGCCTCGATTATGTCGCCCTGCTTGACATCGCCAAAGTTATCCAGCGTGATGCCGCACTCCATGCCGCTCTTGACTTCGCTCACGTCGTCCTTGAAACGCCGCAACGAACCGATCTTTCCGGTGTACACCACCACGTTGTCGCGCAGCAGCCGAACTTCCGACCGGCTGAGAATCACGCCGTCCAGCACCTGGCAGCCGGCCACGTTGCCCACCTTGGTGATGCGGAAGGTCTCGCGCACTTCGGCCTTCCCCTTGTAGACTTCCTTGAACACGGGAGCCAGCAGGCCGCTCATGGCAGCCTTGATCTCGTCGGTGAGGTTGTAAATGATGGTATGGAGCCGGATGTCCACCTTTTCCTGCTCCGCCAGCGCCGCCGCGTTACGCTCCGGACGGACGCTGAAGCCGATGATGATGGCGTTGGACGCCGACGCCAGCAGGACGTCGGACTCGTTGATGGCGCCCACACCCGAGTGAATCACCCGGATCTTGACCTTGTCGTTGGAAAGCTTCTGCAGCGTTTCGGTAAGCACTTCGGCCGACCCGCCCACATCCGTCTTGATGATGATGGGCAGTTCCTTGACCTCGCCGGCCTTCATCTGCTGGTGGAGCTGTTCGAGCGTAATGCGGCTGGACTTGGCCAAGGCCGCTTCGCGCTGCTTCTGGTCGCGGAAATTGACAATCTGCTTGGCCTTGGCGGTGTCGGTCACCACCTGGAAATCGTCGCCGGCTTCGGGCAGCGACTCGAGACCGAGCACCTCCACCGGCATGGAGGGCCCCGCTTTGCGCACCTGCGCGCCGCGGTCGTTCTGCATGGCGCGCACTTTGCCGAAAACCGCGCCGCAGATGAAGAAATCGCCCACGCTCAAGGTGCCGTTGCGAACCAGCACGGTGGCCACCGGGCCGCGTCCGCGATCGAGCTGGGCCTCGATCACCGTGCCCATCGCGGGACGGCCGGGATTGGCCTTGAGATCCTGCATGTCGGCGACGAGGAGGATCATTTCGAGCAGCAGGTCGAGGTTCTGATGGGTTCTGGCCGAGACCTGCACCATGACCACGTCGCCGCCCCAGTCTTCGGGCAGCAGGCCGCGGTCGGAGAGCTGCTGCTTGATGCGCTCCGGCTGCGCCTCGGGCTTGTCGATCTTGTTGATGGCCACGATGATGGGCACTTTGGCGGCGCGGGCGTGGTCGATGGCTTCGAGGGTCTGCGGCATCACGCCGTCGTCCGCCGCCACCACCAGCACCACGATATCGGTGACTTTGGCGCCGCGCGCGCGCATGCGGGTGAAGGCTTCATGGCCGGGGGTATCGATGAAGACGATCTTGCGCCCCTTCATCTCCACGTGGTACGCGCCGATGTGCTGGGTGATGCCGCCCGCTTCGCGGGCAGCCACGTTGGCTTCGCGAATGGCGTCGAGCAGCGAGGTCTTGCCGTGGTCCACGTGGCCCATGATGGTGACCACGGGCGCGCGCTTCTCCAGGTCTTTGGTCTCTTCGGCCTCTTCCACCGCTTGCATGGCCTCTACTTCGTAGGTGACGGTGGCGGTGGATGCGCCAAATTCGCGCGACAGGTCGGAGGCCAGCTTGGAATCGAGCGTCTGGTTAATGGCCACGTAGATGCCCTTGTCCATCAGCTTTTTCATCAACAGCGCTGCCTTCACGTCGAGCTTCTCGGAAAGCTCCTTCACGGTGATGCCTTCGGAGATGGTGATCTCGCGGTTGATGGGCGGCGGGCCGGTCTCCACATGGCGCCGCGTGGGCCGCAGCATCTTCTCCTGCTCGACCCGTTCACGGGGCTGCGGGCGGGTGGGGCGCTTATCGCCCGGACGTCCACGGGCCGGCTCGACGGGAGGAGGCGCCAGCCCCGGTTCCATGCGCCCGCGCGATGTAGGATGTTGGGGCCGCGGCCCGCCGGGACGGACAATGGCGGGAGTTCCGGGACGGACACCCGGGCCCGCGCCCGTCCGGGCCACCATGGGCTGGCCGGGACGAACCGGGCCGCGATAGATCGGCTGGCCGGGAACCGGCGATGCGGCCGCGGGCTTCGGTATTCCAGGCCGCGGAGCAACCGGCTGCGATGGCATGGCCGGCCGGGGGGCGGAGAGCTTGGCGACCAGGTCGGGACGCGGCGGCACCACCGGCCGTGCCGCGGGCTGGCCCGCTAACGGGCGCCCTTGCTGCTGAGTGGAGGCGGTTGGAGTGCCGGGAGCAGCGCTGGTCCGAGGGCCCTCCCTGGGGACTTCCGGGCCCTTCCGCGCCACCAGGTTGGGACGCTGAGCCTGGGGTTGGCTGCCGGCCGGACCGGGCCGTACAGCTTCGGCGGGGGCCGATGGAAAAGGCGCGCGCGGGCCCGAGAGCACCTGGCCTGGCCGAGGGGCGGAGGTTCCCGCGCCCGGCAGCGGTTTGGGAGCCGAAGGAACCGGACGGCCGGGAGCGATGACCATTGCAGGCGGCGCTTGAGGCGGTGCTGGGGTGGGCGCCTGAGCAGGGGCTTGGGCAGATGCCGGGGCCGGAGGCTGAGGCTCCGGAGCGCGGTTGACTACTTCCGTGCGCGGCGCGGGCTGCCCGAGGATCGGCGGATGAACGGGACGTCCGGCCAATGGCGGACGAATGGGCGCAGCGGGCGTGGGCGCGACGGCCGCAGGTCCTGCCGCAGAGGGCTCTGCCGCGGGTGCCTTCTCGATGGCGGGCGGCTCGACCGCTTCGGCGCGCGGCGGCCGCTCGGGGTGCGGCTGCGGACGCGTCACCGCGTAGCCGGCCAGGCCATCTTCGTCGTCCGGCCTCGCGCCTTCTTCCGGCGCTTCCGCCACGGCTATTTCTTGGCCGCCCTCGGCTTCGGGTTCGAGGTCCGGAACCTCAAATCCGTAGAGGCGGCGCAGCTTGATGGCTACGTCTTCATCGATTGAGCTGGAGTGCGTCTTTTTTTCCTGCACGCCCAGTTCGGGGAGCCGGTCCAGAATTTCGTGAGCTTTGACTTCCAGCTCCCTCGCCAGCTCGTTGATCCGAATCTTCTTCATAGAAAAAGCAATTTCCGTCAACTGTGGAGCGGTCATCTATTGGCCATGCTCCGGGCTTCGTTCGTCGTGCTCCATGCCTTCCGGTCCTGTTCCTTCCGGCTGATTTTGAGTGGTTTCAATCCCCGCGACGTGTGCGGGGCTCGAAGCCGCGTCTTCTATGGTAGCAAACTGTTCCGGGCCGCTATCTTCCGGGGCGGCTTCCACTTCCTCCTCCGCCGGCTCGTGCTCCCCGGCAGGGTTGACAGACGACACAAACCGATCGTCTGTCCCACTGGCTTCCACTTCCTCCTCGGCCGGGGGCTCCTCGGCATTCGGGGCGGCGGGCGAATCTTCGAACTGGCTGTAGTAGGCGTTCACCGCATCTTGAATCTGCCCCACCATCTGGGGCTCGATGCCCTGGATCTCTTCGAGCTGCTCGGGCGTCATGCCGCCCAGCTTTTCGATGGTGCCCACGCCGGTTTCGAGCAACTTCTCCACCAGCGCTTCGGCCAGACCGTATTCGATGAGCACGGAGACCGGCGCGCCGGGCGCCACCAGCGCGGCCATGGCCGACTCCACTTCCTGGCGCTTCTCCTCCTCGCTCTTGATATCGATTTTCCAGGTCAGCAGCTTGGCCGCGAGGCGCACGTTCTGCCCCTTCTTGCCGATGGCCAGCGAGAGCTGCGAATCGTCCACGATCACTTCCATGTGCTTCTCGAGCGGATCGAGAATGGAGATGCGGCTCACTTTCGCGGGACTCAAGGCGTGAGTGGCGAAGACCACCGGATCGTCGGAGTACTCGATGATATCGATCTTCTCGCCGCGCAGCTCGCGGATGATGGACTGCACGCGCATCCCCTTCATGCCGACGCAGGCCCCCACGCTGTCCACATCGCGGTCGCGGCTCTGCACCGCGATCTTGGTGCGCTCTCCGGCTTCCCGGGCGCAGCCCTTGATGGCCACGGTGCCGTCGTAGATCTCGGGGACCTCCTGCTCGAACAGGCGCATCACCAGCTCGGGCGCGGCGCGCGACACCAGTACGCCCGGACCTTTGCTGGACTTATCCACCAGCTTGATCACGCAGCGCACGCGGTCGCTCACGCTGTAGCTTTCGAGGCGCGATTGCTCCTTCTTGGGGAGCTTGGCCTCGGTTTTTCCCAGATCCAGAATGTAGTCCGGCCCTTCTACGCGCTTGATGGTGCAGTTGACCAACTCGCCGGTGCGGCCCGAGTATTCGTTGAATACGGTTTCCCGCTCGGCCTCGCGGACCTTTTGAAAGATGACCTGTTTGGCGGTCTGGGCGGAGATGCGTCCGAGCGCGTCGGTGTTCTTGGTGATGCGAATTTCGGAACCGACTTCGGCCTCGGGATCGATGCGGCGCGCTTCCGCCAGGGTCATCTCGTGCACCGGGTCGGTGACGGTCTCGGCCGCCTTTTTGACCGCGTAGAGATGGATCGCGCCGGTTTTCGGATCCATGTCGGCGACGTAGTCTTCGTTGGTGCGGTAGTGTTTGCGGGCGGCGATCAACATAGCGTCCTTGACGGCGTCCAGGACGATCTGCGGGTCGATGCCTTTTTCCTTGCTCAGAATCTCGATGGATTGAAAAATCGTTTCCAAAGTGCCCTCGTCAGTATTGCCATGAGTTTATGTACAGATGATTTTCCGGCGGGTTACCACTCGAACTTCAGATTGGCCTTTTGCACCTGAGTGATGGAGAACCGCAGAGTCTTTCCGGGTTGCGTTTCGAGCGCCACCTCGCCGTTTTCGAATCCGGCCAGAGTGCCATCCCAATTACGCCGGCCCTCCACGGGATCCCGCAGAGTGACCCTGGCCTTCTTGCCCTGGAATCGCTGGTAGTCCTGAGGCTTGAGGAGCTTGCGTTCCACACCGGGAGAGCTGACCTCGAGCGTGTAGCGGCCGCCCGGGACGACGTCTTCGACATCCAGAATGGTCCCCACCTGCTGGGAAACCAGCTCGCAGTCGCCATGTGTGACGCCGTCGGGCTTGTCGATGGAGATGCGGACGAAGCGGTGCATTCCGCCTCCCTTGACCTCGACCTCGACGACTTCCAGGCCTTCCGAGCCAGCGACGCGTTGCGCGATCTCTTCGATTTTGGACGCCACAGCTTCCCGCATTTGTTGCAAATGTTACAGGGCCAACAAAAAAGTGGGCTTTCGCCCACTGGCTTGGCTCGACACTCAAACCATATTGTACCGTGTTTGGGGGCGGGAGGGGAAGGGGGGTGAAGATCGGGGGCCAGGGGCCGGGGGCCAGGGGCCAGGGGGTGACGGCGAGTTCCCGAAAAGTCGATTTGTTTTCCATGGTGTCTTAAACTCCTCTGTTTGTGTTGGTTGCGAGGGGGGCGCGCGAGTCGGGTGACGGCGATTGAGGCTCTTTTTGGAAATCGCCGTCACCCGGGGGGACAGGGGGCCTTGTGACGCATGGGCCGGGCGGGTCGAAATATTATTCGTGGCGTTTTAAGGCGCTCTTTTTCTGTGGGTTGCGAAGAGGGGTCGAGATTTTGTGACGCATCTTGAGAGTTTTGTGGAAAAGACGCGTCACAAACGGAGCGGCGGTGGCCGGCGGTTCGGTCAGTTCCTTCGAAGCCGCCGGCGGTGGTCTTGATCAGTTCCATATGAGTCTCTCCAAAAAAGAAAACCGCTCAAAATGAGCGGCCGGTTTTGTTTCAAGTCAACAACTTAGCGGGGAAGACCGCTCAAGAATGAGCGGTTTTCACGCGGCGTCCGGGACGGATGGCGCCGCGTTTCTTCCCGTCTAACACGCCCGCGCACTAAGACTGCGGAGGCAAACACCGAAAGTAAGTTTCGGTTTGGGGGAAAGTGAGTCAAGAAACCAAACGGCTTATGCCGTTTCGACCGTAAGTCAGTTACGGTTTGGGTTCGTTCACCGATAATGCCCCCAGAGTGCCGGCGGTGTTACTCCCGAGTGACGATGCGGCTGCCGGCGACGCGCGGGGCGCAAGTCTCTTCCTGATTTAAATGTAGCAGACCGATGTGCGAAGGCCGGGGTGGGGGGCGTTGGATGGGTCGGGTAAGTGGTTTTAAAATCAGCAAATGGGTGGCTGAAAAGACGCGGAAAAAATAGTTGCCGGGGGCGTGACCGTGATTTTTGGAGAGGCGGATTCAGGGGTGTTTCGGGTTAGTAGTGGGACGATTGGAAGCGTGGCGGTTGTTCCTGGCGGTCTACCGCAGCCGACCGACGCGTGTCCGGGGCTTCGGACGGTTGCGGGCCAGCGATGTGGCGCCGACATCGGCGTAGGAGCCGTTTCGAATCGACGGGTTGGGGTTACCATGCTCGAAGGGGGCTCCCGAAAATCGCTTTGACGACCTGGGTCTGAATCAGTTGGGAGCTGGCTTTGCCGCCTGGTCAATCATGAAGATTTCGACCGGGCCTTTGGAGCGCTCTAATTTAAGGCCAAGCTCCGGAATCAAACGCAGGAAGGAATCGGAATTGTCGCTATAGTTCGGTTCTGAGTCAGGCTGACGTTGCCTGTAATCGAACGATCCGCTCAACTCCGTTCGATCCAGAACCGGAGCGTGCAAAACATAGTCAGACGCATACTTCGCCAACTGGGTCATCGCGGTGGCGCTGACGACCCATCTTCCCCCGGCGTATCCAATGCTCCCAAACGAGCCAAGGTCTGTGGAAACCCCGGCGCCTGCAGAAGGTATCTCTGTCGGACGAAGCCCGAGCGTTTTCCCATTTCGTTCCAACAGGTACACATCGCCTGTTTTCGTTTCGCGATGAAACTTCAACTGAAATCGATCGATCAACAGCGCCTGCAACATCTCACGCAGACGTTCATCTTCGATCCCGAAGAGGGTATGCCTGAGGTCCTTGATGGTGGATCGCAAGTTCTCTGCAGGCTTGGCCTCGACATCGTAGTCATCTTTTTCAGTCCAGGCATCGCCACCGGAGATTTGCCAATATGACAATCGAAAGGCGGTAGCAGTTAGAGCTTTCAGGGACAGGGCGGAGATGACAACTCTTCCTCCCGGATAGACCTCGACTCCGACCATGTGCGGAACGTTGGGATCGACGGGTTTGACGCTGGCAACCTCGAATTCGGGCAACTCCGGCGCCGGTTTATCTTGCGCCGTAATGCGCTCGGTCGGCGAACACACAAGGAGAAGGAAAAGAAGTGTTGGGCAGCGGTACTGTCTATTCGTGCGCACTACCACCATATCTTAGATCTTAGCGCTCATCCCTGTTCCAAACAAAGCCTCATGGAGATGAAAGCTAAGGACTCATCCCACAAAAGCCGTTCACGGGGCAGTCTGTGGGGATTCCACGGTTGCGCTTGCAGACTCCACGCAACCGATAAGAACCGTGCCCGTCATCACTCGGCGAGGGCGTCAAGCCGCTTTGAGATGTCGAAAATGTCGGCCGGTATGTAGCCGCGGCCTAACTTCGGATGCCAGCGCCGGCCATGGGGAGGCAATTTCTCAATTTCAGCGCCGCACGAAAATCGCCGACCACAAACGGCGGATGAACCACCGATCTCAAAGTTTCGAGGATATCTTCATCAAGGCGGGCCCTGAAATCGGGACGCATTCGAATGCTGCGGAGTCGCCTCGAAAGCGGGTCTTGCGTTTCGCCGCTGTCCTCGACTCGAATTCCATGATCAGAAAGGCCTCAGCGGTGGCGAGCAGTTCGAACATGGTGAGGAGTTCCAGTTCGCCTTGCTGCGCATCAAAGTAAGCGTCGGCTTTCGCGGGAGTCAGGCCAACAAAGCGCTCCTCATGTTCGCGAATGGATGCAACCGCGGCTCCCGACAGGGCACGTTGCAGCATATCGCTCCGTGCAACGGAGTCCCGAATGCGGCTTCGTTCTTCCGCGACCAGCGGGGGCTTTGTGGTGCGGCGCGCCAGGGCTGGCAGGCGGAAGCGCCGGCGAAAGCGCCTGCCCCACCAACCAGCTCAGAATCCGTGGGTTGTCCAGGGGTTCTGGAAAGTGTCGACTCGGCACGCTGTCAGCGTGAGGCGGGATCGAGCAGTCTATCCAGGTCCGCGCGCGTCAGAAGCTTGCCGCGCAGGACCACTGCATCGATGTTCTCCGTGTTGCGGATATCCGCGAGCGGATTGGCGGTCAGCAGGACGAGATCCGCGATCTTGCCCGGCTCCACGGTGCCCGAGCGATCCAGCTCGCCGAAGTAGCGGGCGGGATTGCGCGTGGCGGTCTCGAGCGCCTGCATGGGCGTGAGGCCGGCTTCCACCATGAGCGCCAACTCGCGATGGAGCCCCCAGCCAGGGAATACGAAGCTGTTGGAAGCGCCGCAGTCCGACCCCGCCAGCAGCCCGACGCCCCCGGCCTGCAGCATCCGGAGGAGCACGACCGATTGTTGGCGGATGCGGTCCCACTGCTTCTGCTCGGAATCGGAGTAGGGTTGACGGTTGCCGGCGATCTTGGGGTCCCAGGTCCGCCAGATGCCGGGAGTGATGTACCGGCGCAAGGGGTGATGCTCGTAGTCGCCGCGGCTGCCGGTCTGGATGCCGGTCACCGCGGCCAGAGTGGGGGTGACCCAGACGCCGCGGCTCACCATGCGGGCGATCAGGTCGCGCGCCCATTCGGGGTCGAAGGTCTCGGCCGCGCGGTAGAGTTGATCGAGATACGGAATGCCCTCGCGGAGCTGTTCATCGGAGCGGGAGCAGCCGGGGAGCACGAAGTCATCGATGTGCTCGATGGACCGCACGCCGGCCTCGATCGAGTCGCGAACGGTGTGGGTGGCCAGCGGCAGATGTCCCACGACGCTCAGTTTCTGCCGCTTCGCTTCGTCCATCAGGGCGTCGAAAACCGGGCGCGGAAAGGCCATCGCGTAGATCTTGACGAAGTCGGCTCCCATGGCCTTCAGTTGGCGAATGGCATCTCGCGCCGATTCGGGACTGGTCACGGCCAGGGATCCGGGCCACGCGGGCACGGGTTCATCGACTTTGGGTCCGGACGTGACGATGCGCGGACCGAGGCGCGATCCGCTGGCGATTTCGGCGCGCCAGCGGAATACGGTGGGGGCGATGTCGCCGCCCATCTCGCGTACGCCGGTAATGCCGTTCGACACGAAGAGCGCGAGCCACGATTGGTTGTCGGGGATCAGTTCCTCGCCGCCGCGAAAATGCACGTGCATGTCCCAGAGGCCGGGGATCAGGAACTTGCCGGTGGCGTCCACGATCCTGGCGCCGCGGGGCGGCGGCCGTTTGCCGATGGATTGAATGCGATCGCCCGCGATTACGACGGTGCGGTTCAGCAGGGGCGGTCCGCCGGTGGTGTCGATTACGGTGACGTGGGTGAAGGCGAGCAGGAGTGCGGCCGCGGGGGACATCGTTCTTTAGCGTACCGAGATTCTCACGCTTTCATGAAGTTTCAAGGGATAATTTAGACATCCGGAGAGGGAGCTATGGCCGCTACGCAAAAACCCAAGATCCTGGTGTTGGATATCGGTGGGACGCACGTCAAGGCGCGGGTCGCGGGACGGGAGGAACGCAAGATTCCCTCCGGCTCCGGCATGACGGCCGCCGGAATGGCGCGGGCTGTAAAAAGCCTGGTGAAGGATTGGGAATATGACGTCATCTCGATCGGCTATCCGGGAGCCGTGATCCACGGACGTCCGGTGCACGAGCCTTACAATCTCGGCGGCGGTTGGGTTGGATTCGATTTCGGCAAGGCGTTCGGGCGTCCCGTTGCGGTGATCAATGACGCCGCGATGCAGGCCCTGGGAAGCTACAAAGGCGGCAGGATGCTGTTTCTGGGCCTGGGCTCCGGGCTGGGGTCGGCCATGATCGTCGACGGGGTTCTGGAACCGATGGAGCTGGCACACCTTCCCTACAAGAACGGGAGAACCTACGAAGATTATGTTGGTGTCGGGGGCTTGAAGCGGTTGGGAAAAAAGAGGTGGCGGCGCCACGTGACCGATGTGGTGAAGCGTCTCAAGGAAGCCCTAGGCGCGGAGTACGTGGTATTGGGCGGGGGAAATTCCAAGAAGATCGGGAAACTCCCACCGGGCACAGTGTTGGGCGACAACCGAAACGCGTTTGTGGGGGGTGCTCGGCTGTGGATCAAATAGCTATCGACAAGGAGATTGGAGCGATGGACGAGAAACCGGCGGCCGACACGTTCGTGAAAAGGGAAGCCGGAGCGTTGCCTGTGTCCGGCGCCCTGGTCTTCTTTGGTGCTACGGGCGACCTGGCGCACAAGAAAGTGTTCCCGGCGCTACAGAGCATGATCCGGCGCGGCAGCCTGAATGTGCCGGTCATCGGCGTCGCGAAATCGGGCTGGAACATCGACCAATTTCGCGAGCGCGCCCGTGACAGCCTGGCCCACTACGGCGGAGGGGTGGATGAAGCGGCCTTCGCCAAGCTCGTACAATTGCTGCAATACATTGACGGCGACTACCAGGACCCCGCCACCTTCGAACAGTTGCAGAAAGTGCTGGCTGGCGCTGCTTCTCCCCTGCACTACCTGGCCATTCCGCCGAGCCTCTTTGGCCCGGTGATAGAAGCGCTGGGACGATCCGGTTGCGCCCAGGATGCTCGCGTCATCGTCGAAAAGCCCTTTGGGCGAGACCTCGCGTCGGCGCAGGGGCTGAACGACATCATGCACTCGGTTTTTCCGGAGCCGGCCATCTTTCGCATTGACCATTACCTGGGTAAGGAAGCGGTGGAGAACCTGCTTTGCTTCCGCTTTGCCAACACCTTCCTCGAGCCGATATGGAACCGGAACTACGTCCACAGTGTGCAGATTACGATGGCCGAAGACTTTGGAGTGGAAGGGAGGGGCGCATTTTACGAGCAGGTAGGGACGATCCGCGACGTGGTTCAGAACCACATGCTGCAGGTAGTGGCGCTGCTGGCGATGGAGCCGCCCACGAATACGTATTCCGAGTCTCTGCACGACGAGCAGGTCAAGGTGTTTCGCATGATCCCCCCGCTCGACCCGGCGCACCTGGTGCGCGGGCAATTCCGTGGATACCTCGGTGAGCCGGGGGTCGCTGCCGGCTCGCAGGTCGAGACCTTTGCCGCGGTCCGGCTGGAGGTGGATTCATGGCGCTGGGCCGGCGTGCCCTTCCTGATTCGAGCCGGCAAGCGCTTGCCGGTGACGGCGACCGAGGTTCTGGTCAAGCTCAAACGGCCTCCGGTAGGCAACATAAGTCCTGGAAGTAACTATCTTCGCTTCCGGTTCAGTCCCGATCTCTCTCTGAGTCTTGGCGCCAGAATCAAGCGTCCGGGTCCAGGACTGGACTCGACGCCGGTGGAACTCTCCGTGGTGAATCAGGCTCGATGCGGCGAGTTGGAGCCGTACGAGAGACTGCTGACGGACGCGATGCACGGCGATGCCATGCTGTTTGTGCGTGAGGATGCGGTAGAAGCGGCGTGGTCGATCGTCGAGCCGATACTCGGCGGCATCTCTCCGGTGCATGTATATGAACCGGGCGAGTGGGGACCGGTTGAGGCGGCCCGGTTGGCGGCCGATATCGGCGGGTGGCACAGCCCGGAAAAAACGTCCTGAGGCGAGGATCGGGCGGTTACCGGGACGGATTTGGGGCCGGCCGCGCTGGTCCGCGAGTTGGATCCGCGCACGTTCGCCCGGTGTGCCGTAGGTATCGATGCCCGCGGAACTGAACATTTTGGCGCCCGCACTGATGCCCGGCAACACACTGAACAGGGAATAGCTGGAAGCCAGTTGCCGGGTCCCGGCATCGAAAACCGGTTCGCATCCGCGGATTGAGGATCGGCGGCATCGGTGGGGGCGGCGAAAATCAGTGGCCTGTGGTATGGCTCGGTTTCAGCTTCGGGATGCTGGCTGAATAGGCGATCTGTACCGTCCGAAACCGGGCGAATGGCGGTTGTACGGACTAACCTGGATTTCTCACGCTCGGCCGGCCGATGTGGCGCAGGCACTCGTGCCTGCCGTGTCGAGACTAGACTGACTCGTCTCGACACCTCTTCCCGGTTGTGACACACTGTCGGAGACAGGCGTCGGCATGAGTGCCGACGCGGCAGGCACGAGTGCCTGCGCCACGTTCACT
>Ga0116223_10002807_pt1 | contig 16047 bp, 9 predicted proteins | sample Sb_taG_3_FD_90092 | JGI IMG/M metagenome (GOLD analysis project Ga0116223, IMG submission 90092) | Peat soil microbial communities from Weissenstadt, Germany - Sb_50d_a_PC metaG | ecosystem: Environmental > Terrestrial > Soil > Wetlands > Peat | place: Germany: Weissenstadt | collected 2010-09-21 | reverse complement strand
TTGAGCTCACTGACGAATCTGTCGGTCTGCAGCATCATGACGTTGAATGAAGATCGACGCACACTCAGCTTCCGGGCACATAGAGGGTACGATGAGTTCGTCCACCTCACTCAGGATGTAAATGAAGGGTTCGTGGGAGAGGCCATACGAGAGCAACGCTCCATACTTATCTCGGATATTGGCGACCGGCAGCCGGTGTATAAGGAATGGGTCAAGGGAATGCGATCCGAACTGGTGGTGCCGATCATCGACCGGAACGCGGCCGTTGGGGCGATCAATTTAGAGCACTACAAGCCAGGGGCCTTTTCAGGCCAGGACGCGCGATTCGCGGAACTCCTCGCAAGCCGGCTGGTTTTTGCTTTGCACACCGCCGACCTGTACCAACAACTGACCGACCAGATTCAGCCTCGGCGGGCTCTGGGGCTCATCGCGACCAGAACACAGGATGCCAAGTACGACCTGGATGGAATCTTGAGATTGCTGCTCACCGGGGTCACGGCTCGCGAAGGGCTCGGCTTCAGCCGCGCGATGCTGCTACTGATAGAACGGGACGTCGGCAGGTTGAAGGGCCGTCTGGGAATCGGCGCCGTGACCCTTGAAGAGGCGAGAGAGAACTGGGAGAGCCTTCGGCAACCTATACCCAGCGATTTCGAGGAACGGTTGCGGGCTCTGTTGGAGGCCGTCGACCGCTTCAGCACCTACGTGAAGGGCGGCGTAGCGCGCGAGTCCCTTCTGACCGAGCGGATTCAGGAAATCGATTGGCCGCTGGAGACTATCGAGGGAGCCTTACGGGCGGCGGTCCATTCTACCTCCGGGGGAGTCATTCAGGTGGAAGCGGCCGCCGCGGATTGGTTCCGGCAGCAGCTCGCCGATTTGACCGGCACGCCCGCCGATGAGTATGCATTTGTGGTGGTTCCGCTGCTTGCCCACGGGAAGGTGCTAGGCATAATAGTGGTCGATGACCGCTTTATTCCTCTTAAGGAACGGCGACTGGCGCCCCAGGAAGAACTGCGCACGCTCGAGGCATTCGCGGAGTTGGCGGCGATGAGCATCGAGAACGCCGAATTAAGAGAGAGGCTTCAGACCGAATCTCACGAGGAACTGACCCATCAGATCAAGACGCCGATTACGCTTGCCAGGGCACGGCTTCGTGTTCTGGAGGAGGCACTGCCGAAAGAACGCCATCATGAACGATACCTCCTTGCTTCGGTCGGCGCCCTGATGGAGAAAGCCAGAAGAATAGCGACCAGCGTTCGGCTGTTTGCCAGCCTCTCTTTAGGACCTGACCTCCGCGGCAATTTCCGGGGAGTCACTTGTGAAGTGCTGGAGGATTGGATAACAGCTGTCATTCGCGACTACGAGCTCATCCTGGACGATACGCCCCTTAGTCCGCGCCTGGAATTCTACTCCTTGGTCCGCCGTGGTGACTTGGACCGGAAGATCATGGCTGACCAGTTGCTGATCGACCAGGTCGTATTCAATCTCTTGGACAACGCTCTGAAATACAGTCATAAGACGTCGAAGGTCCACGTAGAGTGGGAAGTGTCTCAGGATCACTTTGTTCTTCGTATAGAGAACCCCTCGATGCACGTTCCAGATGACGAAATCCGTACCTGCCGGGAGCGGGGCGCCCGCGGACGGGTAGCGCGGTCGATCAGTCCCGGTTCCGGGTTGGGACTATGGATCGTGGATCATGTGATTGCCGCGCATCGCGGTGTGTTGTTTGTAGAGAGCCCCGGCGATACGTTCCGCGTCACGGTTAGATTGCCGCTGCTGAGAGAAGGAAGGCACGAATGAAACGGAACTTTCGAATCGCATTGGTCGAAGACGATGCCGATCAGCGGAAGTTGACGACCGAGATGATCGGCCGCCATTTGTCGGATTTATCGCTGGTCGAGATCGTCTCTGAAGAGCATTTCCGGTCGGCGCTGGGCCGCGGAGAACTGGCGGACTGCGACGTCATCATAATGGACGTCATGTTGCCCTGGACCAGTCTAGATGCGTTCGTTCCGATGCCGCGAGATTACGACGGCTATTATGAAGCCGGGTTGCGCTGTATTCGAGAACTGAGATTGAGCGATCGGGGCCGGAGCATACCTATTATCATTTATACTCTGCTAGAATCGCAAGACATCAGCGAACATCTCAAGAAGATGGACCTAGTCGTCTGTGTCAACAAGTCACAGCCCGAGCAACTTCTGAGACAGCTTCGAGGGCTAGCGCTAGCGCAAAATGGTGATCAGTCGGCTCCCCACTGATCTACGAATTTGGATTTAGCCCGACTCTTCCACTCCTTTGGGAGTCGGACATCGGGTTCATAGCCACGTTTGAGATCAGCGCGCCCGCAGTTCTTCTATCCATCCGTGCACGCCCGACAAGTCCTGGGTCTCCCAGCGCCCGGCTTTGAACTGATCGATGCCCTTTTGGGGAGTCCACGACTTTTTCGGGTGAAGAATTACGGTGGCGGAATAGACTTGTCCAAGAACACGCTCGCGTGCGCTTAGGATCGCTTTGGCAGCCAACCGCTTGCCCTTCGAGCGCATCCGACGTTCCAACTGATCCGTGACTTTCGCCACCACGCAAGTCATCGCACCAACGCTAGAGAACGGGTTACCAAGCAGGTTCTCTTCGAACAGCGGTGCAATCTCATCCACGTACTCCAGCGCTTCTGCGGATAACTCCATCTCAAAAAAAGCGCCGTCGAAATAAGAATTCAGGCGTTGGCTGGGATACGATTCCGGAATGCATTCCGCTATGTATTTCCAAAGGTAGGCGCGCATATGTCTCGCTGTAGCGCCTGGCGCCTTCACATACAAGCAGTTTGCTTCCACTGCCCACACGGGCCAGTTCGACTCGATTGCGCCCGCTATCAGATCGTAGTGGTGCAACGTCGAACCGAACGGCTTTTGCGCGTCGGAAACAAGCAGACGGAATTGCTGCCGCTTGTCGGGGAACTTTTCCAGATATCGCGCCATTTCCCCGAGGGCCCGCGCGATCTGGCTTGTCCAAGGCCTGCCCAGGGTTGCGGACGACTGCGGCATCGCAAGGACGCCACGAAGTCCGGACATCCGCGTGCCGCCGAGGCGCGAAGACTCCCCGCGGAGCATTGCAAACCACTCACCTTCGAGATCGGGACCGAGTTGGTTGCGAATCAGCGCCGCGCGAAATGGATCGGTAATTCCGTAGCCATCCACGGTTGCGGGCAGCAGGTTATCCCGGTAGATGGCCAAGAGCGGCTCCCAGAGTATCTCAGGAGCAGGAAGTTCAGAGCAAAGCCGGAGCAGGTTGTGCAGGTATTGCCCCGCTCGCCAAAAGCGTGAGGTATCGCCGGCAACCAACATGCGGTCCGGCCGCCGCTCCAAGAGGATGCGGCAATGTAACGCCAACTGACGCCGAACGCTTCCGGGAAATGCAGCATCCTCCAGCGAACTCAAGATCCAGACCGGGGGATCCACACTTTCCCCGGCCGTCGCGCCATCATCGCCGTGCAACCACCGGACCAGTTGCTGTGCATCCGCGCTGTCCGCTCCACCGGCAGGCTCGGGATACCGCTCGAGCCATTCTAGAACCGGGTGGACATTGTTTCGAGCTGCCTCTTCAAGCATTCGTCGACTCTTCTCCACAGTGCGCCAATCACTATCAGTATAACTGTTACAGCGGCTTTACAGATATTTCCGTAACATCCAATTGTCCGTTTTGGCGGTATAGTGTAGCACAAGACGGTTCCAGTGTTGGAGCCGGCGGGCTGACAGGAATTCCGGAAATGATGGATCCGTAACCGGAATCGCCCGGCTTGCCGACGTCTTCTTGAGCTTTTCGTGCGTCTCGATCTTTTCCCCGGTCGACCTTTCGATCCCCTCCCAGAATTTGATATCGTATCCGATCTGACGATGGACGAATTCCGGCGGGAACTTCTCCACTCCGCACGGGTGCAGCAAGTCCATTGGGTGTCCGCCTTCCTCGACCGGAACCCCCGGAGGGGTTGGGAAGTGGAGACTGTTGGTGCCCGCATCGATTTGGGTGGGGCGCAGCAGGCGGGGAACCTCACGGATCTGGTACTGCAGACACACAAGCCAGGAATTGGGCGATGGAACCATTCCAAGCAGTTGGAGCCAGCGGTCCGCCGGGGCATCGAGATGCCTTTCGAAGGAATCCCAGGGTACGACCCAGGTGGGCTGCCACGGGTAATCGCGGTTGCGTCCCGCAAGAACGTCAAAAATGGCTTGGAGCGTGATGTGGACCTCTTCGGTCTGGGTCATTTTCTCCTCGATCCAATCCGCATATCCGCTTTCGAACTCGGGGAACCGGAGGAAAACTTCCTCGTATTGCGCCTTCCCGGGTAAGCCCTTCCGCAGAGGGACGAAAAGTCGCGACAGGTTCAGGATGTTGCATAACAGCAAGTAGGGGCTGAGTTCTTTGGCCTCATTGCCCCCATTGATCGCGGGATCGTCGAACTCCGGCTCCTTCTTTTCCCTGATGCGGGTTTCATAGTGATGGTAGAGGCACTCCACAACGTCGCGGGATCTTCCGGACGCCGCCTCCTCCAAGCGCCACCGCGAGGAGGCATCGAGGAAGAGCCTGGCCCGGCCCGCGGGGACCCTGTGGTCGTGCCAAAGGTTGCTGCAGACAGCCTTGCGTTCGGATTTTTCGCGGTCGTCGAGTGCGATCCTCTCCGTCTCGATGGAAAGTGGATGATCGGTCAGTTCCGGATTCCAGAACATTGGCAACGTTGGATTCTATCACAGTCCGTGTGCTATTTCACACTTTTTTGAGGCCTGTGAAATCAAATTGCCGCCTGAAAATTGAAATCGGTGAACGGTTTGCCCGGCATGCTTCGTAGGAGTGGATGGTTCCAGGTTAGGTCGCCGCCGGGCCGCCTTTCGCTTCTTCCATGGGCCGGGGATGGTGAACTTCGACATGGGCTTGCAGAAGTCGACCAGGATCCATGAGAGCATCTCGCTCCTGATCCGCGAGGAGTTCTTCAACGCCATGAACCACGCCAACTTCAGCAGCCCCAGCGGAAACTACAGCAGCAGCAGCTTCGGGCGCGTGACCAGCGCCGGGCCCGGCCGCGTCGGCCAGGTCAGCATGAAGTTCCTCTGGTAGGTTACATGCGAAACCGCTCCCGGATACGCAGGCGAAACCGCCTGCGCCACCATAACAGGTGCCGCGGTCTCAGAGGTGGGGCAGGCGGTTTCGCCTGCCACGATTAGAACTGAACGCGCCCACCCAACTGGAACGCCCGCGGGCCACCCGACCCGAAGACCTGGCCGGCGCGGCTGGTCGGCTGGCCGAACGAAAAGTTCTGGTTCGTCGGCGTTACCTGATCGAGGTTGAAACTGTATCCGCTCAGGTTGGCGATGTTGAAGATGTTGAAGGCCTCCGCGAAGATCGAGAGCTTGTAGCGCTCGCGGTACTTGAAGGTCTTCGTCAGGCGGACGTCCTGTGAGCTGAAATTGTCGCCCAGCGCGAACTTCTGAGGCAGTACAACCGCGGGGATCGTCTTACCCAGGGCGTCCTTCGTGCCGGCGTAGGTCTGGTTCCAGGACGCGACGGCGCGCTCCAGGTCTGCCGTGCCGCAGCCGGCGTTCAGACAGTTGAAGGCCAGACCGGGCAGCGGCGCGCTGGTCGAGCCATCGCCGGTCAGCGACACACCGGAGATAAACGGCATGATAGGCCCCTTGCTGCTGAATTCGGAAATCAGTCCGAGTTGGAACCCCCAAGGGAGATCGACCACGCCAGAGAGATTGAGGATATGTCGCGGACCCTGCGGGCCCCAGCTTGCATTCCAGTGGTCCAGATCCACCAGCCCGTTGTATCCGTGCTGATCGTTGAGGGCGTAAGAAGCGGTGAACTGATACCGCCGGGCGAAACGCTTGTTGACTTTGACCAGCATCGCGTTGTAAACCGAGCGCCCGCCGGGTGTCCAGAACGTGATCGGGCCGTTCGAGCATTCCACTCCGGGGGTGTTCTTTTCCGCGGCAGGGCATACGGGAATCACCGGCGAGCGGACACCATTGATGAAACGGTTATAACGGTTGTAATCCACCTCACCCAGCAAAGTGTTCAGATATACGCGCCGTACGAAATCGACGTCCACCACCAGATCTCTGCCGATCTGCCGCTGGACTCCCAGATCGAAATGCAGGCCGTGCTGTACCGGGTAGTTCTTGGGATACAGTTGTGCGGCGGCCTTATTGATATCGATATTGGTGACGGAAAGATCGTTGAGGTTCTTGGGCGCGAGTTCCGCGGCAATGATCGGCGCCTGTTGCTGCTGAATCTGGAGGTACTGGCCGAGAGTCAGGTTCATCAATTGCCCGGATGGCAAGGGCGCCCCGACCGGAACGGGAGCGCCGCCCAGGCTGATGTTGACAATGCCCGGGAAGATGTTGGTGAAGCCGGTTGTGGGGAATTGGATGCGGCCATTGCCCACCGGGCCTATGAAGGCTCGTTCCTGAAGCCGCCGGTACAGCGACTCCGTATCGTAGTAGATACCGAAGCCGCCGCGCACCACGGTCTTTTGAGCCTTGTCGACCGTCCACGCGAACCCTAAAGTGGGTTCGAAGTTGTGATAGTTGTTGTTGGTCGGCGAGAGGTCCGATCCATAGAGCGGCGCCAGGAACGCGGGCTTAGGCAAGTCGCGGTTCACCAGAGTGCTCTCGAAGCTCCATCCCAGCCCGTAGTTCAGGGTAAAGCTCGGTTTGACTCGCCAGGAATCCGCGGCATAGACGCGATAGCGGTTGTTGACCTTGGCTTGATCTACGTTATACGGCGGCGGCTGGCTCGGATCTCCGATCCCCACCACACCCCCCAGGAACGGGAGGTTCAGGAAGTCGGCGTTGGTTGCGATCTTCGTTGGCAGCGTGGGAAACAGCGCGGCGACCAGCGCTGCCGGCACACTGGAGCGCACCAGCTCCGGCGGCGCCACCACCGTGCAGGCCGGGTCGCAGTATCCCCAGAACCCCGTGCCCGGCGCATGTTCGATCTCCCCGCCGAAATGCAGCGAGTGACTCCCTCGTTGCCAGCTTAGCGAGTCCGTAACGTTGTACTTACGCAGGTCGCGGCCCTGCGTCGCATTGGAAGTGTCGCCGATCGTCACATTGGTGCCGGTGACCGCCACCTCGGGAAAACCCAGGCCCACGCAGTCCGGGCAATCGGAACTGCTGGGGAACAGATTCCGGTTCTGCCAATACTGGTAGCTGAATCGAAAGTCATTGACTAAGGTCGATTTCAAGACGCTGGTTACTCCCAGCAGACTCTGGTCGCTCCAGTTGGTATTCCGCAGCCAGTGCGAAGGCAACTGTTGGCTTCCGGCGGGACCGAGGCCCGCGTTGCCATCGTGCGAATACCGCGCGAACAGACGATGTTTCCGGCTGATAAAGTAATCGAACCGGGCACTGAGGTTCTTCCCGTGATAGGGGCTGAAGTAATTGCCCGCCAGGGCGGCGGCGGACGAAACGTTCGGCACATAGGTAACTACCTGCGTCTGGTTCAGGTATTCATAATTGAAGAAGAAGAACAGTTTGTCCTTTTTCACCGGGCCGCCGATCCACACCCCCGGGTTGCGGCGCGCAAAGAAAGGATCGGTACTAAGCGGGTTGCGAGCCAGCCCGGGGTAGGCCGACATATTGTGGTCGCGGAAGAAGAAGTAGCCGCTTCCGTGAAAATCGTTGCCTCCGCTGCGAGTGACCACATTCACCGAGCCGACGCTGGTGATCCCGGTGGACAGGTCGAAATTGACAGACGAAATCTGGAACTCCTGGACCACCTCCTGCGAGAAGTTCATGCCGGTGTTGCCCTCGATGGGGTTCCGGATATTGCCGCCGTCCACCGTGATGGCGGTCTTACTCGAGTCCCCGCCCAGGACCGAGACGGAGAAGAGGGAGTTGTACTGCGACGTCGTGCCGGGACTCACCGTCACGCCGGGCTCGAGGAATGCCAGGTTCAGAAAACTGCGGCCGTTCAGCGGCAGGTCCTGGATCTTGTCGCGGGTAATCACGCCCGCGACGCTGCTGCTGGAATACTCCATTAGCGCGGTGGCGGCCTCCACCTCGACCACTTCTCCGGTCTGGCCCACCTCCAGGTGAGCGTCCACAGTAGTGATCGTGCCGGTCTCGACGGTTGCATCGCGGACCAGCGTTCGAAACCCCGGCATGGCGGCCTTCACTTCGTAGACGCCCGGAGGAAGCGCCGCCGCGGTATAGGAGCCGTCCGGCGCAGTCAGCAGGTTTCGGACCAATCCGGTGTCCCGGTTCGTCATCGTAATCGCGGCATTGGGAACAACGGCGCCGGTGGCGTCGTACACCGTGCCGGATATGGATCCGGTGGGCGTCTGCCCCCAGAGCAGCATCGACTGTAAGAAAAACGTAACAACCAACCATCCGAGACGCGGCAACACACGTAGTTGCGTCGACATTTTTTTGTATCCCCTCAAATTCCGGCAAGCCGGGCGCTCAGAAGAATACACCACTGATTGGCGCGGTTGTCAAGGGGGAGAAGAAAAATAAGGGAAATATGCCGCCCTTCCCTCGTTGCGTGACCTCGACCTCGGGAAAGCGATAGTAGCCGAAGAGACGTCCGGTATAGACAACGGTGTAGCTATCCGAAGCAGTGGGATTCCGCACGGTTTTCAGATCCTGCTGCTGCGCGGTTCCGCCGAAGCTATTCCTCGCGCAGGGCGGCCATGGGGTCGAGACGGGAAGCCCGGCGGGCGGGCAAGTATCCGGCCATCGCAGCTACCGCCGCTAACACCGCTGCGGCGATACCGAGCGTCCACGGGTCATTCGGCTGGAGGCCATAAAGAAAGCTCGCTACCAGCCGCGTCGCCGGCAGCGCCGCGCCGAAGCCGGCCGCCAGGCCGATCCCGGTCAGAATCGCGGCCTCGCGGAGCACCATACGCAGCACGCTAGACTGCTCCGCGCCCAGCGCCATACGAATCCCAATTTCATTCCGCCGGCGCGCCACGTTGTACGACATCACGCCGTAGAGTCCGATGGTCGCGAGCAGGAGAGCGATCGCGCCGAAAAATCCCGCGAGCGCCGCGAGTAATTTTTCCCTCTCGATCGAGCTGTCCACCTTGGCGGATAGCGTCTTGAATTCGATGGACACATCGCGGTTGACGCCGGCGATGGCGGACTTCACGCCGGCAATGAGCGCGGTGGGTGCGCCGCCGGCGGATCGAAGCTCAAAGCTGGTGAGCGGACCGGGCACTCCGCCCTGACTCCAGGGGATGAAGACGAAGGGCGACGGCTCTTCCCGCAGCGAACCGTATTTCGCGTCGTTCACGATGCCGACGATCTCGACCGGACCGCCCGTGATATTCCCGTCGCGGATGCGGAAATGTTGCCCGATCGGATTCGCCGCACCGTAATATTTTTGGGCCATGGATTTACTGACGATGGCCACCTTGGGCGAAGTGGACGTGTCGTGGCTGTCGAAGTCGCGCCCGGCGGCGATGGAGGCGCCGAGGGTTTCAAAGTACCGGTCGCTCACATTGTTGAAGGAGGCCATGGCGTCATCGCGCGATTTCGGAGTGTAGCCTTCGATGGTCACTTCACCGGCCCAACGGCAGTGACAGACCGGCGTGATGTAGGAGACGCTGGCCGAGCGGACACCCGGAATCGCGCGCAGTTGGTCCAGCATCTCCCGATAAACGGCGGACCACCGCTCCCTGGGATAATGTCCGCTGCTAAGATCGGCGGTGACCAGCAGCACGTGGCCGCTCTCAAATCCCGCATCGAGCGAAATGAGTTTCCAAAAGGTCGAGAGCATCAGGCCCGCGCCCACCACCAGTAACAGGGACAGAGCGATCTGCGCCATCACCAGCACTTGGCCGAGGCCCAGTTTCGTTCCTTCGATCGCGCCCCGGGCATGGGCCTTCATCGCGGATTGGGGATCGACGCGCGTGCCTCGCCAGGCCGGCGCGATGCCGAACAGCAGGCCGGTGAGGATGGCCACGCTCGCGGTAAACGCGAGGACCCGGAGGTCCAAAGCGAGGTCGAGGGAAGCATCGAGAAATCGAGCCAACAGGCGGGCGCCCCATTCCGCGAAGAGAACGCCCAGCGCCGCGCCGATGCCCGACAGCAGCAGGCTTTCGGTGAGCAACTGGCGCATCAAGCGGCCGCGTCCGCCGCCAACGGCCATGCGGATCGCGATCTCTCGCTGCCGGGACGCGCCGCGCGCCAGCAGCAGGTTCGCCACGTTGGCGCAAGCGATCAGCAGCACTACGCCAACCATCGTCATGAGAACCATCAGAGCCTGGCCGTATTCCCGGCGCAGCCAGGAGATTCCGTTGGCGGCGGGGTACGTATCGAAGGTCCGCTGCAAGTACCGGTCCCGGTCTTGGGGCCCCAACTGGCGGCCGTCTTCTCTGGTCAGCCCGCTGTCGTCGAGAGTGGCTTGATAAATTTGCGGCGCGAGCGCTTTCAGGCGGGGCGTAGCCTGGCTTGCCGGGACGCCGCTCTTCAAGCGTCCGATGACTTGCAGCCAGCCGACGGGATAGAAGTTCGTGTCGAGCATGCGGGGGTAGCCGCTGCCTATGAGCGTTACCGCGCAGAGCGGCGCCATCACATCGGCCGCGGCGCCTACCTCGGTTCCGGTAAATCCGGGTTCGGTGACGCCCACGATCCGGATCGGATGCCTGTCGATCGAAATCGTCTTGCCGAGGACGCCGGCCCGGCCGCCATATTCGCGCTGCCAGAAGCCATAACTCAGGACCGCGCTTCCGGCGCAGCCGCGCGTATCGTCAGCGGGCTCGAGCGTTCTGCCGAGCACGGCGTGTACGCCCAACGTGTCGAAATATTGCCCCGACGCGTAGACGCCATTCACCGGACGCGCCTCGCCTCCCGAAGCGAGATTGAAGCCCCAGCGGCCATAGGCGAAGATCCCCGAGAATACGTCCTGGCGATCGCGAAGATGCTCCCAGGTAGGGTTGGTGTAGCCCACGTAAGACTGCGTGCCCATCATCACCTGGAGCAATTCCTCGGGATGGGGCACCGGCAGAGATTTCAGGATGGCCGCGTCGATGAGGCTGAAAATCGCGGTGTTGGCACCGATTCCGAGGGCGAGAGAGAGAATCGCCGCGGCGGCGAAGCCGGGACTCCTGCGCAGAGCGCGAAGGGCATAGCGAAGATCCTGAAAGACGGCGTCAAGCACGATAAGTACAGTATGCACGTTGCGCGGACTCCCTTGACAGACCCGCCCACTACCAGTAAACTACATACATTCTGATTACTGGTATGACCGATCCCCTGAAGCCCGCCGATTTCCACATTCTGCTCGCGCTCCTCGACCACGAGCGGCACGGGTACGAAATCATGAAAGAAGTGGAGCGCGAGTCGCGAAACACGGTGCGGCTGGAAGTCGGCACCCTCTACCGCATTCTGGCGCGGCTGCTGGACGACAGCCTTCTCCAGGAGGCCGGGGGAGACGGCCGCCGCCGCAACTACCGGCTCACGGCCATGGGGCGGCGGGTGGTCAAAGCGGAAGCCGCGAGGCTGGCGGGCGTGGTGGACCGGTTGCGTGCGCGCAAGCTGCTGCCGCACGCTGAGGCCTGAAATGCGGCGGGTGGTCGCGATTTTGCTGCGGCTTTTTCCGCGCCGGTTCCGTCGGGAGTTCGGCGCGGACCTCTGCGCCACTTTCGATGACCGCTGGCAGGAGCGTCGCGGGTGGCGGCTGGCGGTGCGAACCATCGCCGACCTGATCGGCAGCGCCTTTCTGCTTTGGGCCGGCGACCTGCGCGGTTCACGACAGACCAAATCCACAGGAGACCCCCTCATGACGACCAGCTTACAGGACGCCAAATTTGCCGTCCGCACGCTCGCCAAGACTCCCGGCTTCACCGCCGTGGCCGTGATCACGCTGGCCCTGGGAATCGGCGCCAACACCGCCATCTATTCGGTGGTCAACGCGGTGCTGTTCAAGGGCCTGCCGTATCCCAACCTTTCCCGCCTGGTCTTCATCAACGAATCGCTGCCGAAATCGCCGTACCTGAACGTGGCCTGGCCCGACTTCCTCGACTGGCGCGCGCAGAACCAGGTCTTCGTGGATATGGCGGCGTTCCAGCCCAACAGCATGCAATACCACGGAGGAGACGAACCGGAGTCGGTCCGGTGCGGGTGGGTCACCGGCTCGTTGTTTCCGCTATTGGGGGCCAAGCCCACGCTGGGCCGCATCTTCTCCCCGGAAGAAGAGAAGCCCGGCGCGGCGGCCGTGGCGGTGGTGAGCTACCGGTTCTGGCGCAACCAATTGAAGGGCGATCCGCAGGTGGTGGGCAAGCCGGTGGGCTTCGCCAACGGCGCCATCGTCATCGGCGTGCTGGGGCCCGAGTTTCAACTCCAGCCGGGGGAACCGGACGTTTTCTTTCCAGCCGGCGCGCGCGCGGGCGATCCCGATTTCACCAACCGCGCCAACCACCCGGGCCTGATGGTCATCGCCGAGATGCGGCCAGGCGTTTCGATCGGGCGGGTGCGGGCGGAAATGAAGACCATCATGAGCCGCCTGGCGCAGGCGTTTCCGGAGTCCAATCGCGATGAGACCGCCAGGGTCGCTCTCATGACGGACCGCCTGTTGGGCGATGCCCGCACGGACCTGTGGATCCTGCTTGGCGCGGTGGCCTTCGTGCTGCTCATCGCGTGCGCCAACGTGGCTCACCTGGCCCTGGCGCGGGCGGCGGGCCGGCAGCGGGAGTTCGCGGTGCGGGTGGCGATCGGCGCCAGCCGCTCGCGCCTCATCCGCCAGATGCTGGCCGAGAGCCTGCTGCTGTCGCTCGCGGGCGGCGGCGCGGGCCTGCTGATGGCTTACTGGTGCCTTCCGCCGCTGGTGGCGATGTACCCGGCCACGCTGCCCGGGCTGAAAGACGTGCGGCTGGATTCGGGCGTGCTGCTGTTCACGCTGGGTGTTTGTCTGCTGGCCGCCGCCCTGTTCGGTCTCGCGCCCATGCTGCAACTGCTGCGCGCGGGGATGACGACCGGGCTCAAGGAAGCGGCCGCGAGCCCCGGCAGCGGCAGGCGCATCCGTTCCGCGTTGTTCGTCGCCGAAATTGCGGTGGCCATCGTGCTCACGGTGGGCTCGGGCCTGCTGCTGCGCAGCCTGGCTGCGGCGCTCGACGTGAATCCCGGATTTCAGGCGGACCATTTGCTGGCGCTCGACGTGGTGCATTCGGGCGGCGGCCCCGCACGGCATTTCCAGTTCTTCCAGGAAGCTCTCGATCGCATTGCGCTCGATCCCGGCGTGGAATCGGCCAGCGCCGCGATGTGTCCGCCCCTGTCCGGGACCTGCTGGACTTCGCCATATGAGCTGGAGGGACAGACCCCGCCTTCCCAGCGGCCGTGGACGGCACTGAACATGGCGATGCCGGGCTATCTCCAAACCATGCGGGTCCCACTCATGGAAGGCCGCCTGTTCACCGCGGCGGACACGGGCGGATCGGGCCGAATCGTCATCGTCAACCAGACGCTGGCACGGCTGGTGTGGCCGCACGGCGGCGCGGTGGGGAAGCACATCCGCATCGTCTACGGAGGCGGCGACCTGGAAGTGGTAGGCGTGGTCGCGGATGTGAAGCAGGACGGGCTGGATTCGCCGGCTGTCTCGGAGGCCTACGTTCCCGCGGCGCAGATGCCGGTGAACTTCATGACCATCGTGGTGCGGACCTCGGTGGACCCCGCCAGCCTGACGCGCGGGACGGTGGCCGCCATCCGCAGCGTCGAGAAGAGCCAGGCGGTTTCGCACATCGCGCCCATGACCAAGGTGCTGGCCGCATCCGTGGCGCGCAGAAAGTTCGCGGCGTTTCTGCTGGGAGTGTTCGGCGCGCTGGCGTTGGTTCTCTCGGTGGTGGGCGTCTCCGGGATCATGGCGTATACGGTGACGCAGAGGACGCGCGAGTTCGGCATCCGCATGGCGATGGGCGCCCGGCCCGGCCAGGTGTCGCGGCTGGTCCTGGGGCAGGGATTGCGGCTGACGGCCATCGGAGTGGCGCTGGGGTTGGCGGCGGCCGCGGGTCTGACGCGCCTGCTCACCAGCATGCTGTTCCACGTGAAGTCGCGCGACCCGCTGACATTTGTCGCGGTGGCCGTTTTGCTGACGGCCGCGGCTGCGATGGCTTGCCTGGTGCCCGCCCGGCGCGCGGCGCGGGTGGATCCGATGACGGCGTTGCGGTGGGATTGAGAGTGTCTGCACGCTTTGACTGGCGCAATCGTCGGACATCCCAGAAGAGCCCCATGCGCAGAATCCGCGCTTTCCCTGAAACTGCCGCGCTACTCGCCACAGCCGCCGCCGTTGCGATCGGACAGACGCAATCGCCCGCGATCACGCCGAAATTCGAAGTGGCCTCCGTCAAGCCCTGCAGGGACGACTCCGGACCCGGCTATCGGGGCGGACGTGGGGCCCCATCTCCCGGAAGGCTCGATCTCGTGTGTCAACCCTTGAGGGTCTTCATTGTCAGGGCTTATGTCTACTACAGAGATGGCCATTTCAATATCCTCCAGCCGCTGCCGGAACTCCAGGGTGCCCCGGACTGGATCGATGACCGCTACTCCATCACCGCAAAAGCGGAGGGCATCGCCAGCGAAGGGATGATGGATGGACCGATGCTGCAAGCTCTTCTGGAAGACCGCTTCAGGCTGAAGATCCACCGCGAAACCAGGGAGGTTCCGGTCTATGAGTTGACTGTCGCAAAAGGCGGCCTGAAGGTGCCGCGATTTGCAGCCGGGAGTTGCACTCCCATCGACTGGAATAGGCCTCTACCAGATCAAATCCAGAGCCAGGCCGAAAAGCACTGTGTCGATAGGGTCACGGGAAGGGGAGCGAATGCGATCTTGCAACTCGACGGAATCGGTGTCGCTGCATTGATCAAGATCTTCCTCTCCCGGCTGGACCGGCCGGTCATCGACAAAACCGGCCTCACCGGGCTATTCGATTTTCATCTGGAATATGCACCCGGCCAAGCCGGCCCAGATGGCTCGGACCCTGTCGATATGTCTATCTTTAGCGCCTTACAACAGCAGCTCGGTTTGAAGCTCACGCCGGCCAAGGGACCCGGCGAACTCCTCGTCATCGATCACGTCGAGCGGCCTTCTGAAAACTAACGCGCCGCCCTTTTCAGGACAATTCCGCTGGGCTCTGCGGAGGAGATGTCCCCCTTCCTGCTGGCGTACTCCTCCGCTTGTCGAGATCGAGCACCGTCCCCGTGCCCGCGTAGCGTGCGATGCACCGAAATTGTAACGAGGCGGCAGGAGATGCCCTCGACATCCTACTGATCCTCGGGGATCGGGCCCGTTCTCCCGGAGCCTGTCTTTTTGTCGCGGTCACGAACTCGGGCCTGAACAGGGGTGAATCCCTTCGGGTACAACTCGATTCCCCGATAGCGTCGCCGCATCCTCTTCGTTTCGCAAAACTTGTCGATGCTGCGCTCCCTCGATAGCAGGAATTTCAGAAAGCTGATTCCTTTGTACCGGCAGGTCTGGTAAATGCTCAACAGCACCAGATAATCGTCCAGCCCCGCCTCCTTCATCGTGCCGACCGTACGCTCGCGATAGTAGGCGAACTGCTTGATCGCGTTCTCCTCGTTGTTATTGTTCCAAGGCACTGAGTCGTATTGAATAAAGGTGAATAGTTTATCCGGACACTTGAGTAGCCGGTCCCGTATAGCGCGGGCGGTGTCCGAGCGGGGACATTGATCCGACAGCACGCGGAAGAATTTCTCGACCTCGCCCGCGTGCCGTTCCAGATGGCGCCGTTTTAGGCCGTGCTCGTCCACAGTGGCTAGGATTGAGCGAAGTAACGCGCCAAACTGTTTGGTGAAGGACTGCAGGTCCTCATCAAAGGGGTTGTTCAGCAAATCCTGATTCATGTCGCGAATCAGGTGAATTAGGCATTTCTGTTGCGGGCACGGAAGGGAGTCGTAGCCAACGTAGAAGTCGGATACCAGAACACCTTGGAACTCCCGCAGCATTTCCTGTAGGAACTCTGCCTCCCTGGTCGGCCTGTTCATGAATACGACTTCCTCCATGTTTGCCAGGACCCACACGTACCCTTTGCCAGTCCGCA
>Ga0116223_10002806_pt1 | contig 16048 bp, 9 predicted proteins | sample Sb_taG_3_FD_90092 | JGI IMG/M metagenome (GOLD analysis project Ga0116223, IMG submission 90092) | Peat soil microbial communities from Weissenstadt, Germany - Sb_50d_a_PC metaG | ecosystem: Environmental > Terrestrial > Soil > Wetlands > Peat | place: Germany: Weissenstadt | collected 2010-09-21 | reverse complement strand
TCGCTGCCCGCAGCGGTGAGAGTGCAGATTCTCACTGACCGGACGACAACGATTCGGGCGTCGATCAAAGATGTGTACTTTGAACTGATGCTGGCGATCGCGCTCGTGATCATGGTCGTATTTCTGTTCCTGCGGAATTTGGCGGCGACCGCGATCCCCAGCGTCGCCGTGCCGCTCTCGCTGATCGGTACGTTTGGCGTGATGTATCTGCTGGGCTATAGCCTGAACAATCTGACGCTGATGGCGTTGACCATCTCCACCGGGTTCGTGGTCGATGACGCCATCGTCATGATCGAGAACATCGACCGCTACCTGGAAGCGGGAGACTCACCACTGGACGCGGCGTTGAAAGGATCGGGGCAGATCGGATTCACGATTGTCTCGCTGACCGTGTCGCTGATCGCGGTGCTGATACCGCTGCTCTTCATGGGCGACATTGTGGGACGCCTGTTCCGCGAGTTCGCCGTAACCCTGGCGGTGACGATTCTGGTGTCGGCGGGGGTATCGCTCAGTTTGACGCCGATGATGTGCGCCAAACTCCTCAAGCATCGCCAGGAAGGCAAACAGGGACGCTTCTACGACGTCACTGAAGATTATTACAACCGGATCATCGCCTTCTACGGGCGCACTGTGAAATGGGTGCTGAAGCATCAGACCGCGACCCTGCTGGTGACCTTGTCGACTCTGATTCTGACGCTGGCTCTTTATGTGGTGGTGCCGAAGGGATTCTTCCCGGTGCAGGATACGGGCGTGATTCTGGGCGTATCGGAGGCGCCGGACAGCGTTTCCTTCGACGCGATGGCGCAGCGCCAGCAGGAGCTGGCCAAGGTCATTCTGCAGGATAAGGATGTGGAGAGTTTGTCGTCCTTCATTGGAGTCGACGGCACGAACACCACGCCCAACGCGGGCCGCATCCAAATCAATCTAAAGGCGCGCGACGAGCGCTCCGACGATTCGTCGGCGATCATCCGCCGGCTGCAGCCGCAACTGGCCAAGGTCGAGGGCATCACGTTGTACATGCAGCCCGTGCAGGATCTCACCGTAGAAGACCGGGTGAGCCGCACGCAGTTCCAGTACTCAATCGAGGACGCGGATGCCCAGGAACTGGCGCAATGGACGCCGAAGCTGGTGGCTCAGCTGAAAACCAAGCCCGCGTTGACCGATGTTGCCACCGACCAGCTTAACAATGGGCTCAGGACGAACGTCAGCATTGACCGGGATACGGCGTCACGTCTCGGGATTTTCCCGCAAGCCATCGACAACACACTGTACGACGCTTTCGGACAGCGGCAGGTGTCCACGATTTTCACACAACTGAACCAGTATCACGTGATCCTCGAGGTGCTGCCCAGCTTCGCGCTGACTCCCGACTCGCTGAAGGACATCTACATCCGGCCGAGCACGGTGACGGTGAACACGGGAGCGCCTACCGCCAACGGTGCTGCCGTGACCACCAGTGGCGCGCCGGTTCCGATCTCGACGTTCACACGCATGCGGTCGGGCAGCACTTCGCTGGCGGTGAATCATCAGGGACAGTTTCCCGTGGTTACGCTCTCCTTCAACCTTGCGCCCGGTGCTTCCCTGGGCGACGCCACCACGCAGATTCAGCAGGCGGAGAAAGAAATTCAGCTGCCGCCCAGCATCCACGCCGCGTTCCAAGGGACGGCTGCGGCTTTTCAGAATTCACTTTCTTCCGAGCCCTATCTGATTCTGGCAGCCGTGATTACGGTCTACATCGTGCTCGGCGTGCTGTATGAGAGCTACATTCACCCGATCACGATTCTTTCTACGCTGCCCTCGGCCGGCGTGGGTGCGATTCTGGCTTTAATGCTCACGGGGAATGACCTGACGGTGGTGGCACTGATCGGCATCATTCTGCTGATCGGCATCGTGAAAAAGAACGCCATCATGATGATCGACTTTGCCCTGGAAGCGGAACGGGAAGAGCACAAGCCGGCGGAGGAAGCGATCTACCAGGCCTGCCTGCTCCGTTTCCGGCCCATCATGATGACCACGATGGCGGCGCTGTTCGGGGGCATTCCGCTGGCGTTTGGATCCGGAACCGGCGCGGAGTTGCGGCGGCCGCTGGGCATTACGATCGTGGGAGGATTGCTCTTAAGCCAGCTGCTCACGCTGTACACCACGCCGGTGGTCTACCTGTGGTTTGACCGTCTGGCCCAGCGCTTTGCCCGCTACCGGATCGGCAATCCGATTCCGCACGAACCTATGCCGGCGGATTGATTTTATGAGTATCTCGGCTCCATTCATCCGGCGTCCGATCGGGACCTCGCTGCTGGCGGCGGCGCTGCTGCTGTCAGGAATTCTGGCCTTCAATTTTCTTCCGGTCGCGTCGCTGCCGAAGATGGATTTTCCGGTCATCAGCGTGGGGGCGAGCTTGCCCGGAGCTGATCCGCAAACCATGGCATCGGCGGTGGCGACGCCGCTGGAGCGCCAGTTCGGACGCATTGCTTCCGTCAATCAGATGACTTCGGCAAGCCAGCTGGGAAGCACGGGAATTGCGCTGCAATTCGATCTGAACCGGAACATCGATGCGGCCGCTCGCGATGTACAGGCTTCCATCAATGCGGCGCGCAGCCAGCTTCCTGCGAACCTGCCGAGCAACCCCAGCTATCGGAAAGTGAATCCGGCAGACGCCCCCATTCTCTTGCTGGGATTGACTTCGGACACTCAGACCATACCGCAGATGTACGACGCCGCGGATTCGATCCTGTCGCAGAAGTTGTCGCAGGTGGACGGGGTGGGGCAGGTTTTTGTGTGGGGCTCATCGCAGCCGGCGGTGCGCGCAGAAGTGAATCCAACCTTGCTGAACAAACTGGGGGTTGGGCTCGACACGGTGCGCAATGCGCTGAATGCGGCCAACGCGAACCGGCCCAAGGGACAGGTCTCCGACAGCACGCGCTCCTACTCCTTTACCGACACCGATCAACTCTTCACCGCGGACGAGTACCGGCCCCTGATCATGTCGTACAACAACGGTGCGGCGGTGCGGCTGGGCGACGTGGCGGAGGTCGAGGATGCGCTGGCCGATGTACGCAACCTCGGCCTGATCAATGGCAAACCGGGGATTATCCTGCCTATCTTCCGGCAGCCCGGCGCCAATATCATCGACACGGTGGATCGGGTGACGGCGCTGCTGCCGTATCTGCAGTCGTCGATTTCGCCCGCGATGCACCTTTCGGTCGTGATGGACCGGACGACCTCGGTGCGGGCCTCGGTGAAGGACATCGAGAGGACGCTGCTGATTTCGATCGTGCTCGTGGTTCTGGTTGTGTTTGTGTTTCTGCGCACCGTGCGGGCAACGATCATTCCCAGCATTGCCGTACCGCTTTCGCTGGTCGGAACGTTCGGCGGGATGTATTTGCTGGGTTATAGCCTGGACAATCTCTCGCTGATGGCGCTGGCGATTTCGACGGGCTTCGTCGTCGACGACGCGATTGTGGTGCTGGAAAACATCACCCGCTACGTGGAACACGGTATGGACGTGGTGAAGGCGACGTTCAAGGGCGCGGCGGAGATTGGATTCACGGTGCTGTCGATGAGCACTTCGCTGGTAGCGGTGTTCATACCACTGCTGCTGATGGGGGGAATTGTCGGACGGCTGTTCCGCGAGTTCGCGGTGACGCTCAGCATCGCGATCGGAGTTTCGCTCCTGGTGTCGCTGACCACAACGCCGACAATGTGCGCGAAATTCCTGCGGCTGCCAAAGACGCAAAAGCACAATATTTTCTATCGTGTCAGCGAGTGGTTCTTCGACCACCTGCTGGCGGCCTATACTCGCGCCCTCAAGTTGGTGCTGCAATATCAGCCGGTGACGTTGACCGTGACCATCCTGGTAGCGGTGCTGAGCGGGTATCTGTACTACGTGGTGCCCAAGGGGTTCTTCCCCCAGCAGGACACAGGACGCATTTCAGGTACAGTGATCGGAGCGCAGGACATCTCGTTTCAGTCCATGAGCGATAAGATGCGGCGCTACATCAGCATCGTGATGAAAGACCCGGCGGTCGACACTATGGCCGGCTTCACCGGCGGAGGCAACGCCTTGAACCAGGGCCGCTTCTTCATGATGCTGAAACCGTTGGCGCAGCGCGGGCCCTGCCAGAAAAACCACTTCTGGCAGCCTTGCACCTATGTCACCGCCGACGACGTGATCAACCGTCTGCGCAATAAGCTGACGGTGGTCCCGGGCGCGACCCTGATTCTGCAGTCGGCGCAGGAACTCACTATTGGCGGGCGCTATGGCAACGCGCAGTACCAGTACACGCTGCAGAGCGCGAACCTGGACGACTTGAATACCTGGGCGCCGCGGCTGCTGCAGAAAATGAAAACTCTGAAGCAACTGGCCGATCAGAATTCAGACCAGCAGGATAAGGGACTGCAGGCGAAACTGGTGATCGACCGCGATACCGCGAGCCGGTTGGGAATCACGCCGCAGGCGTTGGACAACGCGCTCTACGATGCCTTCGGGCAGCGCCAGGTGTCGACCATGTACCGGGCGCTGAATCAGTATCACGTGGTAATGGAGGTGGCGCAACAGTTTCAGCAGACTCCCGAGGCGTTGCAGAATATTTATCTGCGTTCCACCGTCGGAACGCCGGTGCCGCTCTCGGCCTTTACCCACTTTGAGCCCTCGAATACGCCGCTGGCCGTCAATCATCAGGGGCAACTGCCTTCGGTGACGATCTCGTTTAACCTGGCGCCGGGGGTTTCTCTGGGCGAAGCGACGGACGCGATCGAAAAAGCCGAGCAGTCGATTGGCTTTCCGCCGACCGTCCAGGCCAGTTTTCAAGGTACCGCCGCCGCGTTCCAGGATTCGAAATCCAACATGCTGATCCTGATCATCGCCGCGGTGGGCGCCGTCTATATTGTGCTGGGCATGCTTTACGAGAGCTACATCCATCCCATTACGATTCTCTCGACCATCCCCTCAGCCGGCGTGGGCGCTCTGCTGGCTCTGCTGATCACTAATAACGAACTCAATGTAATCGGCATGATCGGCATCATCCTGCTGATTGGACTGGTGAAGAAAAACGCCATCATGATGATCGACGTGGCGCTGGACGTGGAACGTACCCAGGGCAAGAAGCCGGCACAGGCGATCTTCGATGCCTGCATCCTGCGTTTCCGGCCGATCATGATGACCACCATGGCCGCCCTGCTGGGCGGATTGCCGCTGGCTCTCGGCCGGGGAACGGGATCTGAACTGCACCGGCCGCTGGGCATCACGATTGTGGGCGGATTGATTGTTAGCCAGGCCCTGACCCTGTTCACCACGCCGGTGGTTTACGTATATCTTGACCGCTTACGACTGGCGCTGCGCGGGGGTGAGGACCACGCGTTGCCAGACACCGGAACGCCCAGCCCAGCGCACTGAGATGCCGCCGAATCGGCCCAGGCGATGAGCGGACGGTTCCAGCCTTTCCCTTTCTGCAAGACAGGTCGTACACTAGGGGGCTTGTGCAACCCCTGCGGATCAGCCCTGCATCGCAGGAACCAGGCAAAGGGGTGTTTTGTCGTCTGGCCGCTGCCCAGGATTCGGATTGTTCCCGTATGATAGAAGGCACAACAAGGATTACCAGAGAGCAACTACATTCGCTCCGGGGAGTTGACCGGAAGACCGTTGACTGCAAAACCAGCGAATGTCCTATTTCGCTTCAAAAACCACTGCAGGAGTCAGGGATGCGAAAGAAAGCAGCGGCTCTGTTCGTTGTTTGCGCGAGCTTAGCCACGTCTATCAGTTGCGGGAGGAACCTGAGCCATTTTGTGTACGTGGCCACTCCCGCCGCCAACCAGATTGCCGCCTACCGCGAAGATCCGAACTCAGGCATCCTGACGGCACTGGCGGGCAGCCCAATCCCCGCCGGCAACGGGGTAGAGGCGATTGCGTTTCATCCCTCAAAGAAGTTCCTGTATGCCGCGAACTCATTAGAGAGCGACATCTCCATATTCTCGGTCTCGCCCTTTGGCGTCATCACTGAGAAAATTCCCGCCGGAGGGCGCACGCCGGTCCGGCCCGGGGGCACGAACCCGAAGTTCCTGGCCATCGATGCGGCCGGCAACTTCCTGTATGTCGGCAACATCGCCTCCAATAACATTTCGGTTTTTTCCATCGACGTGAGCAGCGGCTTGCTGACTCAAATCCAAGGCTCGCCGTTCCCCATTGGAATGACTCCGCTCAATCTGGCCTTAGCGCCTTCGGGGAATGTTCTTTACGTCACGGGCTCCGGCTTCGGCCCGCAAGGGATTATCCAAATCTTCAGTCTCAGCAACGGTGTCTTGTCGCCGATCGAAGGCCCGCTGGTTCAGCCGGGAAGGAGTCCCGTCGGTCTGGTTATCGATCCCACTGGCTCGTTCCTCTACACCGCGAATGTGCAGGACAATACGGTCTCTGGCTACACCATCGCTGCCAACGGTTCCTTGACCCTGATCAGTGGCTTCCCAGTTGGCGGAACACTCACCGGACCGGACGCGCTTTTGGTCGATCCCTCGGGTAAGTACCTGTTTGTGGCCAATGGAGGCTCGAACAACATGGCGGCATTCTCCATCAGCGCAGCCAGCTCCGGGCAGACCGGCGGCGCTCTGACCCTGCTGGGGAACTCGCCGTTCGGTACCGATCAGCAACCCAATTTCATTGCCGCCGATCGCAACGGCAAGTACGTGTTTGTGGGCAACCAGGTGGGTCCGGCCATCCAGTCCTTCAGCCTTGATCCAGGCACAGGGACCCTGACGTTGGTGGCCTCGTATTCGGTGGGAAATACTCCAAGTTCGATTGTGGTAGCGCAGTAGCTGGCATTCGAGAAAAATGGGCCGGAGCCAGCCCTGAACGGGATTTGCTTTTAACAAAGGCATGACAAACCAGGGCGCGTGTGTTGGGACAATGAACTAGCGGCACCCCAGGCGCGGTCGCAACCGCGACGAGCGTCCGATCTGGCTTGTGAAGAGCCACCTCGAACGGGACGAGAAGCGCTGGCTTGGTGCCGGGAGCGGATCCACAACTCATGAGAATTGCCAGCGCTGCCAGCGCCTTCCCCAAACATTACTATCCTCAGAAATTCCTTCTGCAGAAGCTACAAGAATACTGGGGCGATCACCTGCGAAACCCGCAGATGCTGGCGCGGTTGCACCGCAATGTCGCCGTGGAAGGCCGACATCTGGCTCTCCCGGCCGAGAAGTACTTCGATATCGCTACCTGGGGGCAGGCCAATGATATCTGGATCGAGGTGGCGCAGGAGCTGGGAGAGCAGGCGCTCTGCCGCGCTTTGCATCACGCCGGACTGGACGCAAGCCAGCTGGGAGCGCTGTTTTTCACCTCCGTTACCGGCATTTCAAGCCCGTCGATCGATGCCCTGCTGATCAATCGCATGGGATTGCCTGCGAACATACGGCGCCTGCCGATTTTTGGGCTGGGTTGCGTCGCAGGAGCGGCGGGCATTGCCCGCGCCGCCGACTATGTGCGCGCATATCCGTCGCAGGCGGCCGCGCTGGTCTCGGTCGAGCTGTGCTCGCTGACCATTCAGCGCGACGACCTTTCGGTCGCCAACCTGATTTCTTCCGGCTTGTTCGCCGATGGCTCGGCGGCCGTGATCGTCACGGGCGATGAACTCGAATCCACGGGGCCCACGATTCTGGCAACCCGATCCATCTTCTATCCCGACACGGAGGAGATGATGGGATGGAAGATCACGGAGAAGGGCTTCCGTATCACGCTGTCGCCGGAGGTGCCGGTCCTGATTCGAGAAAATCTCGGGCATGATGTGGACAAGTTCCTGGCCGATTACGGTCATCAGCGCAGCGACGTAAAGAGCTGGGTCTTGCATACCGGTGGGCCGAAAGTTCTGGAAGCGACCGCGGCGGCGCTGGAGCTGAACAACGGGCAACTGGACGCCTCCTGGGATTGCCTGAGAAAAGTGGGCAACCTATCGTCCGCTTCCGTGCTGGTAGTGCTGGAAGACGTGATGAGGAACCGCCGCCCGGAACCGGGCGCGCTGGGTGTGCTTGCTGCCATGGGCCCCGGCTTCTGTTCCGAGCTGGTGTTGCTGGAGTGGTAGGGACGTAGCAGCGTCGACATTAAGTTGTAGTTCCCGGATATGAGTTGCGACAGACCAATCGCGACTGACATCTTTGTGATTGGCGGCGGACCGGCGGGGCTGGCAGCGGCGATTGCTGCCCGGCAACGCGGTCTGCGTGTGATCGTTGCCGACGGCGCGCAGCCTCCCATCGACAAAGCCTGCGGCGAAGGCCTGCTGCCGGACGGGCTGGCGGCCCTGTCGGGTCTGGGAATTCATCTGTCATTGGCTGACGCCCATCCGTTTTGCGGTATTCGCTTTGTCGGATCGGATCGGTCGTCGGAGGCCGCTTTCCCTGGGAATAGTTGCGGTCTCGCTGTGCGCCGCACTTACCTGCATCGCATCATGACGGAGCGGGCAGAGCAGCTGGGCGCGGACCTACTTTGGAAGACGGCAGTGACCGGCATTTCTGCAGATGGCGTCCATATGGGGAAGAATCTGGTTCGCACCCGCTGGATCGTCGGCGCCGACGGCTGCAACTCGCGCGTGCGGCATTGGGCGGGCCTCGATCGGGGATCTCGATTTCGATCCCGCTACGCATTCCGGCGCCATTACCGGGTCGCGCCCTGGTCGGACCACATGGAAGTTTACTGGGGCGACTACTGTCAAGGCTACGCGACCGCGGTGAGCCGCGAGCAGGTTTGCGTCGCTCTGGCTTCCCATGACCCCAATTTGCGGCTGGAAGAAGGGCTGCGGTCGTTGCCCCGACTTCGCGCCCGGCTGGACGGAGCGGAGCCGGTTTCCGCCGAGCGTGGCGCACTGACGGGGAATCGCAGGCTGAACCGGGTTTGGAGGAACAACGTCGCTCTGATCGGCGATGCTTCGGGCATGGTCGACGCGATCACCGGGGAAGGTCTTGGCCTCGCCTTCAGTCAGGCCGCGGCGTTGGCAGAATCGCTGGACTCAGGGGACTTGTCTCGATATCAGGCGCAGCATCGGCGCCTCAGGCTGCGGCCAACGTGGATGGCGCGCCTGATGCTCACCCTCGATGGACGCCCGCACTTGCAACGCCGTACCATGCAAACGTTCCAGAAGCGGCCGGAAATCTTTCGGCATCTGCTGGAGTTGCACGTCGGAGCTGCCTCGCCTCTTCATGTAGCGTTCGACGGTCTCACTCTGGGATGGGGTCTGTTAACCGCACAATCATGAGCAGCGCATACGCCGCGTGGGTTGGCCGGTTATGGGTGGGCCAGGTGTTGGCGGTACTGACGCTAACGATCGCCGGACTTACGGCGGCTGCAGCTCAGCAAACCACTCTCAGCCTGGACCCGGCAAGAACTTCCGTAAACTTCACTCTGGGCGCCGCCCTGCACACTGTGCATGGAACGTTTCGCGCGAAGCCGGGCGCACTGCAAATCAATTCCGCTGCAGGACTGGTGTCGGGCGAGATTGACATCGACGCTAAATCCGGGGAAACCGGCAGTGGCATGCGGGATCGCAAGATGCACAAGGACGTACTGCAGAGCGAACAGTATCCAGACATATCGTTTCGCCCCGACCGCTTCGAAGGCGTACTGGCCACCCAGGGGAAGTCTTCCGTGAAGGTGCATGGAATGTTTCGGGTGCATGGAGTGGACCGCGAGATTATGGTTCCAGCCGATGTGGAGATGGCTGCCGACCACTGGTCGGCGACGGTCCATTTCACGGTTCCCTATGTGAAGTGGGGAATGCAGAATCCCAGCACGTTGTTTTTGCGAGTCAGCGATGCGGTGGACATCGAGCTAGTGGCTGGCGGTAGCGTCCAGCACAGTGCGGCGAACTCCGGCTCTCCGAATCCTGGTCCCGCGAATTCTGGTTCTGCTCAATAACCATCCTGCGGCGTGATGCCTTTTCCTTCGGTGACCTCGTAACCGCGGCCCGCGGCAAGATCCTTGTATTCCTCGGTGCGCCCGCTGGGCCAATCGATAACGACCCGCGCGACGCGGTCGCGCTTCTCCAGCCCGAAGGTCAGCGGCAGTTCTGATTGCGACAGGTAACTCGATCCGCCCTTGACCATTCGCGATTGGGTGAGACCATCGAGCATGACGCGCACCGTCGCGCCAATCGCGTCGCGGTTCGATTTCGTTCCCACCAAACGAAAACGGATGGACCGGTTTCCGTTCAGTACATCGTTGCGATAAAGATAGGCGGGGCCGTTGTTGGTGGTGAGCAGAAGATCCAGATCGCCGTCGCGATCAAAATCTCCATAAGACAGACCGCGGCCGACTTTCGGCTGATCGAATTCCGCGCCAAGTTCGGCCGCAACATCGCGAAAGGTACTTTTCCCGGTATTGAGAAAAAGATGCGGAGGCTGCGCATAGCCGACATTGCCGCGAATGTTGCGTACGGTCTCATCGATGTGTCCATTGGCCACGGCAAAATCGAGCCATCCATCGAGATTGGCGTCGAGAAAAACGCAGCCAAAGCCCAGGCTGTTGCGGGAGGCCGGCCCGACCCCGGACTGGGGCGCAATGTCCTCAAACGCGCCGCCGTTCGCGCGATACAGGCCGATCATCTCGTTGTCGAAGTTGGTGATGGCGACTCCGGGTGTGCCCGAGTTTTCGAAGTCGGCTACATCAATTCCCATCCCGGCTCGCGCCTTGCCTTCAGTGCTGAAGGCAAGCCCTCTCTCCACCCCCACGTCCTTGAAGGTTCCGTTGTGCTGGTTGCGGTACAGCTTGTTGGGTTGCGTGTCATTGGCCACGAGCAGATCGGGCCAGCCATCGTGATCCTCGTCAAGCAACGCGACACCTAAAGACTTTGAACTGCTGTCGAAGATGCCGCTGGTCGCGGTGACATCTTCGAAGGTGCCGTTGCCGCGATTGTGAAAGAGCCAGCAGGTCGCTCCCCGATAGGCTTCAGGCGTGCAGTACGACTTGTGCTTGCCGTCGAGGCTGCAGAAGACGTCATGCTCCGGCGACCACTTCACGTAGTTGCAAACAAAAAGATCGAGGAGGCCGTCGCGGTCATAGTCGAACCAGAGAGCCGAAGTGCTGAAGCTCTCGCGTTTGCCGAGTCCGCTGGTGCTGGTCACATCGACGAACGTGCCCTTGCCTGTGTTGCGAAATAAACGGTTTTGCCCGACGCAGGTGACCAGAATGTCGGGGAAGCCGTCGTTGTTGTAGTCGCCGACAGCCACTCCCATGCCATAGAGTTCCACGTCGAGTCCGGCGTGCGCAGTCACATCGATGAAAGTTCCGTTGCGGTTGTTGCGGTACAGGCAGAGGGTTGAGCGCCGCCTTTTGTGGCCGGCCCAGTCGGCGCCGTTGATGAGAAGAATGTCCTGCCAGCCATCGCGATCGTAATCCAGAAAGGCGCAGCCGGACCCCAGCGTTTCGGGCAGGAATTTGCCGCCGAACGCGCCACTGTTGTGCTGGAACTGAATGCCCGCCGGGGTGGTAACGTCGGCGAATCGAAAGCCGGGCGAAGCGGATGCCGCCTGCGCCATCAGAGCATCGAGGCGAGGCCAATGCGGCCACGAGGCCAGGCCCGCCATTCCGCATAGGAAAGACCTGCGATTCACGGAACGTTCACCAGTCCGGAGCGAATCGCATACACGACCAATTCGGCGGTCTTATGGATTCCCAGCGTGTTCATGATGTTGGCGCGGTGAACCGCGATGGTGTTGGCGCTGAGATCGAGCGCGGTGGCAATCTCTTTGTTCGACTTGCCGTCGACAATCATCTGCAGAACTTCCAGTTCGCGCTGCGTAAGTCCATTGCGCTCGCCCTTCAGGACTGACTTTTGCTCGACCCGCGGATCGAACACGGTCTCGCCGGCTGCGACTTTGCGGATGGCGGCTCCGAGTTCCAGATCGAGGGCATTTTTCAAAACGTATCCTTTCGCTCCGGCCTCGATCGCCTGACGCACCCAGGTGCTCTCGCTGTGCATGCTGAGCATGAGAACAGCGGTGTCGGGCAACTGGTCAAGAATCTGACGTGTGGCTTCGAGGCCGTTCATGCCCGGCAGTGCGCAATCCATAACAACCACCCGGGGATGCAGTTCCCTGGCGAGCTTGATGGCCATCTCTCCGTCTGCCGCTTCCCCGGCAACTTCCAGGTCGGGCTCGTCTTCCAGCATGCGCCGAAAGCCGCGGCGCACCAGGCTGTGGTCATCGACCAGCAAGACTGTGATCTTCTTTGCCATAAGACTCCGCTTTCTCCCTCGGGATAGCCAACTGGACGAGCGTGCCTCCCTCGGGAGGATGTGAGAGAACGAGTCGTCCACCCATCAGTTCGGAACGTTCCCGCATCGCTACCAGGCCAATGCCTTGCCTGGGCCTATCCGTTATGCCGACGCCGTGATCTTCTATTTCCAGCTCAAGCGCATCGGGCAAGAACCGCAGACGCACCCACGCTTGCCTGGCCCCGGAGTGCCGCACCACGTTGTTCAACGCTTCCTGCAGGATGCGGTAAATGTGCACTCCGGCCCCGCCGTCCAACGGAAACGGCTTGCCTTGTTTCTCATAGGATATGGCAATGCCCGTTTGCCTTTCCACGGTCGGGATATACCAGTCAAGGGTGCTCTCGAGTCCGGCCTCGTCCAGCATTACGGGATGCAGCGCTTGCGAGAGGCTGCGAACGCTGTCGAGGGTGGCCTGCACCGTCTGCAGCACCTCCTGCAAATCAGCGCGCAGCGACGAACCCTCCGGCGCATGAGTTCCGGCGCGGCGCAGCATAGAGCCCACGGCGGTCAGAATCTGGCCAAACTCGTCATGGAGTTCGCGCGAGATGTAGCGCAAAGTGGATTCCTGCGTCGCGATCAGCTTCTGCGCCAGCTCGCTGCGGCGCTCGGAGATTTCGGCCAGCTGCGCGAACAGACGCCTGTTCCAACGAATCAGCGAAAGACTACTCAGGAGGATCGCCAGCAGAGCCGCGGCAAGAAAAACGTAGACCTGGCGCCGCACGTGGTCATAGATCTCGACAATGCGCTGGCCGGCTTGCTCCTCGCTTTCGCTGTTCTGCACCAGCAGGCGGGCTACGGACGTGCTCAATGACGCTTGCCGTTCCTGCAGGGAAAGCTGGATCTGGGCTCGCGCCTCTTTTTCTTTGCCGTCGCGCGCGAGGGCGAAGACGCGATCTACCGCATCCCAGAACTGAGTGAAGGAACTGGTGAGAAACGCGCTCTGTTCCGGGGTTCGGCTGGCGGCGGCTAAGCCCGCCTCCAGACGGATCGCATCGTCCAGGTCGGTCCGAATCCGCTGGAACTGGGCCACCCACGCCGTCAGAGGATAAGGCTCGTCACTGCTGACCATGTCGCGCATGGCCACGGCCAGGAGGTTGAGATCGTTCTGGATGCGCAGCAACTGCAGCGAATCTTTGCGGTTGCGATCGACCATCTCAGTCTGCAACCGGCGCAGGCCCGTCACCTGCCAGGTAATGTAGGCGGAATAGGCCACGACTGCCGACAGCGTAACGACGAGGCCCAGCAAGAGGCCCAAAGTCGGCGAACGCTCGGGTGCAGGCGCGCGAGGCACGCCCCGAGCATACAACGTGCCCAAGACGCCTGTCACAGGCGGCGCTCGACCGGCAGATATGTGACAATGCAGTATTAATGAAGCGAATCCCTCCGGGCGGAGTCAAACACTAGATTGAGTCCTGCAGCGAAAGAAGCCCCGAAGCCCCCGAAGATGCAGCGTCTGAAGGCCGTTTGGCCGGAAGTCTGGGCCCTGATGCGTCCGCGCCGCGGCCTGCTCGCCCTGGGCTTTTTTCTGATGGTGATCAACAAGGTCGCGGGGTTCGTGCTGCCGTATTCCTCCAAGTTTCTGATCGATAACGTGGTGGTGAAACATCAGACTTCGATGTTGCGGCCGCTGGTTCTTGCGGTTTTGCTGGCCACCATGATCCAGGGCGTTACTTCGTTTTCCCTGACCCAGTTGCTTTCCAAGGCGGCACAGCGGCTGATTGCCGATCTGCGCCAGCAGGTGCAGATGCACATTTCCCGCCTGCCGGTTTCTTTCTACGACGCCAACAAAACCGGCGCGCTCGTGTCGCGCATCATGAGCGACGTGGAAGGTGTTCGCAACCTGCTGGGCACGGGCCTTGTGGACTTCACCGGAGGTTTGGTGGCGGCTGGCATCGCATTGGTGCTTCTGCTTAAGACCAGTGTGCCGTTGACGCTCATCGCAGTTGGCTCGTTGAGCTTGTTTGCATTGACCTTGAACAAGGCGTTCTCCACGATCCGCCCCATCTTCCGCGAGCGCGGCAAGATTAACGCAGAGGTCACGGGGCGCCTCACGGAGTCGCTCGGCGGCGTGAGGGTGGTCAAGGGATATCACGCGGAAGAGCGGGAAGAGAAGATCTTCGGCGCCGGAGTGCGGCGTTTGCTCGACAACGTGATGCGGACGCTTACGGCGACTTCACTGATGAGCCTTTCCGCCAGCGTGCTGCTCGGCGTGGTGGGAGCCGCCACAATGTACGTGGGCGGCCGCCAAATGACCGGGCACACTCTGAGTCCGGGCGGCTACATCTCCTACAACCTGTATCTGGTCTTCCTGGTCGCTCCGATCATGCAAGTGGTTTCGATCGGCACGCAGATCACCGAGGCCCTGGCCGGGCTGGAGCGCACCCAGGAGATCATGCGCGAGCGGCCGGAGGATCGGGACCCGAAGCGCAGCGTGACTCTGCGCGATGTCGTCGGCACCGTGGAGTTCGACGAGGTCAGCTTCAGCTACGACGGAGAGCATGAAGTTCTGCACAGCATCTCTTTCCTGTCGGAACCGGGAACTGTAACTGCGTTGGTTGGGCCGTCGGGATCGGGAAAGTCGACGACGATCGGATTGATCACCGCTTTTTATGTGCCGACGAAGGGCACGGTGCGAGTGGACGGAGTGGACCTGAGCACCGTGCGTCTCGACTCCTATCGCACGCGGCTGGGCGTCGTATTGCAGGAATCGTTTCTGTTCGACGGCACGATCCGCGAGAACGTTGCTTTCTCCCGACCCGACGCCACCGAAGAAGAAGTCATGCGCGCCTGCAGAATCGCCCGCGTCGACGAGTTTGCCGAATCGTTCGCTGACAAGTACGAAACGATCGTGGGCGAGCGTGGCGTAAAGCTTTCGGGCGGCCAGCGCCAGCGCATCTCGATCGCCCGCGCGATTCTGGCGGAGCCCCGCATTCTGATTCTGGATGAGGCAACTTCCAGCCTCGACTCGGAATCGGAAGAGATGATCCAGCAGGGCCTCTCCTATCTCATGCAGGGCCGCACGACATTCGTCATCGCCCACCGGCTCTCCACCATCCGGCGCGCCGATCAGATCATGGTGATGGAGCGGGGAGAGATCGTGGAACGCGGCACCCACTCTCAACTTTATGCCGCGCGCGGCCGCTACTACGATCTCTACACTCGCCAGTATGGGGTGGAGCACAATCTATTCCTTGCGCCTGGTGAGGGCGATGCCGTCGCAGCCAACGGCAACGGCGCCGACGCGAAGAATGGCGACGTGAAGGCAGCCGACGCCCTGCGCGTCTTGCGGGGAGAAATACGCTAGCCGCTATGGTCACCGCTCGCGAGACGATCTCTGCAACCAGCACGCTCGCGATTCGCAGCGAGAATCTCTGCCGTCACTACCGCATGGGCCAGAACGTGATCCGCGCGGTGGATGGAATTTCACTCGAGGTTCGCACCGGAGAATTTGTCGCGCTTCTGGGGAGTTCCGGCTCGGGCAAGTCTTCCATGCTGAATCTGGTTGCGGGGCTCGACCGTCCTACCTCCGGCAGTGTCGTCGTTCAGGACCGCGATCTGGCCAAGCTGTCGCGGGAGGAATTGGCCAAGTACCGGCTGCAGGTGGTGGGCATGGTTTTTCAGTCGTTCAATCTGATTCCCAGCATGACGCTTGCGGAAAACGTAGAACTGCCTCTGCGCTTTGCCGAGGTCGAGCGCGAGAAGCGCCGGACTCTGGTGCAGCAGGCTCTGCAGCGGGTGGGGTTGGGAGCGCGAATGGACCACCGTCCCAGCGAGCTTTCGGGCGGGGAACAGCAGCGGGC
>Ga0116223_10002805_pt1 | contig 16053 bp, 13 predicted proteins | sample Sb_taG_3_FD_90092 | JGI IMG/M metagenome (GOLD analysis project Ga0116223, IMG submission 90092) | Peat soil microbial communities from Weissenstadt, Germany - Sb_50d_a_PC metaG | ecosystem: Environmental > Terrestrial > Soil > Wetlands > Peat | place: Germany: Weissenstadt | collected 2010-09-21 | reverse complement strand
GGTCGATGCTGCGGTGGTGCTGAGCCAGATGGACGGCGCCGGTACCAAGCTCAACATTGTCGTGCTCGACGCCTGCCGCAACAATCCGTTTCGGGGCAGGGGGCTGCGCGCGACCGGGGGTGGGCTCGCAGAGCTTCAGGCCCCCGAGGGCACGCTGATTTCCTACGCCACGCAGCCCGGCAACGTGGCTCAGGACGGTGACAGCGGCAACAGCCCCTATTCGAAGGCGCTGGCGGCGACGATCCGCAAACCCGGGCTCGGACTGTTCGAGGCCTTCAACGAGGTCGGGCTTGTGGTGAAACAGACGACCGGCGGTTCGCAGCAGCCCTGGGTGTCGTCCTCGCCGATTGCGGGCAAGTTCTTTTTTTCCAGCCCGCCGTCCGGCGGCGCAGCGCCCGAGCCCGAGAGGCCGCCGGCATCGGCGGAAGACAAGGCGAGCAGCGACTTCGATCTCGCCCGCAAGATCGACAGGCTCGAGATCTGGGAAGCGTTCCTGCAGAACTACCCGAACGGCCTTCACGCCAGCGTGGCCAGGATCCGGATCGAGGAGCTGAAGAAGAAGCAGGTCGCGATGGCTCAGCCGACACAGCCGGTCCCCGCGCCGCCGGCTCCGCCATTGACCGGCAGCCTGACGGGCGTCTGGAACGGCACTTATTATTACCCGAACGGGAACCAACCCGTCGCTTTCACCTTTTCCTTCGGAGCTGACGGTTGCATTGGCCGCAGCGAAGAGCCGAACACGTTCGGCAACAAGAGCGCACCCAAGCTTTTTGCCAACCTGTCTTGCTCTGCGCCGACCTTGTCGCCGGGACGGGTGATCACCATCAAGAAGACCTATGACGGCACCGGCGGCGTATCGCATTCGGTGATCTATACCGGGACGGTGTCGCCCGACATGCGCTCTATCTCCGGACAATGGGCGATCAACGCCACGCACGGCAATTTCAGGATGTCGCGCTAAGGGGACGACGCCGGGCACGATATCCGCGAAGTCAGGGCAAATAGAGATATTGCAGCAGCGTGCGCCCGACCGCCTCCAGGCTTTCCGTGGCGCATTTGTCCTGCGTGTCGGCAGTCGTGTTGAACCAGGGCTCGTACTCGAAATCGATCACCAGGAAGCTCGGAATGCCGGCCTCCGCCAATGCGGTGTGGTCGTCGCTGATCGGGTAGGGCGTCGCTTTGGTCAAGAACGCCGTCGGTGCAATGCTTATCCCCGCGCTCCAGAACTTCCGCACTTCCGCAATGGCGCTGATCATCGAGGAGGGTTCGGGCTTGAGCTTGATGTTCCTGGCGCAGACCATGTCGAAGACCACGGCCTTTTCCGGCTTGGCGGTTGGATAATAGTCCTTCAGATGCGAGACAAAATAAGGCGAGCCGAGCGCCTTCCATTCGGGATCGCCCGCGCCGAGGGATATCGGTCCTTCCTCGCCGTCGAAGAAAATCATGTCGATCCCGACCGGCGGCTTCGGCAAAAGCGAGAGCGCGCGCGCAGTTTCCAGAAGGACCGCCACGCCCGAGGCGGAATTGTTGGCCCCCGGCATCGGCGCTTCCGGATTTTTCGGGTCGCGATAGGCCTTGACGATGCTGTCATAGTGGGTGGCGACGATGACGCGTCGCGGATTTTGCGGCTGCAGCCTCGCAATCACGTTGGTCAGCGCATGCGACTTGCCGTCATTGCCGTTGTAGACCCAGCTTTGCGTCGAGACCGCCTCGACACCGGTTTTTGCGAGCTCCGCTTTGATAAAGTCGATCGTTTGCTGGTGTCCCGGTGTATCCAGCGATCGCGGCACAAAGCGCAGTTGCTCTGCGATATCGGCCATGGCGCGCTGGCCGTCCCAAAGATCGGTGCGAACCTCCGCGCGCGTAGTGACAGGCGAGAGGACGAGCGCGAGTTCAATCGCAATCGTTAAGGCGAAATATAAGCGGGCGTGGTTCACTCGTGCCTCGTCGAACGCCTATTGGCTCTGAGCGGTTGTCTTGCCGGGCGGCAGGAGGAGGATGCCGGCGCAGCAGGCGAGGGTGAAGGCAAAGTAATAGGTGATCGAACGCGAGCCGATAGTCGGGATCAGCGTGAAGGTCGTGACGAGCGTGCCGATCACGTTTCCAACCGTCGAGACGCCGTAAACCAGTCCGGCAATATGCCCGGCCTCCTCCGCCGAGCGGGTCAGCGTCGCGACCGCAATAGGCGAGAACGTGCCAAGCAGCGACAGCGGTACCAACAAAAGTGCGGTCGAGGCCAAAAGTGTGGCCCAGGGGCCGTCGCCCAGCCTGGCGAGAATCTCGGACATCACCAGATCGGCCGATCCGGGGACGAACGCCAAATAGGCTGCCGCGATCATGACCGAGATTGCAATGGTCCTTTGCGGATGAAAGCGGGATGCGATCGCGCTGCCGGCGAAATAGCCGATCGCAAGCGCGCTGAGCACCGTCGATATCAGGCTGGCCCAGGTTCCGATTCCGCCGCCGAAATATGGAAAGAGGTAGCGGCTGCCCAGCATCTCGAAGCCCATCAGCACGCCGCCGATGACGAAGGAGCAGAAATAGATGTAGAACGACAAAGCGCGGGAGACAGTGGTCAAGGCAATTTCCTGTTGTGTCGCTCGACGTTCTTGAGCGTCTCGACCGGCGCGAAATCGTCGGTCAGTACTTTGGCGTTGGCGTCGATGACCTTGCCGCCCTCGATCTGGATATGTCGCCGCTCGGCCAGCATGTCCTGCAGCCTGTAGCGCAGGCCGTAGGCCTTGTCGCGGTCGCGCGCCATCGCGGCGAGATCCTCGACGCTGCGGGCCGGGCCGGGATAGGCGATGGTGACGATATTGCCGTCGGCGCGGTAGAAGTCGAGTTCGGGGAAAACCGCATTGATCGTTTTTACCGCGGAATCGAACAGCATCGTTGACGGCTCGACGTTCTGAGCGACGACGCCGCCGTCGGCGAGGTGATCCTTGACGATCTGGTAAAACTCCTTGGTCAGCAGATGAAACGGCACGAACGGACCGCGATAGGCGTCGATAAGAATAATGTCGTAACGGTCCTTCTGCTCGTTCAGGAAAATCCTGCCGTCGCGGTTCACGACCTGAAAGCTCGGCTCGTCGCGGATTCCAAAATACTTCTTGGCAAATTCGACGACCGTCGGATCGAGTTCGACCGACGTGATTGAGACATTCGGCAAGAAGCGGTGCAGGTACCACGCCGTGCGGCCGCCGCCAAAGCCGATCTCGAGGATTGAGCGCACGTCCTTCGCATACATCAGGCTCGCGGTCATGTAGCGGGTATATTCGACCGGCAGGTCCCTGTCGTCGTTCGTGTTGTAAATGCTTTCGGTGTAGATCCGCCGATTGTGCCCGAAAGTCATGCTCCGGTAGGGCGGCTGCTCGTACACATAAATGTTATTGTAAAGTGACTCCTTGGACTCCAGAAGATTTCGAGTGTCCTGCGCGTGAGAAGCGGCGCCAAAGGCAACGCTCGCAAGCATGCCGAAAGCAACTGAACGGGCGATCATCGATTTTCTGTTTCCGTTGGGTTGAAAATTTCCAGGAAAGGCTGCTGCTTTTTCCGTGGTTCGAAGCACGAATTCGGAGGCGCGCGGCCTTCCCGATTTGGCGCCGCGCGTCCCCGGCAGCGCCCGTCCTTGCGACGCCCGCCCTTATAGATTATTGTAAGATGCGCGGATAGAGAAAACATCGGCGACGGGAACGGGCCATCAGCGTGACGAAGCAATACATGCTCTGGCTTGCCGCTGTTACGGTCGGGGCTACTGGTTCGGTTGCTCTTGCCGCTGAAGTTCCCCCGTCGCTTGGTCCTCTGCTCGAGCAGAAGGATAGCATCGTCGCCGACCTCGCGCGTCAGGTAGCCTATTGCAGTCAACGACGGGACACGCAGCATCCGGCATTCAAAGGGTGCGTCGACTGGCATTCCTCGGTTCATGGTGTGTGGGCGCTCGTCGCTTATGAACGGGCGACCGGCAACCGTCAGTATGCCCCGATAGTGTCGTCGATCCTGGTCCCGAGCGCGCTGGCGCTGGAGCGCGATCACCTGAAGCAGTCGCCGCAATTTGAGATGCCCTATGGTCGCGCCTGGTTCCTGAGACTGGCGATCGATCATCACAAACTGACTGGCGTCGACGACCTGCTGCCGTTTGCCGACGAGGTCGCATTCAGCATGCGCGATTACTATCGCTCGCGCACCGTCGATCGTTTTTCCGAAGCCTACCGAAGCGACTCATGGGCGCTGATAAACCTTCTGGACTACGCGCGGCATCGGCATCTTGCCGACCTCGAGGCCGAGGTGACGGGCTGGATCAAGACCAGCTTTGTCGATGCCAACCCGAAATGTTCGTTCGATCGAGAGCGCGGCGAGTTCATGGCCGCCTGTTCCAACTGGGCCGCGCTGGTCGCGCGCGTGCTCGACAAGCAGCCTTATTCGGAATGGCTGGAAAAGTTTATTGCGGCGAACGGACTTCCGGTCGCGATCGCCCGGCCTGAGGGCGATCATGAGTACGGACTGAATTTCAGCCGGGCCTGGGGTCTGTGGGACATGTATGACAAGTCCGGGCGCGCCGATGTGATCAAGGCGTATGCCGGGCATCTGGAGCGGGGACTGACGCCGGCCACCAACTGGCGAGGCAGCTACATGGCGGTAGGGCATTGGGTTGCGCAGTTCGGCATGTTTGCCGTGCAGCCTCTTTTTGGGCCGGAGAAGGGCAGGTAGCCCGACCAACGGTGGGGCACTTTCCTCCGGCAACCGGCCCAGATCGCTTGAAAATGCTTCCGTCTTGCTGACAAGACCCTAAGCGTGTATCGACAACGTTTCCCAGCTGATCGGGGTATAGCGCAGCCTGGTAGCGCGGCAGTTTTGGGTACTGCAGGTCGTTGGTTCGAATCCAGCTGCCCCGACCAAAAAAATCTCAGCAATTCAGCTGGTTATTGGATAGGTTCCGCTCAAGCGCGCGGATATCCAACCGTTTGGGCAAAGGTAATGAACTGCAGCTCAGGCAGGCTCAGGGCCTTGCCAAGTTTTGGAGTATCGACCGCGCCCCGAAATACCGTAGCAAGTCCTTCGGAGGCGCAGAACAGATAGACGTTCTGGCCGATAAAGCCGGCGTCAACCGACGCATAGAGACGTCTTTCTTCAGGAGAGACGTCGGTCATGCGTTCGCCGTGAGCGACGTACACGAGGTTGAGCGGTGCGGTCGCAACGAAATCCTGAAGCCCGGTTTGCTTACGAAGATCTTCGGCCGAGTGCGGCAGCAGCTTGTGACTCTTCGGCTCGTACAGCCAGACGCCATCGGCCATCGCAAGATAAATGTCGATGACCATCACATGGCGCCAATAAGGAGCGGTTCGATCGCCGCTTGGCCGATTGACTCCGAACGCCGCCCACAACAGATCGGATAGAACCTGCGCTGGAAGCGGCCGGTCGGCATACTCGCGGATGGAACGCCTCAATTTGAGCGCTGCAGTCAAGGATTGACCGCCCTCGCTCCGTGGCGGCGGCAAATCGCGGGCCCCTTGCGCGACCGCGGATATGGGCGCGGCCACGACTGCCGCACTGGCGAGGATTCCTGCATTGGCCTCACGTCGTGTCATCATGGTGTTTCCTCACCGACACTTTGCTGCTCAGAATGTTCTCAGGATATTCAGCTACGCTGACGCCGATCTTCATTCTTGATTCAGGTCAATTGACCTTCGATGAGCCGCTCACTCGCTCAAGAAATTTTGCCTGCAGAAGCGCAGTCTCTCGTCTGGCAATACCTTGCTGCCAAAGTGAGGTAGAGCAAAGAAGCTACCGGCATGTCGCTCCGATGATCGGAGTTCGTTGTCGATCCCTCAATCTTGCTGCGGTTTGCGGATCGCTGTTCGCCGATTGTCAAAAGGAGCCGCGCGCGGGGCTCACCCGTGGCGGAGCCATTTTGAAATGCCGCTTGGCATAGGCCACGATTTCGCGATCGGTGGAGTGGTCGGCGGCTTCGACCGCAACGATACGGTCGCCGATCTTTGAATCCTTCTCGCGGATGAATTTTGCGAGTTCGGTTTTCGCGCCGGCAGGGCCAATAATCAGGACCTCGCCGGCGTCGCTGACCGCATTCATCACCTGCGCAAGAAATTCCTTGTCAAACCCGGCATGCCCGCTGCCGATCGAGTTGGCCTTGTGGTGAAGGTGTCGTGTCGGCATATGCGGATGAAGGACAACCTCGTCTTCGCCGGACAAGCCGATGTGGAAAACCTTGGCCTGCGAATGATCGATCCAGACGATGGCGTGGAAGTGGGACGACATGTTTCTTTTCTCCTGGCCGGCGCACAGTTGACCATCGATTGATCTCTTCGCCGGCCACGCGGGCATGGGCATTTTGAAGTTGAGACGTTTAGCGCATCGGCAGTTCGGTCGATTGATTCATGTCAATCGATCGAGCTCCCTCCGTGCGGCGCCTCGTCAACCGGCTTCCCGCCGCGGCCGAGGGCAAACAGACCGACGGCCCCTTCGACATAGAACTCCTGTCCGGTCATTTTGGCAAACAGGTCGATATTGTTGGTTCCGATCGCGCACCCGCCAAGCCCGAGATCGGTCGCCATCAAATACAGCGTCTGCATCAATACGCCGACGTCCTTCAGGATGAGCGAGTAGGCCACCGAACTATATTTCCACGAGACACGGCCAAATCGCGCGGCGATCGTGATCAGGATCTGTGGAGCGCCCGAGGCGCCCATGGCAAACTCGGCGGCCGTGAGTTGGGCTTCGAGGTCCTGCGCGCGTACGGCGATTAGCGTCAGCGCATGCCGGTCGGCGTCATAGTGGTAGAATCCGCGCGCAAGCCCCTCGCAATTGGCGACGGTTAGATAAAGCTCAAGCTCATAGGCGGCACCTCCCGATGGATACGGTCGGGCGGCGTAGGAAATTTCTGGACCCTCGTCGCCCATATCGGCGCTGCTGGTCCATTTCGACTGCACGCGCGCGGCGCTGTCGAGAAACCTTGCAAGCTCGGGAAGAGTGATGGGTCGCTCGTCGTCGAAGTCGCGCGTCGAGTGGCGTTCATGAAGAAGTTTGGCGAACGGCGAGGGGGCTTCAGTAGGAGCGGCCACGGCCTTGCGCAGATCAACGGGATCTCCGGGCCAGGGCGGCCGTACCGCCGGCAGCGGAGCAATGACGCCGACATTTGAATACAGCCCGCCGACCGCGTTGGCTTGCCGCCCTTCGGTGCTGTGGGTGTGAAACAGAAGATCGTGAAAGTCCCAAAGGACAAGGCTATCGTCGCCCTCCGAAGGTCGCAGGCCGTCCCTGTCGGCAGCCGCGACCTTGAAGAGGATCTGGCAATCCACTAGCAATGCGAGAAGTTCCAAACCGGGAAATCCCGGCGCCTGGCGCAACTTGCTGATCTTTTGCGGTGTGGACAAGATGGTCAGTGCGGCGGCGATCTTCGGGTCGCAAATTCTGAACAATGCGCCGGCGCGCGGTGATTCCAGCACCATGTCCTTGCCGCGCCGCCGCAGATAGGCAAACCGTGACAGGACGATCACGTCGGTATTGCCGAGCTTTGCGAACTGCGGCCAGTAATCCGGAACCTGCGGCTCGATGACGACCTGATCCGTGTCGGCGTGCGCGGGCCCGAAGCGATATTCGAGCAGGCCGGTTTGAGCCAATCGCCGGACCAACCGATCGACTTCCTTGTCGGCCGCGCGGCCGGCCGCGAACGAGGCGAGCGGCAGGCCCGTGCGCAGCCCTTGCAACGGGCCCCGGATAGCCGAGCTGAACTTCCCGAGGCCCACCGAATAGTCTCCAAAGCGGGCAGAGATATTGCCGTCCGCTTGCGCATCCAGCATGACGTGGCTGCTAAGACGGGCGGCGATGACCGGTGGCGCGATCCGACGCCCTCTTTTTTTTGCGGGAGCGGGCAAACCGGCAGGACCTCCTCAGCTATGGGGAAGGAACGGAGTGAGCTCGCTTTCCAGCGCCGGCTGGTCTCGCAGGCCGAGCTTCACGGGAATATCGTAAAGCCGGCCCGGCGCGAAGCGGCGATAGAAATGCCGCAGCCCGGGCACGATCACTCTGACAACGGGAACCTCGACGTCGGGCCGGGTCTGGTCGAGCAGAAGAAAATCAAGGCCCGCGCGTTTCGCGATCCCAACGCAGGCTTCCACCTGCTGGAGGGTGTTTTCGAGAGGACCGAATTTCGAACCTGAATCAGGAGGGGCAGCCGGTTTGCCGCTCGGCGTCAGGAATGGGTGATCCTTCAGGTGCAGCGGATTGACCCTGTCGAGACTCGGTTTCTCGCCGGTTCCGCCTCCCATCAAACCGATCGACAGAAACTGATTCAGTTCGGTCAGTGTGCGCAACAAGGCGATGCGGCTGTCGAAGTGCGCACCCGAGCCGAACTCGATGTTTTCATGCCCGTTCTGTATCCAATGCAGCATCGCCACATAGGTCGGAACGCCGAGATCGCTGGTGATATCGAGCACCCAAAGCCGTCGCCCCTCGTCTGCAAGCTGGCGGTGCAGGTCGCGAACGTAGGAGTCATCGAACTGGCTGAGGTCGAGCTCTTCCCGTTGCAACCGGTTGTACCACCAGATCGCATATGCATCGCGCTCGACCAGTTCGAGGAATCCCTGAACGATGGCTTCCTGCAGCGTGTTGCCGGCGGCACAGCCATTGGAATCGGCCTGGTAGGTGCCGGGGCCGCCGCCGTAGAAAAAATACATCAGGCTGGTCGGAAGATATTTGAAGCGCTGATCGCGAAGCGACCAGACCGGGGTCCAGTCCATTTTTCTGGAGGGGTCAAAGGGAACCGGGACCTGATGGGAATCATCCGGTTCATCTTCCGGAGACTGGTACTGCGCGTCGCTGAACAACAGCACTTCGTTGGGGTGAATGGCTTCGCCGGCAGGAAAATCCGTAAAGCGCTTGGTCGTTCGGATCTCGTCGCCCTGGAAGATGCCCGAATAGCGCTCGATCGCCTCCATCAGCGCGCTCGCTTCTGCCTGCTCGGCCGTGGAACCCTTGCCGAAACTGCCGCCGGTCAGCCCCGCTCTGAGCGCGTCGACGGTCAAGGCCGGTCCGGAGAAGTTATGCCCCGCAAAAAAATTGGTGTTCATCGGCAGATCGGCTTCGATCCGCTCGAGCCGCGTAACCACGCCGGTGAGCGGGCTCACGTGTTTTCGAAAGCGCGCTACCGTCGCTCTCGACGAAACGGTGCGGTATCCGCCGCTCGTCACCATCAACTTGGCCCCGGGGCCCAGCTCGATCGGCGCGGGCGGGCGGCGCGGATTGCGCAACTTCCTGCTGCCGCAGGTCGGACATTGCGGTCGCTTCGCCACGTAGTGCTTGACGACACTCGCGCCCAACAGGTCGTGGCTGATGATGTGATTGTTCAAATCGGTCCGAAAGCCGGTGGCGATGGCCTTGGCAACTTCGAGGGCGGCGAACTGGATGGCTCCTTGCCCAAGCGGGCTGCGGACGAGCGGTGAAATGGCGACGGTGCGCGCCGCTCCGCGCTCAAGAAATCCCTTGATCTCGCGATTGCGGATCATGCGGTCGAATAAACAGGTCCAGCACGGGCCATTGTCGGGATTGAACACGGGCCCAACCAGAGGAAAGGCGCCGGAAGGTTGCACGAGAAGCCAGGGCGTGCGGTCCGACACCCGCTGCTTGTTCAATTCAGCAAGCCGCCGCTCAAGGTAGTCGTTGGCCAGGGTGACGGTCAGGTCCGCATCGCGCTTGGAGACAAGGACGCCGAACTCGCTCAGCGCGTCGGCAAACTCCGCCGCACCCTGCACGTCGATTGCTTCGACGCGCACGCGGCAGTTGGCGAGATTTTGCTCGGCCCGTCCGGGTGGTAGACCCAGGCTCGCCCAGTAACCGGCGACTACGCCGGTGGACGCGGGTGATGCTTCGATGATGTATCGGCGTTCGATCAGCCGTTTGAGAGCTTCCTCGACCTTATCGGGCGGAAAACGCTTGGCGAACTCGGCGAAAAGTTGCTGAAGGCTCTTTCCGCCCTTGCCGATCGCGGTGGCCAGCGCGCAATAAAGCTCGCCGTGCAGGAAAAACTTCCGGTCTTCGGAGTAGAGGCAGACGGCGTCCGGCGGCAAGACATAGACAGTAAAATTCGGCGCAAACTGCGCGATATCCTTGCCGGCGCGGCGGGTAGAGGAGGTCTTGCGATTGCCTGTCATGATTTCAGCACACGAGGCTTGCGTACCACGCCGGTTCGCGGGTGCAAGACGTTTTCTCGGATTACGGAAACTCCCTTATTTCCAGTCGGAGTGCGGGCGTTTCACAATGAGGCGGGAGATTGACCAGGCCGCCATGCGCGGGCGCGCCAACGCATGTCCGGGAGGACGCTGCAACGGACAATGTATTGGCCGGGTCGACGCAGTCGAACCCGGCCAACACAATTGACATCTATCGACGTAGGCCGACGATCCCGCCTAGCAGATGCGGCAACCACCCCACGACAGGCAGCACGCGCCACCCCAGCCGCAGCCACCACAACCACCGCAGCCTCTGCAGCCTCTGCAGCCTCTGCCGCCGCAGCCTCTGCAGCCACAGCCACGGGCTTCCTGAACGCCATGTTTGGCCGCTGCCGAGCTCTCTTTGTCGAAGACGTAGAACGTCGCCAGGCTGACGTCGGCGATTTCTTCTTCACCGAGTGTAATCTGATGGCTTGGCGAATTATTCGGCGTCTGAGGCTGATCGTTTACCGGTGCAACCGCTGCCGACGCGCCTCCCACCAGTGAAAAAGTCAAACCGGCCGCGCCCAATGCCGGCAGGGCGGTTATCACTCGCTTTTTCTTCGAAGCCTGCTTAACCCGTGGCATATTCGAATCCTCCATTTTCTCGCAAGTGGTTCGAGTTTGGTAAGTGTACTTCAAGGGCTGACCACTCGCAAGCTGAGGACAGTTCTGGAGCTGCCGAAAGCCCGTAAGTGGCCAAGATTTCACATTCATGAACGACCTCAATGACGCCGCTTATTCATGATCTATTCATCATTCGAGGCGGCGAATGCACGTCATCCCCGATCATCTGAATAACAGGCAACGATCTGAGGGCTTCTCGAGTTCCGGGGTACCGGAAGAATGCGCTGAGGCGACCTTTAGAGGCTGCCTAATCCTTGCAGGTGGCGCGGGTAGCGTGGGCTCGGCGGGTCGCATGAACGAGCGCGCGGCAGCTCTGTTCTTGCATTGGCCTTGGCGCGCCATTATTGAGCCCAAGCGATCTGGTTCTCGGTCGTGAGCGCCGGAGAAGCGGTTTGGCTAAATGTGGCGCTGCAACGATTTTGCAGGCGCGAACGGAGAATCGGATTTTGGTCGACTATCCCGGAAGCTTCGCTTGGTACGAACTGATCACCACCGATCTGGCGGCAGCCGAGACATTCTACCGCGACGTCGTGGGTTGGGCGACGCAGGACGCCTCGACACCGGATATTGCCTACACGCTGCTTAGCGCCGGAAAGGTCCCACTGGGTGGACTGATGGACCTGCCGGAGGCAGGCAGGCAAAAGGGCGCATGGCCGAGATGGATGGGGTATGTCGAAGTCAACGACATCGAGCTGACGGTTGACCGGATCAAGCGCCTTGGCGGCGCGGTGTATGTTCCACCAACCAACACCAACATCGGGCTTATCTCGGTTGTCGCCGATCCGCAGACGACAACATTCGGGCTGGTCAAAGGGCTGAAGTCTGGCCGACGACAGCCTGTGGAGCCGGGCAAGCCCGGGCGGGTCGGTTGGCACGAGTTGCACGCCGCCGACTGGGAAAAGGCGTTTGCTTTCTATAGCGAGGTTTTCGGTTGGCAGAAGGCGAGCGCCGATATCAGCGAGATGGTCGCATATCAGGCGCTATCCGTCGGCGGGCAGACCATCGGCGGCATGTTCACAAAGCTTCCGGAAGACCCGCTGCCGTTCTGGCTTTTCTACTTCAACGTCGTGGACATTGACGCAGCCGTGGAGCGCGTCAGAGCCGGTGGAGGGCAGATCTGGGGAGCCCCGGATGATTTGCTGGACGGCAGCTGGGTCGCCCGATGCGTCGACCCGCAAGGCGCGGCGTTCGCCCTCCAAGCAAAGCGAAGTCACGACTCCAGGCTCGGATGGTCGACGGAGTGGAAGGGATTTTCCTCACGCGGCAGATTGCTGGCTCCCAAACGCGACCGGGCGCCACGCTCCGAGGAGAAGAGCTAGGAACGGTCGGGCATTGGTCAGGCGGCCTTGGCCGCCGGCGCCTTTGGCAGCGGCTTGTCCTGCCTCTTCGACCAGGAGATGTAGTAGGCGACGATCGTCATGATCGTTATTCCCGTCACACTGACAAAGAGCTGTGCAAGGAAGGAGCCGGAGCTCAACATCAATTCAAAGTGACCAACAAAGGACAGGAAGACACCGACACAGAATACCGCGAGCGACTGCTGACCGCAGACGATAAGGGGATCAAACACCTTCCATTCCAGGCCGGGCCATTCCTTGGGCACAAACCTGATCACGAGGATCACGATCGTTACAAAATGCAGGAAACGGTAAGGCGCGAGATCGGTCTTGTCGTTGGGGTTGAAGGTCGAATAGAGCCAATCCGGGAACATGGCGCCGAAGTCGGGAAACTTGCCCGCCATGGTCATCACCATCGCAAAGAAGAGATAGGCGAAACAAAGGTAGAGCGTGATTGGAGAATCGATAATCGAACGCGACTTCTTGGCTCCGCCGAGCGCGCACCACGAGCCGAACACGAACAAAACCTGCCAGCAGTAGGGGTTGAAGTACCAGTTGCCGGCGGGATAGGCCGCCAAGTTCCAGCCGAAATGCCGGGCGGTAAGCCACAACACGATGGATACGATCATCGTCAAATCAGGTTGACGCAGCATGATCCACAAAACCGGCGGGAAGAATCCCATCAGGACGATGTAGAGCGGAAGCACGTCGAGATTGACGGGTTTGAATTTGAGAATCAGGCCCTGGCGTAGCGTCTCGGTCGCATGGTCAACCAGCCCGGCGACATTGAACTCGTTGATCATCTCGGAATCGCCAAAGCGCAGCGCGAGATAGCTGATCGAGGCGATGTAGGTTACGAACAGAATGATGTGGGCGACGTAAAGCTGCCAGACCCGCTTGGTCAGGCGGGTGGCGCCGACGATGAAGCCACGCTCGAGCATCATTCGCGCATAGACGAAGGAAGCCGTGTAACCCGAAATGAACACGAAGAGATCGGCCGCGTCGCTGAAGCCATAGTTTCGCGTGGTGATCCAGTTCACGACATTATCGGGAATGTGATCCAGAAAAATCGCCCAGTTGGCGATCCCACGGAACAGGTCGAGGCGGAGGTCGCGTCCTTTTTCCGGCAGGGTTGCGTTGATTCTCATGGGTGCCGTTTTGATGTCATTCGTCCGAAGGGACCGAGCAGCGGGGCAGCAGTCAGGCAGCCGGCAAGATTGTCACCGGGTCACATAATGATTATATCATTCTGGAAAATGTTACATCTGAGGCTGGGGAATCACCGAGATTTGTGAAGGGTGTCACTATACTATCCCGGCCTTTTTCACCACGCGCGCCACGCCGCATTCCTAAAAAGGGGGTTTCACCGTCTATGACCGCACGCATCTTCAAGCCCGCCAAAAACGCGATGCAATCGGGGACCGTCCAGACCAGGGAATGGCAGCTTGACTATGAGCCGGAACAGCCGCGCGTGGTCGAGCCGTTGATGGGCTGGACCAGTTCGGGCGATATGAAGCAGCAACTCACACTTCGCTTCGAGACCAAAGAGGAAGCGGTGGCGTATTGTGAGCGCGAGGGCATTCCCTACCAGTTATTCGAGCCGAAGGAGCCGGCGCGCCGGCAGGCGGCCTATGCCGACAATTTCGCGTTCCGGCGCGGCGAGCCCTGGACCCATTAGACCGTTTCCACGCAACGAGACCCCTTGGATTTGATCTGGGGAGCGGGCCGGACTTGACGCGAAGAAAAGACGTCAAGACAAAAGACTAAAGCCGTAACTTCAATAGACTTTCCGGCAGAGCCGCCTAGTCTGAGAAGTTCTGGGTTGCGCAAGGCGGCGGCGCAATGACACCATGGCGCAAGCCCGTTGCGCAGATTGCGGCGCACCATAAAACCGCTGAAGGCCATGCCGCTCCATTCCAGTACCGACCCCGCTTCCCCCGAATTTGCCCGTAACGCCGAAGCGATGCGGGCGCTGGTTGCTGAGCTCCGCGACAAGCTCAATCAGGTTGCCGATGGCGGCGGGAAAGCGTCGCGTGCCCGGCATACCTCGCGCGGCAAGATGCTGGCGCGCCAACGCGTCGACCTCCTGATCGATCCCGGCACGGCATTTCTCGAACTGTCGCCGCTGGCAGCCTTCGGCCTCTATGGCGGGGATGTGCATTCGGCGAGCATCGTCACGGGGGTGGGGCGGATATCGGGCCGCGAATGCGTGGTCGTCGCCAACGATGCGACGATCAAGGGCGGCACCTACTATCCGATGACCGTGAAAAAGCACCTTCGCGCGCAGGATGTCGCGCGGCAGAACAATCTGCCCTGTGTCTACATGGTCGATTCCGGCGGGGCATTTTTGCCGCAGCAGGACGAGATATTTCCCGACGAGCGGCATTTTGGCCGCATCTTCTACAACCAGGCGCAGATGTCGGCTCTGGGAATTCCACAGATTGCGATTGTGATGGGCTCCTGCACCGCAGGCGGGGCCTACGTTCCGGCAATGTCGGACGAGAGCATCATCGTGCGCAATCAGGGCACGATCTTTCTTGGCGGACCTCCGCTCGTGAAGGCGGCAACCGGGGAGGTCGTCACGGCGGAAGAATTGGGCGGGGCCGACGTGCATTCAAGGCAGTCCGGCGTCACCGATCACTACGCGCAAAATGACAGTCACGCGATCGGAATTGCACGGCGTATCGTCGCCACGTTGAAGCAGCCGGTACGCAGCCATTTGAATATGCGCGAACCCCGCGAGCCGCTGTTTTCGCCTGAGGAGATCTACGGCGTGGTCTCCGCCGACGGGCGCAAGCCGTTCGACGTCCGCGATATCATCGCGCGGCTGGTCGATGCTTCCGAGTTCGACGAGTTCAAGAAGTTATATGGCCAAACCCTGGTCTGCGGCTTCGCTCACATCTTTGGATACCCGGTTGGCATCATCGCCAACAACGGCATCCTGTTCAGCGAGAGTTCGCTGAAGGGCGCGCATTTCATCGAACTGTGCTGTCAGCGCAATATTCCCCTGGTGTTCCTGCAGAACATCACGGGATTCATGGTCGGCAAGAAATACGAGGCCGGCGGGATCGCGCGCGACGGCGCCAAGCTGGTGACGGCGGTCGCAACCGCCGGCGTGCCGAAATTCACCGTCGTGATCGGCGGCTCCTATGGGGCGGGAAATTACGGGATGTGCGGGAGAGCCTACAGCCCGCGCTTCCTCTGGATGTGGCCGAACGCGCGAATATCGGTGATGGGTGGCGAACAGGCGGCGATGGTTTTGAGCCAGGTCCGCCGCGACAACATCGAGGCCAAGGGCGAAACCTGGTCGGCCGCCGAAGAGGAGAAATTTCGCGCGCCGATCCGTGCGCAATATGAAAGCCAGGGCAGTCCGTATTACGCCACCGCCAGGCTCTGGGACGACGGCGTCATCGATCCCGCCGATACCAGGCTGGTGCTGGGCCTCGGCCTTTCGGCGGCTGCCAACGCGCCGATCGAGCCCACACGTTTCGGCCTGTTCAGGATGTGATGATGGACCATCCCGGACATTATCGGCGATTTCGAACGCTGCTCATCGCCAATCGTGGCGAGATCGCCGTTCGCGTGATCCGCACCGCCAGGGCCATGGGCCTGCGGACCGTTGCGGTCTATTCCGAGGCTGATCGCGACGCGATGCATGTGGCGCTGGCCGACGAGGCGGTTCTGCTCGGGCCGGCGCGGGCACGCGACAGCTATCTCAACATCGAGCGCGTGATTGATGCGGCGCGGAAGAGCGGCACTGAAGCCGTGTATCCCGGTTATGGATTCTTGTCCGAGAGCGCCGACTTCGCGCAGGCCTGCCTCGATGCCGGCCTGGTCTTCGTCGGCCCGACCGCGGCCATGATCAGGCT
>Ga0116223_10002803_pt1 | contig 16057 bp, 12 predicted proteins | sample Sb_taG_3_FD_90092 | JGI IMG/M metagenome (GOLD analysis project Ga0116223, IMG submission 90092) | Peat soil microbial communities from Weissenstadt, Germany - Sb_50d_a_PC metaG | ecosystem: Environmental > Terrestrial > Soil > Wetlands > Peat | place: Germany: Weissenstadt | collected 2010-09-21 | reverse complement strand
TTTGAATTTCGTCGTCATACGTTCGACGGCGTCCTTTACCTCTCCACTGGCTTTATCCATGTGAGCCTTCAACTGCGCCCATGCGCTCTCATTAGCGCCTTTCAGCTTGTGGAAGTAGTCCCATGCTTCTGTTTGTTTCGTGCGCAGTATCTCAAGATTTTTTTCATACTGAGCCTTGGCGTGCGCCTCGATCTGCTCGGCCGTAGCTTTGAAGCTTTCGGTCTGCGCCTTCCACGCGTGCAACTGCTTTTCCATCAGCGCCTGATATTCTTCCCGAATTCCCATGATCTTTCTCCTGCAATTGGTTTAACGTTCATTTCCATCATCGTAATCCCCTGAGCGTGAACGGGGCAGGTCGGCGATCGTGCAGGGGATGTTCGTACCGGGCGCCTGTTTCAGGAAGCCGCTCTGCGACTGGCTCACCTTGGCGAGGGTAGTGATCCTCCTGCCGCCGCCCAGCGTGGCCGGCGCGACGCTGCCTTGGCCTCTTACCATTGCATGATGAGGTGCTCCTGGCAATCGGTACTTCCGCCATGCACTTGGTCGCACTTGCGCCTGGAAGAGATCCGCAGTGTGCGCGGTTCAGGGTACGGGCTCGAACTGGGCTGTGAAATGCCTCAACTGCGGCGGCTGCGACTTAATGCGCAAGCCCGTGAGGCTGTCCCGAGTCCGCACGATCTCCTCGAATACCTCGACAACATAGTCTGCATGCGACTGGGTGTAGACGCGTCTCGGCATCGCGAGGCGCACAAGGTCCATGTCCGCGGGCTGCTCGGTTCCATCCGGCTTGAGGCCGAACATCACAGTGCCGATTTCGCACGAGCGGATGCCGCCGACCTCGTACAGCGCAACTGCGAGGGCCTGCCCCGGGTAGCGGAGCGGCGGGATGTGCGGTAGGAGCCCACGCGCGTCGACGAACACGGCGTGCCCGCCGACCGGTCGAACAATCGGCACCCCGAGAGCGATGAGTTTCTCGCCGATGTACTCGTTGGTGCGAACCCGGTAGCGCAGATACTGCTCGTCCACGATTTCGTGGAGACCAACCGCGATCGCTTCGAGGTCGCGCCCGGATAGGCCACCGTACGTTGGGAAGCCCTCAGTCAGGATCAGGCGGTTGCGGGCGGACGCTGCGAGCCGGTCGTCGTTGACGGCGAGCCAACCGCCAATGTTGGCGAAAGCGTCCTTTTTGGCGCTCATGGTCATACCGTCGGCAACCGCGAACATGTCGCGCACGATCTCGGGCACAGTCCTCGACGCCTGGCCGGACTCCCGGCATTTGATGAACCAAGCGTTCTCGGCGAAGCGGCAGCCGTCAATAAAGAGCGGCTTACCGTAGCGGTGCGAGACGGCCGCGGCCGAGCGGATGTTCTCGAGACTCACGGGCTGGCCCCCGCCCGCGTTGTTGGTTACCGTGAGCATCACAAGCGGCACCTGGTTCGCGGCGCTCCGGAGCAGGTTCTCCAACCGGTCGAGGTCGATATTGCCTTTGAACGGATACAGGCTTTGTGGATCGTTTCCCTCGGCGATCACGAGGTCGATTGCGGTCGCGCCGGTGGCCTCGATATTGCCGCGGGTCGTGTCGAAGTGCGTATTCGACGGGAAGACCTTGCCCTTGCCGCCGACGATCGAAAAGAGGATGGCCTCGGCGGCGCGGCCTTGGTGCGTCGGGATCACGTGCCGGAACGGCATCAGTTCGCGGACCGCGGACTCGAACCGGTAGTAAGATGGCGAGCCCGCGTAGGACTCATCGCCGCGCATTACCGCGGCCCACTGCTCGGCGCTCATCGCGCTCGTGCCGGAATCCGTGAGAAGGTCGATCATCACATCGTTGGACCGCAGTCCGAACAGGTTCCACGCGGCCGCTTCAAGCAGTCCTCGGCGCTCGTCGCGCGTGGTCATGCGGATCGGCTCAATGGCCTTGATCCGAAACGGCTCGATGATCGTTCTCACGGACAGCTCCTGTTAATAGTCCAGTGGCGCCGCCAGCTCGCGTGCTTTCGCCATCCATCTGGCTGTAGTATTCGCCGCTACGTTTGGTGGGGCCTTTGGTTGAAAGCGTCTTCACCTTGCCGCGGACCCATTCGACGCTTCTATGGCCGGTTCCGTATGTGGCCCGACCGAAAGCACATTGGGCTAACAAAAGTGTGAAAATTTGAACCTGGCTCCGGCCTCGTCGATTTTCAATTATTTTTTGGTAATGGCGTACCCGTGAACGCCTCCTTTACGGCGGCGAGTCAGGGTGTCTCGTAGACCGATTATGGCCGAGACTGGGTGAGAACGACGCCGCATCACGGCATCGTGTCGCTTCGCGGCGATGTTCCAGAAATTCAGCTCTCCGGCTGCTGCCGCAGCCGGATGCGACGCGGCGATCTGTTCGACAAGTGAAGTGCCCGATCGCGGCATGGCAATCACGAACACCTGTCTTTCGCAGCTCGATCCACGACGGCGCGCACGCGCGAGCGTCTCCGCCGTATGGACGCGGATCAAATCGTCAGGCGGAAGTTCTACCGTTGCTTTCCGCACAGCCCCTCGCCTCGATTTCTGCGCTATTGCCGGTGGAATCATCCGCCGGTCGTAGTCTTGCTATCCCCAACCTTGTCTTGCGTCTTTGTTTCGAAATCCCTGGCGTCATGACGTTCGTGCAACTGACCTGAAAGCTCGCCCCGGGTGCGGTTGACCTTGCGCCCTCGCTGCACGGCGGGGCGCTCGGCGATCGCGTCGGTCCAGCGCTGGAGATTTGCGTATTCTTGCACTTGCAGAAATTCGCCCGCCTCGTAGAGCCGGCCCTTCGCCAGGGCGCCATACCACGGCCAGACTGCCATATCGGCGATTGTATAGTCTGAGCTTGCCAGATACTCAGACTGCGCCAGCCGCCGATCGAGAACATCGAGCTGGCGCTTCACCTCCATCGCGTAACGATCGATAGCGTACTCGATCTTCGTCGGCGCATAGGCGTAGAAGTGTCCAAACCCGCCACCAAGGTAAGGCGCACTGCCCATTTGCCAGAACAGCCAGGACAAGCATTCAGCGCGAGTCGCTGCGTCGGTCGGCAGGAACGCTCCGAACTTCTCGGCAAGGTAGAGCAAAATCGACCCTGACTCGAACACCCGGATTGGCGTCGGTTCGCTACGGTCCATGAGCGCCGGGATTTTGGAGTTTGGGTTGACGGCCACGAAGCCGCCACCGAATTGATCGCCTTCAGAGATCCGGATCAGCCAGGCGTCGTACTCCGCGCCGCTATGGCCAAGCGCCAGCAGCTCCTCCAGCATTACCGTGACCTTCACGCCGTTCGGCGTGGCGAGCGAATAGAGCTGCAGGGGATGGCGGCCGACCGGCAGTTCTTTGTCATGTGTTGGTCCCGCGATCGGGCGATTGATGTTCGCGAACCGGCCGCCGTTTTCCTTGTTCCATTTCCAGACTTTCGGCGGCGTGTATGTGGGCGAGTCGTTCATTCACTGAGCTCCCGGCGTCCTGTGCGACGATGCTGCCTCGGCGCGTAGGCTAGTCGATGTTACCGCCAGCCGCAAAAGCTTCCTTCAGGCTGTGGGCGTGGGCCGTCGCGGCCGTCATCTTCGGGGTGACTACGACACGGGGTGGTATTCGCCGCATCGGCCACGATGAACTCGAGCCTGTACGTACCCTGACCGCCAATCTGAGCACTACTGATCTGGCCGGTCGAGGCGTTGAGCGACATCCCTTCCGGCAGCGGGGGATAGTTGGGATTCGTGCTGACGGAGAAGGTGTAGGGCGGAGTGCCACCGCTGACGGACAGCGTGCACCCGGCATACGCGCTGTCCTGCGTGCCGCCCGGACAGGCGGTGGTGGTGACGGTCAATGAACCCGAACTGCCTGCGGAGTTCACGCTGACCGTTGCCCTGGCGGTGACCGAGCCCGAGGCGCTCATCGCCGTGAGGGTGTAGATTGTGGTTGCACTTGGGCTCACGCTGGTGGAACCGCTTGCGTCGGTCGATGAAAATGAGCCGGGCAGCATCGTGATGCTCGACGCGCCGCTCGTCGCCCAGCTGAGGGTCGCGCTGGAGCCGGCGCTGATATTGCCGGGATTCGCGCCGAAGGAGGTAATGACCGGTGCGGACCCAACCCCAGGAGCTGACGGATTCGAGCTCCCTGAACCGCCACAACTCGTCAGAACAATACAGACCAGCAGCAACGCCAGAAAGAAACTACCCGGCAGGGAAACTACTCGTGTCCCGGCAGATGCATCATGGCCGGTGGCGAAGTTGCGTGTATTCAGGGCAAATCCCTCGGTGTCGATCCGGTGATGGTAGCCAGCCACGGTGACTGGCAACGGGTCCGCACGCCGGAATCACACAGTGCGTCACGAAATTTTTGCAGACAGTCGTACGATCACCGACTATTGAGAGGCTGGAGGAGGCCTGGCCGCCAAGCGGCGCTGTCCAAGGGAAATCAACAGATCATTACCGAATTGCAGGCGGACTCATTCCTCGAGAAGGACAATGGCACTCTAGAATCCTATCTCTTCAAGATTCGGCGTGACGGGGTGGCAAAGAATTCGCAGATGAAACAGCGATTCGATGGCATGTTTCCCTGAGGGAAATGACAGACACTTTCGATCTGACTCAGACAAAGGCTATATTGAGGAATTCGTTTCAATTGCTTTGCGATCACAAAAGTAAAGGAGATACCCCAAATGCTTAATAGACTAATGGCAGTTTTCTTGGGTCTGTTTGCTGCGTCATGGGCAGTTGCTGACCCAAGCCCAGAAATACAGTGGTTGATGAACGACAAGTTGTCGATGCTGGACTATGGCCTCAACCGAATGCAGGCGGCTCTGCAGCAGGAATTACCCACTATCTATAGGAACGGATCACTCAGCAACATCGACGTTTCCGATGTCTATAGCCCTGACGATAACAAGATTAATCTCACAATCAGTGCTCTTTATGCGCCTAGCGACAGAGCTGATGACAGGGATCCGACAACCGCATGCCTGCATTTAATTGACATCGTAAAAAAGCAGCTTGCGGCTCGCCCAACGACTGGCACTAATTCGTCGTCGTGGATTGTATTCTTCCATCATGTGGGTTGGACGACTGATAAAAAAGCGGATGACAATCTCGCCAAGGTGTTGCCATCGCTCCTGAGGATATCTGTGAAGATAGACGCGAACAGTGAACCTGCGAAATGCGCCTCGATGTATTTGGACAAGAACGTGCAGGTGTTGAAGTGATTGTGATGTCGCAGCGCGGAGACCCCGTTTGTTTGTTCGTAGCTTATGGAGACGCATAATGCTCATTCGGCTTGTAATCCCGTTTCGCGGCTCTGGCAACTATTCTTGTGTTACGGATTGCGCGCAGCCGGTGGCAGGGTTTGCGCGCTCCCGGGACTAGAAATGAACGCTATCGAGAGGCCAATTGAGCGGGCGACGAATCGCCCATTCACTGGGGGTTACCTCATAGGTTATTTGTCACACGAGTGAGTGTGTTGGCCGTCTGCGAATTAAGCAGGTACAGATCGCGCGTCATCGGATCAGCGGTGGACAGGTATGTTGTCGCCTCCAGAAACCCCGTGCGTGCCGTGCCACGGAAGGTGCCGCTGAGGAACGTCGCCGTCGAGGTGGGTAATGTGCCGATGGTCGCGACGGTCTGGTTCGATGTGGTATCGATGGCGATGAGCGAACCGCTACTGACACCGTCCGCGACATAGGTCCAGCCGCTCGTGGAGTCGGTCACGCTCACGGGGGTCAGCCGCTGGACCTGAAACACGGTTTCGTAGGCGGTTTGAGTCGTGGTCGTGTCATCGGGCCATGGTAACTGCTCTCCGCCATTGACGAACGTGGAGTTCGCAACTGGCGACTGAACCACCGCTCCACTTACGCTGACGATTCCTGATTGAGTGCCGCTGCGTGTCAGGGTTTTCGTTGCTGAATCGCTCGATTGCATCCAGGTTTGGTAGTACACGGTACTCGCGGTGGCTATAAACGTTCCGCTGTTCGTCGTACTTGTCACCAGCGTCGAAGCGGCGCTGGCTCCCAGCGCGAGAGTGCGGATCGAATAGGTCCCGTCGACCACCCCCCAAATAACGTTGGAACCCTGGACGGGGACCAAGAGCGTTGCCATGCGGCCGGGCTCGCTGTCTACAACGGTGGGGGAAGCCGAGCCATCAGCGGGCATCGCGAAAATACTGGTCGTCGCCGGCGTGCTACCCACTGCGGCGGTATTGATCGAGAAGTACAGCGTGGTGGGCGAAGCCGCAAACAGCGCTTCTGGATTGGTGGGGAGCCAGTTCGGAATCGTGTACAACGGCGCGGAGACTGTGTGGGCAACGTAGTTCACATACACGATGGTTCCATCCACATCGTATAGTTGTCCGGTCGGATAGCCTTGGGTCGTGCCCACAGGCAGAACCTGCGCGACGCCAATGGGTGCAGCAAAGCTACCCAGCACGATGGGGTTGGCGAAATTGCTGTCAACCAGCATGAGGTCGGCGCCACTCTTGACCACAAAGCCCGAGATACCGCCGAGCGCTGTGCGCACGGTAGCCACCGGCATCCCAGAGACCACCACCGGTGCGTCCGTGGAGGCCATCCCGGTCTTGACCAGGTGAATCACGTCATCCGCCGTATTACAGACGCCATCCGGGCCAGGCAATCGATAGAAGTAAGATGAATTCGTGGGCATCTGCAGATCGGCGGTGAAGGACACGCCAAGGTAATCGGAGTTGGCGCCCGCCACCGCCGTTCCTGACAACGAACACGTGTCATCGACCGTGGCTGCCGATTCAGTGGAGAGCTGCTGCGCCGCCGGCTGACTCGTCGAGGTCAGATCCAACGCATAGATGTGGCCGTCGCTGCCCTTGTAGATCTCGAGACCCGCCGGTTGCGACAGATTCGCACCGGTCATGAAATCCAACGTGCCGCGCAGGATCTGCTTCTTGCCGGCATAACTGCCGATAGATGCGGCGGCGTGGGTACCGCTGCTGGGATCGACCCACGCGGCGAAGTTGTCCGTCGTACCCACATAGCTCACGAGTGATAAGGTCTCGCCACCAGGATTGGAACCCTCACCCGATCCGCCGCCGCATGCCGACAGCGTAGCGGCTACGAGCGCACTGACTAGGAGAGCCACTCTTGTTATATGCATGCGAACACTCCTTCATGAAGCCCCCTGAAATGATCCGCGCAGGTGCTCGCCTCGATGGCCGTTGAACGGCGGTCACAACACCCGCGTAGTCATCGCCGCCAAGCAGCTGTCGTGACGGGACGACGCGCTCGGCCGCACTGCTATTGCCGCACTGCTGGCGCGTTGATGAACCGCGCATGAACAGCCGATCGCCTGCGGTCCACCGACTACCAGAACGCGACAGGATTGAAACGGATGACCGGCGCGGGTCGATTTTAAAAAACTCTCCTTGTGGATCGAGCGGATGTGCATCACACCGCTCCAATCCCGTCCCTGGCCGCATAGCGGCTCCTGGGCTTCGGTTTGCGGCGCTTTGACCTTGCCTCAACTCCCTGCTATCTGCTTAGCGCTCCCGGCATGCCGGAAGCGCTAAGCAGCGGCTAACTCTGCCGGCTGGCGATATCATGGTGTTTTGCGCTGGCCTGGCACCCTTGAGCGATGACGGTAGACTTTTGTATGGTCTCATTGGCGTGCGGGTGGTCGAACGCCTGTTGCGCGCCGTCCCCACTTCTAGGCGGACAGCTGACGTACCACTGCTGTTGATGAGATGATGCGCATTGGGCGAGTTGCGAAAAAATGCCACGCGATCCGCAGTCCGTGACGCAACCATCGACGTTACATTTGGATGGAGGATGGCATGACAATCAAAGCGATCGCAATTGGGACTATTGGAGTTGGACTCACTTTTCTCACGATATCGCAAGTGGCATTGGCGCAAACCGCTGCCGCGGCCAAGAAGGAGGTTCAACGAGGTGAGTATTTGGTCGGTTATGCTGGCTGTAACGACTGCCATTCCCCCAAGCTCGATTCACCCGACGGGCCGCTGCCGGATAAGTCCCGCCTCTTGTCCGGTTTTCCTGCCAATGCGCAGCTGCCACAAGTTCCTGCGGACGCCGTGGGGCCAGGTCCCAATCAATGGGGCGCAATCACAAATGGTGACCTGACCGCATGGGCAGGCCCATGGGGAATCAGCTTCGCGGCGAACCTAACGCCGGACAAGCAAACGGGGATAGGTAGCTGGACGGCTGAGTCGTTCATCAAGACCATGCGAACTTGCAAACATCTCGGGGCAGGTCGCCCGCTTCTGCCCCCGATGCCCTGTGCCGACATCGCAGTGCTGACCGACCAGGACCTCAAGGCTGTTTTCGCGTATCTCAAGTCTCTGAAGCCGATTCGGAATGAAGTGCCGAAGCCGCTACCGCCGAAGTAGCCGCGCTCAGAGCGGAGGTCACAGCAGTCACCGACTGCCACTGCCCCCAGGGACGCGCGCGAGCCGCGGCCTAATGCGTGTTGCGCCTAGCACCCGAGACCGGCCTGCTCGGAGGCTACCGCCCGCGGCCGAGGCAGTGCAGATGGTATTCTCAGCAGCATGCGGCCCAGCGTCCACGCAGAGCTCATCAATCGCACGTTCGGTGACCCGGGCGTTTACATCGACCTGAAGTTCGAACGCCGCGCGATCCTGTTCGATATCGGCGATATCGCCGCTCTACCGGCGCGCAAGCTGCTGCGCATCAGCGACATATTCGTCTCGCACACCCACATGGATCACTTCTCAGGTTTCGATCACCTGCTGCGAGTCTGCCTGGGACGCGACACCGGAGTGAGCCTGTACGGCCCCTCGAGATTCATAGCACAAGTCGAACACAAGCTCGCCGCGTACACCTGGAATCTGGTCCAGAATTACCAGACTGAGTTCGTCGTCATCGCGCACGAGATCGACCGCCGAGGACGCGTACAGCGTGCTCAGTTTCGCAGCCGAGGCCGGTTCGAGCGTGAGGCGATGGCAGACGCCATGGCTGATGAAGGAGTACTGCTGCAAGCTCCGTTGTTTCGGGTGCGAACCATGCCGCTCGAGCATCACGACATCACCTCCCTCGCGTTTGCCTTCGAGGAGAGCGTGCACATCAACGTGTGGAAGAACCGCCTGCAGGAGCTGCGCCTGCCGACCGGCCCGTGGCTGACTGAGCTGAAGAGAGAAGTGCGTGCAGATGCCCCGGACAGCACGCCGATCAGAGTCCACTGGCGGACACGTGATGGTTCGCATGATCAGACCATTGCACTAGGGGAGCTCAAGCAAAACGTCCTGGAGTTCGTGCCCGGCCAGAAGGTCTGTTATGTCACGGATGTTGCCGACAACGAGCACAACAGAACTGCTCTCGCTGCCTTCGTACGAGGGGCCGATCTGCTGTTCATCGAGGCCGTATTCCTCGATGCAGACCGCAAACATGCTGAGCGTAAGGCGCATCTGACCGCGCGGGCGGCAGGCGAGATTGCGCGGACCGCCGAAGTCAAGTCTGCGGTGCCATTTCATTTCTCGCCGCGCTACCTCGGGCGAGAAGATGAATTGCGTCAAGAGTTCGCGGGCGCTTGGCTCCAGGGTCAGGGCAGCGCATGTTGCTAAGGGCCTCGAATGGCGTGTCGTGGGACTTGCGCCGCGGGCCCCGCCTCAGGCCGAGAGGCGTACCGCCGCGCGGCGCGATCCCCAATGGCCCGGCGCTGCTGCGAATACGCCCGGGCAGACGGCGCCGCACTGGTTACAATGGCCTTGCGGCGTCAGGCGCCAATGACTGATCTCGTACCCGTTGCGGGCGATCAGTGAAGTTCCGCAGGCATGACAGCGCGTGCTGCCGCCAACGGGGTCGCGCACGTTTCCCGTGTACACGTACCGGAGGCCATGACGCAGCGCGATCTGCCGTGCCCGCATCAGGGTCGCGAACGGTGTCGGCGGCAGGTCGCGCATCTTCCAGTCCGGATGGAACGCCGTGAAGTGCAACGGCACGTCGGCGCCGAGGTGCTCGAGGAACCAAGCGCACATGGCCTCGAGTTCGCCATCGGCGTCGTTAAGTCCAGGGATGAGCAGCGTCGTGACCTCGAGCCAAACGCTGGTCTCGTGGTGCACGTACTCGAGCGTCGCGAGTACCGCGGCAAGCTCGGCGCCGCAAACCTTGCGGTAAAAGTCTTCGGTGAAGCCCTTGAGGTCGATGTTGGCCGCATCCATGTGTTGGAAGAACTCGGCACGCGGCTCGGGACACATGTACCCGGCGGTGACCGCGACGCTGCGCACGCCGCGCTCTCGAGCAGCCTTGGCGACGTCGATCGCGTACTCCATGAACACGGTCGGATCGTTGTAGGTGTAGGCAACGCTCGCGCAGCCGAGCCGCTCGGCGGCGGCGGCGAGCACCGTCGGGCTCGCGCGATCGGCGAGCGTGTCCATCTCGCGCGACTTGCTCATGTCCCAGTTCTGGCAGAACTTGCAAGCCAGGTTGCAGCCCGCGGTTCCAAACGATAGGACCGCGCTGCCTGGCAGAAAATGGTTCAGTGGCTTCTTCTCGATCGGATCGATGCAGAAGCCACTCGAGCGGCCATAGGTGAAGAGCTTGACGCGCCCGGCCTGGACGCCGCGGACGAAACACAGGCCGCGCTGGCCTTCGTGCATTCGGCAGCCGCGCGGGCATACGTCGCACTGCAGCCGGCCGTCCGGCAGCGAGCGCCAGTAACGAGTGTCGACGACGGTGTCCGGGGCCTGGTATTCAGGCTGACTCATGACCGTCACGACCTCGCGGACCGGTGGGTCACTCGTCGAACCAGCCGCGAATCCGCTGGTACACTTGGCCCGGCCGCAGCAGGCCCAAATGGCTCGTGCCCGTGGCCGTCCACTGGTGTGATCGCGGGAAGGTCAGCTTGAGCCGCGAATCACGATGGTCCCCGAGCGCGCTTGGGATGGGAACGAGCCCGTCGCCGATCAGCTGGTCGCGGCGGGATGCCGGTGCATGCCCGATCGTTGCGGCGACTGTGTAGCACTGTACGCGTTTGGGGAGCGGCAGGGGGCGGCGCGACTCGGCGCGATTCGCAAAGCGGTCATGCCCCTTCCAGTCCTCGTCGAGCACGTAGCCGTGACGCAGATCCGTGATGCCTGCGCTCCGCACTTTCCCCAGAAGCGCGAACGGCGCAGTGTAGGGTGTCTGCTGCAAGAGCAGATCGAACCGATGGCCGGCACGCTCGAACGGGACGCCATGATGCGGTGTGCCGAGAAACACGAGTTTGCGCAACTTGCGGGGCCACGCGTGACCCGCCGCTGATGCATAGTGGTGGGCACTGCGTGCCACGAGACCACCCATGCTGTGCGCGAGGATGGACACCTCCTGGAGCGGGACGGGCCAGGCGGCGACCAAAGCTTCGAGAAGTTGCGCGAACGCGCGCCCGTTCGTCGAGATATGCAGGCCCGTGTTGTAGTGCAGATAAGCGGCCGTGTAGGACAGATCGCGGGCGAGTTGGGCGCCGTGGTCATGCCCGTCGCGCTGCCAGCGCCGGTCATTTCGGCAAAGCCCATGCACGAGTACCAGCGCCTTGGCGCTCGGAACCTCAATCGCAGCGGCGAGCCCCTCGCGCGTAAGCTCGAGCGGCTTCCCCTCGCGGCGCAGCTGCATCGCGACCGCGAGCGGATTACCGGTTTTGGCGAGGTAATCGCCTAGCACGCCGTTCAGCGCCGCGATCCAGGATTCGCGCGTGGGGGAGGACTCGATAGCGCCCAGCGCGGGCGCCACGGCGCCGAGCGCAAGGTCGATACCTCCGCCGATCACACGCGTGAGGCCGCGAATGCTCTTGTAGACGACCGAAGTAGTGCCGTTCACTACGCCGCCCACGATTGCGCCCGCGAGCCTTGTCGGTTTCTCTGCGATGTTGGTATGCATCGCCTCAACGAGCCCGGTGATGCCGACGATCGCATCGAGTACCATGCGGGATGCGCCGCGAAGATCAGTAACGTGGTTGCGAACCACCGTGGTCATTGACTCTCCTTCGTTCCGTGGTGCTCGCCGGGGTCGAGCGACCGAAAACGGCACGGTCGGCTTGCACGTTCCCCCCGGGTATTGGAGCGATGAACCACTCGGCGAGGCGGCGAAGTCCCGCATGCTGACCGCAGTGTTTGCATAATGGGGTAGAAAACGAGCAACAGCAATCGGAAAGCCGCTCCGCCGCGGGGGCTTTCACGCGCCTGCAGCCGCACACCAGTGAGCGGCGACGCGGCTCCTAGCGGCGCAAAGCGTTGCAAATCAGAGGATTCCGTCGCCGTGAAGTGATCACTGCGGTTTTCTGCGGGTTGACGCGATTGTCGACGGGCCTCTTAGCCAAAGCCTCGAACCAGGTAGCCAGGAAAATGGGAACTACAGGCCATGACATGGGTAATGGCTTCGCGATCGTATTCATCTCCCGATCGGTACGTCTCGAAAAACGCGTTGACCCGCAGTACCCGTTCCGGCATGGCATTTACCGCTTGCAATCCGACCGAGACACCGTAATTTGTGAAGGCAAACTTCACTCCGAGAGCACCGGGCTCGCGGCAAAAATAGCCGTCTTCCACCCACATCCGGTCGAGCATGCTCAGGCAACGCGTCTTTTGCCTCTTCGCCCAGCCTTCTTCGGGAAAGAACTGGGTCATCCAAAGCATCATGCCGAGGCCCAGATCCTGGGTGATCACCAGATCAGGGGCCGACCGGTCGATCAGCATGCGCATGTCGGAGATTTCCCGCGTCAGAGACTCCTCGTCCAGGAGGCGGTAGGCCACGTAGCCGTCGAATGCATCAAGCGCGCCGAACCCAGTGCCCGGATAAGGGTGACTCAAGTCCTCGCTCATTTTCCAGATGACGCCACGGCTCGGCAGAACAAAAGCATCGTGAATCTGACGCACGAGCGCCACTGCCTTGTGCCTATATTCCGGAAGAAGGCGGCCGAGGACGAAAAGTGCAAAGAGCCACTTGGTGAGGTAATGGAAATATTGGCCATCGCGGTCGGGCGCTTCACCGATTCGAATGCCGCGGGGACGGCCCAGTACGCGCTCAACCTCTGCAACAACCCATTCCGCCTGATCCAGATATCGGCGCTCCCCTGATTCGGCGTAGAGCGAGGCGAGCAGGACGAGGCCGAAGGCATCCGTCCACAGATACCTGGGTCCATTCGGCCAAATGCTTTCCGCACGCATCCAAGCCAGCTTGGCGAGGACATATCCTGTGTCGATGAGCGCGGTCATTGGCTGCCTCACAGGCCGAATGGATAGGTATCTGGAAGCCCCTCGAGCGCCGCGGTCTCCAGCGGACTGACGGCTTCGGTGTCATCGAACCAGATGTATTCGTCGAACTGATGGGGCAGATCCGCCTGAAAGTAGTGACTTTGCAGTTCGGTCTCCGGCCGGTAGATTACGCCGATGGCTCGCTCGAGCCGCGGCCGCGACAGACCCTCCGCGAGGTTTGGCGCGATTGGGCTCCGCAGCCGCAGCAGAAACCGCGCAATCCCGGCTTCGTGGCACAGCCGCTCGTAACTGCCACGCACGGCAGCACGAACTGCCTTGATTTCCATCGGCCCGTCCCACTCGGACGCCGCCGCGACCGTGCCGGAGTTCATTCCGAAGCCGATCGAATAGGCGTCGCCGCCAAATTCCTCCCGGCAAAGCTGGCCGATGTTGTATTCGCCGCGTGAAGACATTTCTGTCGCGGCCGAGTTGCCCACATGCGAATTGTGAGCCCAGACGATCGCCCGGCTCGTGGGTCCATGAAAGTCGAGCAGCGTCTTCAACGTTTCGAACATGTGGCTGTCTCGCAAATTCCAGGAGGCGCGAGACCCGTAGTACATGATCCGGTAATAACGCTCGGCATTTGCGACTAGACGGGCGTTTTGCACGGCATCCAAAAACCGCTCTCCGTCGTGTTCGGCATAGGCTCGTTGCTTCTGCATGAGTTCCGTGAGCATAGAGACGACCTCACGTTCACACGTCGGAAACTCACCAGTTAATGCTGCGTGGCCGTAAGTCGCGGGATCCGCCTCCCAAGGCGTCAAGCATCCATAGCGGTGGCGTGCAACTTGTGCGGTCCTCGGGTCGATGTCGTCCAGGTAGTTCAAGACCGAGCTGATCGAGTTGTAGAGGCTGTAGAGATCAAGACCGTGAAACGCTACCCTATTGTCAGGCTCGATCTTGGCGTTGTGCGCTCGCAGCCAATCGACGAAATTGCGCACGTCGCCGTTGCGCCACATCCATCTGGGAAAACGCGCGAATGCCGTCCACTCGGAAGGGGCGTATTCGGCATGCCGAACGTAATGGTCGATGCGCGCAGCATCTGGCCAGTCACCCTCGATAGCGACAAACGAGAATCCTTTGCGCTCGATGAGCTCGCGCGAAATTCGCGCGCGCATGCGGTAAAACTCCGAGGTGCCGTGGGATGCCTCGCCGAGCAGAACGATGCGCGCCGCGTCGAGGCGCTGCAGCAACGGATCGAGGTCGACGGAGTCGATCGCCTCGAACTTTTCACAGGAAGTCGCAATCAAATTCGACAAGGTCCCATCCGTGGTCTTGCGGGGGCGGGGATGCTTTCCTGCCTCGAAGCGATCCTCCTCAGGCATCCAGCCTTCCTCGCCCACCAATGGGACAAAGCGGACATCCGCAAGATCCTCCGTCTTGAATTGGTGTGCTGATACGCGTATGAGGCGTACCAGTTCCTGATCCCGCCGATCAATCCCCACAGGAATAACTAACCGGCCGCCGATTTTGAGTTGTGCCTTCAGGGATTCTGGTACCTCGCGGCCGCCGGCTGCGACCACGATCGCGTCGTACGGTGCGTGATCGGGCCAGCCGCGCGTTCCGTCCGCATGTAGCACGTGTATATTGCTATAACCAAGCTCGGTAAGCTTCGATGCAGACTTCTCGGCGAGCTGGCCGATCCGCTCGACCGTGTAAACGCTCCCGGCGATCTGCGCCAGAACGGCTGCGGCGTAACCCGAGCCCGTGCCAATCTCCAGTACCTTCTCACCGCCTTCGAGCGCTAGAGCCTCAATCATCATCGCGACGATGTATGGTTGAGAGATCGTCTGATCCTGCTCTATGGGCAGCGGTGAATCTTCATACGCGAATTCCCGGAGACTCTCAGGCAGGAACGCCTCGCGGGGTACTGCCCGCATGGCGTCCAGAACCAGCCGTGAACGCACGCCGCGGCCGGCTATCTGGCGATCAACCATAAGATCGCGAAGTCGCGCAAAATCGAAGCTGCTCATCTCCTGTGTCTCCATGTTGATTGCTCCGTCGGCATCAATGCGTCTGCTCTGGCGGAAGCTATCCTTGCTCTTTTCCGCCCCTGAGGGTATTCGGTTTTCCCGCAGTCTGGATTTCGCTTCGCGCGGGTCGAGCGCGAACGGTGCCTGCAGTCATTGTCGCGTCGGGCCGCGCGATGCTCCCGCTCGAGAGTCTAGCGATTCTCTGCCGGAGGGCAGCGTGCTCGCTGCGCCTGGTCCTCAACCGCTCGTGCCGCCCTCTGACCGCTGCCCTTATTCGCCTCTACGCAATGGGCTCGAGGCGATACTTCTGGAAATGTCGGCTCAAGATATACAAATAACAGAATCAGCGAGTTAGGCTAACAAGCATCTGGGGCGGCACGTGCAGCGTGGCGCGCCATGCATGAATTCGTGGTGGTGCCTAAAACGGCTAAGCTGCGAGGCTGCCGGACCGTCGCAGGTCCAGTGTTTAGGGGGAGGTCGATGCGACTGCAGTGGTTCGAGTCGACGATGGATGCAGCCAACAGGCTTTTGCACGTGTTCATGGCGCTGGCTCTGCTGATCGCCAGCGTTCTGCTCATCTGGCAGTTCGTCGCCGATGTGATTCAGACACTCCGGTCGGGGCAATTGGCGCAGGGTTTCCTGCAGGCGCTGGGCAACCTTTTCATCCTGTGGGTGCTGTCATCGCTCATCTCGGCCGAGGTGCGTTACATGCAAAGCGGGCGCTTTTCCGTGCTGGTGTTCATTGAGGCTGCACTCATCACGCTGTTGCGCCAGCTCATCATCATCCCCGTGGAAAACGCCGGTCATCTCGAATCCGCGGCGTGGACGTACGGGCTCATCACCGCCGCCGTCATTGCCGT
>Ga0116223_10002795_pt1 | contig 16094 bp, 9 predicted proteins | sample Sb_taG_3_FD_90092 | JGI IMG/M metagenome (GOLD analysis project Ga0116223, IMG submission 90092) | Peat soil microbial communities from Weissenstadt, Germany - Sb_50d_a_PC metaG | ecosystem: Environmental > Terrestrial > Soil > Wetlands > Peat | place: Germany: Weissenstadt | collected 2010-09-21 | reverse complement strand
GCCGGCGAAAAGTGGATCAAGCTGGACGTCGGCCTGCCCACCACCATGGTGCGCGATCTGGCCATCCAGAAGCAGATGGACGACCTCGTGATCGGCACATTCGGCCGCAGCATCTACGTGCTCGACGACTACAGCCCGCTGCGCCTCGCCACGGCCGAGATGCTGCAGAAGGACAGCGCCATCTTCCCCGTGAGGAGCCCGCTCTCGTACCTGCCGTACAATCCCGGCGGCGATCTCGGCACGAACCACTTCACCACACCCAACCCGCCGGTGGGCGCGGCCATCACGTTCAACCTCAAAGATGCCATCCGCACCAAGCAGCAGGATCGGCAGCAGCGCGAGCGGGCCGCCATCCAGCGCGGCGAGACCCCGCCCTACCCGACGCCCGAAGAACTGCGCGCGGAAGCCGAGGAAGAGGCGCCGGCGATCGTGATTTCGATCAGCGACGCTTCGGGTAAAGTCATCCGGCGGTTCGATACGCCGGCGACTCGCGGCATCCATCGCGTGACGTGGGATCTGCGCACGCAGGGAGCGGCTTTGGCCCCGGCGATTCCGCTCGGCGGCGGCGCGGGTGGCGGTCGCGGCGGTCGCGGCGGCGCGGGCGGCGGCGGCCGTGGCGCGGGCGCCGGTGGTGGTGCCGGTGGTGGTGCCGGTGGTGGTGCCGGTGGTGGTGAAGGTGGCGGCGCCGGCGGCGGTGGTGAAGAGGATGTCCAGTCCTTCGGCGGACGCGGCGGCGGAGCCGGAACGCTGGTCCCACCCGGCAAGTTCACCGTCGCGCTGGCCAAACGCCAGGGCGGTGCGATTACGCCTCTCGCCGGTTCGCAGTCGTTCGAGGTGTTGGCCGAAGGCCCTTCGACCCGGGAGGACCGGCTGGCGCTGGCGGCGTTTCAAGACAAACTGGCCAGCCTGCAGAAGGCCGTGACCGCCACGCAAGAGGCTGCTACCGAGGCCGAAGCGCGGCTTTCGGCGATCCGCCGTGCTATCGACGCGACCCCCAGTCTCCCCACCAAGCTGCGGGAGGATACGCTGAGGATCGAGAAAAACTTGAGCGACATCAACACCGCGCTCACCGGCGACCGCATCATGCGCCAGCACAACGAAGGCGCCCCGGCTTCGATCACCGAACACATGCAGGCAGCCGCCTCTCCCACTCGTGGGACCACGGGCCGGCCGACCAAGACGGCCATGGAACAGTACCAGATCGCCTCCGATGAGCTGGCCGCCGAGATCCCCAAGCTCCGCAAGCTGATCGAGACCGACATCAAGGCTCTCGAGAAGCAACTGGATGCCGCCGGCGCGCCGCCCACTCCGGGCCGCCTGCCGGATTGGAAAGGCGGCAAGTAGCCCTAGCGGCACCTGGCCATGGGATTCATTCCAATTCGACTCGGCGATTATGTGCGCCTGCACCTGAAGAGCAATCGTGGGGAGTCCGCGGCAGAAGTAACCGCGCGGCTCCGGTCGGCACTCGAGAGGTACAAGGCCGGCGCCCGGTGCGCGTGCGGCGAGCCGATCTGGGTGATCGGCTCGGCGGAAGCCGGGAACGCCTGCTTCACATGTATTACCGGCGAAGCGGACCCGTCCGGCGACTACGAAATCGACGAGGCGTGCGATAAGGTCAGGCGCCCACCGGCGAAGGGTACCGCGGCGAATTCGTGAGTACGCGCACAACCGCTTGCCGGCGCGCGCGGCTCCGTTAAGCGTCCGTATATCTCCCCATTGCGTGCGATAACATCTTCAGGTAACATCGGTGAGGCCAGGAGGGGCCGAACTAATGGATCTGGATGTCGCCGTAGTAGGTGGTGGTGTCTCCGGAGCTTATAGCGCGTGGCGTCTGCAAGGGGAGCAGGGATCCTCGGCGCGCATCGCCTTGTTCGAGTACAGCGACCGTATAGGCGGCAGGCTATACACCGTCACGCTGCCTGGCCTTCCCCACGTGAAGGCGGAGGTCGGCGGCATGCGGTATATCCCCGATGAACATATCGTCGTGGCCAGCCTGGTCGACTATCTTCAGCTCCCCACCAGGGATTTCCCCATGGGCGCGCCCCCGCCGGTCGGCTCCAACTGCAACCTGTTCTACCTCCGGGGGCGTCATCTCCGCCTGCACGAGCTGGCCGATCCGGCCAAAGTCCCTTACAACGTGGCATGGTCGGAGCGCGGCCTGGGTCCCACTAACCTCCAGGTCCAGGTGATGAATAACATCTATCCTAACTTCGGCAACCTGAGCCTGTGCGACCAGATGAAGATCAAGGCCTTCGGTCAACCCATCTGGAAGTACGGTTTCTGGGACCTGATGTTTCGCGTCCTCAGTAACGAAGGTTACCAGTTCATGAAAGACGCCGGCGGCTACGATGCCAACGTAGCCAACGCCAATGCAGTTACCCAGCTTCCGGCCACCGAGTACAGCGACAATACGAAGTTTCTCACTTTGGAGCACGGCTACGACCAGCTCCCGATCACCCTAGCGAAGCAGTTCAACGAAGGCCTTGACGGAGGCGTGCCCAAGAAAAAGCGCGTTCACATGAATCACCGGCTGGCCGAAATCGTGATCGGTTCCGGCGACTACCCCTATACGCTGATCTTTGAGCCGACCTCGACCAAGGACTGCAAGACCGAAGTCCGTCTGAACACCGCGCCCGTGAAGGTGCGCGCCAAAAAGGTGATCCTGGCCATGCCCCGCCGCTCGCTGGAGCTGATCAAGAGCAGCTTCTTCGACGACCCCTGGCTCAAAACGAACATCTCTTCCGTGCTCATCCAGAGCGCCTTCAAGCTCTTCCTGGCCTACGAGAGGCCCTGGTGGCGTGCGCTGGGACTGGTAGCCGGCCGCTCCGTCACCGACCTGCCCGTTCGCCAGATCTACTACTTCGGAACCGAGGGCGAACAGCAGGACGGCCTGCCGTTCCTGAACTCGCTGCTCATGGCCAGCTACAACGACATCAGCACCGTGCCCTTCTGGAAGGGGCTGGAAATCGGCGACCCATATAAAGGTTACCGGCCTTCGTGCCTGGAGCCGGGCGTGACCGACCCCATGCCCAAGATGGAGTTTCCGGTCACCGACCAGATGGTGCAGGTGGCCAACCGGCAGGTGGCCGCGGTCCACGCGCTTCCCGAGATCCCCATGCCCTACTCCGCGGTCTACCACTCCTGGAACGAAGACCCCTACGGCGGCGGCTGGCACGAGTGGAAAGCCAATTACCGCCTCGACGAGATCATGTGCCGCATGCGCAAGCCGGTCAAGGAGCAGGATATCTACATCGTCGGTGAGGCCTACTCGTACGGCCAGGGCTGGGTGGAAGGCGCGCTCGATACCGCCGAATCCACGCTCCAGGATTTCTTCGGCCTGAAGCGTCCCGAGTGGCTCAAGAAGAGTTATGCGCTGCTGCCGAATCCGTGCCCCGGATGCGGCTCGCTCGAAGGCTGCGTGGAATGGGACGACACCGCAAATCCGCTTGCCCAAATCACGCCGAGTTGCCTGAAGGCCGTGGAAGAGGGCTGAGGAACTGACATGACCGTCGCCGAATACATCATCGCGCGCCTGCAACAGGCCGGGCTCCGGCACCTGTTTGCCGTCCCTGGCGATTACGCCTCGCCGTTCCTCGATGCCCTGGATGCCACCCCCGGCATCACCCGCATTCCCAACATCAACGAGCTGGGGTCGGGCTACGCCGCCGATGGCTACGCCCGCTTCAAAGGGATCGGGGCCGCCTGCGTGCAGTACGGCGTGGGCAACTTCAGCCTCCTCAATTGCACCGCCGGTTCGTTCGTGGAGCGCGTGCCGGTGGCGGTCATCTCCGCCAGCCCTTCCACCTCCGACCGCAAGCTCGAGCGCCAGGAGGCCATCCTCTTCCACCACAGTACCGGCGATCTGCGCGCCGACCAGATCGTGTTCCAGAACGTCACCGTCGCGTCCGTGATCCTCCGCAATGCCGAGACTGCCCCGGCCCGCATCGACCGCGCCATCACGGCCATGCTGACCCACCGCCGGCCGATTTACATCGAGGTGCTCAAGAATGTCTGGACCGAGCCGTGCGCCGAGCCGCAAGGTACTCTCGCGCCCATCGTCAGGCCGAGCGACCACAACGCGCTCCAGGCAGCGCTCGACGCGACGTGCGAGCGCATCGCCGCTGCCAGCCTGCCGGTAATCTGGGCGGGCGTCGAGATCCAGCGCTTCGGCCTGCAGGATACGCTGCAGGCGATCGTCGATGCGAGCGGCCTGTATTTCACCACCACCAGCCTCGGCAAGACGGTCCTCGATGAGGCGCAGCCGCACTTCATCGGCACCTACGCGGGCCCGGCCTCCCCGCTGCTCACCCGCGCCGTCATGCAGGCCGCGGATTGCATTGTCACGCTCGGCGCCATCGTCACCGACGACTATCTGAACATCATGCAATCGAGCTTCGGCAGCATGATCGAGGTGAACGACGAGGAAGCGCGCGTAGGCTACCAGTATTACCGCCGCGTGACGCTGACGGATTTCCTCCACGGCCTGTTGGCTCGTTTTCAGGCGGAACCGGGCCCGCGCACGTACTCGCTGCCCGAGGTCGCCATCGAAATAGAGCCGGACGCGCAACCCGGCGACTCACTCACTTACAACAATTTCTACGACGAAGTCAGTGCCTTCCTGAAGAAGCAGAAGCTCACGGGCGAGGTGGCGCTGATACTCGGTGAAAGCACGTCGCTCTATGTGTTCGGCAATCTCTTCGGCCTGCCGCGCAACGCCTTCGTCGCGCAGGCCGCCTGGGGCTCCCTGGGGCACGAAACGGGGTGCGCGCTCGGCGTGGCCCTGGCCAGCGGCAAACGGCCCTTCGTGGTGGCGGGCGATGGCGGCTTCATGATGATCTGCCAGGAGCTCTCCAGCCTCGCGCGGCAAAACTGTAATGCCGTGGTCTTCGTCATGAGCAACGAGGCTTACGCGATCGAGCAGGCCTTCGTGGATCTCAAGGCCTTTACGCCGGAGGGCGCATTCGCCCCTTACGACCTGCTTCCGTCGTGGGATTACCAGGCCCTGGCCAAGGCGTTCGGGGCCAGGGGCTATCGCGTCCAGACGGTCGCCGACTTGCGCACCGTGCTCGCGGACGTGCTCGCTCTGAAGGATGTGCCCGCGCTGGTCGAGGTGGTGATCCCGCAGAAGGACCTGGCGCCCCAACTGAAGCGCCTGGCCGAGACGCCGCCCAAGATGCGCCGGTACGGCCGCAGCGCATAGGCCAAGTCAAGTCCGAGGGTGGCGCAGCCACTCTTGGCTTGCCACTCTTGGCTGCGGCGTCCCGACTCTCCAGCAACCTCGGCGCAAACCCTTGGAAACAAAGAAGTGGCCGCGACGCGGTTTCTGGCGCCAGAGACGTTCCCGGCAGGGATCGCTCTCCGCTCTTCGGGACGCCTCTTTTTCATCCTCCGTTGCCGCGCCGCGGGCGCATGTAGTACTCGTCTCGGCGCTTCTTGTAGTGGGGCAGGAGCCTTCCGCCTGCCACGCTCCTGTGGTTTAAAGCATATCTTCGCCGCCATTAGACCATAACCTTGCCGCACATATCTCAGCAAGTTCGTTGTTTGCCCTTCAGCGCGAAGTCAATCCTCCGACCGGGATAAACCATAATGTTGCCGACACTGCGGATTCCGGGCTAGCAGCAATACTGTTCACTTTGTATGAACAGCCTTGAAATTCTTGGTTGCCCACCGAAACTCACCGAGATGTCCGTTAAGTGAACGGCGTTTGGGGCTAGCAGCGATGGCGTTCCGGCCCGAAAATCAGTCGCGCCCACACCTTGCCGGCTCGTGCGCATCCGGTCTGGACAGTATTCAGGCTTCGCGGCACCCCATGGCTTCGGTGGGATGCAGCCTTTACGCTGTGGGAGAGAGATCCCTTTTCCACACACTGCGCAATGCGCCGAGCGTGATGGGCAGGGCACCGGCGAATAGGAAAACCATATCCCCCACCATGCGCAGCCATTCCAGCTTGTGGTAGGTGCCGCTCATCAGGAAGGTCAGGCGGCGCGCATGCCAATACCCGTTGGCGACGGAATCCCAGAGCTGAATCACTCCTCCGGGGAACAGATCCAGGACGATCATGAGCGCGAGGCCTACATTGGCGCCCCAGAAACCCACCCGGACGACCTTCTGCGTCTCCTTCCATGTGGCGTCGGATTGCATGGCCCTCAAGCAGAAGACCAGGACTGCCAAGGCCAACATCCCAAAGACGCCAAACAACGCGGCGTGTCCGTGATTGGGGGTGAGCGTCGTGCCCACCTCGAAGTAGGACACGATCGGCAGGTTGATCAGGAACCCGAAGATCCCTGCGCCGACGAAGTTCCAGACACCCACGGCCATGAGGAAGTAGATGGACCACTTTTGGCCCCAGGCCAGATCCTGGCCGCACGCGTCACACTGCGCCTTCCTCAGCTTAATGAAGTCCCAGGCGTCCAGAGTCAGAAGCGTTAGCGGCACAACTTCCAGAGCGGAGAAGCACGCCGCCAGCCCCATGTTGAGCGTCCCCTGGCCGGTGAAGTACCAATGGTGGCCTGTGCCGATGATCCCGCCGCTGAGGTACAGGATGGCATCCAGGTAGATCAGCCGCGTGGCGGTCTTGGTGCTGACCACACCCATCTGGTGGAACATGATGGCCACCAGCACCGTCGCGAAAAGTTCGAAGAATCCCTCCACCCAAAGATGGATGATCCAGAAGCGCCAGTTGTCGATGACGGCGAAGTTGGTGTGAGGGCCATAGAAAAGGGCGGGCAGGTAGAAGACCGGGATGGCCACGGCCGCGTACAGAAAGAGTGAGGACAGCTCGCGCTTGTCAGGGCTCTTGAAGGCGGGCTTGAGCGCCCGAAACATCAGAAACAACCAGAAGAGGAGGCCAACCGCCAGCAGCAACTGCCAGAACCGCCCGAGGTCGAGATACTCGGAGCCCTGATGACCGAACCAGAACCAGAGCTGCCCCAGCTTGTCGTTGATGCCCAGGGACTCGCCAGCCATGCTGCCGGCGACGACCACCACCAGCGCCCCGAGTAGCGCATAGACGCCGGTCTTCTGGTGTCTGGGCTCCGCGCCGCCGACCCACGACGCCAGGAAAAGGCCGCCGCCCACCCAAGCCGTCGCGATCCAGAAGATGGCGAGTTGCAGGTGCCAGGTGCGGGCCAGGTTGTAGGGCAGCCAGCGGGCGATGTCGAGTCCGTAAAAGGCTCCCGTCTCCACCCGATAGTGGGCGAGCACGCCTCCCAGGAACGATTGCCCCAGGAACAGGAGAGCCACGATTGCGAAGTACCATCCCGTGGCCCACTGGCTGGGCGTGAGCTTCGGAGCCAGTGGAGCAGAGTGCATAATATGGGAGCCGCCGCCCTCTCCCTTCCAGCCCAAGTAATCGAACTTGCCGACGACGAAGAGGATCAAGCCCAGCCCCGCCAGGAGGGTGATGAGGCTCAAGGCGCTCCAGACATAGGCCTCTGTGGAAGGGCGGTTTCCCGCGATGGGCTCGTACGGCCAGTTGTTGGTGTACGAGTAATCCTTCCCGGGGCGGTTGGCCGTTGTAGCCCAGGCCGCCCAGGCGAAGTAGGCGGTCAGCGCTTTTTGCTCCGCGGGGTTCTGAATATAGTTGGCAGGCAGCCCGGGAGCGGTGTCCTTCCTGGTGAAGTACTCGCTCCATTCGGGAAGCTGTGTGCGGTAGGCAGCCACCTCGCCCGGCGAGAACCGGAGAGATCGCGAGGCTGGCTCATACTGGTTTTCCTTAAGCGCCGCGATCGTCCGCGCGGATACCACGCTCCGCTCGTCCGGCGAGAGCTGCGCAAAGGGTTTGCCGTACCTCTCCGTCGCGATCGTGTCCAGGGTCACCTCGCTGAGCCTATGCAAATACTCCGCGCTGTAATCGGGGCCCAGGTAGGCCCCATGGCCCCACAGGCTTCCGTGCTCCATGAGACCGTACTTGAGGAAGACCTCCTGGCCCATCTGGATGTCGGCCCCGGTAAACAACACCGATCCGGTTACATCCGTGACCTGCTCCGGGATGGGTGGAGCGTTTGTGTATGTCAGGACCGTGACAACGGATAGAACCGAGAAGCCAGCGATCATTACGAGGATGGCCGAGTGTCTCCACCACGGAGAGAGGCTCGTACTGCCGGCAGACGTATCGACCATGATATGCCCCCTTCAATTCCTACCGGGATTTCCGGGTTTTGAAACGATTCCGGAAACCTTCCGTTCGAGTTCCGTTGCCACCTTATCGAATTCCTCGTGCACATCGAGCCCAAGTTCGCGCTCGACCGTCTCAAACTTGTCCATCGGCTCTTGTTGATCTTGCGGAGTGAAAACCTTGCCGGCCAGCGGAAACAGCAGTCATCCTCCTTCCAAACGCGATTAGGATAGAAGGCCACCAGCGCGCGCACGCTCTTAACGAGGGCCTCTCGCGCGGGAGGTTCTCCCGTGGCGCAACCGCGGATGGCATCGGCAACTCTGCCACCATCACCCGTCCTTTTGGATGCTCCATGGTCAAGCCGCCTGTTGGACAGCCGTGCGGCGGCACTCCACGGCATATCAGGGCCGGGAACAGGAAAGTCTCTTCCCTACCATAGCGGCAGCGATCGGCAAACGTGCGCAGGAACACCACGAAACTCTCCAGGAGCGCGACATCCACCGGTTCTCCACCCTCGAGCTGCTCTGCCAGGACCGACACGCCGGCCACCATCTTCTGGATAACTCGATGTTCCGCCTCCAGCACTTCAACCGGCGTTGCCCCTCTCATTTGATTTCCCTCACGATCGTGACCGAATGGCGTTTGCCGTCTCGTTCTAGCAGGTTGATTCCTTCGGCGATGGCGAACGTGGTCGCCGGTCCAGAGAGGACACGATCCTCTCGTGCCGCCGTTCGAATTGCATCAGCCATGGCTCGCTCCTTTTCTCGCGCTCGGTGACGCTTGACGCATCGCCCGCTAGAAAGCTTACCACCCCGCGGGGCGAGAGTTTCGGGGCTGAAAGGGCTGAAGCTCCAGCGGTTCCAGTTCGCCCCCCGCGCGGTAGTTTCGCGTGAGTAGCGGCCAGAGTGACAGACTGGCTCTTCACCTACTACCGCGAGAAAGCCGGCGGCCCAAGCAAGGCGCACCTGGAGCAGAATGTTCGGACAAAGTTATGCTTTAAATCACAGCTCCCTCTCACCTCTCGCGGCCCGCCGTACCTCCTAAACTTTTAGTTGACAATGCCGTTTTTCCGCTGCATAATCCTAAATGTTTAGGAGGCGATGTTGCCCAGACGCAAAAATCAAGACCAGGCGCTCACCCCTCTGGAACTGGAAATCATGAACGTCCTGTGGGAAACCGGACCCGCCAACGTTCAGACCGTCCAGGCCCGCATCGAAGGCCGCGAGCTTGCCTACACCACCGTCCAGACCATGCTCAACATCCTCGACCGCAAGGGCAAGGTCAAACGCGTGTTGAAGGACCGCGCCTATCTGTACCGTCCCGTTCTCAGCCGCCAGAAGGCCGTCACGCAGGCGGTCGGCGACATGCTCGATCGTTTTTTTGGCGGTTCAGCCGACAGCCTCGTGCTGAACCTGGTGGAAACCCGACAACTGACTCCGGAGAAACTCGCGCAGATTCAAAAGCTGCTGGAGCGTCCGCAGGAGAAATAACATGGATACGATCAGCCGTTCACTACTGACCTTCTTACTCAATTCCCTCTGGCAAATTCCCCTGGCCGCCGCGGTAGCCGCGCTCGCCGGGCGGTTCATGCGCAATGGCCCGGCCGGCCACCGGCATGCCGTCTGGGTGGCGGCCCTGGCCGCCGCGATCCTGCTGCCCCTGGCCAGCGTCCGCCAAAGCGAAGCCGCGCTCACACCGAGCTTCGACGCTTCCCTTGTGGCCCAGAACATCGCCGCTGCGAGGCCCGCGCCGCATACACCTGCCCAGGCAGCACCCGCGCCGCCGGCCGCGTTTTCCCCAACCATCTCGGTGGCCGCGACCACGGCGACGATCCTTTTGGGTGCATATTTTCTGTTTGTCCTTTTCCGCCTCGCGAGGCTGGCCTGGGCATCCTTCCGCACCATCCAGATCCGCCAGGCCGCGCATGCCGCGCCAATTCCGGAGCAGCTCGAACGCGTGTGGAACCGCTGCCAGGAAGCCTATGGGCTGACCGGCGTGGAGCTTCTCTTCTCGTCGCGGATTTCGGGGCCAGTGGCCGCCGGCCGCACCATCATCCTGCCGGAATCCCTGCTCGCCGAGCCGTCGGAGGACGTCCTCACCACCGCCATCGGCCACGAGATGGCGCACGTCGTCCGGCGCGATTTCGGCTGCAACCTTCTCTATGAGCTCCTGCACCTGCCGGTCAGCTTTCACCCCGGCGCCTGGCTGATCCGCAGCGGCATCGAGCGCACCCGCGAAATGGCGTGCGATGAGCTGGTCACTCAGCGCCTGATCGATGCCGGCGTCTACGCGCGCTCCATCATGAGCATCGCCGGCGGAATGACCGCGCTGCCGCGCCCCGGCTACACGCTCGGCGTATTCGATGGCGACATTCTCGAAGAGCGCATCCGCCGCCTGGTCGAGCGGCCAACAGCCAATCTCCGGCGCGCGCGCCTGCTGCTCGTCACGGGCCTTTCGGCGCTCGCGATCTGCGCGGTCGCCGCCTCCAGCCTCGCGCTCACCGCACGAGCGCAGGGCGGCGCCCAGGCCTTCATGAAGCAGGGCGAGGCCGCCGCCAGTCGCGGCAACTATGCGGAGGCGGTCCAGCAGTTCGCCAATGCCGTCGCCATCGAGCCGGCGAATCTGAAGGCCCGGCTGTCCCTGGGGAATGCTCTGCTGAGACAGTACACACCCGGCAGCGATCCGAACAGCCCGCTGGTTACCGGCGCGCAGGAGCAGTTTCGCGAGGTCCTCGCGCGCGATCCCAGCAACATCGAGGCCATCGACGGCATGTTGGGCCTGCTGGTCAACACCAAGCGTTTCGCCGAGGCTCACGACTGGGCGCTAAAGGCCATCCAGGCCGATGCTACCGACAAGTTCGCGTACTACACCGCGGGCTTCCTCGATTGGTCGATGGCCTATCCCGACTACGCCGCCGCGCGCCAGGCGGCCGGCATGCAGCCGCAGGATCCCGGAATCATCCCGGATGCCAGCCTGCGTCTGAAGCTTCGCACGGGCCACGGAGCCCAGATCGAGGACGGCTTCCGCATGCTGCAGACCGCGCTGCAACTCGACCCCGACTATTCCGATGCCATGGCCTACATGAATCTTCTGTACCGCATCCAAGCCGGCATCGTCGATAGCGACGCGCAATCCGCCGACCTCATCGCCCAAGCCGATAGTTGGGTGAGCAAGGCGCTGGCCGCCAAGCGCAAGCAGGCGCAGAATCCGCAGCAGACTGCGCCGTCGCACATGCAAATGGCGCCGCCACCTCCGCCTCCGCCACCTCCACCGGGGGATGCGCAGGCCATGGCGCTCCCTCCCGGCGCCATCCGGATTGAAGCCAGTGCGCAACAGGCGAAGCTGGTGAGCGCGCCGCACCCGGTCTATCCTCCAACGGCGCGTCAGGCCCAAGTCTCTGGCACGGTGCGCCTCAGCGTGCTGATCGGCAAGGACGGCGCGGTACAGCACATCGAGGTCATGAGCGGGCATCCGCTGCTGGTGCCTGCCGCGCTCGATTCGGTTCGGCAATGGGTGTACCAGCAGACCCTGTTGAACGGGCAACCGGTGCAGGTCGCCACCACAGTGGATGTGAACTTTCAGTTGGGCCAGTAAAGCTTGCGTCTTGGTGGGGCAGGCGCTTCCGCCTGCCAACCAGTTTTTCTCAGCTCCTGAGACTGACCCCCGTCTAGATCGCGTGGTCGGCCGGCGCATCTTCTCCCCGCCAGATGCGCCGCGCCGTCCAATCTTCCCCCGGCCCCGCCCAAAACGCATCCTCCGGCCGCAGACCGAGCGGCAGCAGCACCGTGGCGCTCAGATACAAACTGCCGGTCGAAATGTATTGCTCGCCCAGGTGCGGCTGGTGCCCGCAGAAGCCCACCGTCAGCCATCCGTCCCGGTCGAACGTTCCCGGCGCCTCCAGCGTCCGCCGCATCACCGCGGTCAACGCCGACCGCACCCGTGGACCGGTCAGCGGAGCCGATAATTCGTCCAGCAAAGCCATTTGCGCCAACAAGTGAAAGGCGCCGCAGCGGTACGCGATCGAGCGGCCCACTACCGGAAACGTCCCTTCGGGCGAAATGAGCCGCTCCTGAATCGCCGCATAGCGCTTCGCCCGCGCCAGCGTATCCGGCAGCAGCGCGTCCCATGTATGGCTGTGCGCGCCGATACTCCGCAGCACGTCGACCAGCATCGGCTGGATGACGTAGCTGTTGTAGTAATCCCAGTGGAAGTGCGGCCCGTCGCCGTACACGCCGTCGCCGAGGTACCACTGCTGGTGCTCGCGGACGGCGTAATCGATCCGCATTCCGTCCCACCGCTCGCCCATCAGCGCCAGCGCGGCCTCCACGGTGGCCGCGAACAGCAGCCAGTTGTTGAACCCCGGCGTGATGGCGCGCGAGGAAGCTAGCGCATCCGCGAGACGCCGCTGCACACTAGCGTCGAGCTTTTTCCAAAGCTCGTTGGGCGCGCGCAGAATGGCCTGCCCCAGGAACCCGCAATCCACCAGTGGCTGCGAGCCTTCGTGAAAGTTGAGGAAATCCGGCGAGCCCGGATCGGTCGCGGAGCGGATCGCATCGCGCGCCAGGCCCGCGAATCGCTGCTGCAAATCGCGCTCGGCGCCCGCCGCGAGCGGCGTTTCCAGCCACGGCGCGATGCCCGCCGCGAGGCGCCCCAGCGCCTCCAGGTGCGAGTATTTCCGCCGGTCCGCCACGTTGCCCGTCGCGCACTCCACCGGCATGTTGCGCTTCAGTGTGCCCGCGGCCAGGTTGCGCAGCACGGGCTCCGCCAGCTTCGCCAGCATCCGCACCCAATACTGGCGGTCGCTCTCCGCCGCCTGGGGTGCTGCTGCCGCCATTCCCAGCCCCGCCACCGATTGAACAAAGTGCCGCCGGTCCGTCATGTCACTCCCATGGTATCGGAGGGCAACGGTCCTGTGCGGCAAGCCCCTCCATGGCACGTGCCAGTCGCCATTTGCGGCGGAAAATCTCGAGGTGCGAAGATCAGCCCCTCGCGGGCGATGTCCGGCATGGCGCGCAACTCGCCCTGATTTCACAATTCCCCGGGCATGCGGCCGGCGGGTTGCTCGCCGGATCGCCCTCCTCCTTGCACCGATGGGCGGCCGCCCCCGCCGCCGGATCGAAGATCCTGGATGTGGGCGAAGGCTTTGCGGGCCGCCAGGTCCCACGTCCAATAGCGCTCCGCGTCTTCCCGCGCGCGCCTGGCTTTAGCCATCGCCGCCTCACGGTTCTCATAGACGAATCGCATGAGCGTCCGAAGATGTTCCCAATCCGGCTCCGCCCATTGGCCATAGTCGTGTGGTGGCAGGAAGAATTCCGGATCGTCGACCGGGATCATCCCCTGCACACGCACCAGGTAACAGTTGTCTTCGTTGGCGTACTCTTTGAGACCGCTGTAATCGGTGACGATCGCCGGCAGCTCGCAGGCCATCGCCTCCAGGATCGGCAAGCCCCATCCCTCCGCTCTCGTCGGCAGCACAAACGCGTGGCAGCTTTGCATGAGCGCGATGAGCCGGCTTTCTTCCACCGGCTCGCTGACCGCAATGCGCGCATTGCCGCGGCCGGCCGCCACGAGCTGCTCCGCCACCTCTCGCCGGAAATCGCGCTCCCTGCGCCAGGCCGTGCCGCAATGCAGGACCAGTTCCACGGGCTCCGCGGCGTCGAATTCCTCCGCAAAGGACCGCACCAGGCCGGCAGTCCCCTTGCGCTCCTCCCATTTGGCGACGCACAGAAAGCGAAATACGGAATCCGCCGGCCGCGCCGAACGCGCCGGAACGAACCGAGTGGTGTCCACCCCCGCCGGCACGATGCCGATCTTTTCCGCCGGTACACCGTGCGCTTCCAGAATCTCCCGGCCCCAGCTCGACATGGTCCACACCATGTCCGCCCGCCGCAGAAAAGACAGCGTCGGTTCCGGAATGCGCGTGGTTTCCCAGGCGCAGAAGGCCACCCGGTAGCGAGTGTCGAACATGGGGGTTCGGTCGATTGCGCCCAGCGAAATCCCCACCGAATCGCTCGGGAACAGGCGGCGCCACCTGCTCCGCAAGGTCTTTCCGCCGAGGCGTTTCACGCCGGCCCAATCCAGCAGCTCCGTCCGTTCATATCGATTCAGGGCGCGTGCGAAACCGCGGGCATGTTGTGTCAACCCTCCTTCGTATTGCAGGTAAGACGCCAGTTGGATCATGTTCGGTACGCGGTCCGAGGAGTGTTCATCCAGTGCATCTCACTCGATAGGCACTGAGATTATAGCCGGTCAACCAGCGGCCGGAAAAACGCGGCGGGGCAGGCGCCTGCCAACTGTCTACCGTCTCCGAATCCCCAGCCGCCTCAGGACTACTTTACGGACGCCTTCCGGGACAGCCATCGGCCTGTACGCGTCTGGTGCGTCGGACGAAACGACGTCGCGCGCGGTCGGCAGGTTGCTTGGGGTCGCCAGATACCCGTGCAGCTCGCCGGTGCTTTTCTTCATGGCCAAGCCCACGATCTGCCCGGGGGAATTGATGGAACATCGCTTCTTCCTCAGCGAATACCATACCTTCGAAGAAAGAATAGCTCTTGACAACTGGATTGTTCCGCATTGCCGCAACTCGCCTAGCTGCGCAGCGCCCCCCCAAGAGCAACAAAGGACTCAACTTCCACCCTGCAAAGCGACCACACCTTGATTTCTGCCCATTGGCCGCATAACGGTCACAACACTTCGCCCAAAATTTTCAAAAAATCGACCGAATCTTTTCAGCACTTTACGCGTTTGGCGCCCCACCTACCATCCAAAACCCGACATGTCGTGCTGCTACTCTGGAATTGAAGGATGGGGTGCGGCCTGCCGTCCGCCGCTACCCATCCCCCCGGAATTGAGGCAGCCCATGAACCCATTTCATTACTTTCGGATCTCCAAACCCGTTGACCCGACCTCCAATCCCCCCAAACTGGGTGGAGACGCATCTTTTCCACAAAATGCCCAAGATGCGTCTCCCAAACTCGACCCCTCTCCGCAACCCACAGAAAAAGGGCAACTTAAAACACCCAAAATAATATTTCGACACACAGCCCGATGCGTCACCCTGCCCGCGTCTCCCCTTTCCAGACATGGGGGCGCATCTTTTCCACAAAACGCCCAAAATGCGCCCCCCAATCTCGACCCCCCTCCACAACCCTCAGAAACAAAGGGGCTTATGCCGCCGCAAATAATAATCCGACACACCCCGAGCACCTCCGCCCCCACCCCAACCCCCAACCCCCACCCCCAACCCCCGCATTTCTGATATATTTGTCACGATCCCATCTGTCTGTCTTTAGCGATCTGGCATAAACTGGTAGAATCCTGTAAACGCACACATCGGTAAGCATTGAAGCACTTCAAGGAAAGGTAGGTGTCTGGTGAGTTCACGAAAAGATCCCGAGACCCCGGCTCCAGCCTCCGGTTTCTCCCGCCGCGGATTTATCGCAAGGGTCGGAATCGGCGGCGGCGCCCTGGGAACGGGCCTCCTGGAAAATGAGGCGGCCGCCGCGCCGGCCAATGTGGCGGGGCCAGGCCCGGTCCCGATCACGCTCAACCTCAACGGCAAACCCGTCAAGCTGACGGTCGAGCCCCGTGTCACCCTGGTCGATGCCCTGCGCAATTACCTCGACCTCACCGGGGCCAAACGCGTCTGCGACCGCGGTACCTGCGGAGCCTGCACCGTCATCATGGGCGGCAAAACGGTCTACGCATGCACCGTGCTCGCCATCGACGCACAAGGCAAGAACATCGAAACCATCGAAGGTCTGGCCGCCGGTACCGCGCTGCACCCGGTCTCGCAGGCCTTCTGGGACAACGATGCGCAACAGTGCGGATACTGCACGCCGGGCTTCGTCATGGCGTGCAAGGGCTTCCTCGACGAGCATCCCAATTGCACCGAAGAGGATGTCAAGCACGGCCTGGGCGGCAACCTCTGCCGCTGCGGCACCTACATCGGCGTCCGCAAGGCGGCCCTGCAGGCTGC
>Ga0116223_10002794_pt1 | contig 16108 bp, 10 predicted proteins | sample Sb_taG_3_FD_90092 | JGI IMG/M metagenome (GOLD analysis project Ga0116223, IMG submission 90092) | Peat soil microbial communities from Weissenstadt, Germany - Sb_50d_a_PC metaG | ecosystem: Environmental > Terrestrial > Soil > Wetlands > Peat | place: Germany: Weissenstadt | collected 2010-09-21 | reverse complement strand
GGCGCGGGCGGCGTCGGTGGCGCAGCGGGCCTGCCTGGCGCAAACGGATCACCGGGTGCGCTCTCGACCATCGCCTCGATCGCGCTCGCCACGGTCTACGCGCGCGCGGCCGGCGCCTCGGGCGGGTCGGCCGTCATGGATCTCCTTGCAGGTGCCGGACCAGGCGGTGGACCGCCCGTCACCGCGAACGCGCTCACGATCGCGAACGCGGGCGCCCCCGCGCAGCTCGCCCCCGCGCAGGGCGGCTACGGCGGGTCGGCAGCGTTCACCAGCACGAGCGCGGCCACGACCGGCAACGACAACCCGAGCGGGTTCGTCGGCGGGGCCGGCGGCGCAAACGGGTCAATCGGCGCGGGCAACGCGGGCGGATTCGGGGGAGGCGGCGGCGGTGGCGGCCCGCTCGGCGCCGGCGGCGCGGGCGGCGCGGGCGGCAACGGAGCAGCGGGAACCGGCGTCGGCGGATCGGCGGGTACGAGCGCCCCTGCAAATAGCGGGGCGGGTGGTGGAGGCGGCGGTGCAGGCGGTAACGGGGGCGCCGGTGGCGTAGGCGGCGCGGGCGGCGCGGGCGGCAGCGCCGAAATCATCCTCGAGTGGGGAGCGGGCCTGCAGGGAGTGACGGGACCTACGGGACCGTCTGGCGGGCCAGTCGGACCGACGGGACCGGCATCAACCGTCACCGGCCCGACCGGCCCAACGGGAACCACGGGCCCCGCAGGCACCGCGGCGACCGGCGCCACCGGGCCCACCGGGACGTCCACGTGGGCGAATAGTTCATGGAACCAGACTCCCTGGTACGTCAATCCATCGTCGGGCATCGACTCCAATCCCGGCACGGTCGGCTCACCGGTCCAGACCGTGATGGGCGGCATCGTGGCCAAGTGGGGCACCGACGGCCCGATCCTCCCGCAGAACACCACGATCAATCTCGAGGGCACCGAGTCGATCAATCAGGAGCGGATCGTCCTCAATCCCACGTTGACCGAGGGCACGATCCTGCTCATCGACGGCACCCCGGGGATGGTGCAGATCGGGGGCAATTTCAGCCCGAGTGTCGTCGTCCCGCTCGTTGTGGGCAATCCGGGGACCGATCTCCAACTGCAGGGCATGCCCGGCGGCGCGGCATCGGGGGTGCTCGTCCAGAACCTCACCAAGAGCAGTGAAGCGTGCATCCGGTCGATGAGCGGCACGACCGCGACGATGGATCAGCCGCTCAACCCGACGACGTCGGTGCCGGACAACACGTGGGCGAATACCGACACGTACGCGATGTGGACGCTCCCTTATTTCAATTTGAGCGTGTTGTCGGCGAGCGGCGGGGACGTCTCGAGCACGCCCACGTTCTCGCAGTGCAAGCTCCTGCACGTGCGGGTGCCGAATCTCGGCGCAACCGCCTCGACGGTCAACGTCACGAGCATCGGCTGTCCGATCCTCCTCACTTCCTCGGTGTTCGATGCGTTCGTCGAGCTGGACGGCCGCCGCGGGTTCATCAACACCATCGGGTGCCAGTTCCCGGGCGGGTTCAATGCGGCCGCGACGAACATCATCAGCGGGTCGCAGGGGACCAGCAGTGCTGGATGCATTCTGCAGGCTTCGACCCTCAGTGGCGGGTTCGCGATTGGCGGCTCGATCACCGTTCGCCTCGGCCTGACCAGCTTCACTGGCGGCCCGACGGGCGGCGTCAAGATCTCCGGGGCCGGCGGCGCGCTCGTCAATGTCCAGGCGACCGGCAGTGTCAGCCTCGGCAGCGCGGCGGGGGCGATCTGGGGCGCGGGTGAGATCGAGACCCAGCCCAATGCCTACGTCACGAGCAACAACTGGGCGACCACGTTTCTCTGCAACAACGGGGCGATCGACTCCGAATTCAACGGCTCCGCCTACATCGGCGACGGGCAGTGGCTCGACAACATCTCCGTCACGCTCGCCAACCTGACGAAATACGGATCGATCATCAAGACCGCCGTCAACAGCGGCTTTGTGCTCTCGGGGATCGCCATCCCGGGAGTCGGCGCGCTGACGGTCACCGCGGGCCTCAACGACAACATCGCAATTGGCAATTCGACCACGCCGCCCAATCAATATTACAAAGTAACGCAGACGGGGGCGCCGGGGGCGCTGTCGGTCGCGGGGTTCAACCTGTGCCCCGCGAACATGCGGCTCTACCTCGAGTTCGACATCGCGCAGGCGATCACGTTCGTCCACAACTCGAGCATCGCGTTCGCGATCAAGACCCCCGATTCGGCGAACGACGTCTACAGCGCGCCGCCCGCGGGCGGGTACCTGCTCGCGGAACTCCTCGGCGACGGGACGGTCTGGCGGCTCGTCGCGGTGTCTACCGGCGGCATCGGGACGACCGGCCCCACGGGCCCCGCCGGTGGCGGCACGACAGGCCCGACCGGGGCCGGCAGCACCGGTCCGACCGGAGCCGCGTCGACGGTCACCGGTCCGACGGGCACTTCGCAGACAGGTCCCACCGGCCCGACGGGCGCCGCGTCGACGGTGACCGGTCCAACCGGCGCGACCGGGATCACCGGCCCGATGGGTCTCGCCGCGAACACGGGCGCGACGGGCGCGACGGGACCGACCGGCGCGACCGGCACGACCGGGCCGATGGGTCTCGCCGCGAACACGGGCGCGACCGGACCGACGGGGGCGGGGCTGACGGGACCGACCGGTGCGAGCGCGACGGGACCGACGGGCGCCGCGTCCACGGTCACCGGACCCACGGGCAACACAGGACCGACGGGAGCGGCGTCGACGGGCGCGACTGGCCCCACGGGCGCGACGGGGCACACGGGTGCGGGGCCGACGGGCAGCGCCGGACCGACCGGCGCGACCGGGCCGACCGGCGCGGGGCAGACTTCCACGTTCGTGGTCGACCCGACCGTGGGCAGTTCGAGCGGCAACGTCTACAAGACATTCGCGGCGGCGGTCGCGGCGGCGAACGCGCTGAACGGTGCGGACACGACGATCTACGTCCGGACGACGACGGTCGTTTCGACGGCCGTGGACCTGACGGGCGTCCATCTAACCGGGCCGCTCACCTCGACCCCGTCGGTCGACCTCATCTTCGAGGCGGGCGCGTCGATCACGCACCTATGGCGGGACGTCAGTTACCTCGTGATGGAGTCGACGGTCAACGGCGTCTACGTGTTCCAGAACGACGACGTGATGAACATCGGCGAGTACACGAACTTCAATATGGAGGGCGCGACACCGGGGCTCTGCTTCACCGTGGCTGGTGGCGCCATCGGCATCGTCAGCATCAACGGCCCGAACGCCACCGTCGGTGACGGTACGGACGCGAACTTCTCGACGACCGGTGGCGAGTTCTTCGTTTACGTTGGGGATCTTTGCTCGCTCAAGTCGAGTGTATTCACGGGCTCAGGCGCTCTCCTTATTGAAGCGTCAGCCGGAGCGTACTTGGCAGGATCGCAGCCGGGCGTGACCGGGGGGGTATCCTACCAGGGCATCGCCCCGTTCGGGACCGTCATCTGCGACCCGACCGTGGGTGTCCAATTCGGGAACGTCTACCCCACGTTCGCGGCTGCCGTCGCCGCCTGCAATGCGCTCGGCGGTGCCGACACGACGATGCTCGTCCGGACGACAACGGTTGTCTCGACCGCCGTGGACCTGACGGGCATCCACCTCACCGGGCCGCAGGCCAGTTCGGGAGCGCCGTCGGTTGGCCTCATCTTCGAGCCCGGCGCCTCAATCAAGCACCTCTGGCGGGATGTTTCGTACCTGGTCATGGAGAGCACCGTCACGGCGCTCTACCAGTTCCAGCTAAACGACTTGATGAACATCGGCGAGAACGTCGATTTCAACATGCAGACCGGCGGGAGTCTGGGGGCCTGCTTCACCATCGCGAACGGTGCCAACGCCAACGTTTTCATCAACGGTCCGAATGCCACCGTCGGCGACGGCACGGACGTGAACTTCGACACGACCGGAGGAGTCTTCGGAGTCTTCGTAGGAGACGCGTGCCAGCTCTTTGCGAATACCTTCGGCGGCACCGGCGGTCTGTTCTTAGGGCAGTCGGCTGGTGCAGCCGGAATAGGTTCTCAGAGTCTGGTCAGCGCTACAGACTTCGGGGTCTATACGCCATTCGCGCGCGGGTGGGCGGACAATTCGTCCGGTGTTTTCCCTGGGTCGACAACGGCAACCATTGCAGTCAGCGTCACCGTGACTCCGAGTGCCACCGGGAAGTTCATTACTACGGTGACCGGGACGTTCCTCAATTTGTCTGCAATACCGAACGTTGGCATCAACGGCAGCATGACGAGAGGATCGGGGGTCGCGACTCCATCCAATTACTCCGGTCCGAATGCCAATCCATCAGCATCGGGTACTTCAGGTAGCAAGGTACCGTTCGCTCTCATCGTGGACTGGAGCACGTCGACGGAGGTCGGCCCAGTCGTGTTCCCCATCGGCGTTCCGGTAACATTCAACTTCGTCATCCAACTCGCGTCGGCTGTGGCGAACGTGGGTATCGGCGCAAACGGTGTGCAGCTCAATGTGCAGGAGGTAAACTGAGTTGAGCTTCGTCATCGGTCGCGGTCGATACGCCCGGGAGGCGTACCCGCAAGCCAGCCCAAGTAGCGGCGGCGGGGCGGGACCGACCGGTGCGACCGGGCACACCGGAGCTACGGGTGCAGGGTCCACCGGTCCGACCGGCGCGAACGGGCCGGGCGGTTCCCCGACGAACGTCATCAACACGGGCTCATTCGGGCCGAGCAATCCCCTGCAGATCGCGCTCGGCGGGGCGGGGATGCCCGTGACGCCCGCGACGCACACGGCCGTCACCGGCACCGTAAAGGTGACGGTGCAGGCTGCGGTGACCGGCACGGGCGGCGGGGGACAGTTCCAATACTTCCTCATCCGCGACGGGTCCGAGGTCGGCAGCTTCTTCCTCGAGCAGGTCGATCCCAACGTCGGGGGCGTCTCCAACGCCGTGACGCTCATCGCGCTCGATTCGGTCACGGCCGGCACGGCGCACTCGTGGGGAATGCAGATCCACGGCCTGAACGGCGGGGGCAACTACGCGGTCGAGGTGACGGGGGCCAACCTGGCGAGCGTGATCGTCGAGGACGTCTGAGCCATGCCCAATCCGCGCGAAACCTGCCCGACCGGTGCCGGCGGCACGACGGGGCCGACCGGCGCGACCGGGCCGTCCGGCGGCGGAAGCGGCACGGGTACAACGGGACCGACCGGAAGCACTGGCCCAGCCGGTTCGGCGTCCACCGTCACAGGACCGACCGGAGCTTCGTCGACGGTCACCGGGCCGACAGGTGCGTCCGGCGCATCGGTGACTGGACCGACGGGCGCCGCCTCCGTCGTCACGGGGCCGACGGGACCGACCGGAACCGCTTCGACGGTCACCGGACCGACGGGTCCCACGGGACCGACGGGAGCTGCGTCGGCCGTTACCGGCCCGACCGGACCGACGGGACCGACAGGCCCCACCGGCGCTGCAAACGCCTTCGACCTCGCGTACACGCCCACGACATCGGGCGATTGGTTCCCTGTCCCGACGGATGCCGGCGCGGCATTGGACGAGCTGGCGCAGAGGTCCGCGCTGCCGCCAGGAGTTGGCGTTCCGTTGGCGTCTGCCTACACGGTCACGGGGAACATCGGCCTTTTGCAATCGGGCTCGGACGTCATCGCGTTGTTCCCGAGCACGAGCACGGGCGTCATCGCCACCGCCCTCATTGCCCAAGCGCTGCCCGATAACGGCTTCTGGACCGTGACACTTCAATGCAAGTGGACCCCGACAACGGGCGCCTCCCAGTACCCCGGGGTGGGCGTGTGCGTTGCCACGGGTGTGACGAGCGGGGTGTCTGTCGGGTACGACGAGTCCCAGTACTGCACCGGCGCTGCTTTAGACCAACACGGTCAGGAGTTCACCGTGAACGGGGCGAGAACTTCGGTGTTCAACGACAACATCGTGTCGTCCATGTCGTCGGGGGGCCTATGGAGGGCGCGGTTACTGAACGACGGGACGAACCTCCACTTCCAGTGGAGCTGCGACGGCATCGTCTGGACGGACAGCTACTCGATGGCGTGTCCGGCGGGCCTTGGGTACTACGGGTTTTCTATGGGCAACGGGGCGGGGACGGGTGCGACGGGCGAGTGCCAAATGGACGTCGTGGACAACACGTACCGGGGCGCTCTGACCGTGCCGCAAAAAGCAGTCTCGGCGGTTTCCAACGCGTCGCCCATCCAAATCACGACGAGCACCAACCACGGCTTTGTCACGGGGGACATCGTTGCGGTGCTGGGGACGGGTGTGGCAAACGCAAATAGCGGTGTCGGCAACGGGAACTTCTCGTGGCGAGTCATCGTGAACGGGCTCAACACGTTCCTGCTCGTCGGCTCGTCGGCAGGCGGTGCCGCTGGTGCTGGGGGCACGGCCACGTGCATCTCGCGGTGAGTGCACCATGAGCGCCGGTAGCCTGCCCGAGGAAGTGGCCGAGGAGGTCCGTGGTTCCCTGGCGGATCTGCGCAAGGAGCGCGACGACGGCTTCTCGAACAAGGATCTCCTCAACGGGCTTCGAGAGGAGGCCGCTCAGGACCATCTACGCGCCGATGCTCGGACGTGCGGACGTTATCCGCGAGCAGTACGGGCGCGGGATCCAGCACATACCTCCCCACGCAGCGTGACCTGTCTGGCTTGGGACCAGAAGTAAAGGAAACCGTGTCTTTCCTCATTGGCCGCGGACGGTACCGGAGCGAGACGTATCCCACCGCACCTGGGATAGGCGGGGCGAGCGGCACCGGATCGACCGGCCCCACGGGCCCAAGCGCTGGACCGACGGGGCCGACGGGACCGTCCGGGGCTGGGTCCACCGGAAGCACTGGGGCGACCGGTGCCGCATCGACCGTCACGGGACCGACGGGTGTCGCGTCGACTGTGACGGGCCCCACGGGTCCGTCGGGACAGACGGGCGCCGCATCGACCGTCACGGGACCCACGGGAACCACGGGTCCGACGGGAGCCGGCGCGACCGGTCCTGCCGGAAGTGCGTCGAGCACGGGAGCGACGGGTCCTACGGGCGCGTCGAACACGGGCCCGACGGGGCCCACAGGCGCAGCGTCCATCGTGACGGGACCGACGGGCGCACCGGGCGCACCGTCGACAGTCACAGGCCCCACGGGGCCAACGGGCGCTGCATCGACCGTGACCGGACCGACGGGACCCTCGGGTCCCACGGGCGCGTCGTCTACGATCACCGGGTCAACTGGGAGCACCGGGCCAACGGGCGCTGCATCGACCGTGACCGGACCGACGGGACCCTCGGGTCCCACGGGCGCGTCGTCTACGATCACCGGGCCAACTGGGAGCACCGGGCCAACGGGTGCTGCGTCGACCGTGACCGGACCGACGGGGAACACCGGATCGGCAGGGACCGCCGGAGCAACCGGGCCTGGAGCCTTGACGCGCGCGTACTACGGCGACGGCAGCGACGGTGCGGTCACGATCGCAGGACCCACCACGCTCACGCGCGATATGTACTACTCGTCGCTCACCGTCAACAACGCGACCACGCTGAGCACAGGCGGGTTTCGCATCTTCTGCCAGGGCACGATCACACTCACGGGCACGGCAGCGATCGACAACAGCGGATCAAACGGCGCGAACGGCACGGGCTCTGGCGCGGCAGCCGGAGGAGCTTCCGGTGTAGCCGGAACGATCGGTGGCGGCACGACAGGAACGGGTGGTGCCGCTGGATCTATTGGCGTGAGCACCCCGCAGTCGTTCTCCGGCAGCGGTGGTGCGGGCGGAGGTTCGGCTGGGCAAGCGGGTGGCACCGCGACCCCCACTAGCACTACGTCTTCTCCGCGCGTCATCCCGGAGGGGCTCATGGGGTGGACGCAGAACCCGGGCATCACGAGTCCCCCCACGTCCTTAGCCTCCGTGCGCTACTTCCAGAGTGGAGCCGGTGGCGGTGGCGGTGGCAACACGTCGAACGGTGGTGGAGGTGGCGGTGGAGGCGGCGGCGTCGTCATCGTAGCTGCGCAAACCATCACAGGCCTTGGCACGATTCAATCGCTCGGAGGCAACGGAGGAAATCAGAGCGGCGCGGCGGCGACCGACGGCGGCGGAGGCGGGGGCGGGGGCGGCACCGTCATCGTGGTCGTGACCGCAAAAGCCGGCTGGAGCGGCGGGATCAATGTCTCTGGCGGAAATGGTGGAACGGGGACCCATGTGGGCACTGCGGGCAATAACGGGTTTTCCTCTGTTATCCCGGGATAGCGACGCACCGTGTCCTTCGTCATCGGTCGCGGACGATACGCGCGCGAGTCCTATCCGACTGCGCCGGGAATCGGCGGAGGAGCGACGGGACCGACGGGGCCCGCAGGTAGCGCGTCGTCTACCGGTGCGACCGGACCTACGGGTGCGACGGGCGCGACCGGTGGGCAAGGACCGACCGGCGCACCGTCGACAGTAACCGGCCCGACCGGCACGTCGGGGCCGACCGGGAATACCGGACCAGCGGGCGCCGCGTCGAATACGGGTGCAACCGGACCGATCGGAGCGGGAGCCACCGGACCGACGGGAGCTGCATCGACGGTGACGGGGCCGACGGGAGCGGGAGCCACTGGACCGACTGGTGCGACGGGACCCACCGGTTCGGCGTCCACCGTCACAGGACCGACCGGAGCTTCGTCGACGGTCACCGGCCCGACGGGCGCGGTCGGGACCGGTCCCACCGGCCCCGCGGGGGTCGCCGCGAACACCGGCGCGACCGGTCCGACCGGCGCGGTGGGTACCGGTCCGACCGGTCCCGTGGGCGCTGCCGCGAATACGGGCGCCACCGGCGCGACCGGACCGACGGGAGCCGGCACGCTCGCGACGTGGACGTCCTATCTCTCCGGCGCGATCGTCACGGTTACCGGAGGGGCCCCACCACTCTGGGCCAGCGTCGCTACCGACGGTAGTCATCACGCATTTGTCAACCTCCCCGGCAGCGCAAGCTCGCCGCCCGCGACCGATGGGCAAACTGTCGTCCTCGCGCTGCACGGCACAGTGGTCGGCGGCCCCGGCGTGACCTTGGACGTGCCCTCGCCCACTCAGATAAGCGACCCGCAGAACCCAGGCAGCATCGTGGGGAGCGGCGGGGTGTTCATGAAGAACCCCGGGCAAATCTTCGCCCTCAAGTACCAGCTCGCGACGGACACGTGGTTGGTCTGGGATGCCAGCAGCATCGCGGGCCCCACCGGACCGACCGGCGGCGGCGCGTCCGGGACCGGACCGACCGGGTCGACGGGACCGGCCGGCGCGGCGTCGACCGTCACCGGCCCGACAGGCGCGGTCGGGCTCACGGGACCGACGGGTCCGACCGGCGCCGCACCGGCCGTTACGCAGGCGTACGTGCTCGAGGCGGCGAGTCCTTACACGATGCTCGCGACCGATCAGACCGCGCTCGTGGACAACGCGCTCGGCGGGACGCAGGTCGTCGTGAAGTTCCCCGCAGCGCCGACTGCGGGGATGCGCAAGACCATCAAGTGGTGGAAGAGTAAAGCGGCTCCGGTCAACGGTCCGCAAGTCAACGGAAACGGCAACAACGTCGAGGCGTGGGGCACGTCGACCGGGTTCACCGCGCTCGGCGCGACGACGCAGATCACGCAGATCGGAGGAGAAGCGACATGGGAGTGGGCACCGACCGTCAGTGGCACCGTCGTCGACGCGTGGGTCTTCGTCACCTCGTAGCGGCAGCGGCGGTTCTCCTCGGCTGCCGCGGCGCGGTGCCGGGCGCGGACGGTGGCGCGATGCCGCCCGGCGTCGCTCCGCGCGCGCCGGCCCCGGTCCCGGTCGGCGGGGACATCGCGGGCTGGAGTCAGGACGCCGCCGTCGTCGGCCTGCAGCGTAACCCCCTCGCCGCGCCGGACGGGGGCGGCACGACGATCCTGTACACCGCGGGCGGCGCGCTCACGTGGGCCACGCCCGGCGGGTCCGTCGTCTTCGGCGACGGATCGGACGGCGTCGCCCTCTTCGACGGGACGACGACCCCCGTGGGCTCGACGCTCACGAGCGGGAACTACACGATCAACCGGAACGTCTACTACTCAGCGGTTACCGTAAATGTGGGCGTGACCGTCTCGCTCGCGACCGCGGTCCCGCCAGCCGGCAGCGCGAGCGGGTACGCGATCTTCTGCAACGGCACCCTCACGAATAGCGGCGTAATCTCCGCCGCGGGTGGGAGCGCGACGTCGTCGACGGGGGCCAAGGGGTTCGCGCACGGGTCGACGGGGTCCTATCAGGGTGGCCAGAACGGAGGCGCGGGCGCGACCGGTGCAGGAGGGAGCGGGACCTCGATCGCGAACACGGGGTTCGGTGGCGTCGGCGGCAATGGCGGCGACGGGGGGACCGCCGCTGGCGGGACCGGTGGGACCGTCACAGGTCCGAGCGCGACGTCCTTTCCGCGCTCCGCGTCAGCGGCCATCCTCGGGTACGCGACCGACTCGAACGTCTCGCCCGCCTGGGCGCAGTTCTTCGGCGGCGCGGGCGGGGGCGGGGGCGGCGGCGACGGAAGCAACGCCGGGGGAGGAGGTGGCGGTGGCGGGGGCGTGCTCATGGTCGCGACGCTCGTACTCGCCGGCGCGGGCGCGTTCACGGCCGCGGGCGGCAGCGGCTCTTCGCCGGACGCCGGCAACGCCGGCGGCGGGGGCGGGGGCGGGGGCGGCGTCTCCGTCGTCTACTTCGGCACGTCGAGCTTCACGGGGACCTTCTCGGCCAACGGCGGCGCCGGCGGGACAGCGCACGGCAGCGGCACGAACGGGGCTCCCGGGCTCTCGGGCACCAACATCAACACGGGGATTTGACAAATGAAGTTCGTGCCGCTCACGCTCGCGCTCGTCCTCACCAACATCCCGAACCACGGGCCCACGGCGGCGCCGCTCACGTCGACCGCGTTCCCGAACGGCACACCCGCGTGCACCTACGACGGCACGGGGTTCTCTTCGCTGGCGGGCCTGATGCAGGGCCGCATCAACGCGTACATCATCTGGTACAACGACCCGGCGCATCCGTGGGCCGAGACCGACAAGCGGTACGTGCGCGCGTGGATGAGCAGCTTGAACGGCTCGCCCTACTGGACGTCGCTCGCGCAGTACGTGACCGCGCAGGGCTACAACCCCCCGTCCATCTACCTCGCCGGCGAGTGCGTGGACCCCGAGACGCAGGGGACGTTCTTCGAGTGCGCGGCGAGCGGCCCGCAGCTCGGCTACGTGGTGACCGCCAACATCAACCAGGGGTGCTTCCTGCCGCTCGACCCGAACGGCCTGTACGTCGTCCTGCCTAGTTTCACGGACGTGACGTCTGACGCGGGCGGCTGTCATTACGCAGTGACTGTCGGGGTGACCGAGGTCAACGCGGCGGTCGTCGTCCAGCAGCCGCTCACCTACGGCAGCCAGACGGTTCCCTCACCCACGCAGTCCGTCCTGTCCGGCAACACGAACATCGACTGGGAGACGTTCGCGCTGGGCCACGAGATGGCCGAGGGGATCACGAACTGGAACGAGGGGTACGGCTGGCACTGCGGCGCGGTCAACACCGAGATCGCCGACGTGTGCACGCAGGGGTTCCTGTCGGGGTACACCGTGCAGACCGCGAACGGCCCGGCCAACTGGACGGCGACGATCGACGGCATCACCTACGGGTTCGTGGCCAACGAGCTGGCGCAGCTCAACCCCTACAATTGCTGCGCATCCAATGGGATACCGGCCACGGGTGTCGGCGCCGCGTGCGCGAACCAGGCCGCGTGCCTGCTCACGATCGGCATGGCCGGCAACCAGTGGCAGAACAACTGCGTGGGCGGGTTCTGCGCCGCGCCCACGTGCACCGACGGCGTCGTCGACGGCGACGAGCCGGACGTCGACTGCGGTGGGTCGTGCAACGACACGCTCGGGTCGATCGTGCACTTCTGCGCGAGCGGCAAGAAGTGCCGGACGGGTGCCGATTGCTCGTCCTCGGTCTGCACGGCGGGAATCTGTAACTGAAGGGAGAAGTCAGAGATGCGATTCGTAGCTGTCCTCTTGGTGGCGCTCGGCGCCTGCACACTCGGCGCCTGCACGCCCTCCTCCGGAGCCCCATCGGACGCCGGGGCGCCCGACCGGGCAGACCTAGTCAACGCCCCGAAAGAGGGGGCTCGGATCTACCAGCTCTCGCAAGGGGCGATGGTCGAGTCCGAGGTCGTGCCGTACGTCGACCGTCGCCCGCAGCCGGTCATCGACTACGACGCGTGCAGCGGATTCGACGGGCAGTGGAGGTGCAAGAAGCCGAAAGCTCCGCGTGCGCACGCCATGAGCGCCTCCAGTCCGGTCTTTCCGCCAGCCTGGGGGATCTCCGCGTGGTATGTCGCCTCCACTGGATCGGACACCAACCCCTGCACGACGAGCGCACTGCCTTGCGCGACGTTCGGCGAGATCATCGTCCACAGGTTCGGTACGCAGTCGCCGACGCTGCCGCAGTTCACGGCGTTCTACCTCCTGACGCCCCAGATCAAGAGCATCGACACCATCTTCTTCACGCCGAATTACGCATCGATCTATGACGCCTCTGCCGACGTCACAACGGTTGGTGGTGCAGCCCTCTTCGTGACGCCTCAGACGGTCACTACGTTCGAGGCAGGCGTCGTCACGCAGCCGGTTGTCGTCGAGGGCGGGACCCTGCTCACGGTGACCGGGATGCCGGACGGCTCGGCCCCCGGCCAGCTCCTCGAGAACACGACCGCCGCGGGCGGCCCGTCCTACGCCTACATCCTATCCGTCGACGGCGGGGCGGGATCGGCAACCGTGGAGCAGCCGCTGAACTTCCAGCCGCCCTCCACAGCCATAGGCGTCAATAACTCCTGGGCGCAGGGCGACACGATCGTCCTCGAGAATCCGTCCTTGACCAACGTCGGGGAGTGGGCCGGTCATGGCAACGGGGGCACCACAGCCATCGGACTGGCCCAGATCAGCGACTACCAATTCACGAGCTACGCTGGCCTTTCTCTGCTCATCCTGTCCGAAGTGAGCGAAAACTTGACTTTGCGTGGCGGATCAGGTGCTGGCGCGTATGCCGAGGGGACGGACGTGACCGGGATCGTCAGCGCAGTCTCCGGAACCACTGGATTTATTGCAGGGGCCTCCCGGTCGGAGTTCATCTGCACGGGTGGACAAACTGTTGTTGCAACTCAGGCCATTCTACTGCCGAGCAGCACCGTATCCGCCAGTACCATTGGATGCACGGCAGTCTACTCCGGCGTGTACATGGGAGCAGGCCAGTTCAACGTCGAGGAGAACGGGACGGCCGTCGTGGGCGCAAACCCAGCATATGGTCTCTATTCGATGAACGCCAACTCGGGAGGCAACTTTTACAATCCGTTTGGCCCCACCTACTGGGCATCGCTGCTCCTCACCACCGGCGCGCTCTCGTTCGGAGGGGGAGGAACCGGCACCGGAAACAGCTTCAACCAGACGACGGGGACGTTTGGGGCGGGGCAGCCGCTCACGATCGCGGCCCTGACCGACGCCGGTACGCTACTCAACCCGAACGCGGTGTCAGGGTACATCGCCCAATAGTGCGCCCGCCGGAGTCGGTTGACAGCGAGTGACAGCGAGGTCTACCGTGGCCGAATGCACAGCAGCCGATTCTACCAGGTAGATCCTCGGCCCTTCCACGTAGTCCACCGGTGCCGGGTCTGCGGGTCGACGGACCTCCAGTCCGTGGTGGACCTCGGTGTTCAGTCACTGACGGGAGTCTTCCCGCGGACAGCGGACGCGCAGTTGACTCGCGGTCCGCTCGAAGTGGTCCGGTGCACGGGCGACTGCGGTCTCGTCCAGCTCCACCACCGCTACGACCCCGGCGAGCTGTACGGGGGCGACTACGGGTACCGGTCGGCCCTGAATCGGTCGATGGTCGAGCACCTGCACGAGACCGTGCAGGCCCTCCTGGCGCGCGTCCCCGTCGGCGCCGGCGACGTGGTCCTCGACATCGGGAGTAACGACGGCACGACGCTCTCGTTCTACCCAGAGCGTGCGACGCTCATCGGGATCGACCCCACCGCCGCGAAGTTCGCGAAGTTCTATCGGCCGCACATCGCAGTCGTGCCAGACTTTTTCACGGACGCCGCCTTCTTCGCCGCGAGCAGCGGCAGGCGGGCCAAGATCGTTACGTCGATCGCGATGTTCTACGATCTCGACGATCCGCTCTCCTTCATGCGGCAGGTCCGCTCCGTCCTCGCTGAGAACGGCATCTGGCACGTGGAGATGAGCTACCTCCACTCGATGCTGGCCGCAAACGCGTACGACACCATCTGCCACGAGCACTCCGAATACTACTCGCTCACGACCCTGGTCTGGATGGCTGACCGCGCGGGGTTCTCGATCCTCGACGTGTCGCTCAACGCCACCAACGGGGGGAGTTTCGCACTCACGCTCTCGAAAGCGCACCCCGGTGAGGCGACCCACGCTCCCGCCGTCGCGCGGATGCTCGAGGATGAAGAGCGGGCCGGGCTCGAACCGTTCGCCCGGTTCGCGGCGACCGTCGCGGCCCACGGCCGGGAACTCCGAGCGCTCCTCGAAGACCTTCGCGCGCGTGGGCAACGCGTGCTCGGACTGGGCGCGTCGACCAAGGGCAACGTGCTCCTCCAATACTGCGGCGTCGGGCGCGATCTCCTCGCTGCCATCGCTGACGTCAATCCAGACAAGCTCGGGGGCTTCACGCCTGGGACGGGGATCCCGATCGTGTCCGAGGAAGAAGTCCTCGCCCAAAAGCCGGACGTCCTCCTGGTCCTGCCGTGGCATTTCCGAGAAACGATGATCCGCCGGATGAAGCCGGCCCTCGACGAGGGGGTCCGGCTCCTCTTCCCGCTGCCGACTATCGCGTTCGTCCCGTGAGGCGAGCGATCGTCGTCGGCAGCGGCGGGCAGGACGGCCGGCTGCTCTGCGAGCGACTCGCGGCGGACTGCGTCGTGCTCGGGCTCGACGTCGGTACGGTGACGGGCGACGGCGTTCTACCCGATCCGGTGGACGTGGAGTGCGCGGACGCGGTCGAGCGCCTCGTCCAGTCCACCTCGCCAGACGAGGTCTACTACCTCGCCGCCCGCCACCACTCGGCCGAGGAGTCGCCGGACGAGGCGGGGGAGCTGCTGCGCGCATCCTTCGGGGTCCACGTCATGGGGCTCGTCCACTTCCTGGAAGCGATCCGCAAGCACGTGCCCGAGGCGCGGCTCTTCTACGCAGGGTCCTCGCAGATGTTCGGGCAGCCGCCCGCCGGTATGCAGGACGAGTCGACTCCGTTCGCTCCCAGAAACGCGTACGCGATCACGAAGGTCGCCGGCGCCCACGCCTGCGCGCTCTACCGCGAGCAGTACGACGCGCACGCGTCCGTGGGGATTCTCTACAACCACGAGTCGCCGCTGCGGGGCGCGCGCTTCGTCACGACACGCATCGCCCGCGGCGCGTGGCAGGCGGCGCGCGATCCGAGCTTCAAGCTGACCCTCGGGTCGCTCGCGGCGGCGGTCGACTGGGGGTACGCCCCCGATTACGTCGACGCGATGGTCCGCATCGTCCGGCAGCCCGCAGCCGACGACTACGTCATCGCCACCGGCGAGTCCCACACGGTCCGCGACTTCGCCCGGGTCGCGTTCGCGCACGTGGGCCGTGACTGGCGCGACCACGTCGTGGAGGACAGGGCGCGCGTCCGGCCGGCGCGTGGTGTGGCCGTCGGCGACGCGTCGAAGCTCCGCGCGCGAACCGGCTGGAAGCCCACGATCGGGTTCGAGGCGATGGTGACGATCCTCGTGGATGCCGCCGCGCGGATCGATTGACAGCGAGTGACAGCGAGGTCTATCGTGGCCGGATGCTCCTCCGCCGAGCGACCGGCGAGCCGGTCGAGCTGAACCCCCGCGGGCAAGCCGGTCAGGACCGGTTCGCGTACGCCGTGACCGGCCGGCCGGAGGCTGGGACGTTCCTCGACGTCGGATCCGGCGACCCGGTCCTCTACAGCAACAGTTGCCTGCTCGAGGAGGCGGGCTGGCGCGGCCTGCTCGTCGACCGGTGCGACTGCCCGACCATCTCCGACTTCCGGAGGACCGAGTTTTTGCGGACCGACGCGCTGGCG
>Ga0116223_10002789_pt1 | contig 16120 bp, 13 predicted proteins | sample Sb_taG_3_FD_90092 | JGI IMG/M metagenome (GOLD analysis project Ga0116223, IMG submission 90092) | Peat soil microbial communities from Weissenstadt, Germany - Sb_50d_a_PC metaG | ecosystem: Environmental > Terrestrial > Soil > Wetlands > Peat | place: Germany: Weissenstadt | collected 2010-09-21 | reverse complement strand
TCGCCTCCTGAGCGGCCGCTGCCGGTGGCGAACTGGTGCTGCCGACCCTCTATCCAGCACCCGGAATGGACCACTCTCCTATTTGCGCGAATGATGTGGGCGATCCTCGCCAACGGCGAGCGCTACGATCCCGAGGCGTGGCCGTGGCGCGCTGCTTGGCGCCGCCCCTGCTATCCCCGCCGCTCATCGGCGAGAAGTTCATTGCTGTCTGTCGGGTGTCACGGGGTTAGCCGGCAGAGGCTTTGGCGCAACTACGATCAACACGTCCGGAGCAGCGTTGCTATCTAGAGGTTCCAAGGATTCGTCCGCCGGGAGTCCAGCTGCCGTAGACGCACTCTACAATGCGTGACCCAATGTCTTTGCCAAGGCGTATGGATATACATTCACGTCATTCGGAAGGCTCTCAACGATTACCGATGCTATCTTCCCCCTGACAGCCGCGATGAATAGTTACTGTTGGTGTGAGTTAATAATGCGCGGACCAGCCTCCCGTCTGAAGATTGCCAGCTCTGTCTCGGCTAAATCCGCGGCTGCCTGAGCATCGGTGTGCGCCTGGGTTAAGTCGGATTTGTCCCGGCTCAATTCGGTGATTACCGCATCAGTTCGTTCGCTCTGGTAGTTTGCAAGACGTTTGAAGGCATCAACTCTCCTTGGTGGAGGTTTAGCGTATCAAGTCGAAAAACGATGCCTGGCCTTGATTGACCGATCCATACTCTTCAAGACTCGCCAGGCACAGCCGAGCGATCGTACTTACTGTACGACGCCGTCAATCACCTTGGGCGCAGTAGTCACAGTGGGCATTGTGCCCAGGTACTCAGTGTCGGCCGCGCTGCTCGGATCGTGCAGACCGCCCGAAGGCAGGGTAAGTGGCGTGAGCGTCATTGACGAGCATTGTGCTGCGCCACTGCCGAGGCTTTTGAGGAGAATTTCTCCGTTCAGCGCCTTGACGATCAGGGGCGTGGTGATCGATCCGGAAAGACTCGGCAGCGTCATTGTGGTGCCGTCCGGAATGGAGAACATCGGTACGTAGGTTGCTCCGTTCGTGCTGCAGTCCTCGACTCTGTTGTCGGTCGGATTAACGCAGGTTCCCGGAATGCCTTCGAGATTGCCGAAACCGTTGAACTGCAGCAGAATCGGCAACCCCGAATAGGATCCGTATGCGGAACCTGTCGGAACCGTATAGGCAATGTTCTGCGGCGGATCAAAGGGAACAATCTTTCCTCCCGTTGTCAGCCAGAGTGACTGGTTCCATTGGTTCGGTCCCGTCTGCCACGTGTAGTACGTTGCGGGATTCGCGGGCTCACAGACGGTGCTGGCAGGAGTTCCAGGAGGACAATTCGCATTGGTCAGCGCTGAGTCGAGCAACCATCCGGTCTGAATGCCATTCTGCGTGTAGGGCGACCCGGACGGGTATTGGCTGCTCTGCTCCAGGATCACGGGCGCGCTGTCCGCGTCCAGAAGTCCGCCGGCACCAAAAGTGTAGGCTACCGTGTTTGCGCTGCTCGGGGCACTGAACCATTGTGCATCCGTGCCGTTGGCAAAGGGGGTTGTCAGGCTAGTGCTGGAATACCCGGCGAGCTGTGCGCCGGTCGGGCACTGATTCAAACAGTACAGCGTCAGCGCAGCGCTTCCCGGAATGACCGTCGACTGGTTGTAGTAAAACACCGAATCGCCGGCAGTATGGGGTGAGCCAGTCGGGGGGATGTTGATATTGCCGCCGTAGGAATTTGCCCACCCGGAGATCGGTATCGCGTTGAATCCGGTCGAATTCACCGTGGCGACGGGGCTGACTGCGGATGTGACGCAACCATTGTTGGCACATGTCTGGATACCAACGACCGTGAAGTTCGCACCGGCCGAGTTCCACTGCATCACCCAGTTATTCACTCCCGTCACTGAACTGTTGCCGGTAGTAAGACCGGTCAGATCGGCTCCGTACGTGAACGGAATCCCGTCCAGGGCGCCGAGGGTGGTTGAAACCTGCGTCCACTTGGTCAGCTTTCCGCCGAACTTGCTCAGGGCATAGCTGGTCGTGTTGCCTGGCCGCTGGTCGGTGACCGTCAATGCGGACACGGGGTTGCCATCAGGAATGGCGAGCCCCTGGAAATTGATTCCCCAGTAGTTGGCAAAGCCGTAGTACGAGTTCCCGCCGTACATGGCAAGAACCGGAAATCCAGGGTTGACCTGATCCACGCGCGTGCCGTCGTCGGCGTTGTACGTTCCATACTGCCAGATCGCCACGGCCGCGTTGGTCCTGGACCGATCGAAGCACTCATCGTTCGTACCATCGCTGCGGTGGAAATAGCTCGGGTCGTACGCGAAGTTGAACGTTATCGGGCTGCCACCACCACCGTTGCCGCCGACGAACATTGTTCCTGAGCCGGAGGTGGTCGAGTTTGCAGACATCGCCAGTGCGGTGTTACTGGATTGTTGCCCCGTCTCCAGGAAATCGATCATGCCCGGGGTGGTGGAATCGATGTAGCCGTTGAATCCGACATTCCCGGCCACCTTGCCGATGTAGTCCATGCGAAAGGCACCGTAGGGAGGTGCGGTCACAGGTGACTGCGTTGCGTTCACGTACGCGTATACGTTGGTCACTTGGTCCTGCTCGGTCAACGACAGCCATACCTTGGCGATCATCGGGTCGTTGTTGGAGGTCCGTGTAACGTTGACAACGGCGTTTGCAAAATCTGTTGCCCCAGCCGAAGCGGCGCTGCTGCCACCCTTGGCGCTTTGGCACTTGTTGATGTCAACCAGCGCAAGGTACGGGCCGGCATTCACCATGGCGCCTGGGTCCATAGCACCGATTACGCAGAGAACCATGTTCAGACTGCCGATGCCCTGGGCGGTCTCATCCTGTACGTATACGTTCTGCGGATCGGTGACGTACGGCGAGGTCGATGGCGGGGTCGCGGCGGCAAGCCCAGACGCTGCGCTGGTGGCCGCGCAGATCAACAGCGTGCGCGAAATGCTGCACATCATGATTCTCCGGAAATTAGTTGGTATTGGTCGCGGTAACGACCGATACGCTGCTAGGCGTGGCGACACCCGTGATAGGTGGGGCCGAGTTGCCAGCACCACTGGTGGAATTCGCCGTCGTGTCGCCCGACCCGGAACATCCAGCCACCAGGCCCGCTGCGGCGACCGCGCAGACGATCCCACAAAGTCTCGTTCGGAGTTTGCTCAAACTCATGTCCAACACCTCTCGGCTTGCGATCCGTGCCGTTATCTTGTCCCGACGTAATATGTCGCATCGACTATCAATTCTGACCGCCGCAAGGGTCTTCGGCACAGTGTTGGAAAACCTTAGCCAGACGCAGCGGTTAAGCGTCTTCAGATGTTGGAAGCGGGAGCCATGTCCCGTTCGGTAGACAATTAGGACTATCGGGTTGCAACACCACCGCTGTCGGTCTGGTATTCCTGCATGCCAAGTACCGTGATGTAGGGAGTGGAAAGTCGATCTCCGACGGCTAGTTGGACATACTAAAGCGCAGGAGCGCTTGGGTTACGAGCGCGGGCAACTCGGCACTGCTCGCACTTAGGGACATTGAGCAAATCAGACTAACCGCAGGCTAGACGCTTGCGTTGCAATGCCATGGACTCTTCGATCTCTCGTGGAAGGTCCTCCACCGAATCATTGGCATCGACGTCACTAAATGAAAATGGCGCCGCTCTCGTCGAGATCTAAACTGAGCAATCCCGGCTGTTGGCGTTCCACCGCATCAAGCATAGCGGCTTGCTTGGGAAATTCTCTCAGTAACTCGTGACTGCGCCCCTCGAGTCGCTTATGGTCGATCGCCTGCTGAATCGTAGTTATCAAATCTGTAGGATTACAGGGCTTGAGGAAAAAGCGATAGACCTCGCCCTCGTTGATGCACGAACGGCGGCGAGCGGCAGCCCGCCATCGATCTTTCACTGGATCTAATTCCAGACTCGCGCGACTGTGCGTACTTGTCGTTCGCATCGTGTCGACCATATAAACGGGTCCCGGCCAGCCGTATTTGCACTAACCGAAGTAGACGAAGGGATAGGCCAAAAAAAACGCCCCACAGCTTGGAGGACTGCGGGGCGTTAATAGAGGGACTCGAAACGCGACAATAGCAATGGAGTGCATGGTCGAAGCGGACTCTGCGCACAGATTCAATTGACGCGGGCAGACGTGAGCTTAGACGCGGCTTGGACCACATCCGGTCTCAAGTCATTCGATTTGTGCTACGCCGCAGATTCTTCTCGGTCCGAGATTCAAATGCGCGTTGTTGGCGATGAAATGCTCATGGGCTTTGCAGAGCGCGGCGAACTGCGCCTGGACCTGGGAGAGGCGGTGAGCGTCTTCCAAGCCCCGCGGCGGCGCGGATCCGGGGAGGCAAGATAGGCCGGCAGCGGGGCGTGTCTGCAGGCACTCGCCATCTACGCAACATATTGTTATATATAGTTTAATGTGTGTCGTATAACGATAAAACTATCCGTTGTCATTGGTTTGTAGAACTCAAATCCAATACCCGAATGGCCAAGCGCCCAGGCAGGGATGCGGCATTTCAGCTAGACTATTCAGCTAGATTAAGTGGAGTTCGATGATGCGCGAAATCGGCGCCTTCGAGGCCAAGAACAAGTTGAGCCAGTTGCTCGATTGCGTCGAGCGCGGCGAGGAAGTGGTGATCACCCGTCATGGTAAAGCCGTCGCACGCCTGATCCCTGATCGGCCGGGCCATGATCCCGAGCGCGTACGCGCCGCGGCCGCGCGCATCCGCGCGCGTGCCCAGCAGCTCGGGCGCGGAGCCTTCGATTGGCAGGAGTGGAAGCACTATCGAGATGATGGCCGCCCGTGAGCCTGGTGCTCGATAGCTCGGTCACCTTGGCCTGGCTTTACAGCGAGGAGCTCACGGAGCCCATTCGCCAGATCTTCGAGCGCGTCACCGCCAGTCGCGCCTGGGTGCCCTCGCTGTGGCGATTGGAGGTGGCCAACAGCCTCCAGATGGCCGTGCGCCGAAAGCGCATCGACGCCGCGTTTCGCGATGCCTCGCTGGCGGACTTGGGGCTCTTGAACATCTGCACGGATCCAGATACTGACCTCTTCGCCTGGTCGAGCACGCTGCAGCTGGCCGATCGATTCTCATTGTCCCTCTACGACGCCGCCTATCTTGAACTCGCGCAACGACTCAGCTTGCCGCTCGCCACACTTAATCAGGAGTTGCGTACCGCCGGCGACGCACTGGACATTAATTTGCTCGGTCGTTGATGAGCCAGATCAACCGGCGCACCGCGGAAATTCACAAAGAGGCTTCATCGATGGCCCCGGACACGCCAACAAGAAGCGAAACGACGAAACCCGTCAGCAATAGAGCAGGTCCCTGGTTTTCGCATATCTCTCCCGCGTGCTGGATCCGACGACGGCAACGCGAAGACCGATATCGTGCCGCTCATGATCACCGACCGATGGATTTAGCATGCATGTTCCACAAGCCAATGATGAGTGGCTTTTCTATCGGATCCATTAGATGGATCCGATTATGACTAATTGGCGCTCGCCAAGACCTGGTGCTTGATTAGCATCCGGACTCCGCTCGCCCAGCCATCATCGCCGCCGGCGAAATTCGCGTCCTGCTGGTTGAGCATTTTGCCGGTTCGAGCGTCGCGAATTTGAATCAGCACGTAGTAATCAGTCTGCGTGACTCTTCTCACAACTCCAATAAGGGACTGTTTGGCGCCGAGCTGCAATGCGATGCCGGCCTCGCACCCGTCGCAGTTTCGTAACGACCTCTCCGTCACGGGCTTCGCGCCGACTTTACTGACATCGATGAGGCTGTAGCGTCCCGACTCCGCCAACACCCGACGTGCCTCGCTGCTGACTTTCTCCATACTGGCTGCGCTACTGGTGGTTTTCCCCAAGAGCGAGGCTGCGGGACTGACATCTTCCAGCTCAAAATCGAATACCGCGATCTTGACGGGTCGTGCTTTGTCGGGATCCTTAGCAAGCGCGGGTAAAAAAGCGAAACTAAGCAGCAGGACGCCGATAGACCCGACCGCCGACCAGGCGCGAGTGGATTTGATTCGTATCAGTTTTGTCACATTCAGGACCAGGTGCATGGACATTCTCCCGATTGCTGGCGGTAATAGCCACACTGATTACAATAGAGGAATGAGTCTGACGTTCCATCTGCTTGTTCGCACACGACCTTGATGGAGCTGCCGTGGGCATGTAAAGGGGTCGGGTTGCGCATCGACGGTACATACTGTCGCATTACTTATAAGAGCCATCGCGACAAGCTCCAGCGCTCGACTGGATAAGGCCTCTCCCAATGACGCATGGTCGGCCAAGTGCCTGACGAGTTTCTCGCTGACGCCGTTCTGATCGTGCATGCTGTCTTCGTACTGTTTGTCATCACCGGCGGATGGTTGGCGTTGCGATGGCGGAGTTTGATCTGGATTCATCCTCCTGCCGCGCTCTGGGGCGCCGTGATCGAATTTGGCGGTTGGGTCTGCCCGTTGACGCCGCTCGAAAACCAGCTACGAATGCAGGCCGGCCAGGCCTCCTACCCGGGCGATTTCGTCCAGCACTACGTGACCTCTGCTCTCTACCCCGCAGCACTTACGCGCCCCATCCAAGTCGCGCTCGGTACCCTGGTGCTGATCATTAATGTCGCCGCCTACAGTATCGTTTGGCATCGATACCGACCACAGCGGCGGAGCAGGTAAACGGCTGGCGCGCTCATGCAATCGGCATCGATCGGACGACCGCGACGCGGACGTTGGCTCTCCTTAGAAGAAGTGGTCTCGTCGTGGCGACCCGCGGCAGCGACTGTCGAGAGTGGCGATGGACGTTGACCTCGATCGGTGAGACGCCACTGCGGAAGCTGACTCCAGCGAGGGAGGCGGCACAACGAGCATTTGCAGGAGTCGGCCCCCTCCCGCACAACCGGTGTCGAAAGTGCCAGATTGCGGCTTGGCAGTTGCAAACATTGCGTCTTATCGCATATCGATGAACAAAAAAGCTATGCTTAACAATTATGGGGGCCGGCATACCGCCATTCTATTGTTGAGGCAGGCTGTCCCCGAACGCATACTTTCCGCTCGATCGGCGGAGAGAACCATTTCCACGTCAGCCGCAAGCCATATACATCGAACTTAATTGTTAGCAGGGAGGTATATGAAATACTTTTTAGGGGCACTTCTGGTTGGTACAGTCCTCGCCTGTGCCGGTGGCGCTTCTGTTCTGGCAGCGGCCGCGCCGGATCCGGTTGTAGGCACGTGGACACTGAATCTGACGAAGTCCAAGTACAGCCCCGGCCCGGCGCCCAAGTCTTTGACGCGAACCTACGCGGAGACCGCACAGGGCACGACGCTTAAGTTCAATGGAGTCGCCGCGGACGGCTCGGCGATTTCCGGGCAGTCGACCTTCAAATATGATGGCAAAGACTATCCATTCTCTGGTTCTCCCGACTATGACACTATAACGTTGAAGCGTGTCAACGGAAGCACCGTCAAGAGCTGGCTGAAGAGGGCGGGCAAGATAGTGGGAACGACGACCCGCACAATTTCGGCGCACGGCAAGGTCCTGACATTGTCGACCAAAGTTATGGACGCGAAAGGCGTCAAGTCTGACCACGTTGCCGTTTACGACAAACAATAAGAGGGTACCAAAGTGAGCACACGACTGCCCACGTAGAAAATTCGGCAATGGCAGCGCATACTTCATCGACTTCGATGCACAGCTTACAGTTGATCGGTCTTTCGCCTGGAAATTGTTCAATGGCAACCCAAACCGAGGCAAATCACGGCGTGGTCGTGATTCCAGCGCGTCAATCAGTGGCGACAACGATCGATCGGCTGGAAGATCGTCTTAGAGAGCGAGGCATAATCATCTTCACGCGGATTGATTTCTGCGCAGATGCGGCGCGGGCAGGACTGACGATGCGACCGGAGCAGCTTCTGATTTTCGGCAATCCTAAGGCGGGAACGCCGCTGATGCTAGCGACGCCGGCCGTGGGCATCGATCTTCCGCTGAAAGCTCTGGCTTGGGAGGACGAACATGGTAAGACTTGGCTCGCCTACAACGATCCGAGCTACATTGTTCAGCGCCATGGTGTCGGGGAAGCTCTCGGCGCAAATCTCGCGGCGGTCGTTCCGCTTCTACAGCAGGCGGCGCAGTAGTCCAGCGGGTGCGGACGCCGACGTTGGTGCCACCCGAATGAGCTTTAAGCCAGTGATAAGAATGTCCGACGTTCGATTACCGGAATCAACCACTATTGCGTAGGGCCGTAGCGATTGCATTAATCGAGAGCTGAATGCCCTCTCGGACCCGCGGATCATTCTCGCCGGCCCGATGCCGTTTGAGCAGTTCAACCTGGAGCAGATTGAGCGGCTCAATATAGGGAAGACGCAGGCGTATGGACGCGTCGAGAAGGGGATTGTTTTCGAGTAGGCGCGATTGACCCGTGATGACCAACAGGCTTTCCTGCGTTGCGAGCCACATATCCCGGATCCGACCAAATAAGGTATCGGCGAGCGCTCGATCGTCGACCAAGGTGGCGTAGCCCGCAGCGATGCCCATATCCGACTTTGAGAGCACCATCTCCAGATTATCCATCGTGGCGCTGAAGAACGGCCATGCCTCGATCATTTCACGTAACAGCGAGGTGTCTGAAAACGACCGCAGCGCCTGACCGACCCCGTACCATCCGGGCAACATGACCCGAGCCTGTGCCCAGCTGAACACCCAGGGAATCGCACGTAAATCTTCGATGCGGTCGGAGTCGGTACGCGATGCCGGACGCGAGCCGATCTTGAGCTGCGAGATCTCAGCCAACGGCGTCATCTGCCGGTAGAATGTTGAAAAGCCGGCGGTCTCATACACCAAGGCGCGGTAGGCGCGGAAGGCTTCTCTCGAAAGCGTGTCCATCGCGCAGGCAAATCGGCGACGATTCTGCGCAGACAAGGAGGCGTTCTCCAAGGAGGCCAATAGCGTGGCGGCGGTCAGGGATTCCAAGTTGGCGGCCGCGCTTTCACGCGTACCGTATTTTGCAGCGATGATTTCCCCCTGCTCGGTAATTCGAATGCGGCCTCGAACAGTGCCCGAAGGCTGGGCGCGAATGGCATCGAAGGACGAGCCGCCGCCGCGGCCTACCGCACCGCCTCGACCGTGAAATACTTGCATCGGGGTACCGGACTTTTCAAAGACCTGCGCCAGTGACTCGGTCGCCTGGTACAGGCTCCAGACCGAGGTCAGATAGCCGCCGTCCTTATTGGAATCGGAATACCCGACCATGACTTCCTGGAAACCATGGGCACTCGTGACGGCAGCTGCTTCCGGCAATTCAAGGTACGCTGTCATCACTTGTGAGGATCTTTCCAGATCGCCGATGGTCTCGAATAGGGGCACCGCCATGATCGGAGCACGAGGCGCTCCCCGCCCACGATAGAGCCCCGCTTCTTTCAGCAGGATATAGACCTCCAAGAGATCCGACACACTCTCGCACTTGGAGACGATGTAGGTCGAAATGCAATCGGCCCCGTAGCGCTGATGCGCCTCGGCGGCGGCATGTACGATGGCCAACTCCGACAAGGTTTGTTTGGAATAGCTAGCGTATGGACTCGCCAATAGACGCTCACTGGCGAGTTCGCGCCGCAAGAGCGCTACTCGAGCCGCCTCCTCCAACGCTTGATAATCCGGGCAGACCCCCGCGACCTTGAGCAGTTCCTCAACTACGCGCGCATGAACATCCGCGTTTTGTCTCAAGTCGAGCGTAGCCAAGTGAAAACCGAACGTCTGGACGCCTCGAATCAGTCGAGCCAAAGTCCCCCCGTTATTGAGCCCGATCTTGCTGCTGATCTCTAGAGATTGCGCCAGAGTCGTCAAATCCGCTTGGAGACTCTGTGGATCAGGGTACGCTTCGGCGGCAACCGAGGGGGGTCTGGGCGCCGAGCGGCCGGTCAGCTTTTGATAGGTGGCCGCCAGACGTGCGTATATACCGGTAATTGCGCGTCGATAGGGTTCATCCGCTCGGGCCGAATTGGTATCGCCGCTGCGGCGTGCCAGTGCGATGACGTCTTCCGAGACCTTCACCAAGTCGTTGGAGATGGACAATTCGGCGCCTAGCGCGTTCACCTGCTCCAGGTAGTCCGACAGAAGCGTCTGAGCCGCCCGGCTCAAGGCCAGACGCAGAGAATCCGCGGTGACATGTGGATTGCCATCGCGATCCCCGCCGATCCAGCTGCCCGGGCGCAAGAAACTGATCGGACGCTGACCGAGCAATCGTTCCCAGCGCGCATAGAGCATCGGAACGACCGGCAGAAAGATATCCCGTAGATAGGCGAGCGCCGTATCGACTTCATCGGTCACATACAGCCGCTCGCGCCGCAGGGCCCGCGTCTGCCATAACAACGCGATCTGCCTCGCGATCCCTTGCTCGATCAGCTCGCCCTCGGGCGTCTCAGTGCGACCCGCGTCGCGCAATCGCAGGAGCGCCGCAATGCGGTTACGATGATCGATCATGCTCTTGCGCATCACCTCCGTTGGGTGCGCGGTCAGAACCGGCGCGATCAGTGCCTTGTTCAACAAGGTCACGATTTGACGGGGCTCGAGCCCTTGTGAACGCAGGACCTCGAGAACCGACACCAACGTGCCCTCCCTTTCGGTAACGCCGCCTTGCCGGTCTTCCGCAAGATTGGCCAGCATGGAGAACAGCATGAAGCTGCGAACGAATGCCACCGTCTCATCGAGCGATAAAGTCTCAAGACCGGCCGTCGGAATGCGCGGGTTGGCGATACCGCGAAAGCGGTCGACCGACGCGGCGCGGATCGCCTCGATGCGCTGAAACAGAGAATCGCCTCCATGGGCCCGAATCACATCGCCCAATAGTTTCCCAAGGAAGCGAACGTCGGCGTTCTGGGTGACCGCTGGCGGGGGCTGAGTCATAAGCGTTGAGGACCGTGAGATAAGGATGAGAAAGCGAGAGGCAGTCTATTGCCACGTGGCCAAAATACTCGAAGGTACCCGATGTTCCAAGATCTGCTATTCCCGGTCGGTCGGTCGACCGGCTGTGCCTGCTGTCACTTTCGGAGGATCGTGTCACTTTTTTGAAAGGTTCGTGTCAGTAACTGGTCGATTTGCACCTTGAACAGTGTCAGTAAGACTAAGTGTTGCCGGTCCCACTGAACTTAGACGGAACAACGCACACTGAGCTCGAATGCGATGGTTCAGCAAACATGTTTATCGACAGTGCGTGGTAGTCTTAGCGGAACTCACATGATGGCAATGAGCATCATGCGGCTGTGGACGACGATTGCGCTGTACCTTTCTCCCTTGATCACGTCGCGTTATCAGTGTGCTTACCTGCTCTGCGTGGCGCCCTCCGAGCCTGTAGGCATTCTGGGCCCCCTTGATTCTGCGAGGTTTCTTCCGAGGCCACCGCTCGCGGGACTTGTGACCTCGAATGCGCGGGGAAGCTGTGAGGCCGCTGACGAGCACCATCGACAAGGTCGTGCTCAAGTTGATCTTGCCGCACGATTTGACCTGATCGCTGACGAAGATGTGCCGTGTGCGGTCAGCTGTCGGGCCGCTGCACATGTCCTGCGCCAGTGCGTAGATCCAGCTGCAGCTTGCCGCTATTGACCACGCGCACTTGCGTGGCGTCGGTCACGAGAATGTTGCCGCTCTGCAGACGGACGACGACGCGCTGCAGCTCACCCGAAGGCACTCGGATCGTCGCGAGAGCACCCAGATCGGTGATCCAGCCCCGCTGTTCTATGCGGTAGATTAGGGTCGGAACCGGTTCGGCCTGAAATTGCGCGCTCGCGTCCAGTCGGCTTGCTGGGAGGCCAAACCCATGCAGTTCACCGTCCACGAGCATTTCTTGCTTCGGGAAATCACCGATCACAACATTAATGTTTGCGGTTCGAGCGCTGACGACGAGTACGCGGGGGGGAGGCGACAGCCGGGACAGATCGACGCGAGTTGAAAATTGTCGCCCGTGCGGCGTCACAAACAGAGCGATCAACACCAGTGCCGCACCCAGGATCGAAAGTACCGTCAGCATCCGCTTTCCGGACCGAAGTACCGGTCGAACCTCCAGGGCGCTGTGCCACTCGGCCTGCTGCACAGGAATGCGCAGAATGTAGTAGTACAGCACGTGCGCAACACCGAACGCGAGCAGCGCCGACCAGATCACGTCCGAGAGGAAATGGCCGCCGGCGGCCATGCGCCCCAGGCCGAGCGCGAAGCCGACGGCCAGCCCGAGCGCGAGCGAGGCGCGCGCCCAGCCCGGGTGCCGACGCCTCCACAGCCACCAGCCGCTCGCATATAAGAATCCCACCGAGCAGTGCCCGCAGGGGAAGGATGCGCCGCCCTCGCCGCGCAGGGCCGCCGGTGTATACGACAGCGTGCCGCCGAATTGCACCACGTCGCGCGGCCGAGGACGGTCCCAGTGATCCTTGAATACCGCGTTGATGAGCAGCCCGGGCCCGATGACCACGGTGAGTATCAGGAAGGCGCCGTTGACGCGCCAGCTCTCGCGGCCGCGCAGGTGCCCCAGTAGCAGCCACAGCAGGCCGGAAATCAGCAGGGAGGCGGTGATGAAAGGGGTCAGCCGGTAAAGCACGGACCAGGGCCAGTGCTTTGCGAGCGGCCAGTGATCGGTACCGTCTGGGCGATAGAAAAGACGCGCCGCATCGATGTCCAGAGGCGTGAGCGCAAACAAGACCGCGACCACCACGGTAAGAGCGATCAATAAGATCAACTCGGGACGAGAATCATCGCGCAGCGTTGCCATTGAGCGAGAGTACCTAAGCTATCAGTATAGCCAGTGCATCACGGCGGCATTTCATACCCCATGCCCCAGACTGCACCGGCCCACCATGCGAGTGACGCCCGAAGGCTCGTCGGGAATGCTGAATCAGCGCGATAATCAATGCAATGGCGACACCGAACGCTCGGCCGAGGCTCTGGCGATCGATGACTTGCATATTAGTGCCACGGCCAGAGCAGGCTGGCTATGATGCATGCAATACCGAGGCTAGACACCCCTCGCGGTGTGATGCGAGGCTAAAGCCTGACGCGGATAGGCAATTTTGCCGCAGCGCTCGATAGTCCATTAAACTGACGCTTCATCGCGCATTTGGACAGTTCTCATCATGAAGAAACCTAAGAAGGCTGCGCTCGCGACTGGAAAATCGACGTCGAGGCGCGCATTTCTCAAGGCCGCCCGGCATGCGCAACAGCAGGCGACCGAGGCAAAGCGCGCGGTGCGCGCAGCCAAATCGCAATGGAAGGCAGCAAAGGAGGCCTATAAGCAGGCGAAAGACGCTGCCCGCGCTGCAAAAAAAGCCGTCCGCGCGGCGCAAAAGGCGTTACCGGCCGCGGTTCGGGAGCATCGCAAGGCCGAGCTCGAATCCAGCAAGCGCCGATAGAGGACAAAGGTCTGACGCGCGGAAGGCCGTGAGAGGCAAGCCGTGTTGATGTGCGCTGGGAGCGACATCGCGTCAGCCTGAGTCCGGGCAGTTCTCCCCATGAGCTAGCTTGGTCGCCCGTCGCTTGCGCGAGTTATTCACAATTTCGGTGGATAAGTCTGTGCATGAGCGGTCGCAACGCGGCGCTTTCTGCGTGCGCCAGACGAGTTCAAGAGGTGTGATCAATTTTTACCCATTTGCACGCGAGCCGACGGACAGGCGGCGCACCATTCCTTTCCGCTCCCGCTGATAACTCCTCGCCGGATCTGTTGTAAACGCGCCTCCTGCGCCCCTGGTCGCACCGATCCGCTGCCGCGGTCATCGTTGCGCGCTGTGCCGCACCGATTGGTGAGGCATCCATTCACGTTAAACACATCGAAGACGGTTGGGGCTATCGCGGAACGATGAAGATCGCAGCGTGACAGTATTAACCTGCACGGCGCTTTGTTGGAGGCGCGAGCGCAGCCGATCCTCGCATCGCTCATCGCACTTGTTCGAAGTGGTATGCAGGTAGTGTCGTGAGCCGTGTGTCCTCCACTGGACCACCCACGGTGAAGTGATAGAAGCTCTGCCACTCCCGTGAAGTGATCCCGAAGACCTCATGGACGGGATCGTCGAAGTAGCAGCCGATCCCTGTCGAGCGAATGCCCATCTCTTCGGCCTCGAGGTACAACACCTGGCCCACCATGCCGGCCTCCCAGAACAGGTTCCGGTAGAACGCGGCGCCGTACGTGGTCAGGCTGTCCATGTAGTCCGCGATCATTCCCAGGCTGAAAGCTCCGCCGCCCGCAATGTGCTGGCCGCAGGAGACAGTGGCCGCGAGTGCCCGACAGTCCCCTTCCTGGAGCAGGTACAGCGGGAGCCCGGACGGACAAGAGGGCAGGTGCTCCCAGCGGAACTGCCGCCGCATCGCTTGCTGGAGGACCGCAAGCTTGTCGGGATCTCGCGCCAGCGCGTAGAGGCCCGGAGGGAGGCCATCGACGCGGTGTACAAACAGGCCAAGATGGATGCGCGGCCGCCACGGGATCGCATCCCAGGGCATCGATCCTCGGTCGCGCGTCGGCATCAACCGTGCGAGCGCGCGGAAGAACGCCTCCTGCGAGATCGTCGTCGAGCCATCCATCGCTACCGCGCTTCGGCGACCAAGGATTGCCTTCTCCGCGGTGAGCAGTCCGTGGCGGATGGGGACCTCGAACAGCTCCTCCTTCGCGGGGAACCGCGAGAAGTCTTCGGTGATCGGCGCGCTTGCGGATCGTCGCGTGGCCTGCGCAACCTCGTCGATCACGGGCCACTCGACGCGGTGTTCGGGGCTCAGCGTGGTGGGCCTGCCGTACCATAGTGCGCCGATGGTGCCCATCGCCAGCTCGTTCAGAAGCTTCAGAGACATCAATGGATGACCGGCTGTGACCAATGCCAGAAGCTCCGGCTCCTCACGCTCTGCCGTCTCGGAGTCATCACAGGGGCTGAGTCCGAAGACACCCGTGATGGCCGTGTCGCTGATCCCGTCGAGGAGTACCAAGCCCCAGCCCAGAGCGGCCGCCGCAATGCGCAGCGTTGCAAGTGCATGCCCAACATCGTGTTGGCAATATCGGAACGCACGTTCACCGTACTTCCAGGCTTCCCGCCAATGGACCGACGAGATACCCACAAGGAAGGAACCCGCGGGAAACGGCGCGCACAGCTCGCTCCACGCCTTTGCGTCGAGGATTGCCCGCCGTTCTAGGGCATGCTCCTTCGGTGCGTAGTGGTACACGGCGGGCGCATCGCCAATCCGCTCGATCGCCGGTAGAACCGTATACCCCTCGGTCGGATGGAGATTTCCGCTCGAGGGGTTCGCGCGCAGGGACCACGTCGCTTCATGGAAGCGTTTCCACGCCGTCAGAGACAGCGCGTATCGGAAGAAGAGAGAGATCGATTCCAGCGATAGGGGCTCCGATGTTATTTCCCCGGGGGTGTAGAGCCGCCAATAAGGGAGCGGACAGCCTGGTTTGGGTAGCAGAAGTTGAACAAGGTCTGCTCCTGGATAGCGTCGGAACGGATCGGGCTGCGTGGCCCAGTCGAGGTAGCCGGGTGAGGCCGCATACCGGTGAAAATGGTGCTTGGTCCGCTCATGGTAGGCAATGACCACCTCTTCGGGAGAGGAATCCGCGTCGAGCAGATCCCCGGGCTGTGCTGGTGCACCAGTTGACACGAGCGGGAGGCGATACGTAGCCATCGAGATGCTCGTCACGCTGCACAACTCTCGATGAACGCCTTCGCAGTCGTTCCGAGTTTGTGGCCGGCGAGTACGATCTCAAGCGGGGCTCGTTGTGCGAGCGGTTCGGATTGTCCCGCCGCTGCTTTGGCGGCAGCTGGGCGCGCGATTCGGCGTCGCTGCCCCGGACGTGGTGTCGCTCCGCGCGATGAATGCGATCTCGCCCTGAGTGTGCTGATCGTCTGCATCTAGGGCGTTCGGCTAATGTTGCTGGTGAATAGGGCCGCGGTCGTGGCCAGCTCGCTGCTGTTCGGTGGCCGCCCCACCACTACTGCATATGCTGGCCGCCATTGATCGCGATGTTCGCGCCGGTCACAAATGCGGCCTCTTCGCTCGCCAGGTAGGCCACGAGTCCGGCCACTTCTTCAGGTTTGCCGAGCCGACCCATCGGTATCTGCGGGATAATTTTGGAGTCAAGCACTTCTT
>Ga0116223_10002788_pt1 | contig 16123 bp, 9 predicted proteins | sample Sb_taG_3_FD_90092 | JGI IMG/M metagenome (GOLD analysis project Ga0116223, IMG submission 90092) | Peat soil microbial communities from Weissenstadt, Germany - Sb_50d_a_PC metaG | ecosystem: Environmental > Terrestrial > Soil > Wetlands > Peat | place: Germany: Weissenstadt | collected 2010-09-21 | reverse complement strand
GCCGACGTGGTTGCACGCTGCCAGGTACACTCCGTTCTCCAGCGCGCGTGTGGAAAGAAAGTTTTCCCAGGGATCGTCGATGGGAGTCGCATAGGGCGCCACGATCAATTCCGCGCTGTTCAGCGCCAAGGACCGGCACGATTCGGGGAACAGGTTGTCGTAACAGATCGAAATGCCCAGCCGCCAGCCCCGCACCGCGAACACGGGAAATGACGAGCCGCCCCGAAAGTAGATCTTTTCGAGACTGAGCAGCGCCGCCGGGTGCACCTTTCGGTACTTTCCCACAATCTCGCCATCCGGGTCGATGAGCATCGCGGTGTCGTAGTACAGCCCGGGACGCGCCATCTCGAAAATGGTCGAGACGATGTGCACGCCATGCTGACGCGCCTTGGCTTTTATGCAGCACTGGGTAGGGCCGTCCTCGCGTTCAGCATAATCCATGTAACGATAATCGCGGTATTGCGGAAAATACTCGGTGTTGAAGAACTCGGGCAACACGATCAGTTGGGCGCCGCCGCGCGCGGCCTCGTCGATGAGGTCGCAGGCGTGCCGCACGTTTTCGTCGCGCGCCGCGGTCCGGCTGTTCATCTGGAGAAGAGCGATTCGCATGATCTGTGAAATATCCGCCACGTACTCACCTCTTTCGCCGGTCAGGTCTTGCCAAATGTCCGTATTGCGACGCTATAACGAGTAGCAGCATGAGACCAGCGCCGGCCGTCAACACGGCGGTGACGGCAGACAGACTCTGGATACCGTTGGATCCCTTGGCGACCCCCGCGAGCAGGACGCACAGACCGCCTCCCAGGGCGCCGCACATGTTCACGACGCCGGCGCCAATGCCATAGGCGCACTCCGGGAGGGCATCATAGCCCGCGGCAAAGACGTTTCCCATCATCAGGCCTGCGGTGAGGCCGAAGGCTACCGAGCAGAGCTGAACGCCTGCCATGGAGGACGCCGCGAAGACCAGATAGTAAAAGCCCGGGCTCAGCACCACCCCGGCCCCGGCGACATACAAGCGGGCAGGCCGGACGGCGTGGGCCAGGCGGTCGGCAAGGCGTCCACCGGCCAATATGCCGATGACCGAACTGATTTGCAGGCTCGCCGTCGCTATGAGCCCGCTACGCTCCATGGACAAGCCGTGCCGGGCGTAAAGCAGATCAGGCAGCCACGTGTAGAACATCCAGATGGTGGCGCAGAAAGGGAAGAAGGCGGCGCACAGAGCGACATAACACGGGGAGCGCAGCAGATCCCGCAACCCGGCCGGTGGTGAGGCCTTCGCGGTTGGGCCGTCGGGTACGTCCACGAGAACGAAGGCCAAGAACACGGCATAGGCCAACCCTGCCGCCGCGATGGCCAGAAAACCAGCGCGCCAACCGATGTGGTCCGCCGCCCAACCGCCATACCAGCCGCCGGCAACCACTCCAGCCACTTGCGCCGAAGCGTGTATGGAAAGCGCGGTCGATCGCGTCGCGTCCGGGTGCAATGCGGCGAGCATTCCGAGTGCGGCGGGAACGTAGAGCGCTTCGGAAATCGCGATAACGGCCCGCCAGCACAGGAATACAGCCGGCGAAGTGGCGAGGCCGCACCCGGCGGTCGCCACGCTCCAAAGCCCGAGGCTTGCCAGGATCAGAGCCCGCCGACTCAGGTGGTCGGCTGCACGGCCGGCCGGCAACATCGAAACGGCGTAGGTCCAAAGGAAGACCGTCCCAATCAGGCCGAGCTGCACCTGGTTGAACCCAAGCCCGCGACGCAGGGCGGGGAAGATGGAGTAGGCGATCTGCCGGTCGACGTAGTTCAGAGCGAATGCGATCCACAGTAGGCCCAGAATGCTCCAGGGGCCCCGGAACGCTTTGGTCCGCATCACGCGGTCACCAGCCATTTGCGCTGGTGAGTAGCTCGCTGCTTCGTAGCGGCCATCCTCCGACCGAATATTGTTACACATCCTGGGCGCAGTCCGGCAGGAACGGCGTCTGGAGCAAGGCAGCCGAGGACTTCCTCGAAGTGCCCCGGATGCGCGCGGCCCGTTCTAATGCGGTGGGCCGGCTGATCGAAACGTAGAGCGGGATCGATTTCGCGCGCCGCCGATGCTTTTGTCTCGCTCGCTCACGAGTGAGGAGCGTCTCGCCGGCCGCGTCGGTGTACCGTCCGAAAACGCGGCATGCCTATCCTCCTTTTCGTGTCTCCCACTTGCCGATTGCACGAAAACGAGGGGCTCCGCCTTCGTTTTTTCCAGACAAGGAGCCTGCGGCGCGGTCGTTCGCGTGTACAGCCGCCGCTAAGGCTCCCCCGTTGCCAAGCTGTAAAACACGAGCCAAGAACCGGACCTACGCGCCGCCCACATACCCCGCGCTTACTGCCGCTACATCGCGGCGGGCACCGAGGAACCCTTTCGCTGTTCGGATGTCGCGGCTCACGAGCATACAGCGCGCTCGCGGGCGAACCGCACGATTCGCGCAATCGAAGGCGACAGAATCGATTGCGTCCGCGCCTGCGGGCTTGCGCTCGCGGTGCTTCACGGCTGCGGCGCGAGGCTGGGCCGCGCACGCCGGCGCGATTGGCACTTGCCGTCGCGGGTAATGCAGGTTCGCGTCAGCTTCGGATCATTGCGTTTCAAGAGATCTGGTCGAGAGCCGCATTACAATAGCTGTGCAGTGCAAGAGATCCGTGCAGCTCACGCACTCGCCGGACCGCAGTAATCCTGGAGACGCGCGAACCTGGAACTATGGTCTATCAAGTACATGGTTGGACCGTTTGGCCGATGCTGTTGGCGGCAATTTCAGAAATAACTGTGCGTAAAGAGGACAGCATGACCGAAAAGAAACTCAACGTCGCCATCGTGGGGCTTGGTTTCGGCAAGGAATTCATCCCGATTTACCAACTGCACCCGCACACCAATATGTACGCCATCTGCCAGCGGACGAAGGACCGGCTGGACGAAGTCGGCAATCAGTTTGGCATCGAGAAACGGTACACCCGCTTCGAAGATCTGATTCTGGATCCCGAGGTGGATGCCGTCCATATCAACTCGCCGATTGACCTGCACGCGCCGCAGAGCATCGCGGCGCTGCACGCCGGCAAGCATGTGGCCTGCACGGTCCCGGCGGCCACATCGGTCAACGAGTGCCGCGAGATCGTAAACGCGGCCCGGGAGTCCGGCCGGAACTACATGATGATGGAGACCGCCATTTTCACGCGCGAGTTTCTTTACATCCGTGGGCTGCATGATAGTGGAACACTCGGACGCATTCAATTCCTGCGCGGCTGCCATCAGCAGGAGATGGCCGGTTGGCCCGGTTACTGGGAGGGTCTACCGCCTATGTACTACGCAACGCATGCCATCAGCCCGTGCCTGGCACTGGTGAAAGGCCAAGCCGATTTTGTTTCGTGTTTTGGCTCCGGACGGATCGCGGAGAGCCTTGCGGCGAAGTACGGCTCGCCATTCGCGGTGGAGAGCGCACTGTTCAAGGTTCGCGACCAGAATCTCGCGTTCGAAGTGACGCGCTCGCTGTTTGAAACCGCGCGCCAATATATCGAGAGCTTCGATGTCTACGGCGAAAAGACCTCCTTCGAGTGGAGTCGGATTGAAGGCGAGGATCCCGCAGTCCACGTGGGTGAGAAACCGGAGCGGGTGAAGGTTCCCGACTACGCTCGCCTGCTGCCACAACCGATCCGCCGCTTCACCACCAAGGGCGTATACGATGGAGCGCACGCGCATCTTTCCTTCATCCAGGGCGGCGGCCACGGGGGCTCGCATCCCCACCTGGTGCACGAATTCGTCTCCAGCATCGTCGAGCGCCGGGCCTCCTTCCCGGACGTCTACCAGTCCGTGAATTGGACCTGCGCCGGCATCTGCGCCCACGAATCCGCCATGCGCGATGGCGCTATTGTGCAGCTACCCGATTTCACGAAATGAGAAATCACAGCCAGTCCGCCATGCCGCCTCGGCACCCGAGAGCCGCGGGCGCCGGCCGGCGCGCGATCACGCGGAGGAAATCGGAATTCCTCGACAGTGGACTCGTATGAAAAGCGTGCGGACTAAATCAGCGCGCTGTTTCTCGCCACCCTCAACGCGATCGACGCTCACTCCATGCGAGGCCCTTCGCCAACTCAAAGAAGACCTCGCAGCCCTCGCCGCGCATTCAGAACGAGGCCCCAATCTTTCGGACTCTGGCATAGAATTTGATGGTGAGCCGGACCCGACTGAACAGACGGCGATTCCTCGCGACCGGCGCCTCGGCCTGCCTCGACCTCCAGGCGCAAGCGCCCAAGAAACGCGTGGCTGCCGTCGTCACCATGTACACCCACGACCGCAGTTTATACTCGCACGCCGCCGTGATTGTAGGCCGTCTACTCGACGGCTATTCACCAAACGGCGTATTCACCGAGCCGCGGACGCACCTGGTCTCAATGTACACAGCCCAGGTGCCGTCCAACGAGCTCAGCCGCGGACTCGCTCAAAAGCATGGCTTCAAAATCTATCCCACGATAAAAGAGACTTTGATGCTCGGCGGCGACGAGTTAGCCGTGGACGCCGTCTGCTTCATCGGCGAGCATGGCGACTATCCGTGGAATGAGCGCGGGCAGCACCTTTATCCTCGCTACGAACTATTGGAGCAGATTGTCGAAGTGTTCCGGCGCACCGGAAAGACGGTGCCTGTCTTCTCCGACAAGCATTTCTCGTACTCCTGGTCGAAAGCCAAACAGATGTACCGGTGGTCGCGCGAGTTGAACTTTCCTCTCATGGCAGGTTCTTCCATCCCCGTGACTATGCGTTCTCCTGCCCTGGAGATGCCCTACGGTGTGGAGATCGAAAACGCCATCGCGCTAGGGTACGGCGAACTCGACGCCTACGGTTTTCACACACTTGAGGCGCTCGAGTGCATGGTGGAGCGGCGCAAGGGCGGCGAAACCGGGATACGTTCGGTCGAATGGATCGAAGGCGACGCCGTCTGGAAATGGCGCGATGGCGCCGGCCGCTGGAGCCTTCCGCTCCTCGAGGCGGCCCTCTCGCGTTACCCGGGACGCAAGGCCGGACGCCTTCAAGACAACGTCAAGAAGCCTGTCGCCTTTGTACTCGAATATCGTGACGGAATGCGGGCTGCCGCATACATGCTGGAAGGGCAGGTCAACGCTTGGGGTTTCGCCGCCAAGTTGAAGGGTCAGGCCGAACCCGTGTCCACCTACTTCAAGCAGGGCGATGAGCCGGGCAGCCGTCCCTTCCCGCACTTCGACGGGTTGGTTCATTGCATGGAGGAGATGTTCATCACCGGCAAACCGCTCTATCCAGTCGAGCGGACTCTGTTGACCACCTGCACGCTCTCTATGCTGTTCGAATCCCGCGCCTGGCAAAGGCGCATCGAGTCGAAAGAATTGGCCGTCACGTACCGCGCACCGCGCAACTCCTACTTCCAGCGCTCGTGATGCTGTTCCGCCCCGTTCACGGCGGGATGAGCGCCCACAGCCTTCGGTCACGCAACCGGCGCCGACGCCGAAGGCAGGATTCCGCGCCAGCGGACTCGTATGAGACGCCCAGCCGCATCGCCCGATGTCGCGGCTCAGGAGCCTACAGCGCGCCCGCGGGCCAATCGCAGCTCGCGCGGCGGAAGGCGCGGGAATCGACCGCCGCGGCCGGCGGGCGCGGTTTCGCCTCGGCGCGTCCCGGCCGCGAGCTCTTGCTGGCGCCGAGAGCGCGTTTGACGCGGGCGAGGCGCGGCGTGCCAACTCGCGACCGCGGGGCGGAAGACGCCCGAGGCGAACGTCAGCGTTAGCGGACTCGCATGGGAAGCCGGTCACCTCTCGTCCGTCCGGGACGGGCGCAAAGCGATCCTGCTCAGATCTCGGATGTACCACACCACACCCCGTCGCTTCTTACAGGATGTGGCAGTCAATTACAATAGCGAAGCATGGCGAAAATCAGGAAAGCGCTGGTGCTGGGTGCGAAGGGAACGCTGGGCGGACAACTCATGCGGCTGTATCCCGAGGCGACCGGCTGGGACCGCGAAGACGTAGATGTGCTGGACGCCGCCGCGCTGGGAGCGCGGCTGGACGGGCTCGGGTTCGTGCCCGACGCGGTGGTGAATTGCGTCGCGTTCAACGACGTGGACGGCGCGGAAGATTGCCCGGAGCAGGCCTTCGCGCTGAACGCCGAATTTCCGGGCTGGCTGGCGCACTGGACGAAGGAGAAGGGCGTCCCGCTGGTTCACTACAGCACGAATTACGTGTTCGACGGAGCCCGCGGGGAATATCGCGAGTCTGACGCGCCGGCGCCGCTGTCTGCGTACGGGCGATCGAAGTGGCGCGGAGAGCAACTGGTAGCGGAGAACGGCGGCCGATGGTACGTAGTGCGCACCGCGGTGATTTTCGGGCCCAGAGGAAAGAGCGAGCTGTCCAAGAAGAGCTTCGTCGACATCATGGTGGACCTGGCGGCGAAGCGGGACACGATCGAGGCGGTGGCGGACGAAGTCAACAGTGTGACGTATGCGGCGGACTTGGCGACGAGCACGTGCGACCTGCTGGAGGCAGCGCCACCTGCGGGCATCTATCATGTGACCAACCGCGGCGGCGCCAGTTGGTACGATTTCGCGCGGGAGATCTATCGCATCACAGGGAAGAACACGACGGTGCTGGCGGTGCCGTCGTCCCGCTTTCCGCGCAAGGCGAAGCGCCCGGCGCGGGCGGTCCTGCTGAATACGAAACTGCCGCCGATGCGCCCATGGCAGGAGGCGCTGACAGATTTCCTCAGTATGAAGTAGCGAAAACTGTAGCAGTTGTAAGAACTGCCGAAGCTCCTCGCGAATCGACCTGAATGGGAGGTACGACATGGACCTGAACGACCTGTTCCGGAACAAGGGGATCGACCCCCAGCAGGTTTTGGTATTCCGACATCGGCCTACCGAACCTGAGCTTAACCGGGTTCTCCCGTGGTTGGCCGCTGAGAAACCGGATGTGTTCAATGCTTACCAGCAGACTCAGGGAGAAAAGCTGGAAAAGGTTATGACCGGGCTCGCGGTCGAGGGCAGGGACGCATACGTCGCTTCCTTCATCGGGCACGAGCCGGGCAAAGCCCTATTCGTTGGCTTGTATTCAATTGGTGGGTCGAGACCCATCACGCGAGAGGAATTCTGGCAGGTTCCGGCCCATATGAGATGCAGAAGTTTGGTATGAAAGGCTTCACTGAGGAGAGCGGTCGATTATCCGGCCTCTGGTTCGACCTGGTTGCGACAGAATTCTACGCGTCGTGGAAAGGCAAGCTCATCGTGAACTGGCCCCCGCCTGAGCGTTCCTGGTGGCGTCGGGCGCATCGGAACAATTTCTCGAACTTGCGATCCTGGACGAGAGTGCCCTGGTCTCAGCCATGCCTGAATGGGACAGCAAAGTCCTCAAGTGGGAGGAGCTTTGCGTCCTCCCGATGCGTTGGAAATCCGCGCTCTCGCTAGCCGAGTTGCTAACAACTCCCGCCGACAGTAATCTTTCGTCCACATGCGAGGATTTTCGAGATGGCCGTGCAGTTCTCCGCTTTCGCCGCGACTCTAAATTTCGAGGCAGGGAGTCGCGGCGCGCCCGTCGGGAATCACGCGGAGGAACGCCGGAGTCGAGAATTCCGCGCTATCGGACTCGCATGAGAAATTATTGGGCGGCCCCCCAGGATCCGCTCAAGGGTTCCCCGGGGTCCCCCGGGGGTCCGTCGGCCACTCGGGGATCGCACGGGGCGGATTGGGTTGGGCGAACAACGGGTCCGCCCCACAATACGCACCTTGTATTTGCGGGACCGTGTACCAGGCAGCGATGCCGGGCTCACCCGGGCATCGACACGCCCGGAGGCCTTTCCTACTCGTGCCGTAGTGCCGTCAGCGGATCGATACGGGCGGCCCGCGCGGCAGGAACATAGCCGGCGGCGAAAGCAGTCACCGCGAGCACGCACGCGGCGGTGAGCCACGCGCCGGCATTTCCGGGCGAGATGCCGTAGAGCATCGATTTCGCCAGGCGCGTGAGAGGATAAGCCAGCGGAATCGCGACCCCGATTCCAACGGCGGCCAGCAGCATCACCTCGCGCAAGACCATGGAAACCACCTCTCCGGGACGGGCCCCCAAGGCCATGCGGATTCCGATTTCGCGCGTCCGCCGCGCCACCGTGTACGACATCACGCCGTAGAGTCCGATGGCGGCCAGCCCGGTCGCGAGAAGCGCGAAGAAGGCCGCCAGAGTGGAGAGGATGCGGTTGGCAAACACCGAGTCGTCGATCTGCTGCTCCAGAGTTTTGACGTTGAAGATTGGCAGGTTGGAATCGGCGTCCCGCACGGTCTGGCGCAGGGTTGCGACGGAGGCCGCGGGCTCCTGATTGGTCCGCACGTACCAGGTCATGCCGCCTTCCCCGGGATTGTACTGCTGCGCGTAGGGACAGAAGATGAACGGCTGCTTCGTCTCGCGCAGGTCGCCATACTTTCCGTCCTTCGCCACACCGACAATGGCGATGGGCGTCTTGCGGTCGCTGGTGAAGTAGAAGAACCGGCCTACCGGGTTGGCTGAATCGAAGTACTCTTGAGCGAGGGCTTCGTTGACCACCGCCACCCTGGGCGCCTGGCCGGCGTCCGCCTCGGTAAGCTCGCGTCCAGCGAGGATCGGCATTCCCAGAGCCGAAAAGAAGCCCGGGCCCACCGCCGCGACGTTCGGTGCAGTCTGGTTCTCTTTCGGCTCGCGCCCGGGAACCACGATCGAATACAGCACGTCCTCCCCGGTGAGCAGGGGCGTCTCGGTGGCGGCTACCGATTGGATGCCGGGAAGAGTCGCAATCCGCTGGCGCACGCGGTCGAACAGGGCGATGGAGCGCGGCGGATCATAGCCATTGAGCGCGGGCTGGATGGTAAACGACATCAGGTGGTCCGGACGGAAACCCACGTCGATCATGCGAAGATTTTCGAGGCTCCGCAGGAAGAGTCCGGCGCCCAGGAGCAGCAGCAGCGAAAGCGCCACCTGGGCCGCCACGAGGCCCTTGCGCACTCGCACATGGAAAGCGGCGGCAGGCGCGCCGACCTGTTCCTTCAGAGCGGACGCCAGATCCGGACGCGTGGTCTGGAGCGCCGGCGCCAGACCGAAGACCAGCCCGCAAACCACGGAAACCGCCGCGGTGAATCCCAGGATTCTCCAGTCGGGCTGGGCCGAGATGCCGGCGGAGATCTTGTCAAACGGAAGGAAGCGCAGCAGGGCGGCGCCGGCCTCGGTCGCAAGGAGTACGCCGAGCGCGCCGCCCGCCAGCGAGAGAGCCACGCTCTCGACTAGGATCTGACACAGAATATCGGACCGGCCGGCGCCGATCGCCAGCCGGACGGCAATCTCCTTCTGACGGCCGGCGGCGCGCGCCATCAGAAGGCTGGCGACATTGGCGCAAGCGATCACCAGGACCAGCCCGACCAGGCCCATTAGCAGTTTCAGGGGGTCGGCGAACATCATCCGCAGCGCCGAAATGCCGGTGGCTCCAGGCGCGAGCGACAAATGGCGGCTGACAAATCTCTGCCGGAACGCCGCGGTAGCTTGCGGCATGGCTTCCAATTCCGATTCGAGGATCGGCCGCCAGAACACATTGAGGGCACTCTCGGCGCTCTCTCGCGATACGCCCGGGCTCAACCGCGCGATCACGTTCAGCCACATATACCGGCGCTGTTCGAGCGCATCGCGCCCTGGCAGGATTTGAGCCTTCATGGTGACGGGCACGAACACCGCCGGAGTCTCACCGACGGCCAGACCCTGGAAGCCGCGTGCGGCCACTCCGATGATGGTGAAGGGCCGGCCGTTGAGAGTAATGGGTCGGTTGAGCACGCCGGGATCGCCGCCCAGACGCTGTTCCCACATCGCGTGGCTCACGACCGCCACCGGTGAGGAGCCGGATGCCCGGGCGTCCTCCGGAAGGATTGGCCGGCCCAAAGCCATGGGCATGCCCAGGACCTGGAAGTAGTTTCCGGAAACCAGGTTGGTCGAGATGCGCTCGGTCTCGCCCCGGAGCAAGAAACTGGCGGGAGACGGAAACCACGCCGCCACGCCGTCCAGCTTCGGCGCACGATCGCGGAAATCGCAGTACATGGGGTAGGAGAAGGTGAAGGTGTCGTCGTAGGGCGTATCCACGCTGCCGCGCCTGGGGCCGCTGGCGGTCAGCAGCACCAACGCCTGCGGGTCGCGTACGGGCAAAGCACGCAGCAACAGCCGGTCCGCGAGGCTGAAGATTGCGGTGTTGGCGCCGATTCCGAGCGCCAGAGAAGAAACTGCGACCGCGGTTATACCGGGGTTCTTGCGCAAGGACCGGATGGAATAGCGTAGGTGCGAGAACAGACTGGCCATGGTTAGTAGTTAGACGGACCAGGCGGTCGAAAGGTTGGCGGGGGATACCGCATGCTCTCCGCGTTCCTCTCAAAGTAGTCCGCCTCAATGCGGATCTTCTCGGGCAAATCGGGATTCTTGGTATCGATGGACCGCAACGACTCCACTGGTTTTTTGATTTTCCCTTTGTCGAGGAGGCGCTTTTGGTGGACTTTGATCCAATATTTTCTGCTCCCTTCGTCCAGCCGTGGGCGCCTGCCGGCGCCGCGAGCGCGTTTGCGGCGGCGGAGGCGCGGTTTAGCGGCGGCAAGCAGCCGGCAAGCGTCGGCACGACGGCTCGCTACGCCTTGTTCTACCCGCGCTTTCGATTACCAGCGGCCTCTGGAAGTAAGCTGCTACACGCTGATGCTGGCCTTCGCCAGGATGCCGCCATCGCACACCAGGTGCGATCCCGTGACGTAGGCGGATTCTTCGGATAGCAGCCACACCACGGCCCGTGCCGGGTCTTCCGGCTGAGCCAGACGCCCGAGAGGGATCTCCTGGTTTAATTGCTCGCGCATGCGCGCAATCTCGCCCGGTGCGACATTCTGCCACATTGTCTGGGTTTCCGTGGCGCCTGGCACGACGGCGTTGACGCGAATGCCGTACCGCGCGTAGTCGATAGCCATGCAGCGCACCAGCGAAGAGATGCCGCCCTTCGTGGCGCTGTAAGCTCCAGAAGCGCCCGCGGCCAAAGCCACAAATCCCGTGGGCGACGACGTACAGACAATCGAGCCCGGCGCCTTTGCCGCGAGCATGTGGCGCAAGCCATGTTTGCAGGTGAGAAAGACACCAGTCAGATTCGTGTCGATCACCAGCCGCCAGGCTTCCATCGGCAATTCGTGGATCAATCCGCCGAGGTCGATCCCGGCATTCGCAAAGATGCCATAGGGTGCACCGAACCGGCTGCACGCTTCGGCGAACGCCCGCTCGACCTGGCTTTCGTCGGTCACGTCGCAGGTTACGCCGAGTGCGCCACCCGCCCCTCGCGCAAGCGCATCGGCGGCGGTCCCTCTCGCGGCCGCCGCGTTCTTATCCAGCAGAGCGACGTTGTCGCCGCGTTCCGCACACAGGAGCGCGACACCGCGGCCGATACCCGCTCCCCCGCCGGTAATGACAATCGTGCGAGCGTTCATTTCCCTAGCGAACCTGCATCCTCCCGGATATACGTGTCGATTCGTCGCTCCCCGCTCCCAGTTCGCCGTTGCGAGGCATGCCGGCGCACTGTAGCAAATCGCGTCGCATCATCCTGGCTCCTTCAGGGTCTCAGCCGTCCTCGTCATCAAGCGGCACGCGTCCTAATTCCGCTGTCCGTCCACACATCCCGATATTATCGCGCACTATGAACAAGCGCCCCGGGCCGTGGTAACTCTGCGCACTCTGAACAATCCTTCAAGTCCGCCGCTAAGGACGCGCGCGCGTGACCGAGAGCCCAGCAGTGGTAGCCATCCGGGGCGCGCTGGGCTGGCGGCTCCGAACGCCGGCTCGCTACGGCGTTACCTTGAGTATTCCTTGGAGAGGTATATCTACCGACGACTTTCCCACCATAATCTCAAAATTGCCCGGCACGACCCGCCAGTGCATGTCGATATCGAGCAACTGGAGATCGTCCGGGGTCAGCTTTATAGTTACGGTCTTCGTTTCGCCAGGTTTCAGCGCCACTCGCTCAAATCCCCGGAGTTGCTTGACCGGGGTTGAAACGGGGGCGTACTGCTCGTGGAGGTAGAGCTGCACGGTTTCCACACCCGCCCGGTCACCTGTGTTTTTCACGGCCATGGTCACGCGCGCCTCGCCGCCCGGATGAATCTCCGCCGGCTCAACGCGGAGACCGCTATATTCAAAATCGGTATAGCTCAGCCCATAGCCAAAGGGGTAAAGCGGCGTTGCCGGCATGTCGGCGTAACCTCGCCGCATCCAGTAAGCCTTGGAAGGCTTGTAATTGTAGTAGACCGGCAATTGGCCGGAGTGCCGGGGCACCGAGATGGCCAACCGTCCGGTGGGGTTGTAATTCCCAAAGAGCACGTCGGCCACCGCTTCGCCGCCCCGCTCGCCGGGTTCCCACGCCTCCACCAAGGCGGGCACGTGTTCGGACGTCCACCGCGTGGAAAGCGGCCGGCCGTTGATGAGCACCACGACGGTGGGAGTTCCCGTCTCGAAGACTGCCTGGATCAGGTTCTCCTGCTCTCCCGACAGATCCAGGCTCGCCACATCGTGCCCTTCACCATCGGTGGGCGCGCCATGAAGGTCGGCCCCGTTCGTCATATGCTGCCTCTCGCCGACCACCACAATGGCGACGTCCGCCCCTTTCGCAGCCCGCACGGCTTCGGCAAACCCGCTCCTGTCCGTGCCAGTGATTTCGCAGCCGCGCGCCTGCGTAACTTTGGTTTGAGGCGAAACCACGGCTTTAATTCCCTCGATCACGGTTGTTACGTGCTGAAGAATGGTCTTCGGCGAATAGTCGCCCAGTTGGTTCATCACGTCGTCTGCGTTGGGGCCGATCACCGCTACCGATTTCAAATCCTTCTTGAGAGGCAACAGTTTCTTATCGTTCTTCAGCAACACAATTCCTTCGCGGCCGGCGCGCAGTGCCAAGTCCCGATTCGCTTGTGAATGCACGACCTGGACGGCGCCATCCACATCGACATAGGGATTCTCGAAGAGGCCCAGGCGGAACTTCATCTCCAACACTCTGCGCAGAGCGCGATCGACCAGCGCCATGGGGACTCGACCCTCTTCCACGCTCTCGACCAATGGCCCCATGTAGGCAGGCTCGTAGGTGATGTTCAAATCGACTCCGGCCCTCAAGGCCAGCAGTCCAGCTTCCTTTTGGGTGGGAACGATGTGCTCGTAGATCATGGTGGAGAAGCCGCCGCCTTCGCTCTCGACGACTCCTTTGAAGCCAATTTCCCCCCGCAAGACATCATTCATCCACTTCACCGAAGCGTGCGCCGGCACATCCTCGACTTCCGGGTAACCCGCCATCACACCCAAGCCGCCGGCTTTGGTGATTGCGCCGATCCAGGGCGGCATATAGTTCTCGCGCAAGGAACGGTCCGATACCTCGACCGCTCCACGCTCGAGGCCACTCGATGGTTCGCTCTGCGTGGGAAAATCGGTCAGCACCGCGACGACCTTGTCAGGGGCAGCGATGTCGGAACCCTGCGCCGCCCGCACGATGGTCTCGCCGATGCGCATATAAAGGTAAGGATCTTCGGTGTAGGCCTCCTCGTTTCGGCCCATGCGCGGATCGCGATCCACTTCCATCACCAGTGTGGAAAGCATGTGGATCCCGACCGCCCGCGCCTCCGCCGCCGCTGCCGCGTAGATCGACTTTACCAGATCCATGTCGAAGGAACTGCCCACGGCCAGGCCCTCCGGGAAAACCGTGCCACCTGGAAACATGGCGCCATGTGTACCTTCTTCGTCCTCCATGACGGGTATTTTCAGGCGCGTCTGGGTGAGTGCGATTTTTTGCAGCCCGTTAAAGTACTCCGCTTGCTGGCGTGCGCCTTCGTGCAGAATTTCATTAGCGAGCGTGAAGAAACCGCAGGCCGGGCCGATTTCCTGGGTGTAAGTTCCGGCCGTGAATTTCTTGCACGCCTCCGTCTTGGAGGGAATGTCTCTTCCCAGGTCATTCACATAAACACAAGGCAGATTGAGCTGCCCGACTTTTTCCTTGAGCGTCATTCGGCCTATTAGGTCATCGATTCGATCCTCGACCGGCCGCTTCGGATCAAGGTAGATCGGCGTTTGGCCTCCGGCTTGCGCGAGCATCATCGAGATTGACGTCAGCGCCGTGCTGGCTGCCACGACCAACCACCAAAAGGTTCTCTTCCCCATCATCTTTCACCTCTAAGCCGGAATTTCCGTTTTGGAGTCCCGTATCCTATTCACTATACACACAGCCGCCAGCTCTGATCCTGTGCGTTGGGGCCGCGAAGTTGGCGCCCTCGAAGAAGCGCGACCACAGGCGATTGCGGCCGCGCCCGCGGGCTTGCGCTCGCGGCGTCTCGTGGCGCGGCTGAGAGCTTGGGGAGGCGCGGAGCGCGGCTTCGCGCCGGGTCCGCTGTAGTTCCCAGCGCCGCTCGATGCCCGCGACGATGGCGGCTCGCCCCTCGGGGCGCAGCGGGTGCTTCGGGCGCCTGCTCATCGACTCTTGCGGCAACTTGAATCCTCCGCTATCCAGTGGAGGCCAATCCGCCGCTGGTTTGCCCAGCGCGCTTCATGAAGAATACTTCATAAAATGATTCTGACGATGTCGCCGCCCCCCACCCCGGGCCCCTAACCCCTGTTCTTCGCCCTGAGTTAAAATACAGGCACTTTCAGATCTTATTTGGAGAAACGTCATGCTCCTGAAAAGAGTCTTGAGCCTGCTGCCCGCCTGCCTGGCCGTATCGATCTGGATGTCTTCCGGATCTCCTCTAGCCGCCGCCGATCCAGCCGTCAGAGTCTGGGAAGAGAAGGCCGTGATCCCGACTTACCTGGCCGGACCGCCCGAGCCGAATCCCATGTTCTTCTTCGGACGCGCATCCCAGGGCGCGCAAGGCCCGGTCTATCCTTACCCGATGTACGACTCCTTAACCGGCAAAAAGGTCGACAAGACCTACACGCTGGTCCACATCGAGAACGAATACATCCGCCTCGGCATCCTGCCGGAGGTCGGCGGCCGGATCTTCGAGGGCCTGGACAAGACCAACAATTACAACTTCATTTACCGCCAACACGTCATCAAGCCCGCGCTGATCGGCCTCATCGGTGCGTGGATTTCGGGCGGCGTCGAGTGGAACATCCCGCATCATCACCGCGCCAGCACCTTCATCCCCGTGCAATATCGCGTGGAGGAGAACCCCGATGGCAGCAAGACCGTCTGGGTGGGCGAGTTGGAAGTCCGCCAGCGCATGCGGTGGGCCGTGGGATACACGCTGCGGCCCGGCAAGGCATATTTCGAAGCGTCCGTGCGCATCCTGAACCGCACCCCGGTGGTCAACACCATGCTGTGCTTCGCCAACGTCGCGGTCCACGCCAACGACAATTACCAGGTGATCTTCCCGCCCGCCACCCAGTACGGGACGGGCCACGGCAAGCGCACCTTCACCCAGTGGCCGATCTCCGACACCATCCGCGGTGGCCCCGGCATGGACACCGGCATCGACATCAGTTGGTACAAGAACCACGTCAACTCGAACTCGGTCTTCGCCTGGAATTACAGCGACGATTTCGTCGCCGGCTACGACCACGGAAAGGAAGCCGGCACCATGAGCGTGACCGACCACAACATCGTCCCCGGCAAGAAGTTCTTCACCTGGGGGAACGGCCCCTCCGGCAAGCGGTGGGACCACGTGCTAACCGACGATGACGGCCCGTACCTGGAGATCATGGTGGGAGCGTATTCCGACAACCAGCCCGACTACAGTTGGCTGCAGCCTTACGAAGCGCGTTCATTTTCGATGAACTGGTACCCGTTCCGCGAAATCGGCGGCGTGAAGAAGGCCAACCTGGATGCCGCGGCAAACCTGGACGTCGCGAACGGCGCCGCCAAGATGGGGTTCTACACCACCTCGGCGCACGCGGCGGCGAAAGTGCTGCTCAAGGCCGGGCAGAAAACTTTGTTGCAGGAGACCATCGCGATCAATCCGGGCAAACCATATCTGAAGCAAGTTTCGCTGCCCGCGGGCGTGGACGAGCACGACCTGGTGGCCTCCATCTCGGATGGCGGCCGCGAGCTGGTCTCTTACTCGCCGGTCCGCCTGCAGCCGCAGCCGCCGCCCCCGCCCGT
>Ga0116223_10002786_pt1 | contig 16135 bp, 11 predicted proteins | sample Sb_taG_3_FD_90092 | JGI IMG/M metagenome (GOLD analysis project Ga0116223, IMG submission 90092) | Peat soil microbial communities from Weissenstadt, Germany - Sb_50d_a_PC metaG | ecosystem: Environmental > Terrestrial > Soil > Wetlands > Peat | place: Germany: Weissenstadt | collected 2010-09-21 | reverse complement strand
CAAGGTCAAGACCGATCATCGTCTCCCGCAGGCGCATGTCCCACACGTCACAGAGTGCGACCACGTCGACTTGACCCGTTCTGATAAAGGAGCCTAGGTCATATCGGCCCTGGTTCCCCGAACCAATCAGCCCCACACCGATCCGATCGTTGGCTCCCACGACGTTTCGCACCGCCGGACCTGAGGAAACAGCCAGACTCGCCGTTCCCAGAACGGCGGATTTATGAAAATCGCGACGCGACATCTTCAAGCTGTCCATCATGACCTCCTGGATCGCGCAGAACTGCGTCATTTGCGGTCCGCGGCTTTTCGAGTCCTGTCGTCCCGCCCTGCACCAAATTCCTGACGCCGTCAGGCGCAGGCATTATACAACCGGAATTGAGTGAAATTAAGGAGAAAGATGTGACAGGCAGTGGTTAGTGGTTAGTGGTTAGTGGTTAGTGGTTAGTGGTTAGCGGTGGAAAGTCGAGGGTCGACCGTCGTCGGCGGCTAATTCCCGTTCTTGCTAGCCACAAAGCACTAACCACTAGGCACTGCTCGTGAACGCTTCTTTGTTCACCACGTAAGGCATGTTCGCGGGGCCGCCGCCGTAGCGCCCTTCCAAAACGTCGATGACGCCTTGTACGCAACGGCCCGCCATCCCTTGGTTGGGGTTGGTGGAGAGGCGCGTGAGGCGTCCGGCGCTGGCGAAATGCGAGAAGAGCCGCACGCGATTTTCGAGTTTTGGGTCGCGCAAGGGAGAATCCGCCGGCAGCGGTTCCCGTTCATAGACATCGAGCGCCGCGCCGGCAATCACCCCTTCTCGCAGGGCATCCACCAAGGCCTTCTCATCCACCACGGCGCCGCGCGCGGTATTCACCAGGAAAGCGGTGGGCTTCATCCAGCGAAGCGTTTTTTCGTTGAACAAATGATAGGTGGGATTCCGGCCTTCCCCCTCTCGAACCAAAGGGACATGAACGCTGACGAAGTCCGCTCCGCGCAACGCCGCCTCAAAGCTCACATAGCCGATGGTGCGCCGTTCGGGCGTGAAACCGTTCCTGAAGCGCACGTCCATGGCCTCCTGAATCTTGCGTGTATACTCGTGGTCTTCGACGCCGCCGTCGTAGCAGAGAAAATCGACGTCGAGGGCCATCGCTTTCTTGATGAACGCCTGGCCGATGCGGCCCATGCCGATGACGGCGATGGTTTTGCCCGTCACTTCATCGCCCAGGAACGGCAGGAAGGGGTGCCAGATTCCCCAGCGATTGTCGCGCACCAACCGCTCGCTGGGACAGAGCTTGCGCGCCACGTTGCCTAAAATGAACAGCGCAAATTCCGCGGTGGCCTCGGTGAGCACATCGGCAGTGTTCGTGAAAGGAATGCGATAGCGATTGGCAGCAGCGCGGTCAATATTGTCGAACCCCACCGCATACTGGGCCACAACTTTCAGACTGCCTCGCCCGGCCTCGAAGACTTCCCCGTCAATGCGGTCGCGCAGCGTGGTGATGAGCGCATCGATTCCCGAGCGCACTTTCACTACGATCCAACTCTTCGCGGGCGGCTCGGGTTCCGGGTAGACTTCCACTTCATAACCACGCTTCTTCAGAACGTCGAATGCTTCGTAACCGATATTGCAGGTGGCGAAAACGCGGAAGAGCCTTCGTTGTTCAGTCACCTTTCCTCCAGGTTGTTGTTTGGCGCCCGAGTCGTAATCGAAAGAAGTCTCACCACAACGCGGCAAAGTCGCAGGCAAATACAGATTCTTCGCGCAGTTTACCCTGAACCAAGCGAGCGGGCTCAGAATGACGTGTCATCCCGGGCGAAGCGAACGGGCTCAGAACGACATGTCATCCCGAGCGAAGCGAAGGATCTGCTTTTCTTCGCACAAGGACGCCGCGCGTTATACGAGCCGCTTCTTCGCCCAATCTCCGATCCAGCCTAGAGCCTTCTGGATGTTCTCCACGGAATTAGCAAAAGAGAACCTCAGATAGCCCTCGCCCCACGCTCCGAATGCGGTCCCCGAAAGGCACGCCACGCCTGCTTCTTTCAGGATGGCGTCGGCCAGGGCACCCGAACTCCACTTCGTTTGTCTGATGTTGGGAAATACATAAAAGGCTCCATGCGGCTCCCGGCAACTGAAGCCTGGGATGCGGTTCAAGCCGTCGACGATGACGCTGCGGCGCCGGCGGAACTCTTCTCGCATGACCCCGACCGAGCTCTGATCACCCCGCAAAGCTTCGACCCCCGCAATCTGACTGAAGCTGGCGGTGCAGGAGTTGCAATTAGTCATCAATTGCGCGATCCACTTCGCCAGGTCCGGCCGCATTACGCCCCAGCCCATTCGCCAGCCGGTCATGGCATAAGTCTTCGAAAACCCGCTCAGGATGATCGTCGACTCCTTCATGCCCGGGAACTGGGCTATGCTTGTGTGCTCACCCTCGTAGATTAACCGATGATAGATTTCGTCGGAAAGCACCGCAATCTCGCGCCCCGCAAGTTTATCCGCAAGCGCCTTGAGCCCCTCTCGGCTGATTACACCGCCGGTGGGATTCTGCGGGCTATTGAGGATGAGCAGGCGCGTGCGGTCCGTGATCTTGTCGAGAATTTCTTCCACGTCCACATCGAAGCTCCGGTCCTCCTGTAAACCGTAAGGCACGGCCTGCGCCCCAACGAAATTGATCATGGATTCGTAAATGGGAAAGCCGGGATTGGGATAGAGAACTTCATCACCGCGCTCCACGAGTGCCAGAATGACAAAAAACATGATCGGTTTGCCGCCCGGCGTGATGACAACCTCGCTTGCATCCACCGGAATCCCCGAATGCTTGGCAGTGTACTCCGCCGCGGCTTCCCGGAGCTGGGGCAAGCCTGCCGAAGGCCCGTAGTGGGTCCAACCGTCGCGCAAGGCACGGACAGCGGCCTCCACGATGTTGGCAGGCGTGGCGAAATCCGGCTCGCCAATTTCCAGATGAACGATTTCTCTGCCCTGCGCTTCCAGAGCCCGTGCGCGCACCAGCACCTCAAACGCCGTCTCGGTGCCCAACCGCGACATGCGCTCGGCCAGACGAACCGTTCTTTGCATAGTCGTACTCATGGTGTCCCCCTCTTCTTCATAGCCGAATCTCGAGAATCGAACCTCGAAATTCGAAAATAGAAAGTCCCAGCTTGAAACTGGTAACTCGAAGTCGGATTTCACGCCCCCCCGGGCTGTCAAGTTCCAGTTTCGGCTTTACATTGTCGACCTTTCAGCCCTCAATTTCCAGCGCCAATTTCCGCTCTCTCGTCCCGAATTGGTGTCATTTTGAGCGGAGCGAAGAATGCCTGCCGTCGTAGCGTTGAACGACAACTGCGGAGATTTTTCGCTTCGCTCAGATTGACAGCGTCCTACTGGGGATTTTCGAGTTTCCAGTTTCCAATTTCCAGTTTCCGCTCTCCTTACGGGTGGAGCAGAATCTTACCGAAGAACTCTCGGCTTTCCATTTTCCGTTGAGCGGCAGCAGCCTCCCGGAGCGGGAAGGCGGAGTCAATCACGGCCTTGAGCTTGCGCCGCGCAATCAACTTAAGTGCTTCGAGCAGTTCTGCCTTGCCGCCCATAAAGGAACCCATTACGCTGCGTTGCCGGCCAAAGAGGCTCTGCAGATTCAGCTTCACTTCTCCTCCGCTGGTCACGCCGCAAGTCACCAGGCGTCCGTAGGTGGCAAGCGAGTTGAAGCACTCTTCCCAGACAGCCGCGCCCACGTGCTCGACGATCACATCCACCCCGCGCTTCCCGGTAAAGCGCCTGACCTCTGCGGATATCACTTGCCGGCTGTGATTGATGACTTCGTCGGCTCCGAGGGCCCGCGCTTTATCCAGTTTCCAATCCGCTCCGGCCGTGGCAATCACCCTCGCGCTCACTGCCTTCGCGATTTGGATGGCGGCGCTGCCCACGCCGGAGCCGGCACCAATGACCAGCACATCCTCACCCGGTCTCAGTTGGGCGCGGGTGAAAAGCATGTGCCAGGCAGTAAGGTAAACCAAAGGCACGGCGGCAGCTTCGTCAAAACTCAAGTCGCCGGGGATGGGTATGACATTGACTTCGGGCGCCTTCACGAGATCCGCATATCCGCCATCCACGAAGACTCCGAGCACCGCGTAGTTCCGGCAGGCACTGTCCAGTCCTTTGAAGCACGCCTCGCACTGCCCGCAACTGATCCCCGGGCACAACAGCACACGCTCGCCGGTCTTCACGCGCTTCACCAGCGAGCCCACCTCCGCTACTTCCCCGGAGATGTCGCTGCCCACGATGTGAGGAAGCGGAAGCTTCCAATCGCTCACGCCCCGCCGGAGCCAGAGATCCAGGTGATTCAAGGCGCACGCCTTGACCTTTACCAGTACTTCATTGGCCGCGATCTTCGGGTCCGGAGCCGCCTCGTATTTCAGCACCTCGGGACCACCGTGCTCGTGGAATCGGACTGCCTGCATGGGTCACCCCCGTTGCTCAAAAGTACCATTCCTTAGCGGCTCAAACAATGTATGATACGGCGGTGTGATTGGATTTCTCCGCGAACTCTGTGGCCTCTGTGGTAAAGCCCTTGCCGGCGGTATTCAAGGGTCCGAATGCTTATGAATGTTCGCACGTCGCTCCAGGTTCAGGCCGAGACTGGTTCCGCGCCCGACCGCTCCGTCGCCGTCGGTCCGCCGCTCGACCGCAACGATTTACTGCTTGCGGCCGTCCTGGCGCTCGGCGCGCTGGCGATGTTTGGGAAGGTGATCTTCACGCCTTCCATGCTCTTCTTCCGCGATGTCTTCAATTACACCTACCCCTCGACCCGCTTCATCCAGGAAATCTGCCGACACGGCGCCTTGCCCTACTGGAACCCGTATCTGAACTACGGTCAGCCGTTGCTGGAGAATCCCAACCTTCTGTTCTTTTATCCCTACACGCTGCTGATCATACTTCTTCCCATCGACTTCGCTTACCCGTTCTTCTACGTCGTGCACGTCGCGCTAGCGGGCATCGGCGCATACCTTCTGGCCCGGCGCTGGGGGCAGAGCCGCCAGGCTGCATTCTTCGCCGGATTCGTTTTTGCCTTCAGCGGCCCGCTCTTGTCGCTGGGCAACTTGTATAATCACGCCGCCTGCGCGGCATGGATGCCTTGGGCGCTGCTCGTCACGGACCGGGCGATGCAAGGGGCGCGGGAGTCCCGCGCCGGGTTTCGTGGGTGGATTCTTCTGACGCTGGTTTTTTCGATGCAGTTTCTGGCCGCCGAGCCTTTCACCTTGATCGCCACATTCGGCCTTTGCTTTGCTTACGCGCTTTACCTGAGAGGAACGCTTCGGCCTCTCGCCTCGGCCGCAAACTTGCGCATCGTGATCGGATTTGTGCTGGCCGGATGCCTGATGATCGCCTTGTGCGCGGTACAATTCCTGCCTTCCGCGGAACTCCTCAGCCACTCGCGGCGGGGCGCCCAAGGCCTGCGCTACGGCGAAACGTCGACCTGGTCTTTCCACCCCCTGCTGCTAATGGAAACGTTGGTGCCGGATTTCTACGGGCCGGCCCTGAACTCGCCGACAAAATGGAATACGTTGCTTGGGGATTTTAACAGCCCGTATTTCATTTCACTTTTCATAGGGTTCGTACCGCTTTTCTTCGCCTTGTCCGGCTGGGCATTAGCTCAGGACAGGAGGAGAAGTTTCATCGCGGGCTCAGCGCTCGTTTTCCTCGTGCTGTCCTTCGGGCACTTCACCCCCGTCTTTTCGCTTGCGTACCTCCTCGTTCCCTTGCTCAGCCTGGTGCGATACCCTGTCAAGTTGCTGGTTCCGGCAGTAATGCTCGTTGCGCTGCTGGCCGGTTGGGGCCTGGATGCGCTTCGTCAGGAATCGGCCCAGTGGCAGGCTCGGCGCAACCGCGTGCTCTATCCGCTGGCGCTCCTGCTGGCGTGTTCACTGGCAATCGGGGCTGCCGCATGGATGGCGCCGATGCTCATCAATCTTCCCGTCCAGTGGGCGCTTATCCCGCAAGGACATGCAAGCGCGGACGCCGTTGATATGGCGCATTCACTCGCAGCCCTGTTTCGCCTTTATGTCCCGGGGATTGCCGGCTTCACTCTCTTTGGATTCTTACTATTGATCGGCCTTGGCCGGGACAAGCTGTGGGCGCGTAAGGGTGTGCCGATTTTCGCTCTGCTTGGGCTGGCGCAGCTTATCCAAGTGAATTACGGCGCCAATCCCACCGTGCCCCGGACCTTCGTCAGCTACCGGCCACCTGTCATTTCGCATTTTAGCGGTTCACCGGGCAGCTACCGTATCGCTCCCATGCTCGGCCTCACCCACGGGCCAGCCCCGGGAGACACGATGCAAGGATTCGTTAACTTTGACGCTTTCCCCGAAGTGGCCCGGCTCTCCGCGGTGGGGCGAGGCGTGTTCCAGCAGAAGCTGCTATTGGGGATGGGATCGATGGTGGCAGGCATGGAGGGAAGCTTGGACTTGGACATGGAACGCTCTCTGCCGCCTTTTGTTTACGACTTGTTGATTTACGTGCGGCGCCAAGCTCCCGACAAGGTGCGTCTGGACTGTTTGCTAGGCCGTACTAATGTGAGGTACATAATTGCCTCGTCTGGGCGTGAACAGACTGCCGCGAGAGCTTTGGCGGAGATCTTCAACGGTTCACCCAATCCGAGCTATCTTTACGAGGACCGCTGCTTCGTCCCGCGTGCCTACGTGGCAGGCACGTCGATCTTCACGACTAGCCCCCTCGAAACCTTGCCCCGCATGGCCTCGCCAGACTTTGATGCCCTGGGCAACGTTATCTTGGCCGCAAACCCCACCGACTCGCCTGCCGTCCACGCCGCAGGCCCGGCGGGCCAAGTTGAGGTTACCGGCCGGCAGCCCAACACCGTGACGCTGAGAGCCAGCCTCTCGCGGCCGGGATACATCGTGCTGCTGGACCGCTACGATTCCAACTGGCATGCCAAGCTGGATGGCCGCGAAGTACCCGTGCTGCGCGCCAATCAGCTCTTCCGGGCCGTGTACGCCGGGCCCGGCCGGCACGCAGTACTGTTTTACTACCGTCAGCAAGGCCTGCTTGCAGGAATGCTCATTACGGGCGTAGCGATCGTGGCTCTATTGTGGTTGTACGTGCGAAGCATCTGGTTTGATGGATCAGTTCGGTCCTAAGGAAACGCATGTTCTTCTTCCTTGAGTATTGCCTGGTGGCCCTTCTGATTGGGGCCGTGTTTCTGCTTCCCAGGTTTCCGTCCGTGTGGTTCGCGGCAACCGAACAACTCCTGGGCCGCCTCGCGCGGAGACGCGCGCTCGCGGTCCTCGTGGTGGGCATCCTGGCTTTGGCTACTCGCGCGGCTCTGCTGCCCAACCTCCCGGTTCCAAAGCCGGGCTTTCACGACGATTTCGGCTACCTCCTGGCGGCGGACACCTTTGCGCACGGTCGCCTTGCGAATCCGACTCACCCGATGTGGGTCCACTTTGAGAGCATCCACATCAATCAGAGGCCCACCTACATGCCGATGTACTATGCCGCCCAGGGTTTGGTGATGGCCCTGGGCCAAGTCATCACAGGGAATCCGTGGATCGGCGTGTTGTTCAGCGCGGCTGCGATGAGCGCGGCGATCTGTTGGATGCTCCAGGGTTGGATGCCGCCGGGTTGGGCGCTGTTGGGCGGCTTGCTGGCCGTGATGCGGATAGCAACTTTCAGCTATTGGGTGAACAGCTACTGCGGAGGGGCCCTGGCCGCAACCGGCGGCGCGCTGGTGCTGGGAGCACTGCCGAGGATTAAGCGACATGCCCGGCTGCAAGAGGCCCTGCTGTTAGCTCTGGGTTTAGCCCTCCTTGCCAACACCCGGCCCTATGAAAGCCTGTTCTTCGGAATTCCGATCGCGGTTGCGGTTTTGGTGTGGCTCTTGGGGAAAAACCGTCCGCCCTGGCGGGAGTTGCTTCTACAAATTGTCCTGCCCGTAGGCCTGCTCGTGGCGGTCACCGCGGCGGGCATGGCTTACTTCTTCTGGAGGGTCACCGGCAGCCCGTTTCGAATCCCTTACCAGGTCAACCTCGACACCTATATTGCCGTGCCCTATTTTCCCTGGCAACCGCTCAACCTCAAGCACGTTTATCATCACGCGGTGCTCGAGGACTTCTACTTGCATGGTTGGCAGATGTACTATTACTACCACGACCGCCGGCACCCTTTTCAGGTGTTGCGCGACAAGGCCTGGGACGCTTACCGTTTCTTCCTTGGTCCTGCTCTGGCGCTTCCCCTGGTGTTCTTGTTGACCTTCAACCCCCGGCAGTTTCTGCGCAGGGCGGTCTCCGGGAAGACCGGTTTTCTCGTAGCGGTGTGTGGCGCAACCTGCATCGGACTGGCGCTGCCCATCTACTATATCGCTCAATACGCGGCGCCCATGACGGCGGCAATTTATGCGTTGGTGCTCCAGGCCATGCGATACTTGCGGTTGTGGCGTTGGCGCGGGAAACGCGCGGGGCTGGCGATGGTGCGGGCGATACCGGCCATCTGTGTCTTCCTGTTCCTGCTGCGCGCCTTTGCACCCCAACTGCACATTCCCACTCCCGTGGAGTGGCACCACACCTGGGAATCCGAGCATTACCAGAATCTGGACCGTGCCCAAGCCCTGGCACAGTTAAAAGGCATGGCGGGAGATCAACTGGTTTTTGTGCGATACAATCAATATCACAGGTCTGAGGATGAATGGGTCTATAACCGCGCGGATATCGATCCGGCAAAAGTCGTCTGGGCGCGGGACATGGGCGACCCCGCAAATGCCGAATTAATCCGATACTTCCCGCGTCGACGGGCATGGCTTGCGGAACCCGACCTTGCACCTCCTAAGCTGTCGCCCTATCCTGTCCAGCCGGAGCGACCGGTGGTGTCTCCATCAACCCTGGCTGGGAAAAGGGGGCCGCAGACGTAATGATCGACTCCGGCGCAAATTCGATCCCAGAAGCATGTGGCCGACCAGCCGCCCCGCCTCCCGTAGCCGTGGAAGTTTCAGTGGTGATTCCCTGCCTGAACGAGGCGCAAACGATTGTCGCCTGTGTGCACCGCGCCTTCGCAGGCTTGCGGGCAGCGAACGTCCATGGCGAGGTTCTGGTGGTTGACAACGGCTCCACCGACGCTTCGGCGGAGATCGCCGCCGAACACGGCGCGCGGGTGGTAAAGGCACCACTAAAAGGCTACGGCAGCGCCTTGCGGCGGGGACTGGAGCAGGCCCGGGGCGATTTTATTGTCATGGGTGATGCCGATGGCAGCCATGACTTCTCCGAACTACCGCGTTTTGTTGCCAAATGGCGGGACGGTTATGAGCTCGTGGTGGGAAATCGGTTCCTGGGCGAAATCAAGAACGGCGCCATGACATGGCATCACAGGTATATTGGCACACCCATACTTTCGGCCGTTCTCAATTTCTTGTTCGACACCGGCGTGAAAGACATCAACTGTGGAATGCGGGGCGTTACCAAAGAGCTCGCTCGCCGTCTCGACTTGCGCACCACCGGGATGGAATTTGCCTCAGAATCGCTGATCAAGGCGGCAAAGCTGGGGGCGCGAACGACTGAAGTTCCCATCACCATGTGGCCTGACGGGCGAGGGCGTCCGCCGCACTTGCGCACCTTCCATGACGGTTGGCGCCACCTGCGTTTCATTTTGCTTTATGCCCCGGACTGGCTCTTCTTCCTCCCCGGCAGTTTATTGCTTTTCTTCAGCATTGGCCTCGTCTTGTGGTTGCTGCCCGGACCGCGGACCGCAGCCGGGGTCGGATTGGACATTCACACCATGTCGCTGGCCATGATGCTGGCGCTCTTGGGAGCGCACATCATTTCCGTCGGGATGTTTGTCAAGGTCTTCTGCTATACCGAAAGGTTTTCGCGTCACCCGGCAACACTCGTGCGATGGTTGAAAACCGTCAAACTGGAGTACTGCTTGTTGGCGGGCACCGTGATGGCGCTGGCCGGCTTCGCAGGCGACGCGGCCGCATTTTCGCACTGGGCGCGTAACGGTTTTGGCCGGCTGGAGGAGGTCCGCACAGTCTTCTTCTGTTCACTTTCTCTTTTCCTCGGCATCGAGGTACTGTTCTCTTCGGTGTTTCTCAGCATGTTAGGCATAAACCGGGATACTTATATCGGGGATTAGATAGCCAGCAGGCCTCACGGCCACGGCTTTTTCCGTTCCAGCAAGCAAACGTAGTAGTTTGTCAGTTCGAGTGCTTTCCATCGGATCCCAGACTGTGTGTGGGGCGGTTCCGCAGAGGTCAGAATTACCTTAGCTCCGGTTCTTGCAATGGCCTCGGCGACTCGAGCTTGCGTAGAAGGTACCGCCGCGAAGAAGCGATCCCGCCGGTTCACTTGCGCAATGACCTGTAATCTTGCCAGGCGTGCAATAAACGGGAAGTCCCCCCCCACAGGCTCCTTCGCAATGACCGCAACCTTATCCCCCGGCCGAATTCCCGATTGCCGGAGATCCATGGCCGCCTGCCAATACACAGGGTCAACACTCTTCCAAGCGAGAGGGTTTTGGACCTCGAACACCACTGCTGAAAGTAGGGTTGTCGCGGTAATGCTGATGCTTATTATCGCAACCAATGTTCTCGAGCGTTCGGAGGAGCGAAGCCGGACTCCGGCGAACGCTGCTAACCACAGAATCGAAACGAAGGGAGCGATATAACGATACTCGACCTGCACGAGCGCATATAAGCCCAAAGCCGACAACGCGGGCAGTGCGACTGGCCAGTTTGCCGCCCAGAGCTTAATGTAGGCCAAGCGCTTTGGAGCTAATAGTAAGAAGATGCAGAAGGCGGCAGTGACGTTAAGCAGAAGAGAAAAACTCGAGCAGAGCTTCCAATAGGACTGTATTCCACGCCTTAAAGCCGAGGCCTGGTCCCGGAGATCGAAACGAGGCGTGATGCCTTCCTGCCAATAAGAAGGATCGTACCAGAATGGATACGTCCCTCCGACGGGCCCTGCGAATTGGTAGGTGGCGGGCGCGTCGAAGATCCGTTGAACCGGATGCCGGAGCATCTTACCATCCGGAGATTCAATCTCATCAACTCCCTCAACCAAGCCCGCATCCCCGCATCTCATCCGCCCGCTACCCCCAGGGAACCAGGAGTCCACACCGTTGACGCACCCCGCGTAATTCAGTCTTCCGCTGTCGCCAATAGTCAGGCGTCCTTTGGCTCGAGAAATCACGGCCACCCACGGAACAGCGATGAGGAAGAAAACGAGCGCCGAAGCGCCGGCGCGCAGCGCGCCTTTCCGCAAGTTGTCCAATGAGAGCATCACCGTTGCTAGAAAGACGAAGGCCAAAGGGAACATTACTGCTTTCGCCAGGTAAGCACATCCTAGAACCGCCCCTAGCAACACAAAGGTGCGGCGAGAAGCGGTTCGGCTGCTGATTCTCAATACCAGACCGGAAGCCAGATACACCAAGCCGGCAATGAACAAGTCGGGAGTGACGACTCCGATGGTTATGAGTACCAAGGACGTCCATATGAAGAGGCTGTACCCCAGCGCCCGCCACGCCCATTCCGGCAGAGTCACTTCACCTGCTGCGCCAGGCACTCTGCCTGACGCACCGCAATTACGGATGAATTCTGTCAGGAAGAATTCGAAACAGACAAGCGTCCCGACGTAAATCAGAAAATTGACGAGGTGAACAACGGGGTACTCCCAGTACGGCGAAGGCTTTAACAGCTTCAGAAACAAACCGAGAATCCAGGAATAAAAAGGACTCCAATAGGCATTGATGGCCATGTGCCAGTCGCCCCGCCAGTAAGCGTCGCCGATATCCAAATAGGAAATCCCGTCGGCGTTCATGGTGAAGCGAGTAGCCCACGCATCTGCCGCGCCGAGCACAATAGCCGCGCACCAGAACGAAGTCCGCAAGAAGGAAACTCTCAGCCCTCCGTAATTTGCGTCTCCTGCTGTCATCTTTATGTGCTCTACCGCGGATTATTCCTTATCCCCTGGCGCAGGTGTCTCGATGGCCGTTGAGTTTGCCGCTGGATAGGCCAGAAGTTCCGCAGGATGTTCATCCGCCTCGAGCAGGAACACCTGACGGTCTTTGAAGTAGTCGAGCAGTTCCTGGTTCGCTGCCGGTCCCATATCGCGCGCCCATATGACCTTGGCGGCGTTGATGTCCGCGTCATTGTATACCCATTCACAAAAGATATCGTGGTTTGGCGAGTAGCGCACGATGACAAGCTCCCGTCCGGGAAGCCGCTCCAGCCTCGCCAATACATCGGCTCTCCCGAATCCGCCGCGGGCCCTTTGATCCCACGCAGCAACGTAGGAAGTCGAAAGGGGTATGCGCAGAGGTTGGGCGGCAAGACGCAGCACAAAGCTGAGCACGCAGATCACAGGTATGGCTCGCACCAGAAACAGCCCCACGCGTCTCCGGCCCCACCTCCAAGTCTGGAGGCGGCGCATCGCGAGCAACACCAGCGCCAAAATCAAGCCGGTGATGGGAGAGGCATAGTGGGGCTCACAGAACGTCTCAAGCGCGAGCGCCACCAGGAACACTGCACCGGCAGCCAGCAGGAAGCGTGTTCGGCTGCTGAGCTGGCGCCAACTGCGGCGCAGTCTCAGGAGTCCCAGGCATAGGATCAATTCGATGAGTGGCGCGGCAAAATAAGGCTCCCAGAATGATTCCAAAACAACAGCCAGCAGGAACGCCCCACCCACAACCAGCAGGACGCGTGCTCGCTTGCCAAGACCGCTCCAGGAGAACCCCCTTGGTAGCGCGAAGATCAGGAGCACGAACGGCAGGCTCAAGGTGGGCCCCAGGAAGAAGCGCCAGAGCCGAGCTGCCTTGAATCGAAGCCCTGCAATCGACCGGGCCAGAAAGTATGCCGGGGGAGTCTCCACGACGAACATCTTGCGTATGAGGTCATGGTGGTAAACAGGCTCGGGCCGGAGTTTTTGCCAAATCATGTAGGGCACCACCGTGTTCGTTTCCAGATCCACTTGGTACGCTAGACGCAAGGGGTCGGCGGTCACGCGCCAGTTGTAATAGATCACCCCACCGCCGGTGAGAGCGAGCATGAGCGCCAGCGGAACCACAACCCTCCAGGCAACAACTCGCAGCGGGGGCCTGTCCTTCTTTAGCACCCAAACCAGGAGCGCACCGGCGATGGGCAGGCTAAAGACGATCCCTTCGTAGGGCCGGCTATTGGCCAGAATCGCCAAGCCGGCGCCCATAATCAACGAATGCCTGACCTGCGGCGAGCGCTGGAGGCGCGGGAGTGCCCCCAGAACTAGCGCACCCCCAATCGCCCCCGCCAGACCTCCCCAATAACTGTTGGCCCAGTAACTGGTCGCCCCGTAACAGAGAACCGCGAGCAACCCTCCCAACATCGCCCAACCGGCCGGCAACCAGCCTTGCAACATCCAGCAGATGGCCGCACACATCACGCCGGCGCCGAAACAGACTCCCCAGAAGGGGTGCCCCGCGATTACTTTGCCGGCTGCCAGGATCATTCCCTGCGCAGGTTGAGCAAAACACTGGTAGGTAGGCCGCTGAATCACGCCGAAACTTTCGAAATGTACACCCATGGGATGGGCAGGATTGGTGAGGCGCCCGTGAGAGTAAGTGTCAGCAGCGAGCAGGTAGCCGAATTCGTCATGAACAACGGGTTCGGGGATTGGGAAAAGGGGAAGTAAGGCCAAACGCAGGCCCAAAGCGGCTAGCCCTACCACGAGCACGGCCCATCCTCGCCAGCGCGCGAGCCGCAGGAAGAGTCGCTCCAATGCCGCAAAAAAGTTGGATGCGAAGTTGGGGAAGGCGAATGCCGCGATCACGGCCCCGAGTATGAACCACAGCTCGACATCAAGCATCGTCAGTCAGTATTCTGGCCCCAAGGCTTCAGCAGCAGGGAGTGCCTTCCCGCTTCGCCCATAGATCACAAAACTATCAAAATCGGCCACCGGCTTGTAGTTTGTTGCGATGAAGGAATCGAATTCGGGAAATCTCTTGAGGTACGTTTCGGAATCCACCGTCACGTACGTGATGGCAGGCACCGTATCTTGACGCGCGACGACAATAAAGCGGGGCTGAGAATTTCTCAGGTCCCGCATGAGTTCTTCCCGCCACGAGGGCTCGGCCCACAAAGAGACTATGCCGAGGTTCGAGACGAAGCGGGTCGGCGGCTGACGGCCCGCGAGGTAATAAATGGCACAGTTGGCAGACCAGACATACACGCCATTGTGGGATGTTGGGTTCTTCTCAAGAAAATTGATCACTTCGAGTTGGCCGTTAAGGTGCTCAGCTAGCAACTGTGCCGGGTAATTCGCGTAAAAAGCCTTACCTTCATTCCACCATTCGCGCAATTGCTCGTACTGCAGGGTCAACTTGCTAAACTCCTCCGGGAGAGGCCAAAAAACGGCCTGAGCGAAAATAAGCCAAACTAGCCCCGCGGCGAGGCGCCAGCCGCGTTTCCTGAAGCTCCCTGCCAGAGCGCGAGAGCCTTCAAAAACGCTGACTGCAACGTACGCCCAGATTACGGCGAAGAACGGATAGCAGGTCTGAAAATAATAATCGTGGAAACGGACCTGCATCACCACCGCGGCCAGTGCTGTAGAAGCAGCAAAGAAAATCGGGGCGAACCGTTTCAAGTCCCGGCGCAGCCAGGAAGTTAGCAGTCCTGCCAGAGCGACCCATAGGTTCCACGCGCCTAGGCAGCGGTTTGTTCGATAAAAGGCTGTGAGCAGATAGTGTGGATTGCGCGCGATGCCCATCGCCGCGTAACGGGGCATGACTTCAAATTGCGTCTCCCTCATGGCAGGCCAGGCGCCCTTGAACACAATCCAGGCCAGCACGATGCCAATCGCCGCCGCGAGTCCGGCCAGCAGAAAAGCGAGCTTTGCGAGCCACTCCCTCCGAGGGATGGAGAAAGACAGTCGAGGCGGCTCGTGGTCAAGACCGCTGGTGTCGAGATAGGGAAGCACGGCGAGCAGGGGAAGGAATGCGATGGCATTGTATTTGAGCCAGCAGGCGTAGCCATACAGCAGGCCTGCGCCAACACCACTCGCCTTCCACCAGCGCCCCGGGCGTGCGACGAGCGAGTAGGCGGCCAGGACGAAGGTTATCTGGAACGTCTCGGGCTGTGCGATCCAGTAGTACCGCATATCTCCGTACAGAGAAGCATGCGCCATGACAGCGACGGCGGCGCCGGCACGCCCCAGGTAGGGCTCCGTGAACCGGAAAAGGAGGTAGGAGATAACAAACAACAGCAGCATATCAACCACTGCCGCCGACCACATGACTCGGCCGAACAGCTTGGCGATTCCGGCGTACGCGATGAAAATGCCCGGAGGCTTGTTATCCCACAAATCGCGATACAGTTGCTTGCCTTCGAGCAGGCCCTGCCCGATGGTCAAGTAAGTTCCCTGGTCGCGGCCCAGGGGATCGCTGAGGATGGGGAGCGCGCGCACCAGCACAAATAGGACGGCAAGGACCACCAATGCCCGGCAAATCAGCGAGGCGCTGGCGCGCCCCGGTACAGGCACGGCAGCGCCGGGCGGGGCTTGCTGCGGAGAGGAGATAGCTTCAAGATTCATGAGGCCGAAGCGGCCGGCAAGGCCAGTTATTCTGCGGTGAAGCGAGTGTGGCCACGTAGGGGCGGCCCTTGTCGCCGCCCTCAGGCAAGCACCTGGGCCGCCCCTACGAATGGCGCGAAGCCTCCGACAAAAGACTTTAGATCAGTTCCAAGTGCCAATCTCTAGCACCAAAGTACCCAAGAAACAAGCAGGAAACTGCGGCTCTAATCCCTGGATCAGCTCGCACGAAGCTTGCGGAGACACGCCGTGGCCTACCGGTCTAAGCTTCGTGGAAGCGCCGCTCGGGTGAGGGCGTGGGAGAAGGGTAACATCGCACGGCGTGCCCCGGACCGGCAGGGCGGAAGGATTTGGGAAAGTCAACCGGGCTTCTTCGCATTTTCCGGGAGTGACCCATTTCCCGGTGGCACGGGCATCCTGCCCGTGCAAGGTCACGGCCAAAATGTCCACGCCACATCAAAGTGAGTCGCCACTCATTTTCCCGGAATTATGCACCTGACAAAGTAAGATGGGCCGCGGCCAAAAGACGGCTTCAAGCGCTTATTTTTCTTGTTCGCTTTCCACGGCAACGGGCTCGCTTGATAACGCCACGGTT
>Ga0116223_10002785_pt1 | contig 16136 bp, 18 predicted proteins | sample Sb_taG_3_FD_90092 | JGI IMG/M metagenome (GOLD analysis project Ga0116223, IMG submission 90092) | Peat soil microbial communities from Weissenstadt, Germany - Sb_50d_a_PC metaG | ecosystem: Environmental > Terrestrial > Soil > Wetlands > Peat | place: Germany: Weissenstadt | collected 2010-09-21 | reverse complement strand
GTTTGCGCAATCGCAACATCGGATAGCGTACCAACCAAACATAGTATCGCGATTACCCTCATCTTCGTCTCTTCGAGATAAATATTGAAAAATGCCAAACTAGCGTACCACGGTTCGGAGAGTGAAGATTGCGCTTTGTTACGATGGGCCGGCCTTCAGTCGTCCGCTAGGGCATATTCCGTTCTGAGCACCGCGGCATAGCGCGTCACGCGGGTCACGCAATCAGGGTAGGCGATTTGGTTCGGTGACATCGTCACCGCTTCCCAGGTTTCGCCGCGACGCTTCACGGTGACGGTCATTCCATCCGGGCACTCGCTAAGCGTCTGCATCTTGCTGAGGATCATCGCCTCAAGCTCGGCAGCGGTCTTGATCGTTTTGCCCATATGCCGGTCCCCCAGCTCACGGAGCCAACACCATGGCCCCCAACTTGGCGAGACGAGCCATCATTTGGCTTTCGTATGCAGCCCTAGCTCGACCAGTCGGCGAATACCCTCAGAGCGCGGCTCACTTCATACTAGAAATCAACAGGTGAACGCGGGAAAGCTGCAGATTTGGCAGCTCAGCATTGGCTTGCGCACGGTCGGTAGAGACGGGGGGTTTGTTTTTCAAATGCGTTGTACCGACCGAGACCATGATCCCCAGCGTAATGGCTAACACCGTCAGAACGACGAATTTCAAAGTTGCCTTCTTGGTCATCGCCGATACTCGCTTTGACCTACCCCGCGCGCAAATTGCCATCTTCTGCTGAGTCGGGGAATTAGAAAAGCTGAGCGAAGTGCCCGTGAGGGCTTGGCAAGTTAGGCACAATACCGGTGACACGTCAGACTCGCATCTTCTTCGCAGCGCGGCCTCGATCGGTGATGCGGTAGCATAGCCGGCCTTCAGTAAGGCTCTTTTCAATCCAACCCTTTATGAGCAGCTTTTCAATAACTCTGGGGCTCGAATGCATTGTGAATGCCTTCACCCAGCCAAAGCCTTCCAAGTTCTGCATGAACTGCCGCTCGTGATCGTTGGGAATTTCGGGACCCCGAGGCGTCATTTTATTTCCCCTTTGCCGTCAGCCCGATCCGGTTTATGGCAGCCGCTTCCCCACCGTAACCATTTTGAATGTAAGACCGAGGCCTCGTGCCCGCTTGCGGACGGCCGCCTTACTTCGATTCAGCCGTTCCGCAATAGCAGCGGCGCTTATCCCCGATTGGGCAAATGCCCGCATTTGATTGTCTTCCTCTTCTGTCCAACGCGGAAAAAACGGGTAAGTGCTCATTATTTCTCCTTTCAGCCCCAACTGACAACAAGGGCGCTGGGCTTCGGTCCCGCCGCCGAATTACACGGATGCTTAGGTAATTTGCGGTTTCATAGAGAGCCCGCGCGGGTCGAGTAGCAGGGCGCCGCCTCAACCTACCTACCCCCAAAGGGCGACCGCTCGGCTACTTCGATTGAATGCTTGGAAGGGCCCCCCGGCGCCTCAACATCCTCGACAAATGGTTTTCATCTTCGCGTCTAATTTTGAGTTCTCGCCGTCGAGCACATCGATGTACTTCGCCCTCTGGTCGGTCGGAGTTTTGGAAGCCACCGGCTTGTCTACTGCAATCGGAGCTTCAGATACTGCGGGCTTGTCTGGGGTCGAAGCTTTGGTAGTTTTGGGCCGGGGCCTGCCGAGCGTGTGCGGCGCAGTCCCGTTATAACAAGCGAGGAGATCACCGGCTCCCCGCATCGACTGGCACTGCTCGGCCGTTTGCGCGATCGCAGCATCTGGTAGCGTGCCAAGCAAACAAAGCAGCGCGATTATTCTCACGGTTGGCCCCTCGATGAAAAATGCACAACGCCGCACTAGCGGAGTATGTTCGCTAGGCGGCGTTGGGTAGTCGCCGGGGCCCCTCAAATCCGCCCGGCGGGATTAGCCAAATGTGAGAGCGACCAAGCCAGAGCAAAGCAGACCAACGCCGGCAATGATCACTGCAAGGAAACATTTGGAAGCGAATTCATCTCGCATGGCACGGCACCTATCATGAGCCCCAACTCGAATGCAACGACTGCCCCGTTGCACAGTAAAGAGTTTTCCTTTCACAAAGCTAAGTTCGATCCCGGTTGATGCTTTGATGCAACACCGCAACCAGAAATAGTCGCCCGCCAATTTCGGCCCGAAATCGCGATCTTCGCCGCCGATTGGACCGTTCCGCAAATTGAAAAGAGGCCGCCGACAAGGAGCGACGACTTTTTACTGACGGGACGCCCCGGAGTGAGCGCGCCGCCAACCGCAACGGGACTTTGTCTCGTCGAGAGGTTAGGATTTAGAATGGCACGCTCGCCTTTCTCAGGAGGTTCGACCATGGCACGCCACCTTTTCTTCGCGATCACCCTCATAGGCACCGGAGTGCTTCTCAATTCACCGGCGGAAACCGTGACAGCCGCGCGGTGTCAGGATCAAGCCGCAAATTGCATTGGCAGATGTGCCAACCGCGGTAGTGGGGCGAATCAGAACCCATGCATGAGCTACTGCGACCGGCAGGTGACCAGCTGCTTGATACGCGCGCATGACGCGGCCCAGCGGTGGTGGCGGTGACGGGTCGCGCGGCATCCCGGCAATTTTCGTCGCGCATGCGTTCTGCTGATCTCACCGCTGACTGACACCGAGCAGAGCGCCAACGCATCCACGGCGGTTACGCAACACGATGTTTAAGCGACGATCGGGAATACAATGAGCCTCTCTTTTTGCGGGGCCCATTCATGCGCGCTGTTCCATCAGCAAAAGATCCCACCTACGATCCGGCGGTGTTCTATCACCAATCGGTATTCTATGATCCGCGGCATCTAATGGTCACGCCCGGATGTCCGTTGTTGGAGGGAAAGCAGATCAAATTCAGCGTGCGATGTCGCTCTTTGGGGCAAAGCCGACGTGGATTAGCGGGCGAAGCTGTCAATTCGGACTAAGGCCGCGAGCAACCCCGCGCTCTAACCGCCACTGGATGAAAGTTCAGCGGCAGGTGACTTGTGATCCGCGATGGTGTTGAGTGGCAAACGATCAGTGTCCAGCGGCAAAAAAGCGTCCAACATAACGTCCAACAAAACGTCCAACATGAAAATGAAGCTGTAGACTTAAGTAATTGTTCTTGCGATGAAAAATCAAACAAGAATTTTGAGTCGGAGCGTCTTCACCCGCTCCAGCGCGCGCCGCCTAGTCCCTGCCGCCAAGTTCGCGTCAAATCCCAAAGGTTCAAAATGGCAGAAGCGGACCTCGATGGCGTCATTCGGTCCATCGGGAAAAGGCAGCACAAGACCCTGATGGACGCCGCCAAAAAACGGCACGCGCGGCTGATGGGTTTGGCCGCCAAGGCGAAGGGCAAAGACACCAGGGATCGATACAGGCAACTCGCCAAGACCACGCTGCTTGTGGCAGGCGCAGCTGCAAGGCGGTTGCAGATCACGGCGGAGAATGCGGCGGACAGCTACGCACGGTCGATGAAGAAGGCGGCGGAAGATATCAAGGCAGCTGAGGAGAAGGCGGCAAAGAAGGCCGTCAAGAAGAAGAGCTGACGATGGCACATCAACCTCATCCCAAGGTCATCATCACCTGCGCGATCACGGGAAACCTGACGCGGCCGGAGCAGTCACCCTATTTGCCGATCACCCCGCAGCAGATCGCCGACAGCGCGCTTGAGGCGGCCGACGCCGGCGCTTCGATCGCCCATATCCATGTGCGCGATCCCGCGACCGGCCGTCCCTCGATGTCGATCGATTTGTACCGCGACGTGATGGATCGCATCCGCGCGCGTAATCCACGGCTGATCATCAATCTGACCACGGGGCCGGGCGGCCGCTTCGTGCCGTCGGAAGAGGACCCGAAGGTCGCCGGTCCCGGCACCACGCTGATGGCGCCGGAGAAGCGGGTCGAGCACGTCGAAATCCTGCGCCCGGAGATTTGCACGCTCGATCTCAACACCATGAATTCGGGCGGGCAGGTCGTGATCAACACGCCTCCCAATGTGCGCAGGATGGCGGCACGGATGCGGGCCGCGGGCGTGCTGCCGGAACTGGAACTGTTTGACTCCGGCGACATCCATCTGGCGCGCGATCTGATCGCGGAGGGGACGCTACAAGGGCCGCCGCTGTGCACGCTCGTGCTCGGTGTCAAATACGGCTTCGACCCGTCGCCGGAAACCATGCTCTATGCGCGTAACCTGTTGCCGCCGGGGTCGATCTGGGCCGGCTTCGGCATCGGCCGTTCGGAGTTTCCGATGGTGGCGCAATCCTGGTTGCTCGGCGGCCATGTGCGGGTGGGGCTTGAGGACAATCTTTATATGTCCAAAGGCGTGCTCGCCAAGAGCAACGCCGAGCTCGTGACGCACGCCGCCCTTATCCTGAAGAACCTGGGTGCCGCGATTGCGACGCCCGGCGAAGCGCGCGAGATGCTCGACCTTTCCTGAAAAAAATTCACCGGGCGGCACAAGCGGCGCCGCCCGGTGGGTTGTTCAACAAGCCTGGTGGCTAGCGCCTAGCCGTCGCGATCGCCGCGGTCATGATCATGGTCGTGATCATGATCATGGTGATCGTGATCGTGATCGCCGCGGTCGCCGAAGTGGAACATCTCCATGAGATCGCCGATCGCCGGCATGTTGCGCGGCACGTAGCGATTGTCATCGTCGTCACCGTCACCGTGGATCGGGTTCGGCAGATTGTCGCGGCTGCGGGCGCTCAGCGGCTTCAGTCCCCAGTTGCGCTCGATGAACTTGGTGATCGAGACGTGGTCGTAGTAGGTATGGACCACATTGCCGCCGCGCGAGAACGGCGAGATCACCATCAGCGGCACGCGCGGGCCGTCGCCGAAGAAGTCGACCGGCTGGATGAAGCCCGAATCGTAGAAGCCGCCGCTTTCATCCCATGTGACGATGATCGCGGTTTCGGCGAACAGTTCGGGCTTGGCGCGGACCTGGTCGACGATGTTTTCGAGCAGCGCCTCGAACAGGTCGTACTTCGAAGATTGCGGGTGACCGTCGACAAAGCCGCTCGGCTTGACGAACGCAACCGACGGCAGCGTATCCTTGGCGACGTCGGAGAAGAAGTCGACGATGTCCTTGGTATGCTGGTTGATCAGCGCCTTGTTGCCGTAGATCGAGGCCGCGTACTGCATCGGATTGCAGATCGGGCAGAACGCGGTGGGTTGGCCTGCTACGGCTTCATTGAAGCCGCCGCCGTAATAGACCCAAGAAACATTCTTGGCGATCAGCGCATCTCCGATGGTCGGCAGGTTCTGCGGGGGAATGAAGAAGAAGTCGCTCCCGTCAGCCGCCTGCTTGGGCGACAACGGATTCGCCGGCGTACCATCGGCATGGTAGCCAGGGAAGAAGTTGTTGATCGCATAGAAGGTATTGGGCGCGCAGTTGGGCGAGGCCTTGTAGGGCAGCGTCGCCAGGTAGCTCGTGATCGCGGGAACGCCGGGCTGGGTCGGGTCCGAGCAATTGACGTATTCTCCGAGCGTGGCGGCAATGTCGTTTTTGTAGACGTTATTGGAGCCGGGCACCGGATCGGGATTGGCCACCAGCGAAACCTTGACCGCAGGCGGCAGCCCGAGCACCGCGCCGGGCACCAGCGGAGGCGGCGCGGGACTGAAGTTGAGGGGGGCGACGCCGTCCTGGAAGAAGGTGTTGTTAAAGAAGTAGACGTCGCCGGTGCCGATCATGATGTGATTGGCGCCCGTGCCGCCCATCATCGCCTGATGGTAGTTGTCGGCAATCGAGTATTCCAGCGCGAGCCTTTTGAGAATCGGCGCATCGCCCTGCTGCATGTTGAAGAAGGACATCGACGTGCCCATGCCTTCTTCCGCCGTTCCGGCGAAGGTGGTGATGACAAAGGGCAAGAGATCCCTGAGACAGCCGGTCGGATTTTCCCGGGTCGCATGCTGGACGCTGCAATCCGATTGCTGCCACATCTGGTAGAAACGGTGGATGGTGTCTTCAGTGTAGGCGTCGTAGGGAAGTCCGTGGCCTTGGCCATCCTTCGCCGTCTGCTGGTACGGCCCGTTCGGCAGATTGGTGACGTTGAGAATGCGCGTATCCGGGTTGCGCACGCCGTTCACCTCGGGTTTGAACGTCAACCCTACGGCGGCTCCGGTGGTCAGCAACACCGCATCTTCCGGCTCCAGGCTCGGCTCCGCGGCTTGGGCCGCGGCAACGGTGGCGAACGGCGGCGGGTTCGTGTCGCTCGCCTGCAGCGGCACACCGCGCAGGTCCGGCGGGGGGAGCGTGGCGTAGGGCGTCTTGGTCCCATCAGGCGCACTGATGAAATAATTGGGCTGGGGCGACACCGTGAACTGCGCCGCCCTGCTGAAATTGGGACCCGGCGTGCCGTCCGCGTTGACGATGCCCCTCGACAACAGATTGCGAATATGCTGGCCGTCGCGCGGGCGGAAGGTGGCGAAGCCATGGTCGAAGCTTGAGTTTTCGGCGATAACGACGATGACATGCTTGATCGGTGTCGTCGTGAATGTGCGATCGGCGGACTTGTCCGGATCGCCGGCTCCGGCATTCGCGGTCAACGCCCCCAGCGCAGCCGCCGCCACGCCAACCCGCAAGCCAAGCTTTCTTTTGCCCGGCAAATACTTACTTCCTCGCATTTTGGTTCTCCCCAGAGTGAAAAGCGGCGGGAAGCTAGCGAGGTGGCGTGACACCTTTATTGCAATTTGACGTATCGGCGGAATTGATCGGGGCTATCCAACACTATTTTCGTGTGCGTCGCGTCCAGGCGTCGGTGAAAAAACCTTGGTCTGGCAATTACCTCGCCGAACAAGCACGGAAAGGCTCAAACTCTCTTCAAGTTCTCGGCGCGGGGCACCGTGCGCCGCAACCTGGCCGAATCCAGAGTGTTGGCCTCCGCCTCGCGTCCCGTCAGCGCCATCACCGACACCGCAACAACGCGCTCGATGACGCCTTCGACGTCGTTGAGGTCGCACTTTCCTTCCGAGAGCTTTGTCAGCCGCTCGCTGTCGCGGATGGTCTGGTGCGCCATCGCGAGCGCGAAATGCAGACCCCAATAAAGTTCGGCATCGCTGCAATCGGGCAGCGATCGCCGCATCGCGGCGGCAAATTTCCGCAAATGGTCGATTTCGCGATTCTTGATACGGCGGATAGGGGGAACCGACTCGATCGAGGCGCGGATCATGAACCGTGCCGCCGTCGAGCGCTCGTTGTCGGGACCAAGGCAGCCGCGCAAGGTCGGCCCCACCAGCGCGCGCAAAATCTCTCCGATATCCGCGCGCCCGCCGCCTTCCGCTTCGACTGCCTTCATTTCTGTGAGCCGCTCGCGGTTTGTGGCTAGTCTGCGGGTCACGAACAGTTCGGCGATCAACTCGTCCTTGGAGCCGAAATGGTAATTCACCGCCGCGAGATTGACCCCCGCCGCGGCGACGATGTCGCGCAGCGTGACATCCGCAAAGCCGCGCTCGGCGTAGAGCCGCTCGGCGGCGTCAAGGATCAATGCGCGGGTCCGGTCTGACGGCATCTCACACCACGTGGAATGGGGCATTGCATTTCAAACAATTGTATGAAACTATGGTTTGAAGGCCGGAATGTCAATGCGCGTGACGCATCGCCGCGCCGGCGAGCGCATTGCCGGCGACCCTCGCGGGAGCCGGCAGCGCGATAAACGCTCTTGCAGTGAACCGGCGGCGGGGAGACAGTGCCGCCAACAATTTCGTCTCAAGAATGTGAGGAACGCCCAATGGATTTCACCATGTCGGATCGCCAGAAAGAATGGCTCAGCCGTGTGCAGTCGTTCATGACCAAGCATGTCCGGCCCGCGGTGCCGATCTACCGGCAGCAGGACGAGGCGGGACCGCGCTGGAAGGTGATCCCGATCGTCGAGGAACTGAAGAAGAAGGCGAGGGCCGAAGGGCTGTGGAACATGTTCATGCCGCCGTCTTCGCATGAGGACAACGAATTCCGCGGCGCGGGATTGAGCAATCTCGAATATGCACCGCTCGCCGAGGAAATGGGCCACATCGGCTGGGCCTCCGAAGTCTTCAATTGCTCGGCCCCCGATACCGGCAATATGGAAGTGTTCATCCGGTACGGCACCAAGGAGCAAAAGAAGAAGTGGTTACGCCCGTTGATGGACGGCGAAATCCGCTCCGCCTTCCTGATGACCGAGCCGGCGGTAGCTTCCTCCGACGCCACCAATATCGAAACCCGCGTCGAGCGCGACGGCGACCACTACGTGATCAACGGCCGCAAATGGTGGTCGTCGGGGGTCGGCGACCCGCGCTGCAAGATCGCGATCCTGATGGGCAAGACCGATCCGAAGGCGCCGCGCCACCAGCAGCAGTCGCAGATCCTGGTGCCGCTCGACACCCCCGGCATCACCGTCGAAAAGCTCTTGCCGGTGTTCGGTTTCGACGACGCGCCGCACGGCCACGCCCAGGTGCTTTTGGAGAACGTCCGGGTTCCCGCCAGCAACATTCTGCTCGGCGAGGGCAGGGGCTTTGAAATCGCCCAGGGTCGCCTCGGTCCCGGCCGCATCCATCACTGCATGCGTACCATCGGCAAGGCCGAGGAAGCGCTGGAGAAGATGGTGAAGCGGCTTTCCTCGCGCACCGCCTTCGGCAAGAAGATCATCGAATATTCGATCTGGGAGCAGCGCATTGCCGAAGCCCGCACCGATATCGAGCTGAATCGCTTGTTGTGCCTGAAGGCCGCCGACATGATGGACAAGGTCGGCAACAAGACCGCGCAGCTCGAGATCGCCATGATCAAGGTGGCGGCGCCCAACATGGCGCTGAAGATCATCGACCACGCGATCCAGGCGTTCGGCGCCGCCGGCGTCTCCGACGATGCGGGCCTCGCGCGGGACTACGCCTCGATGCGCACGATGCGGCTTGCCGACGGACCGGACGAGGTCCACAACCGCGCCATTGCCAGACTTGAACTTCGGAAGTATGCAAACTCTCCCACTTCGCATTAAGCTGACTGCATCACGACCGGTCTTTATTCCCTCGTCCTGGGGAGCTTGCACAGCAAGCGTCTCGAAGGATGCGGGCCGAAAATCGGGCCTCATGGTTCTCAAGGCGATGCGAAGCATCGTCCGGAGACGGCGCCAAGCGCCTCCTCACCATGAGGATTGACGACGCGGAGGGGTAGGGGAGTCCACAAAGATGGCGCTCCCGAGAATATTGAGGGAGCGTCACGGTGGCCGAAGGCGTCAGGAACGACGAGGAATTTTCCGGCACCAAACCGGTCGAGGAGCGCCACCGGATCGACGAGGCGCGCCTTGAGGGGTGGATGCGCGACCACGTCGAGGGTTATCGCGGCCCGCTGAGCGTCCTGCAATTCAAGGGCGGGCAGTCGAACCCGACCTATCGGCTCGACACGCCCACGCGTTCCTACGTGATGCGGCGCAAGCCGTTCGGAAAGCTGCTGCCGTCGGCGCATGCGGTCGATCGCGAGTTCCGCGTCATCGCGGCGCTCGGCAAGCAGGGCTTTCCGGTCGCCAAAGCCTACGCGCTATGCACCGATGACGCGGTGATCGGCGCTGCCTTCTACATCATGTCGATGGAAGAGGGCCGGGTGTTCTGGGACCCGGCGTTGCCGAGCCAGACGCGCGAGGCCCGGCGCGCGATCTTCACCAGCAAGGTCGAGACACTGGCAAAACTGCACACCTACGATCCCCAGGCGATCGGGCTCGGCGACTTTGGCAAGCCGGGTAATTATTTCGCGCGTCAGGTCGATCGCTGGACCAAGCAATACCGCGCCTCCGAAACCCAACACATCCCAGAAGTGGAAAAACTGATCGAGTGGCTGCCGCGCACCGTGCCGCAACAGGAGCGCGTTTCGATCGTTCACGGCGATTATCGCCTCGACAATATGATCTTCCATCCGACCGAACCGCGGGTGATTGCGGTATTGGATTGGGAGCTCTCCACGCTCGGCGATCCCATGGCCGACTTCACCTATCTTTTGATGCAATGGACCATGCCGGGGCTCGCCAATGCCGACCTCAAGGCGTTGAACATTCCGACGCTGGATGAGGCCGCGAAAATTTATTGCGATGTCACCGGCAGCGCCGTGCCTGATCTGAACTGGTATTTCTCGTATAACCTGTTCCGCCTTGCCTGCATCACGCAGGGCATTGCCGGGCGCATCCGCGACGGCACCGCGGCGAGCGCCAAGGCCATGGAATCGGCCGCGCGCACAGTGCCGTTGTCCAAGGCTTCCTGGGAATACGCGCAGAAGGCGGGGGCGGTGTAAGCGCTCTCGTAGCGCAAATACGACGCGTCAGAGGCCGGCGCCTGGTCCGGCCCTTGCAGTGCTGTATACCTCGGCCGCACAGGGCGGCGCGATTCAATCATTTCGCGTTGACGAACTGCGCCCATTCTTCCTGCAGCGGCTGTTTCAGCTTTTTTCTTTCTTCTTCCAGCTCGGCGACATGCTTTGCGGCAGCCGTCATCGCATTCGCCGCGACATTGTAACGCTCTACGGTGCGCTGAAGCGGGAATATGAATTGTCCCTCGATCACCTTGTAGGAGCCGAATTCACCGGCCAGAAACGCGACGTATTTTTCGTAAGCGCGATAATAATCGGCGAGCGCCGATAACACCCTTGAAGTCAGCGCGATGATTTTCGTGTGCCGCTTGTCGATGCCGGCCAGCAGATTGTCCAGGGTTTCCTTGTCGATGTGCAGTGAGCGCGCATCATTCTCCACCTTGTCGCGCTCGGTTTTGTAGAGCGCGACATAGCGGGGCAAAAAGGTCGTCGCGTTGGCTTCCGCCGTTTTCAGATCGTGGCGCAGCGCTTCGAGATCGCCGCGGCTCACCTTGCCAAAATTGATATCTTTGGAAATTGACGGCGGCTCGATTTCCCTGGACAGCTTTTCGGTGGCGACGCGGGTTTCGTTCGCCGCCTTGATGGCCGTCGACATCAGCCGCAGGATTTTATTGGAGGGGTGCTGCCCCAACGCCTCGTCGATCTGCGCGGGGTCGGTGATGCCTTGCAGTGCCGCCTGGCTTTCGCGCGCGGCACTTTGATCCTGAAGTTTGCCCAATCCGGTTACAAAATAACCTCCGGCGACAAGGAAAACGAACAAGAACAGGAAAGCCGCCAGCACACGCCCGCGCGCATTCGAATCCGAAGGCATGGTCGTTTTGGCCTCCCATCAAGCTGCGGTTCTTTTTACCTGTTTCTATTCTGTTTGGCGATGATCGGCGGAGCGTGGCCGCTCATGAATTGTGCAGCGGAACAGGACTTCGATGATGCCTATGGTCACCACGATGGCGATAACCACCAGGACGACGGCGCGCGGCATGCCGTCCGGCTCGGCTGCACGTTCGACGATGGCCGGTGGCGCAATCTGCGGGATATCCTCGTGCGTGACGATGGGAGACTGCGCCGGTTCGTTCTCCCCCCGACTATCTGGCAATGATGTCCGTTTGCGATCGTCATTCAGCGACATCTCGGACATCAGGCCAAAATGCGGTCGTGTTCCATCCTTGATCATGCAGGACTGTGCGAGGGCGGATGGTAACGACACCGCCGACACGGCAAATATCAAGGCGGCAACTACCACGACAGGCATGAGGCGCTCCGTTACCGGACACAGACATTGCCTCCGCCGAGGTGATCATTCCTGTAAGGTCGACTGATTGACGATTTGCAAATGAACGCGGTTACTAATGGGCAATATGCTTGTCCGATTAACCAGGCCGAGCGCGCGCAAATGTGCCCATAAATTGGCCGGATCGTGTCAGCGCTTGGATTGAGATTGCATATTAGCGTAGCGTGAAATTGCGCGAAAATTTTCCCGCGTTATCGCGCTGTCATACGGCGCATCTCGATGCTTTCCCATTTCGGTCCAAAATCCGCCCCCGACTCAAATCATTCTCACCCTCGGGTTGGAAGACTGGGGGCGCGTTCGGCTATTAGTATTGGGGAATTGGCCATGGTACCCGCACAACCGCCGCTTGCCACACAAGATCGGCTCAATGGATCGTCGCTTGGGCGTGACGATGATACCTACGACGAATACACCGACGACGACGTTGTGTCGCTGCTCGAAGAGAATGCCAGGCTTCGAAAGCTAGTGGTAAGGCTGTCGGAACTGGTCCTGCGAAATGTGGCGGATGCAAAGTGACGGCTGCCGTCTCAACGCTTTCGTTTGTCACTTCACCTGGAACAGCCGGTGTGATGCGACACGAGCGCCCTCACTCAATGCGGCCAATTTAGCCCACACGACGTCCTCGGCAACGCGGCCGGCGCCGGCGGCGGTGTCGAATCCGCAATCGGTGCCGGCAAGGACGCGGCTCGGATCGCCAAGCGTCTTGACGACGCGTTCGATCCGCTCGGCCACCACTTCGGGATGCTCGACGAAATTGGTCGTGGAATCGATGACGCCGGCGACCACGATCTGGTCGTCGGCGATCGCGTGCCCTTCGAGGCAGCGCACTTCGTGGGCGTGGCGGGGATTGGCGAACGGCAACACCAGCGCACCGACATTCATTCGCGCGATCAACGGCAGAATTTCCGCAAGCGGCACGTCGCGGTCGTGCGGCGCCTCATAATTTCCCCAGCACACATGCATGCGGACTTTCTGGCGCGGAATGTTGCGCAAGGCCTCGTTGATGGTCGCAACCACGCGCTCGACGAAATCGAGAAAATCGGAAAGCGGCCGATCCTGAAACGAAATGTGGTGCTCGAGCGCAAGATCGGGGCAGTCGAGCTGGAGCAGGAAGTCTTGCGCGACGATTGCCTCGTATTCGACCTGGAGTGCGCGGCCGACGGCGGCAAGATAGGCGTCCTCGGTGTCGTAATATTCGTTGCGGATCGCGGCCACGACGATGCCGGGCGAGGGGGCCGTGAGGAACGCCTCGACGAATCCGCGCTCGCCGGCCGAAGCGCGCTCATTAAGCACATCGCGGAAATCGGCGCATTCGCGTACCGCCTCTGCGGCGCCGGTGTATCGAATTTCGCCGATCACCTTGGGCGGGGCGAAGTTGCTGACCATCTCCCTGCCGGCATTTTGTTGTTCCAGAGATTTCTTGAAGATGGGGTAGTGCTCGACATCGGCGCGCGGCCAGCGCTTCCACGTTCCGCCAAAGCCGGTCATGCGGTGCCTGACATGGAGGAAGAATCCCTCGCGCTGCTGCTCGCCATTGTTGCCGATGTCGATGCCGGCTTCGATCTGTTTCGGGACGATCCCCTGCAAGGCGGCATGGCCGGCCCGCTCGATTTCACCCGCATCGACGTCTTCGCCACGCGAGCGCCTGGCATAAAGTCGCGTCAACGCCGGCGGGCGCGGGAGGCTTCCGGTATGCGTGGTGAGGATGCGGTCGTTGCTGCGGCGCATTTTTGTTCGGTCTCCGATTCAGCCGACGACGCCTGAGCATTTCTTCCGGCAGCGAACATCGGTCTCTTTTTGGTGGCGCGCGCAATTCACCTGCCGCAGATCAGCCAAAATCGCAAGTGCGCCGATATCACGACTCAGATAAACGTCTCCCGGTAAATTGGGCAACTTCACGGGGGTGGGGTCTTGAATAATTTACAGGATTGTCGCGCCAAGGAGGCGCAATGCCGAAGGCATGCCGAAAGCGACGAGCAGAATCGGGACTTGTGGCTGTCGATGGCGGAGCGGTGGTCATATCTGGCTAAAGAAGCTCCATTTTGCTTCAGGGAAGGCACGTCCGTTCAGACCGCGACTGACTCGCGTAGTGTAGGCTGAAGCGAGTCTCTCGCCGAAAATCTTCACGCGAGCCGTGGTGCGGAGAGAGGCCGTGTCAGGTTTCCTTTGGTCCGCCTTCACGAATTCGAATTGAATAACGCTTGTCAATCCGGTCGTCGGAACGACGATGGCCGACGTGTGATCGAAGTCCTCATTTGCCCTCCAAACTGCCAACATGACGGTTATGCTTGGTTCGGCTGCGATAGACCTGGGAGGCTCGACCACGCCAACTTGGTAATCTCCGCTGCCTTCGCCCGGCGCCGACCGCTTGACAGTCATTGCCCGGCACGAACACAGTTCCGTCAATCGACGGTAATGTTATTGGTCTTCACGGAGCGAGCTAGATGATGTCCCGCCGGCAGTTTGGCGCCTCCGCGCTCGCCGCGGGCGTGGCGATGGCATCACAAAGGGCGACGGCCCAGTCGTCCGGGCGCGTGATTGTCGATGCCCAGGTGCATCTGTGGAAGGCGGAATCGGATGACTGGAAATGGGTCCCCGGCATGAAGCCGCAGATGCCGGAGCCGTTCACCGTCGAAAAGCTCCTGTCGCTGATGAACCAGGCCGGCGTGGATCGCGCCGTCGTGGTTCCGCCGTCGTGGCAGGGCGATCGCAATGATTACGCCCTTGATGCGGCCAGGCGCTATCCCGGTCGTTTTGCGGTCATGGGGCGCATCCCGCTGAAGAATCCGCAAGCCGCGGCGCTGTTGCCGAAGTGGCGGGAGCAGCCGGGCATGCTCGGCGTGCGGCTGACGTTCCTCGGTCCGGCCAAGGCGTGGCTGACCGACGGCACGGCGGACTGGTTCTGGCCGGAAGCCGAAAAGGCCAATCTTCCGGTCATGTTCCTGACCGACGGCCAAAACGCGCAGCTTGCAAGTGTCGCCGAGCGTTATCCGCGCCTGCAACTGATTGCCGATCACATGGGCATCGGCGGCAACACGTCCAAGGAAGGCCGGATCGCCGACGCCGTCGGCCAGACCGCTTCGCTCGCCAAAAATCCAAACGTTTCGGTCAAGCTCTCGGCAGCGCCGAACTACTCCTCCGAAGCCTATCCATTCCGTGATTTCACGCCGCATATCAAACGGCTTTTCGATCTCTATGGGCCGAAGCGATGCTATTGGGGCTCCGACATGACCAACGGTTTCGACAAGGCAACCTATCGGCAGCGCATCACCCATTTCACCCAGGAATTGTCGTTTCTGTCCGAACAGGACAAGGATTGGGTGATGGGCAAGGCCATCCTTGAACGGCTAAGGTGGGGATAGAGTGTCGTCACGGCGCGTTGGAGCCTAAGCGGAAGCAGCATGAAATTTCATCGCAGACCTATCCTGAGCGTTATCGCGTCCCTGTTGGCCGCACCGATCGCCCTGTCTCTCAACCCGGGCTTCGCGGCCGATAAGACCAAGATCGGTTTCCTCTTGAAGACCATGCAGGAGGAGCGTTACCAGCGCGACAAGGCGGCGTTCCTCGCCAAGGCCAAGGCGTTGGGCGCCGATGTGATCTTCGATTCGGCCAACAATGACGAGCAGACGCAGCTTTCGGCGTTCGAAAACATGCTGTCGCAGGGCGCGCAGGTCATCGTGTTGCAGCCGGTCAATACCGGCACGGCCGGAAGCATGGTCGCGTCCGCACACAAGAGTGGCGTGAAGGTTGTCGGTTATGATGCGATGCTGGTCAACGGTCCGCTCGACGCCATGGTGATGCAGGACAGTTGGGCCGTCGGCAAGCTTCAGGCAGAAGCGATGGTGGCCTGGCTCAAGGCCAAAAACGGATCGGTCAAGGGAAATGTCGTCTTGATCCGGGGACAGCCGGGCGATTCCAACGCCAATGCGATGAGCAGCGGGGTTCTCGAGGTTTTGAAGGCCAACCCCGATCTAAAACTCGTCGCCGATCAATCGCACGAAGGCTGGTTGCCCGACAAGGCGATGGCGACGACGGAAAATCTTCTGACCAAACTCGGCAACAGGATCGACGCCGTGATTTGCAACAACAGCGGCATGGCACGCGGCGTCATCGCCGCCCTCGACGCCCAGGGTCTGGCCAGCGCCGACAAGGTCTTCGTTGCAGGTTCCGATGCCGACCTCGTCAACATCCAGTTTGTCGCGCAAGGCAAACAGGCCGCGGAAATCTGGAAAAAGATCACCCCGCTCGCCGAAAGCGCCGTTGAGACGGCCGTGACACTCGCTGAGAATCCGAACAAGGACCCCAAGACCTTGCTCAAGGTCGACAGGGTCATCAACAATGGCGCCGTCGACGTGCCGACCATCGTCACCCCGGTCGTGCTTATCGACCGGAAGAACCTCGACAGCACGATCATTGCCGAGGGCTTTTACACCCACCAGCAGGTGTATGGAAAATAGACCAGGCAGCGAAATTTCGAGCGATGGATCAGCGAAGCGGACAGCGGAATTTCTAGGCGGTCAGCTGCTTTGCCCCGGCGC
>Ga0116223_10002778_pt1 | contig 16165 bp, 18 predicted proteins | sample Sb_taG_3_FD_90092 | JGI IMG/M metagenome (GOLD analysis project Ga0116223, IMG submission 90092) | Peat soil microbial communities from Weissenstadt, Germany - Sb_50d_a_PC metaG | ecosystem: Environmental > Terrestrial > Soil > Wetlands > Peat | place: Germany: Weissenstadt | collected 2010-09-21 | reverse complement strand
GGTCACCTCGTCCTGCAGATCGAAGATATCCTCAAGCTCGCCTTCAAAACGATTCGCCCACAAATGGACGCCCGTCGATGCGTCGATTAGTTGTCCGGTGATACGAACTTTGTTGCCGGCCTTGCGCACACTGCCTTCCAGCACATAGCGCACACCTAGTTCGCGGCCGACCTGTTTTACATCGACCGGTTTACCTTTGTAGGTGAAGCTTGAGTTGCGTGCGATGACGAATAACCAGGACATTCGCGATAGCGCAGTGATGATATCTTCTACCATGCCGTCCGCAAAATATTCCTGCTCGACATCGCCGCTCATGTTCTGGAACGCCAGCACAGCAATCGAAGGCTTGTCGGGCAGTGCGAGACGCGGCGAGGGATTTTCAGGCGACTCAGCTTGCGCCCTCGTTATCGCCTCAGCGGGGACACCGATCTCAAGGGAATAGATTCGAACCGGCTCCGCAATATTCTTGAGCTGCGTCGCGCCCAGATCGCTGACCTTGAGATCAAGCCGCGCTTTGACCTGGCGGTAAGCATCCTCGGAAAGACAGATGGCACCGGGCTTGGCGGTCCCTTCCAATCGCGCGGCGATATTGACGCCGTCGCCCATCAAATCGCCGTCGCTTTCCTCGACCACGTCGCCGAGATGAATGCCAATGCGGAATTCGATGCGGCGCTCGGACGGCAAGCCGGCGTTGCGCTCGACCATGCTATTCTGCACCTCGATGGCGCAGCGCACGGCGTCGACCACGCTACGAAATTCAACAAGCGCGCCATCACCTGTCCGCTTCACGACGCGGCCGTGATGCACGGCGATGGTCGGATCGATCAGGTCGCTTCGGAGCGCCCGCAGTCGCGCCAGTGTGCGATCCTCGTCGGCGCCGGCCAGTCGACTATATCCGACCACGTCGGCTGCCAGGATCGCCGCAAGTTTCCGGGTCTCGGCCACGGCTTGGCTCCCCTCGCCATAGCTAGATTACCACACGGGCGTGTTGAGAATGGAGTCGGTATCTACCGAAAGTGTGAGCCATCGCTGGACCCTGGGCGATGTCCGTTCCTGGCCCTTAGCGACACATATTGCGTTGCGTTCGAATGTCGGCTTTGGGGGGAAGAGCGGAAGTCACTGACTGTCGTGGCGTCGATGGCGAACTGCTCGCAGAATGCTTCTTGTACGAGCAGTTAAAACTCCCAAGGTGATTGGAAACGCCAGCAAAATGATCTCAAATCTGCTTCCCGCCCTTGGTTGGCCTGAGCAGATCCAAGTGGCTAACAGCCAATGCGGTTGCCAGCTCATAAAGGGTGACGACTGTCGGGTTGCGGTGGCCTTGCTCCAGGCTGCTAATGTATTGCTGGCTGAAGCCTGAAAGTTCGGCAAATCGCTCCTGCGTCAAACCCTTTTTCTGTCTGATCCGGCTGACGTTCTGACCAACCAATCTGCGCATATCCATGCACAGAGGTCAGCCCATTACATACGATAAGTTTATCAACTATAATATGTATATAGGAAAGGCGGTCGTGATGCGCAGAGCCGCCAATAGAAGCTGCAAATGCGCCAACATATTCTTCGTGGATTGATAGTTGCGACGCTAACGCTGGTCTTTGCTGCGAGCATTATAATTGTTTCAATGAATCCCTCATATGGAGACGTGAAGATTGAAAAGGACGCTCCTTTTCGCGGAATTTATATCTACAACACAATCTCAAAAGCCGATGCCATTTATATGGCTCAGCATGAGACGGATTTTGAAACCGAGTCGATGTTTCTGACCTTGGACAGTACAGGAGGCGATGTTGACGCTGCGCTGCAGATCGGACGGTTAATTCGGAAAAACGAGGGAGTCATCAACGTCCGCGAGAATTACAAGTGTTATAGCAGCTGCGCATTAATTTATATCGCGGGTGTTCAGAGGTCTAATTTTGGGATGATTGGATTGCATCGTCCATATCTAGCATCCAATCCGCAAAGTCGTCGGTCGATAGAACGCGAAACTCTACTGATGTTGCAGAAGTTGAAAGACTATGTGCAAGAAATGGGGGTCACCGATATTTTTTATCAAGAAATAGTCAATACCGAGCCATCGAACATGAAATTGTACGTGGGTCGAGATATAGAACAGATTGTTCCTCTGCACGATCCGACATACGACGAAGTTACCAATTCATATCTCGCCCGTAGATACGGTGTTGACACAGCAGAGATGAGAGCACGTGACAAGGATAGCGAAAATTGTGTTACACTCGCTCCCGATACTAGTCGAGAGGTTATATGTACTAATGCCATACTGTGGGGGCTGAGTGAGCGCGTTTACGAAGAACGTTCGAAGGATTTAGCAAAATGTCAATTATCGACTGAAGAACAAAACACATTGAGATTAACGCAACGAAATGAAAAACGCGATCACCCCATCTATCTAAAACTCGAAGCTTGTGAACGGAAGATAATGTTGGGTCGATAATTCGGACTTCATCTGATGGGCAATGATCCAGCGGTTGACGACCCATCGGCGGAATACCTTGCAGCATACGCGCGCGATTATGACATCACTCCTCCCATTAGCCTCGGCGCCATACTGAAGTCATCGTGGTTGATCGAGCAAATGGACCGACGCGGGATTCAAACTAAGAATGGAAAACAAGAATTGAACTGACGATTTATTCCCATTCGGCCTAGCGCGGCAGACTCCGCAGATCATCAATATCAATTAATCGGCGGTGGGATAGGTTCTGAGCCGCTTGGGGAGGTTCTTTGATCGTTACAGGTTGGGGAGGTTCTTTGATCGTTACAGGGATTCAACTCGACCACCTTTGCGCCGGCGGCCTCGATGCGGTCGCGGCGCGCATATTCCTTTAGGCGCTCGGCCAGGGGTACTTCGGTTTCGCTGCCGGCGTTCTCACCGAGCACGCCCATGCGCGGATGACAGTAGGGCGCAGCACGCTCGGCTAGCGGTTTGGACCGGCGGACACGGCACTGATCCGTAGGAACAGAACACGCAGCAGTCGCCCGGCAGCGGTTTGAGCTTTTCTCCGCAACCCATGCATATGTGGAAGAACTGGCAGGCGTCGGTCGGCATTTGCTCGACTGTTTGGTGCCCGCACCAGGGACAAGTTAGTTTGGATTCGAGCTGTATCAAGGAGATTGCACACTAATGTCTGGGTTTGCGAATTGCGTCGCAATTGCTTCAAGAATTGCTAAGGCGTCGGTAGTGCCACCCGCTTCTCCCTTTTCAAAATCTTGCCCCTCTTGGCCCATGGTATTGGTAACGTGTGCAAGACAAAGAACATTTGCGCTCTTGGCGTGCGCGAAAGCGTAAAGGGCGGCGGCTTCCATTTCGACGGCAAGCACGCCTTTCGAACTAGCGGATTCTATCGCCCGGGCCGTTTCACGAAATGGCGCATCGGTTGTCCAACTTGATCCGACGATGGCATGCAAACCCTTCTTCCTCAGGGCTTCAACCGCCAGAGCGATTAGGCGAGGGTCCGCTTCGCTATATTCAGACGGCGCGGCATAATGATAGCTCGTGCCTTCATCACGCAGCGCGCGATCAATGACCACAAAGTAAGGCGGTTTTACCGCCGGAACGATTTGACCAGCCGACGTCAGGCTGATCAGGAAGCGGCACCCGCAGGCGAACAATTCCTCGGCCACTAACACCGCAAAGGGGGCGCCGACAGCGCACCCGAGAATACCGACGGTCTCCTTCCCGAGCGAGAAGGTTTGGAGATCGGTGTGATAGCAGGGCCACGCATCGAACCGCTCTGTGTGCCCTAAATTCTTGAGGCGTCGCACGATGTCGCCATCGGGATCGAGAATGCAGATCGGCGGCACATCGACAACCGGCAAGCCCTTCTGGCGGCGGGCTTCGCGTAGCAACGCGGGCGGCGAGAACACCGATAGCGAGTGCGGGTCCTTGTTTTCGAGGATAGGAGGAAAAGACAAACCCGTTCTCACTGTTGCATTAGGTATTTCGGAACAACCAATTTATCCTTGAATAAGTGCTTCCAAAGCAAGAAAAACGAGCCATGAGCAGCCGCAAAGCTTACTGGGAAAACGCCTACGCAACCAAAGCTGAAAACGATGTCAGTTGGTTTCAGGCAAAAGCCAACGTTTCCCTTGATCTGATTCGAGCAACTGGCGTGAAAACCACCGCGTCGATCATCGACCTCGGCGGGGGCACGTTGCGCGGCGACGATCGGCAGACTTCTTAGGCACCTGCTTCGCGAAACAGACCCTCGGCCGTGAGGGCCGATGATACCTCGTAGCGCATGCGTGAAAAGATCGACGGTGCCGTCGCTTCGGTCACTCGCATATGGTCCAAGTGCCCCCGAGAAACGCGCATCGTGTTGGCAACGGCTGCATTCGATCGGCGAGCCCGCGTAGTCATTGCGACAGATGCGCCGCGCGGTCAGAACACGAAGACCCTATCCGCCTCCGGGGTCGCGGCCGCAAGCTCTTCCATCGTGCTGCGACGTGCGCCCGTCATGAGGGCAGCATCGTCAATCGCGCGTGCATCCATGCACGTCCCGCAGAGCAATACCTTGCCGGCACTGGCCAGCACGCGCTTGAGCATGCGCTCGACATTGTAGTAGCCGTCGGGTGTCTTCTGCCCGGTTTTGCCGGCGACGACCGCGTCCGCCATGAGGAAGACGGTTAGCTCCATCTGTGGCTCTTTTTTCAGCAGCGCTTGTGCGAGTCTCAACGCATTGTAGACACGCTCGGTGCCGTAGGGCGGATCATTGAGAATGAAGAGAGCCTTCATGCTACCTCCCTGCCCTGTGTAAGGTGAGGACCCGCATACGACCGCTCACGCATCAGCAGGGCCACGGTTGTGCCGGAAACAAAAGACAGGGCAGCAATTATCGTAATTGCCGATGACAATCCCAGAATGTCGGCAATTACGCCGGCGGAAAGCGCACCGATGGCGTAACCGAGGTCGCGCCAGAAGCGATAGACGCTGAGCGAGCGTGCTCTCCAGGAAGGATGAGACGCGTCGGAGACGGCGGCGATCAGCGTCGGATAGACCATTGCGGTCCCAAGCCCGAGCAACACGCTGGCGAGAAACCACCACGCGAAGCTGTGCGTAGCCGCAATGAAGAAAAGGCCGCTTCCCTGCACCCACATCCCGGTCACGATCAAGCCCTTGCGGCCCCAGCGGTCACTAAACGGGCCGGTCACGGTCTGCAGCACGCCCCACACCGCCGGATAGACCGAGTTGAGAATACCGATCCGCTCCACGACAAGACCAAAGCTAGCGAAGAACAGCGGGAAAATGCCCCAGCTCATGCCAAAGTTTAGATTGTTGACCAATCCGGCTTGCGATGCCGCGAACAGATTGAGGTCCTGGAACGAGGCGCGCCGAAAGACCTCCCAGAATGCGATAGCCTCGCGAATTCATTAAGCTCCACGGCGAGCAAACCGCAATTTCATTCGATACCACCGATCCGGGACTGACAAGACGCAATTTCGTGATCCATATCAGCCTGGCTGATAATTTGTCACGGCTCCGGTCGGCGCTCGGCGGCGAAGCTGCTCACCAAAGACGAGCCCCGGCGCATCGCGATCAACATCGCCAAGCTGCCGGAGTTGCCGCACCAGTCGCCGTCGTCCAATTAATCTGGTCGCTCTTGGGGTAGAAGCGGACATCGCGCCGACAGCGATGTTTCGCATTTGACCCACCTGCGACATACGCTTCGCAAAATTACTGCTGTGCAAAATGGTCGGTGAACCCCATTTCGCGGGCTACAAATCCCTGCTCTAATCACATCATCGTAAGCGATACTTGCCTTGTTCTGAGCTTTGGGGAAGGCAGTGAGACGGTGCTCCGGAACGGGTGGCGACTAGTAAAAAACGCGAAGCCGTAGGGCGCTGGCGCGCCGCGATACGCGAAAGGCCTGGGCCGCCTATAGTTCCTCCGATCCAGGAAAGAGAGTTCGCGGTCCTCGTAGGAGTTGTCGATGTCCGATTTTAAGCTCTGGCTCCTGGATTTTTTCGGTATGCCGCGATAGCGTATCCGCATGGCAATACGAGCTGATATCGAGCTCGACGCCGGCACCAAGACGTTTGCGTCAGGCCTACTTGTAGAATTGATCGCTTCGCTGCGTCGCACACGCCCGGGCGATCTTTTGGCAGTTATCGGCCCTGACCGCACGGTCGGTACCGAGCTCGAAGCGTGGTGTCGCTTCACCCGCAATAGCCTAGTCGACGTCACACTCGAAGAGGGTCGCCACCGCTGGGTGATCAGGTGCGGTGAAGCTCCAGAAGAAGTTGAAGCTGAGCGTCCCCTGGGCTCCCGGATTTGGCTCTACGCCAATTTCGATTGCAATTTACGTTGTGACTATTGTTGCGTTCGCTCGTCACCGAAGACACCGCGACGCGCGCTCGGCGTGGACCGGGTACGGCGGATCGCTCGGGAAGCCGCCGCGCTTGGCGTTGCCGAGATCTTTGTGACGGGCGGCGAGCCGTTCCTGCTGGACGACATCGGTGACATTTTGACGGCTTGTGCGGCGGCCGCCCCGACGACGGTGCTGACCAACGGAATGCTTCTTGTCGGGCGACGCCTGAACCTTTTACGGTCTTTACCGCGCGATCGGGTGACCTTGCAGGTAAGTCTTGATAGCCCAACGCCCGAGCGCCATGACCAGCATCGTGGAAAAGGCACGTGGGCCAAAGCGTGGAAGGGCTTTGAGCGGGCGAGGGCCGAGGGATTTCGCGTACGGCTGGCAGCGACGGTCGCCACGGACGCGGAGGCAGCCGAGTTCAGCCAATTCCTGGACAATAAGCAGATCAGCGAACGGGACCGGGTGATCCGTCGCGTCGCTCTTCGTGGTTTTGCAACGAAAGGCGTCGCGGTCGCGCGTGCAGACCTTGTACCGGAAATCACCATCACCGCTGACGGGGTGTTTTGGCATCCGGTTGGCGCCGAGGATGCTGACCTTTTGATTACGCCGGACATTTTTCCACTGGCCGATGCGTTCGCAGAGGTGCGTCGCGCCTTTGAGCACGAGCACGGGCATACGCATCGCCTAGCGGAGATCTTTAACTGCGCGTAATCACCACAGTTTGTGGCTTTTACTCTGCGGCTAACTTCGCCGCATCGCCGAAGAATCCCTGGCGTAAGCAAGCCTCGCGCAAGGTGGTGTACCCGTCGAGATGCGGCTTCTCCCAATGATGAAGCCCTTCGGCGTCGAGCACGGCACGGTGGGCGGCATTGTCGTAATTCATTCCCGAAAGTGCTTCGGTGAAGCGTCGCTCGAGCGACACATCCAAATCCGGACGCGCGGTGAACATGCAGTGATTGTAGGGCGGTGACGTCCATATTTCAGTCAGCGCGCCCTCCGGCATCAGTCGCTCGTTGCGCACTATCTTCCAAAAAGGACTGCCGATCGCGCCGGCATCGGCGCGACCATCGAGAACGGCGCGAACGACCTCAACCTCGCTTGCGCCCGTGTCGCCATGCTTGCCAACATCGCTGTTAAAGCGAAGCGAGCGATACTCGCGTCCCTCAATCAGGCCTTCGCGTTCCAAAAAATGAACCGGCAAGATCGCGGCATGGCCGCTGTCGCGACTGCCCAACGCCAGCGTGCGATTTTTGAGATCGGACAACGCGGATACTGGCCCGCCGGTGACCGCGACGATTTTAGTCATCCAGCTCAGATCTGTATCGCGCATCGCAATCGGGCGGCACTGGCCGTTACTCCAAGTATCAGCCTGCAGATAGGCGAGATTGGTATTCCAACCGATATCGATACGCGGCATCGGGTCAGTTGCACCGGACAGGAGCGCAGCTACCTGCATCTCGTAGCTCTGGAACAGAACCACTTCGACAGGTAGATGCGCTTCTTCGTGAAAGTAGCGCCGCATGCCTTCCCAGATCGTTACCACCTTTGGATCGTACGCAACGGCTCCTACCCAGATCGTTCGACTCATGGCTTTCTTTCTGGCTGACGCACGAGGTGACGAAGGAACACGGAACCGGCGGCGAACTGGCGGGCTCTCTTTTTTGCACCCTAGAACAACGGCATCCCCAAGACCGCCTTGCCGATAAACTCACGCAACACATCGCCCGTGGGTGCCATCACCGCGCCCGCGTGGGCGTCGCGGAACAGGCGTTCAATATTCATGTGCTTTGCGAACGCTGCGCCGCCACAGGCCCGCATCGCGGCGGAAGTAACCGCGATGGCCACCTCCCCAGCCGCCGCTTTCGCTTCGAGCACGCGCAAAACGGTCGTATCGCGTGGACGCTCTAGGTGATCGATTAAGTCGTCGATCCGTGCGGCCAGACCATCAGTATCAATCTGCATAGTTGCAATCTGCGCGCGCAAAGTCGGCAAGCTTTCGCCGAGACTCTGACCTATATGCTCAAATCGAGCAGTCTTGAGATGTGTTGCTGTGCCCGCTACTGCTGCGCGGCAAATGCCAAGCGCGACCGCAGCCGACCCGAGGTTGAACAGCGGCAACACTACTTGCAACATGGCCTGGAAGCCCGCGCCGTCCTCGGTTAGCTGCGACTCCGGCGCGACCGTGCAATCTTCAAGCGTCATGGGCGCGGAGGCATTAGCGCGCAAACCGAGACCATCCCAAGGCCCCGCCACCGAGAGCCCGCTGGTCCCGCGTGCAATGAGGTAGAGGGTTGAGTCGGTCGGACCGCTACCCTCGGGGGCCAGGGCCGAGACCACATAGCTATGCGCTTGACCAGCGCTCGTGACAAAGGACTTTTTGGCCGTGATGTGAACTCCAGCCGCATTGCGCCGTGCCCGCGAAACTGGCGCCCAGAAATGACTGCGCGATCCGGTCTCACTAAATGCAAGGGTGGACAAATGCCGGCCAGCAGAGATCTCTTTTAGAGTAGGCGCGACCACGGCGCCGTTGCGCGCCGTGGCAATCGTCGCGGCTGCGCAGACGTGCATCAGATAAACCATTGCGACGGACGCGTCCGTTTCGGCAAGCGTACTGACGACGGCTGCAAATGTGCGCGGTCCTAGCCCAGCGCCTCCTGTCTCTGCCGGCAACATGATTCCCAAAAGACCAGCCGAACCGAGGGCCGTTACCGCTTCCGATGAAAATCCGGCTTCCTTGTCGTTTTGCCGCGCCGCGGGGGCGAGCACACGATCCGCGAGGTCCCTGGCACTCGCAACAGCAGTCTCGTGATTCATTGCGATTCCCCTTGGATGCAAAGGTCTTTGGGCGAACCCTCAGGCCACGGTCTATTTTCTCAGGCAACTAGCCACAGGAGCGATGAATGCTTGCGGGCGGCGTTTTCGCGCCGCCAGACCAGCGCATCAACACCGAGGCTGCGACCCGGCGGGTCGATGACAAAAATCAGCTGAATGACGACCAAAAACATGTAGGTCCAGGGCCATTCGCCCGGCGCATTGTAAAGCCCCAGCCAAAGATTGATCGCCATCAACGCGCCAAGCGCGGCACCGAGGCGCGTCACCACGCCGAGAATCAGCGATACAGCTATTATCACCTCGGTTGCATAGACCAACGGACCGAACACAGCGATATTGGGCAACACAAGATCGCGCACGAGCACGCTTTGCAGTTCGGTCGAAGCATGTTTGACCATCTCCTCCATCCAGTGGATCAGTCCCCAATCGTAATGAGGCGGTATCTTCCACAGCGATTGTTGCCACCACATGCAAGCGACGATGAAACGAACAAGGCCTATACCGATATGTCGAGCGTGGCGCTGCGCCGGATCAGCTCGCCAAGCTTGCAGGGCAATCGCGGCGCTGCCGAGGATCAAGAGCCAGAAGACAACCGTGAACCAAAGCTTGTCGGTCGCCAGGAGGAACGCCAGCGCGTTGCCTAATGGATTTTCTCGCATGCGAATCTCTTAGATTGTCAATGGACGCCGAGTGAAAGGGACAAAAAGGGTTTCCCACGATACTGATAGCTGCCGACGCATGCCAGCCCGGGCGACCGATGATAGTTATCAAATATTGGTGACGCCAAGCCCTGCCTTGGTGACGAGGTTGCGATGGTCGATGCTATGCGGGGTGACCGAATTGATGTGTCCCTGGCTACATACGAGTGAATGATGACAATGTGCTTCGTGACCAGTATCGGCCAATCTCGAACGACATCGCGGTGGACGCGACACGCCCAGACCGCTCAAATAGACGCACCGCGGTAGAGGCACTAACAGCGATTTAGGCGGACCCGGTCATGGCGTCCCTTAGCAATGCGACCGTCTGCGCACTGATCGCGACGTCGTTCTACTGGTTGATCGGCTACGCGCTCGCGCGCCGACTTGTTCCTCGTGTCCTCGCGCTCGGTGCCGGCCCGGTGATCGGCTGGTCAGTGCACAGCGCCGCAACGCTGCCGATTTATTTGTTGTTTGGATTTTCGCCGTTAGTCGTGATCGGTATCGGAAGCGGCTGCATTCTCGTCGTCGGGCTTTTGCTGCTACAGCCGAGCCCAGCAAGCGAGGTTGAACCCTCGCCCAGAGTTCCGGTATGGGGATTCGTTACCGCGGGCGTCCTCGCACTCATTCCGGCGGCGACCCTCCTGCCAAAATCGTCCGGTGATGCCGTCTGGCTTGCCGACGCAACCTTCGACCATGCCAAAGTCGCGATCATCGATGCGATGACGCGGCTAGGTCTGCCGCCGATCAATCCCGTATTTGCCGAAGCCGGCCAAACGGGGCATCTCGCTTACTACTATCTTTGGCATTTCAGCGCCGCTGAGATCGCGCTAATCACCTCGATGAGCGGCTGGGAAGCGGACATTGGTCTAACCTGGTTCACGGCCGCAGCCTCGCTGAGCTTGATGATGGGACTCGCGGTGTGGCTGAGCAAGCGCGCCGGCGCGGCAGTTTGGGTGGTGGCCCTTGCGGCTGCGGGATCCTTGTGGGTGACGCTACATGGGATCTTCCACACCAACAGCCTGGCGCCGGTGCTGTTGCCATCGATCGGAATGGCTGGCTGGCTGTTTCAGGCCACGTGGGTTCCGCAACATCTGATGGCGGCGTCTTGCGTCGTTACCGCGATGGTCCTCGTCGCACGCTACCTCGTGCAGCCGAGTTCGGCGCTGGTTCTAACCATCGGTCTTCTCGTCGCTGCTGGCTTTGCCAGCTCGGCCTTCGTCGGGGGCCTCACCTTCGCGTGTGCCGTGTTGCTGGCCGCTCCGATCATCGTCGCCGAAGTAATCACTGAGCGACGGTTGCGCTTGGTCGGCGGGCTGGCGATTGCGGCTCTGCTCGCCTTCTGTCTGATCACTCCCTTGATGCGCGACCAAATCGCTGCGGTCCACGCCCGTGGCGGCGGTAGCCCCGTCACCGTTACGCTTTACCGGGTGTTTGACGGGCTGTTCTCGGGTTGGCTACGCCGTCTGCTGGATATTCCAGGCTATTGGTTCGTTCTCTTGCCGATCGAATTGCCGGCGGCCTTTATCGCCGGCACGATTGCGCTTATTACGGCGCTGCGCGGCGCCTTGCCGCGGCCCGAAAAGCTTGTTGTTACGGTGTTCGCCTGTCTCGCCGGCGCCGGTCTTCTCGTCTCGTGGCTTTTGCTATCGACGCTCGGCGAAAACAACGATCTCGGCCTGCGCGCCATCATCCCAGCTGAGATCGTTCTTATTATCATAACTTCTGCTGTGGCGGCGGGTTGGCCGAGCGTACCGCGCCGAGCAGTGATCGCTGCAACCGCTCTCACCGGCCTCGCGCTCAGTGCGCCCGATTTCGCCCAGACGATCCATGACAATATTGTCGCCCCTACGGAGCCACCAGACGCGAAAGTGTTCGCCCAGACGCCGGAATTGTGGGCGGCGACACGCCGTTATGCTGCGCCCGATGCGCGCATCGCTAACAATTCGCTTTTTCTGCAAGACCTCACGCCATGGCCGGTAAATATATCTTGGGCCTTGCTTGCCAACCGCTCATCGTGTTTTGCCGGCCGTGAAATGGCCATTGCGTTTGCACCGCTGCCGCCGGAGCGCCGCTCTCAAGTCAACGCCACTTTCCAGCGGGTATTTGCCGGAGAAGGGACGCGGGACGACGTGCATGCCCTAGCAACGCAATACAATTGCGACGTCGTCGTGCTAGTGCCGCAGGACAGGGCCTGGGACCGCGATCCATTTGCTACCACCCCCGACTATCGTCTGGCAGAGGCGCGCGATGGCCACTGGCGAATCTATGTGCGAAAATAGTGACGACGGGAAGGACGATCGCCGACGTGGCGATAACAGCCGCCTGCCGTAATGTTGAAGCTTGACTCTGCGTGGTTGTGAAGGACTCTGCGTGGTTGTGAATGCCTCGGCTTCGATCACGACGTTGTGAAACGTTTTGGTGCGCGAGCCAGGGGCGAAATTGATTGACGTTGCTGGATCCTGTACCGAACACTGTAGTCTGTGGCCGAGCACCAAGTTCGTTTTAAGTAGGATTCGCAGGCATGGATGTTGCCAATCCGAACGTTGCACATCGACCCGGCAGTTGTGGCATTGCCATTATGGCGAAGGCTTCGGCGCCCGGGCGAACCAAAACACGGCTGGTCCCACCACTCAGTCCCGAACAAGCCGCAGCTATCAATACTGCATTTCTCCAGGATATGGCGGCCAATCTATTAGCGGCCGAAAGCCATGCCGCCGTTGCCGGCTACGTGGCTTTCGCACCGGCAGGTTCCGAGGAATTTTTTCGCCGTATTTTGCCGCCGGCCATCGGCTTGATCGATGCGTGCCAGCCGAATTTAGGCGAGTGTCTACTGCACACGATCAAGGAGTTATTTGCACGCGGTCATACCGCTGCGGTCGTCCTCAATTCCGACAGTCCGACCCTGCCGACCGAGTTTTTGGTCGAAACCGCCAAGGCGCTAGCGCTCCCTGGAGCACGCGCGGTGCTCGGTCCCTCCGATGATGGCGGTTATTACCTTCTCGGACTGAAGACCGCGCATCGGCGTTTATTCGAAGACATCAGTTGGAGTACCGAGCGGGTTGCAGCACAAACGCTCGAACGGGCCCGCGAAATTGGACTGGGCATCCACCTACTGCCGGCGTGCTACGATGTTGACGACCTGCAAGGTTTGCGGCGGCTACACCGTGAATTGACAACGATGCCCGCCCCGGACTCGACGCTCGCTCGGCAGATGACGTATTATCCTGCCGCTACCGCCGCGTTGCTAGGTAGCCTACCGCTTGGCGAATTGACCGGCGGTCGCGAAACCGACCCACAAATTTCCATTGCGAGCGCATGATGATGGCAGCGGGGCAGTCGGCGTTCGATCCGCAGCGCTACTTCGAAGGGGTGCGCACGGACAGCGAAACGCCCGCCCACGATCCGGTGTGCCTTTATCTGGAAACGACCAATCGCTGCAATCTCCTCTGCACCACGTGCCCGCGCACCTATGAGGAGCTTGAGCTGCCGGCCGACATGAGCTGGAAGCTTTTTTGCTCCATTGTCGATCAAATTCCAAATGTCGCACGAGCGGTTTTGCATGGCGTGGGTGAACCGTTGTTGGTGAAGAATTTGCCGCGCATGGTCCGCTACCTCAAGGATCGGGGCAGCTATGTCTTATTCAATACCAATGGCACCGTGCTCAACGAGAAAAACGGCCGCGCTTTGATCGAAGCCGAGCTCGACGAATTACGCGTCTCGCTTGATGCGGCCAACGCCGAATCCTTCCGAGCCATTCGCGGCAAGAATTATTTCAACCGGATCCTGAAGAATGTGCGCGCCTTCCGCGATCTGCAGGAACGCGAGGGTCGCGCCAAGCCGCGTGTATCAGCATGGCTGACTGGCATGCGCGACACCGTTGAGCAATTGCCGGATTTCGTTCGCGTTGCGGCGGAAACCGGCGTCAGGGAAGTGTATCTGCAGCGGCTGGTGTTCTTCGAGGAAAATGCCATTGGCAAGGCGCGGCCGAACCAGGCACTCTACGAACAACTTTCGCGCGAAGAGGCGAGCTATATCGAACGCGCCGCCGCCATCGCCGCATCGCTTGGCATCACTTTTAGCGCGTCCGGCGCGGCTTCGGAGCCCGGTATGAGTCTCAGGCGGACCGACAGTGGCTCGCCGTGGTCGCTGTGCCGCCGCCCGTGGACGGTCATGTACATCACCGCCAACGGTCGCGCGTTGCCGTGCTGCATCGCACCGTTTTCGCAGCGCGGTTATGAGAACTACACGCTTGGCGACGCCACTCAGCAGACCTTGCGGGAGATCTGGAGCGGCTCGGCCTATCGGGAGTTCCGGCGCGCGCTCCAGTCCGATAAACCGCCGGCGAGCTGCACCAATTGCGGATTGCGCTGGAGCTTATAGCTTCGCGGCCGGGATAAGGCCGGCTAATGCTATCATGCTTCACCCAAACGACGCGTCCGGACCGCCTGCTGCCGAAAGAGTAGCGGTTATAATTCCGACGCTGAACGAGGCCGAGTCGATTGGTGCGGTGATTGCAGAATTGCCGCGCCAGATCGTCGATCGGATCATCGTCGCCGACGGTGGCTCAGTTGATGGCACGCCCGAAAAAGCGCGCCGCGCGGGCGCCGAGATCATCGCTACCAGCTCTGGCTACGGTCGCGCTTGCCTTGCCGGCGCCGAAGCGGCCGGCACGGCAGACATCCTAGTGTTCATGGACGGTGACGGCGCCGACGATCCAAGGGCCATTGCGGATATGGTCTCAGCGCTCCGTTCCGATCGCTATGATTTCGTTATTGGCTCACGTTTACGCGGAAGGCGTGAACCTTGGAGCATGGCAGGGCATCAAATTCTCGCCGGCGTGTTCATGGGCGCCGTTATCCAGGTCCTTTACGGTGTGGGTTACACCGACATGGGCGCCTTCCGCGCCATCCGCCGCGCCACACTCCTACAACTGGGCATGCGCGAACTCACTTACGGATGGAATCTTGAAATGCAGATGCGGGTTGCGCGCGCCGGACTGCGAATTTTGGAAATTCCGGTCAGCTATCGCCGCCGCAGCGGCGGACGATCAAAAGTAGCCGGCAATTTCCGTGGCACCATGAAGGCCATGGCACGTATCCTCGTCACGTTGGCGCGGGTCGCGATGGAAACCGACAGCTAATAGGCCTGATTGAAGTGAGATTCCGGTTGGCTTGTTCCACTGGAAGCAAAATCATGTGCCAAGTGGGCGTCCAGACACCGCCTCGGGGCAGCGTGTTTGATTTCCCGTTTGATAAATAATCAAAGACCGGAAGCAAAATCATGAACATTGGGTTGCGTCGCCGATGGATCATCGCGATCCGCGCACCCACAAATGCCGTAGCTCCGCGGATTTTGGTAATTGAGGGTTACCTTGCTCCGGCTGGGGACGAATCGCCCGCTTCACAAGGCGGTGAAGGCGAAGAAGCCGAAGCTCGCAGGTCGAAGGAGGGCAGCCCGGCGCTGAACGGAGCAATGCCGTTTTATTTGGCGACGGCGTGATGGTTATCTTCAATGATCCTGTGCCCGTTGAAAATCCGGCGCTTCAAGCGGTCCTGATGGCGCTCGAAATGCGCGGTGCTATCGGAACGTTGACGGATAGGTGGCGCAGGCTCGGCCACGACATTGGCTTCGGCATAGGGATTGCTCACGGCTTTGCCACGCTTGGCACCATCGGCTTTGAGGGACGCTTCGACTATGCCGCTATCGGCACGGTGTCCAACGTCGCCTCTCGGCTTTGCGACGAAGCCAAGCCGACCTTGCTTCAGATCACCTTTATCACGCCACCAGCGCAAGAACCGGCGAGCTTCGGCGCGATGTCCCTTCGTGCCACGCGAGAGCATCAACACCGAGGCTGCGCCCCGGCGGATCGATCAAGTAGATGAGCTGCAGGACGACCAGGAACATATAGGTCCACGGCCATTCGCCGGGCGCGTCATAGAGGCCGAGCCAAAGGTTGATCGCCATCAACGCGCCGAGTGCAGCGCCGAGCCGTGTAGCTAGTCCAAGTATCAGCGAAACAGCGATCGCCACTTCGATCGCGTACACGAGCGGCCCGAATATCGCGATATTTGGAAGCACGAGATCACGCACCAGATCACTTTGCAGCTGCGTCGAAGCGTGCTGGACAATCTCCTCCATCCAGTGGATCAGCCCCCAATCATAGTGCGGCGGTATCTTCCACAGCGACTGCTGCCACCACATGCTACCGACGATGACGCGAAGCACACCGATACCGACGTGCTGGATCGAGCGCTGCGCCGGATCGCGTCGCCAGGAATAAAAAGCCGCCGCGGCACTGCC